>Ga0228536_1000044_pt1 | contig 305792 bp, 266 predicted proteins | sample SJ1Smetagenome_FD_168611 | JGI IMG/M metagenome (GOLD analysis project Ga0228536, IMG submission 168611) | Enriched culture of PCE-dechlorinating microbial communities from Ithaca, New York, USA - SJ1.S | ecosystem: Engineered > Modeled > Simulated communities (microbial... > Unclassified... | reverse complement strand
GCCGTACGCCGTTTTCCTTGAAGGCCTCTTCCCTTTTAAGGAATCCGACGCGGACGAGGATATGGAAGCAGCCTAATCGCTACCCCGCCGGGGACGGCGGTGTCAGGTGAATACTATCACTGTACAATTTAGTAACGCATGAATCCCCAGCAAAAACCATTCCTAAATATCTGTTATCGAACATCTTCAAACCCAATATCATTAATCCTGAATGACACTGAGTGTTTAAACTCATCTCTATTCATCTTTATTTTAACATTAACATCAATTTGATCGGCGTCACAAAAGACAGTATCTCCATCCTTGTAAATTTTGCCCTCAACCATAAGATCTGTTGCCTTGATGAGTCCTCTTTTTACTCCTCGCTCATACCATTTAAGAGCATAATCTTTTGCTTTTTCGTCAGCTTCATCCAAAATTTCATCAAAATCTTTGCTTGGGCGATTAGAATTTTTCACAGGAATCTTAAATTTTGTTCCAATTTTTTTTGTAGCATTCCTTAAAGCTTTAGAAGCTCCGGCTGCGGCCTGATCCATCATCTCCTCCAAAATAATAATTTTGTTAAAACGTAATCACGCACACCGAAATTCAAATTGGGTCATGAGCATCATGGCCGGGTGGAAGGCCGCGCCGCCTTGGCCGTTGTCGCGGAACCGGCGTAAAAACGGCTTCAGGTCGAGGGCATCGACCACATCGGAAAGGAACCGGGCCATGTGCTCCTCGGAAAATCTTCCCCTCCTCATGGCTCCCCCTTCTTGCGTGGGGGGCACTCTCTCAAGTTTCAAATGGAACGAAAAGGGCCGGGCAGGTCACCCAGCTCACACTTCTCAAAACGAATGCCTGATCCCCAGGCCGTATCCCAGGCCGCCGATGCTGGTGTCGGTCTCGTAGCCCACCCGCGAGGTCTCGCTCTTTTTCACCGAGGCCTCCACGCCGTAGCCCAGGGTGGTCACCACCTGCGTGTCCTTTCCGGCGGGCAGGGTGGTGCGCAGGCCCAGGGCATGGCCCGAGAAATCCTCCTTGCCGGCGGCATCGGACACGACCACAGCCCCCGGGTCGCGGTGCTCCGGGGACAGGGTGCCGCCGCCTTTCAGGGGAACGTCCAGAAGAGAACCCTGGCGCGGCGGATCGGGCTTGGGCGGATTGCCCATGATGGCCGCCGTCTGGTCCGGGATGTTCCACCTGGCGGCCACGCCGCTGCGGGTGGCGGCCTTTGGGGCGGGCGTCTTTTCCGGCCGGGGCGGCCGGACGCCCGAGACGGCAGGGACGGCCGGATGGACAGGGGCGGTGCGTCCGTTCGATCCCGGATCCGAGGCCGCCGGTATGCGCAATCGCGCCCCGGCCTGGACCTTGTCCGGCGCACCGATGCCGTTTTCGGCCAGGAGACGGTCCAGGGAGACGCCGTAGCGCCTGGCCAGGGAATACAGGGTCTCCCCCGGTGCCACCACATGCGTCCAGCCCGCCGGGACGGTTTCGGCCCCAGACGCCGCGGCGGGGAAAGACAGCAGGAATAACGCGAACACGGCGCAAAACGGAGCCAGGAGGCCCGGGGGGAGGGTGCGTGCCGCTGCGGTCATGTGGACGCCCGTGGTTGCGGTGGATATCGGGGCGGGCGAGACTGGTCCCAAGGGTGTTTTTCACAAACCGTGCCAACGTCCCGTTTCCCCAGGCGGGACGAGGCGCCACATCATCTTGCTGAAATACCTGGACAATTCTGATTATCCGTCTCCCCTTCCGCGCCCCCTGGCCGTCTGTCCGTTCTCTCGGCCGGGGGTGTCCTTATGACCGTCTCACAAAGTGAAACGGATTGCACATCCAGCCGCCATGTCATGGCCTCTTCTCAAAAAAAGCATCCCCTGCCCGGACCAGGCCCGGCGCAGGGGATGCGAACGATGACCATGCCTGTGTGCGTCAGGCGCTTTGGGCGGCTTCGGCCTGAATCTGGGCGATCTGCTGTTGGATGCTGGCGATTTCCGCCTGCAGGGCGGCCACGATGGGCTTTTTGGTTCCATCCGGGATGTCCTGCTGTTCCACCTGGAGAATCTTGCCCTGCAACTCCTCGACCTTCTTCTTCAGTTCCTCGAGCTGGCTGGCGGAATCGCTGCTGCCCGAGCCGCCGCTGCCGCCGGCCCCTTCGGCCCCTTCGCCCTCTTCGGAGGACTCGCCGTCGCTGCTCTCGCTCTCGCTGCCGGTCTGGTTGCCGCCGCTGCCGGACTGGCCTCGGGCGTTGGCCAGGATCTCCGCCAGCTTCCTGGCCGCGTCGGAGATGGTCACCGTGTCGGTTCCGGAACTGACCGTCGTCCCGGACGAATCGTCCTCATCCGTCTTTTTGGTGGCGGTCACGGACTCGATGGCCGAGGCGTAGCTGCTGCCTGACAGAATGCTGGAAATATCCATGATGCAACTCCAATGTTGTGTCGTGTCACCCTCTCCCTGGGATGGAAAAAGTTTCCGTCCTTTCGCGCATGGTCGTGTCAGGGTGCGGGAAAGCATATTCCGGACCATGGCCGCTCCCCGGCCCGGGGGCTGCGGCGGACAGCGCACAAACTGTGCACGGGCAAGGGATTTCGGCCGGCGGCCGGGACAGGGGACGGGCCGACGCTTAGTCGGGGAATGGGAAAAAACTGCCTGCCGGGGGCTCCGGGCATCCCGGCCCCGGAACCGGCCCGGCCGCGCCCCGGGAATCGCCAATTCCCCGCCACGGTATCGGCGCCAAGGCGCATTCGCGGATTGCACGGCCAGATGCGGGAGGAATCAGTCTCCGGACGGCTCGGGGGGATTGTCGAGGCAAAAGGCGTACTGGTAGCGCTCCACCACCTCAAGGACCACCACGTCGGGCCTTTCAGCGGCCACGATGTCCGGGGAATAGGCGTGGTTCCAGAGAAAGACCGCGCTTTGAAACCGCCCGGCCAGGAAGGGGATCATGGCCGACGAAAAGGAGTCGCGGAAAAAAAGCGCCCGGGGCAGGCCCGCATCCCCGGTTTCGGCCACGACCATAGCCCGATCCGGGTGGTTGGCCGGGTCGGCATAGGGGCGGGGCGCGCCGAAGCTGGCCCGGACGCCCTTGGCCCGGGGATCCTTGGGCCTCAGGCGGATGTCCGTTTCCCGCCAGACATCCGGCAAAAGGAGCATCCCGGCCAGGTCGCCGCCCGGAATCACGGATTCGGTCACGGCATAGTCGGCCTCGTCAAGGGGGGGGATGGCCGGGAACCGCTGCCGCAGGACATCCACGATCCGCTTGGCCCCCATGAACGCCCCCCAGTCGTTCCAGTGGGTGTCGGTCTTCCAGTAGGCCCGGCGCACGGCCTTGGCCCGGGCCATGTCCGGCCGCAGATCGACGAACGCAACGCCCGCCGCCGTCAGGCGCTCGCCCAGGATGTCCAGCCGGGAACGGGGCCGCAGGGGATGCACGTATCCGGGAAGATATTCCGGATAGACCGTGTGCTTGTCCGGGCAGACCACCACGTAAAAGGCGATGCCCCGGGCCGCCAGCCGGTCCCGGCGCGCAACAAGGATGCGCGTCATGTCCGCCTGGAGCGCCTCGGACATGTCCATGACGTTGACGTGGTCGTCCAGGGCGTTTTCCAGGGAATAGAACAGCCAGCCGTCGCGCCCCACCAGCACCCCGGGCACGGGGGATTCGCCGAAGACGGCCAGCCGCAGCCGGTTCCCGGCCCGGATGAGGGTCTCGCGCAGGGGGAAGCGCTCCGCGAAGGCGGCCCGAAGGCCCCTGGCATAGGCCGCCGGGTCGGAAAAAAGCAAGGATGCCCCCGGGACGGCGGCCAGGGTCCGGTTTTCCTGGGCCGCCCCCCCGGCCGGGTCCATGCCCAGCCCGGCCGTAGCCAGGGGCCCGGCGAGCACGGCCAGGAAGAGAAGGGTCCGCAGAAGGTCTTGGGCGCGTCCGGACATGGTCAGAACCTGGCGTAGATGAAGGGGGAATAGGTTCCGGCGGCAAGCTGCATGGCCGACAGGGCCAGAAGCGCCGCCGGGGCCAGGATGGCCGCCGCCGTGGCCGCCCCCCGGCCCAGGGGCCCCAGACGTCCGGCCGCCTCCGAAACGGTACGGACCACGCCGCCAAGGGGCAGGGAAAAAACCACGGCCAGGGCCAGGGCGGTCAGGGCCTGGCGGCTGGCCACGGTCATCCAGGTATAGTCGAAGCCCTCGAAGCGAAACGAGAAAAGCGCCCCGAGATAGGCCACGGCCTGGGGCAGGTCGGCGGCCCGGAAAAAGACCCAGCCCAGCATGACCGCCGTGAGGGCATAGGCATGGCCCACGGCCGCCGGGGCGCGGTCCAGAAGCCGCCCCGCCCGGGTGCGCTCGAAGATCAGAAAGACGCCGTGGAAAAGCCCCCAGGCCACGAAGGTCCAGTTGGCCCCGTGCCACAGGCCGCAGACCAGGAACACCACGAGCAGGTTCCGCTGCACCGCCAGCGGCCCCACCCGGCCGCCGCCCAGGGGGATGTACAGATAGTCGCGAAACCAGGTGGACAGGGAGATGTGCCAGCGCCGCCAGAACTCGCGCACGGATCGGGAGACGTAGGGGTGGTCGAAGTTCTCCGGCAGCGCGATGCCGAACATGCGCCCAAGTCCCACGGCCATGTCCGTATAGCCCGAGAAATCGAAATAGATCTGGCCGGTATAGGCCAAAAGGCCGAGCCAGGCCGTGCCCATGTCCAGGGCCCCGCCCAGGGGCCGGGCGGAGAAGGCGGCGTCGGCCACGGGCCCCAGCGTCCCGGCCAGGAGCGTTTTCTTGGCCAGCCCCAGGCAGAATCGCCCGGACCCGGCGGCCACGTCGGAAAGGGCCGGACGCGGCAGGCGCATCCCCGGAAGCATGGTGGCGTAGCGGGCGATGGGACCGGCGATCATCTTGGGGAAAAAGGACAGGTACAGGGCCGTATGCAGGAGATTTTTATCGGCGGCCACCTGCCCCCGGGAGACGTCCACAAGGTAGGACACGGCCTGGAAGGTGAAAAAGGAGATGCCAAGCGGCGGCAGGCCGTGGACCTGGGCGGGGTCCATACCGCTTGATTCCAGAAACGGCAGGGCCGAGACCGCGAAGGCCAGGTACTTGGCCTTGGCCAGGTACAGGATGTTGGCCGTGACCCCCAGGGCCGCCAGCCGTTTCTGCCTGATCGTACGCCCCGTGGCCCGGGCATTGCCGATGGCCAGGGCCAGGGCGTGGTTGCCGAGGATGGAGGCGGCCAGGACCGGCAGGGCCGTGATGTCGCCCATGGCCGTAAACATCAGGCTGGCCGCAAGGAGCACGAGCTGCCGCAGCCCCGCCGGGGACGCGAAAAACCCGGCCAGGACCGCCGGGAGAAAGGCAAAGAGGAACAGCGGGGAATCAAGGCTCATGTGGTCATGTCCATGGAGAGGCCTGCCGGGGGAATGCCGGCCAAAATCCCGCCGCCCACCCGACGGGCCTGCATATCCCCTCCCTTGCCCCGAGACAAGTGCGCCCATGCCCGGCCCGGCTGCCCACGGCCCTTCCCAGGGGAGCCCGGGCCGGGGTGACAGCCGTCACGGGCTTTGCTACCTAGACGGCCGCCCGGGCGTTTTGCCCCCCTGGAGGATTTCCCCGTGTCCAAAAAAAAGCACCGCGACCGCCCCGCTCCCGAGACCCTGGGGCTGCCGCCCGTGGGCATCGACACCCACGCCCATCTGGACATGCGCGGCTTCGAGCCCGGCGAGATTCCGGACATCCTGGCCCGGGCCAGGGCCGCCGGGGTGGCCCGCATCGGCAACGTGTTCCTGGGCCCGGAGGCCTATGCCCGAAACGCGGGGCTTTTCGCCGACGCCCCCCAGGTTTTTTTCATCCTGGGCATGCACCCCACGGAATGCGCGAACTATGCCGGGCCCCTGACCGCGGCCATGGAGGCGGCCTTTCGGGCCGACCCCAGGCTTCGGGCCGTGGGCGAGATCGGCCTGGACTTTTATTGGGACGACGCGCCCCCCGGGGACCAGAAGCGGGCCTTTCGCGAACAGCTGGAGATGGCCCGGGGGTTGGACGTTCCCGTGGTCATCCACAGCCGGTCGGCCGAGGAGGAGACCCTGGCCATCCTGGCCGACATGGGCTTTTCCGGCAGGCCCCTGGTGTGGCACTGCTTCGGCGGCGACGCGGAGCTGGCCCGGCGCATTCTGGCCATGGGGTTTTTCATCTCCGTGCCGGGCCCGGTGACCTATGCCAAAAACGCAGCCCTGGCCGCCGCCGTGGCCGAAATCCCCCTGTCGCGCCTTCTGCTTGAAACCGACGCCCCCTTCCTGACCGCCGAGCCCTGGCGGGGCAAACGCAACGAACCGGCCCTGCTCGGGTTTACCGCCGTCCGCGTGGCCGGGATCAAGGGACTGCCCCCCGAGGCCGTGTGGCGGGCCACGGCGGACAACGCCGTGTCGTTTTTCGGGCTGCCCGGGTTCCCTTCCCCGTCCTGATCCCGGCCGGAAAACGCCCCACCCGTCTGTTGACATCCCCGGCGAACCTTGTACCACAGAAGAAAGCCTATTTTTCGGCATGGAACGCCGGGCGGCAGACCGCCTGCGCATTGAATTTGCATTCTTTTTTCGGACATGAAGGGGGATGACGCATGAAACGCCGGCAAATTGTGTGGATGACCGTTCTTCTGTGTCTTTTCGCCGCATCGGCCCTGGCCGCCGGGGGCGGCAAGCCTGCGGGCTACGTGCAGGAGGCCAAGGGGGAGGCCCTGGCCGTGCGGGCCGGGAAATCCCTGCCCCTTGCGGCCAAGGATGCCGTCTATGCCGGAGACACCGTGGCCACCAAGGCCGATTCGTCGTTACAGATCATGTTTTCCGACGGCACCGTCCTGGCCATGGGCCCGGAGAGCCTTTTCACCGTGGACGAGTTCGTCAACGAGTGGGGCCGGGAAAAGACCCTGACCAACACGATGAAGTTCACCTACGGTCCCGGGGTGTTCCGGGCCGTGACCGGGATCATTTCGGATCGCAACCCGGCCGCGTTTGCCGTGGAGACGCCCCTTGGGGCCATCGGCATCCGGGGCACGGAACTCGGTTCCCTGGTGCAGGCTCCGGCCACGGTGAACGGCAAGCCCTACGGGGCCGCCCTGGCCGAGGCGTTTTCGGCCGGGGCCAATGCGGCGGGTCTGGTGGATGCCCTGCGCCAGGCGGCCACGGCCGGTGTGCCGGGCGAGGCCCACGGCCACATAAGCGGCTGGGACAAACGCCCCCTGGCCTTCACGGACAAGATGGGCAAGACTGTGGACATGGCCGTGGGGCAGGGCGTGACCGTGACCCGGGAACGCGGCGCCTCCGACGCCGGACCCATGCCCGACGCCCTGGCCACAGCGATCACGGCCGCATCCTTCAGCCGCTCGGCCAGGATTCCGGCGGCCTACAAGAGCACCCTGGGCGATACGCCGGGGGCCAGCAACAACGGCGGCAGCGGAGGAAGCGGCGATCACGGCGGAAGCAGCGGCGGCGGCTGCAACTGACGCCTTCGTTTTCCTGAAATGTCGAGCGGCCGTCCGGAGATGATCCGGACGGCCGTTTTTTCGATGCCTGGCGGGGCACGGCCGAGACCTGACGCTCATGCCGTGCGGCAACCCCATGTCGCCTGACGGATATTATTTGCAGACGTCGCCGCGCGGCCCAAGGCCCGCGATGAGCACGGCCTTTTTTTCCTGGTCCACCATGAAAAGGACACTCCACCGCCCCACCCGCAGCCGCCACCCCTCAAGGCTTCCCTTGAGTCTGACCACATCCCCGGCAAACGGGTCGGACTTCATGGCCAGCATGGCGTCCAAAAGACGCTCCCGTTCCTTGCGCGGCAGCCTGGACAGGTAGCGCTTTTCCTTTTCCTGGATGATGACCGACCAGCCGGGGGGGGCCTCAGTCATCGCGGCCTTCGAGGAGCGCCCGCCGCACGTCGTCCACGGACTCCCCCTGCCCGGCCCGGTATTCGGCCAGGGCCTCGGCCATCCGCCTTTCTTCCTGGACCGTCAGGGCTTCCTCAGGATTGATCCTCGCCCACTGTTCGTTCACGGCGTCCATGACGATTTCGCGAATCTTGCGCCGGGTTTCCAGCTTGAGCAGGACGACCCGCTTATATTCCTCAGGCGTCACCCGGACGGTTATCGTCCGGGTCCGGGGCTCGACGTTTCCGCCCATGGCTCATTTCCTCCGTCACGCCGCAAATACGACTGCCGATTGTTCAAAAGCAGTCTTTTTATCTGCATGATTTTCAGGAAAGTCAATAGATGCAACTGCCCCACAGAAGGCGCACGATCCCCGCTTCCAGACAGGATGTGTAGATGACTGCATCAAGGCGTACTCAAGACTGGATACCCCCCTCGAAATCGTGCTTAGCAAACATCCGCCAATAAAAGCTGTTGGCACCCCCAGGCTGAGCTGACCCAGCGAAGCACGATCATCCCTGATTGAGTACCCCAGAAGAAGGCCTCTTGAGCGTTTTCAAGAGGTTGTCTTTTGCTGCGTCGTTTTGCTGGGTGTGGGGATTTGGTTCAGCTTATCGCCGATCAGCTTCGCGGAAAATGGTTAAAGCGCGCCAGCTTCATGGACGAAACCGAGCATGGCATGTTGGCCAACATGATTTTCCACACACCGCATCATGTCAATTTGCACGCACCAATCACGTGGAAAGGCAGAATAAAGAGGTAAAAACGGCGGACGTGACTGAAAATTGAACACAACAAACTTTTGCCGACCGGTTGCCGTCAGCCTGAAACTAAGGCAATGATAAAGCATGGACCCACAGCACACGCCGCCCTTGACCAAGGGCCGACTCTATCCGGCGCAAGTGATCGTCCGTGTGTTTGATGATACTGTAGTTTCAGCTCGTTATGCGGTGATTTTGAAAGAATGATGCTCTGTCTGTAAACAAGAGTGGGTGCAGTATGGCCTGCGCTATGACAAAAAATATTCAACGAAATTTCATTATTCGGCTAAACAATCGAGGCTAGAACATGCAACAGTCAAAACGAGATTTCATCAAGGCTACGGCAACGGTCGGAGCATTTATTCTCTCAACGGCAATCACCATGCCGACCCGTCATGTGCTTGCTTTGGAAAAGATAGCATCCGAGGATCGGAAGCCATCATTGGACACGGGAAGGCTTCCACTCAATTATGAGCAGATCATAAAACATCTGAGGACTGCGAATGATGTCGCCAAGGAGGCGGCACAATTTGGCCATCACCCATTTGGCGCAGTGCTCGTGGCTCCGGATGGTGAGAGCGTGCTGATGAAACAGGGGAATTTGAATTCTATTCAACATGCTGAAACAGAATTGTCACGACGTTCATATGCACAGTACAATCCAGATTACTTGTGGGGATGTACCCTGGTGACAACATTCGAACCGTGCGTCATGTGCGCCGGAAATATCTACTGGGCCAACATCGGAAACCTGGTCTATGGCGTCGAGGAAACCACGTTGAAAAAACTGACTGGCACCAGCAAGGACAACCCCACTATGAACCTGCCGTGTCGTACGGTCTTCAAAACGGGGCAAAAGTCCATCCTAGTGGCAGGTCCTTTTCCGGAACTGGAAGACGAATTGGTCGCCCCCCACAGGACCTTCTGGAAATGACGCCCCCGGCTGAGCTGAGCAAGCGAGGGAAGTGCTGAAGTGCAGAAGGTTGAGCAGGTGCGAAGCGCATGGGGGCTGAAGATGACGAAGGGCTGCCGGTGAATATGCCCTGTGTCGAATCTGCCCCGGCCAAGCCCAATCTGCCCCTCAACCTTTCCCTTCAGCTCCTCTCAGCCTCCCCTGTCCCCCAAATTTCCACATAACAGGGCCGCCCTGGAGCTTTCCCCTTGAGCTTGGCATTGGAGCTCCCCTGGTGGGGTATGTGCTTGAGCGTGCGACTCATCTCAGGGGCATCATCCTTCTTTTTGTGTAAACAATTCGTGTACACCACATAGAGTCGAACTATCTATCAATCTCGACACAGGGTATACCGCATCCTGTTTTCTTCATATCCCCGCCCCGTATTCGAACACCCCCTCCCGGGCCCGGCCCTGGAGCACCCTGGCCCCGGGCGGCACGTCGCGGGTCAGCCACACATTGCCCCCCACCACCGCGCCCCGGCCGATGGTCACCCGGCCCAGTATCGTGGCCCCGGAATAGATGGTCACCTCGTCCTCCACCACGGGATGGCGCGGGATGCCCTTGATGATCTTGCCCGAGGCGTCCTTGGGGAAGCTCTTGGCCCCAAGCGTCACCCCCTGGTACAGGCGCACGTTCTCGCCGATGACGCAGGTCTCGCCGATGACCGTGCCCGTGCCGTGGTCGATGAAAAACCGCCGCCCGATCTCGGCCCCGGGATGGATGTCGATGCCCGTGGCCGAATGGGCCATCTCGGTGATGATGCGCGGGATAAGCTCCACCCCCAGGTGGTGCAGCTCGTGGGCCACCCGGTAGTGGGTCATGGCCGTGATGCTGGGATAGCAAAAGATGGTCTCGCCCGGGCTTCTGGCCGCCGGGTCGCCCTCGAAGGCGGCCCGCACGTCGTCGGCCAGATACGACCGGATGCGCGGCAGGGCGGCCAGAAACCGCCCGGCCAGGTTCCTGGCCCGATCCTCGCAGGCCTGGCAGCCCTCCACCTGCTCCCGGTCGCAGAAAAAGCAGTAGCCGCGCCGTATCTGGTCGGCCAAAAGCCGGGACACGGCGTCCAGGTTCGCGCCGACATGGAAGCGCATGGACTCGGGGGTGATGTCGGAGTTGCCGAAATAGCCCGGGAACAGCACGGCCCGCAGCCGCTCCATGACCTCGCGCAGAACCTTCACCGCCGGCATGGGCTGGTCGTGCAGGGGGCGGTGGTAGACGGCGGCATAGGAGGCCGGGTCGCACAGGCGTTCGGCCACCTCCTCCAGGCTTTGCGGCTCGGGCTCGCCGTGGGGCGCCGTCCGGACCTCCCCCGGGGCCTGGGGGCTTATGATCTCGGACATGGCCTAGTCCTCCCCCCGGAAAAGCGCCGTGCTCAGGTAGCGTTCGCCCGTGTCGCAGACCACGAACACGATGAGCCTGCCCGCGTTCTCCTGACGCCTGGCCTCGGCCAGGGCCACATGGGCGTTGGCCCCCGTGGAGATACCGCACAGGATGCCCTCGTCCCGGGCCAGGGCCCGGGCCATGGCCATGGCCTCCTCGTTCTCCACCGTGACCACGGCGTCCACCAGGTCGCGGCGGTAGTTCCCGGGCACGAATCCGGCCCCGATGCCCTGGATGGCGTGGGGCCCGGGGCAGCCGCCGGACAGGACGGGCGAGGCCGCCGGTTCCACGGCCACCACCCGGATGCCGGGCTTTTTGGCGCGAAGGCTCCGGGCCACGCCGGTGATGGTGCCGCCGGTGCCCACCCCGGCCACGAAGACGTCGATGCCGCCCGCCGTGTCGGCCCACAGTTCCTCGGCCGTGTTCAGGAAATGGGCCTCGGGGTTGGCCGGGTTGTCGAACTGGCCGGGCACAAAGGCCCCGGGACTGGCGGCCGCGATCTCGTTGGCCTTGTCGATGGCCCCGCGCATGCCCAGGGCGGCCGGGGTGAGCACCACCCTGGCCCCGTAGGCGGCCAGGAGCATGCGCCGCTCCAGGCTCATGCTCTCGGGCATGGTGAGCACCAGGCGCAGGCCCTTGACGGCACAGACAAAGGCCAGGCCGATGCCGGTGTTGCCGCTGGTGGGCTCCACGATGAGCGTGTCCGGGCCGATGCGGCCGTCGCGTTCGGCGGCCAGGACCATGTTCAGGGCGATGCGGTCCTTGACCGAGCCGCCGGGGTTGCGGGACTCGATCTTGGCCGCCACCGTGGCGGGCAGGCCCCTGGCCAGGCGGTTGATGCGCACCAGGGGGGTCGCGCCGATCAAAGACAGCATATCGTTATGGATGTGCATGGCGATTTTTCCGCGTCAACAGGTGCAGGACGGCTTGTCGTCCGTTGCGGCCGAAAACGGGGACATCTTCCTGAGCCGCTCGATGACCCCGGGCATCTCCGTGAGCACCGTATCCACTTCCGCATCCGTCGTATAGCGCGACAGGCTGAAGCGGATGGAGCCGTGGGCATAGGTGAAGGGCACGCCCATGGCCCGCAGCACGTGCGACGGCTCAAGGCTCCCCGAGGTGCAGGCCGAGCCGGAACTGGCGCAGATGCCAAACGTGTCGAGCAGAAGCAGGATGGCCTCGCCCTCCACATATTTGAAGGCGATGCTGGTGGTGTTGGGCAGGCGGCTTGCCGGGTCGCCGTTGACGATGCTGTCCGGGATGGCGGCCACAAGCCCCTGCTCCAGGCGGTCGCGCAGGGCCCTGACGCGGGTGTTCTCGTCCTCGATACCGGCCACGGCCAGTTCCATGGCCTTGCCCAGGGCCACGATGCCCGGGGTGTTCTCCGTGCCCGCCCGGCGGCCGCGCTCCTGGTGCCCGCCGATGAGAAACGGGCGAAACGGCGTGCCCCGGCGCACGTAGAGAGCGCCCACACCCTTGGGGGCGTGCAGCTTGTGCCCCGAGAGCACCAGATAGTCCACGGGCAGGTCTTTCACGGAGATGGGGATCTTGCCCACGGCCTGCACCGCGTCGGTGTGGAAGGCGATGCCGCGCTCCCGGACCAGGGCCGCGATCTCGGGGATGGGAAAGACCACGCCGGTCTCGTTGTTGGCGTACATGATCGAGACCACGGCCGTGTCCTTGCGAAGCGACCGGGCCAGCTCGTCCATGTCCAGGCGGCCTTTGCCGTCCACACCCAGGTAGGTCACGGCGATGCCCTGGGTTTCCAGATGCTTGGCAAGGCTTAAGACCGCCGGATGCTCCACCCGGGTGGTGACCATGTGCCGTTTCTCGGGGTTGGCGCGCAGGGCCGACAGGATGGCCGTGTTGTCGCCCTCGCTGCCGCAGGAGGTGAAGAGGATCTCCTCCGGACGGCACCCCAGGGCGTCGGCCGTGCGCTCCCTGGCCTTTTTTACCAGGGCGCCCACGGAACCGCCGAAGGAATGCATGCTGGAGGGGTTGCCGTAATGGTCGCGAAGCACGGGAAGCATCTCGTCCAGCACCTCGGGCGCGACCTTGGTGGTGGCGTTGTTGTCCAGATAGATGGGTTCCATCAGCGCGCCTCCCTGACGGTGATCTCCGGGTCCACGGTTTCCCGCAGCCGCCTCTCCACGAAATCGGCCAGGGTCAGCTTGCTGGCCGGGCAGCCCACGCAGGCCCCGCGCAGGGACACCATGACCTGGCGGCCGTCGATGTCCACCAGCTCCAGGTCGCCGCCGTCGTTTTTGAGCGCCGGACGGATCTCCTCGTCGATGACCTTGGTCACCAGGCGCATGCGCTCCAGGTTGGTCAGGGGCTTTTTCGCGCCCGCGTCCGGGGCCTTTGGCGCGGCGGCCGCGCCGGTCAATTCCTCGGCCAATATCTGGCCGATGCGCTCGTGACAGTCGCCGCAGCCGCCTCCGGCCTTGGTGAAGTCCGTGACCTCCTCAAGCGTGGTCAGGCCGTTTTCCCGGATGGCCCGGCGAATCTGCACGTCGGTCACCCCGAAACACTTGCACACCAGCTCCCCTTCGGGCTCGTGGACCGGGGCGGCCTCGCCCGCGAAGTTTTTGAGCGCCGCGTCCAGGGCCTCCTGGCCCATGACCGAACAGTGCATCTTCTCCTTGGGAAGCCCCCCCAGGGCGTTGGCGATGTCCTTGTTGGAGATCTTTTTGGCCTCCTCCAGGGTCTTGCCCTTGAGCATCTCGGTCAGGACGGAACTGGAGGCGATGGCGCTGGCGCAGCCGAAAGTCTGGAACCTGGCGTCGGTGATGACGCCCTCAGCGTCGATTTTGAGAAAAAGCTTCAGGGCGTCGCCGCAGGCCAGGCTGCCCACCTCGCCCACGGCGTCGGCGTCGTCCATGGTCCCGGCGTTTCGGGGGTTCAGAAAATGGTCCCGGACCGTGTCGGTGTATTCCCACATGATAGGGCGCTCCTTTTCGGCGATCCCGGCCCGGGGACGGCCCCTTTCGGGCACCCCGGCGCGGGCGCGGTTTTTTCCATTCCATGGAAATAATACATCCCGCCGGGATGGGGAATGGCCTGGGGCGGATTTATTTCATACTTTTTTAGGATGATTTTATTGCAAGCCCGGCAAGAGGGAGGATCATGCCCCAGCCCGCTTGCCGATTCCCGCGATTCGCGGTAAGGCCGCAGCCTGCGCCGGGTGAAAAAAACCAGGCGCCGGCCGCTTGAAAACGCGCGTCTGAAACGCCGTCAATCCGCCGGAGTCCGGCCAGAGAGAGAACAGCCCCGGCCGTTGGAACGCCGCCCCCATGACCTACTACGCCTTCATCGGAGCCGTGGAACAGGGATTCGTCTATGGCCTCATGGTCCTGGGCGTGTACCTGACCTTCCGGGTGCTCGACTTTCCCGACCTGACCGTGGACGGCAGCCTGCCGCTCGGGGCCGCCGTGTCCGCCGTGGCCGTGTCCGCCGGGGTCGATCCCTACCTGTCGCTTCTTTTCGCCTTCGCGGCCGGGTTCGCGGCCGGGACCGTGACCGGCATCCTCAACACCAAGCTCGGCATCCTGCACCTTCTGGCCAGCATCCTGACCATGATCGCCCTGTATTCGGTCATCATCCGCATCATGGGCCGCCCCAACCTGACCCTTCTGGGCAAGCCCACGGTGCTGGACGCGGTGACGGGCCTGGGACTTGCGCCCCATGCCGCCGGGCCGCTTCTGTACGGCGTCCTGGCCGTGGCCGCCGGGTGGGCCCTGGTGTGGTACCTGTCCACCCGGTTCGGGCAGGCCACCCTGGCCACGGGCGACAACCCGCGCATGATCACGGCGCTTGGGGTTAACACCCACACCACCATCATCCTGGGCGTGGGGCTGGCCAACGCCCTGACCGCCGTGTCCGGGGCGCTGGTGGCCCAGAACCAGGGGGCGGCGGACGTGAACATGGGGGTGGGGACCATCGTGGCCGGGCTGGCCTCGGTGATCATCGGCGAGACCCTGGTGGGCAAGGGGCAAGGCGGCCTGGGACGGGCCGTCGTGGCCGCCCTGGCCGGGTCCGTGGCCTACCGGCTGGCCATCGCCGTGGCCCTTGACCTGCGTATCGGGGAGCTGTCCGTGACCCCCAGCGACTTGAACCTCATCACCGCCCTGGTGGTCGTCCTGGCCCTGACCGCGCCCACGGTGCGCGCCAAAATCGCGGGGCGGCGATGCTGACGCTCACGGGCATCGCCAAGACCTTCCATACGGGCGGGGCGGACGCGGTCACGGCCCTGGACGGCGTGTCCCTGAACGTGGAAAAGGGCGATTTCATCACGCTGATCGGTTCCAACGGCGCGGGCAAATCCACCCTGCTCAACTGCCTGGCCGGGGTCTTTCCCCCCGACGCCGGGACCATCGTCCTGGACGGCACAGACATCACCGCCCTGCCCGAATACGCCCGGGCCGGGTTCCTCGGCCGGGTCTTCCAGGATCCCCTACAGGGCACCTGCGCCTCGCTTTCCATCGAGCAGAACATGGCCCTGGCCGCCCTTCGCGGCAAGCGCCGGGGGCTTTCCCGGGGGGTCGATCCCCGGGACCGGGACCGCTTCCGGCAGGCCCTGGCCAGCCTGTCGCTTGGGCTCGAAGACCGCCTAAACGCCCGGGTGCGGCTTCTCTCCGGCGGCCAGAGGCAGGCCCTGACCATGCTCATGGCCACCCTGGTGCGGCCCGAGGTGCTGCTTTTGGACGAACACACCGCCGCGCTGGACCCCAAAACCGCCACGCACATCCTGGAGCTGACGGCACGCCTGGTCGAGACCCAGCGCCTGACCACGCTCATGGTCACCCACAACATGAACCAGGCCATCCGGCTCGGAAACCGCCTGATCATGATGCACCGGGGAAGGATCATCCTTGACGTGGCGGGCCGGGAAAAGCAAAACCTCACCGTCGAGGCGCTGCTGCGGCGTTTCGCCGCCCTCCGGGCTCCCGATGGGCCGAATGGGCCCGATGGACAGGACGGTCTGGACGGGGCGGACGACATGACGGACAAGATGCTTCTGGCCTAGGGCCCACGGCCCGCCGAAGCCTTTCATCACACGAACCAGCAAAGGAGCACGAACCCATGGAACGCACCCTTTCCATCATCAAACCCGACGCCGTGTCCCGCAACCTGACCGGGGCCATCCTGGCCATGATCCAGGAAAGCGGTCTCAACGTCGTGGCCATGAAGATGATCCACATGTCCAAGGCCCAGGCCGAGGGCTTCTACCACGTGCACAAGGCCCGGCCCTTTTTCGCGGACCTGACGGCGTTCATGTGCTCCGGCCCGGTGGTGGTCTCCATCCTGGAAGGCGACGACGCCATCGCCCGCTACCGCACCCTCATGGGCGCCACCAACCCGGCCAACGCCGAGGAAGGCACCATCCGCAAACGCTACGCCCTGGATATCGAGAAGAATTCCGTGCACGGCTCCGACGCGCCGGAGACCGCCGCCTTCGAGACCGCCTACTTCTTCTCCAGCCTGGAGATCGTGGGCTGATGGCCCCCGTCGCCGGCTTCATCGGCACGGGCAACATGGGCGCGGCCATCATCCGGGGGCTGGCCCCCCTGGGCTCGGTGGAGATCGTCGGTTGCGACCTCAACGCAGGAAAGCTGGCCGAGCTGGCGGCGGACACGGGCATGGCCGTGGCCCAAAGCCCGGCCGAGGTGGCCGGACGCGCCGACTACGTCATCCTGTGCGTCAAGCCCCAGCACCTGCGCGAGGTGCTGGCCTCCCTGGGCCCGGTTCTGACCAAGGGGAAATGCCTGGTGTCCATCGCCGCGGGCATCACCATGGAGAAGCTCGCGGACTGGTCCGGGTGCGCCTGCCCGGTGGTGCGCGTCATGCCCAACACCCCGGCCCTGGTCGGGGCCGGTTCCTACGCCGTGTGCCTGGACGACCCGGGACTTGCCGAGGCGCAAAAAAAACTGGTGCTCGAACTCTTTTCGGCCATCGGGAAGACCTTCCTCCTGCCCGAAAAGGACTTCGACGCCTTCACCGCCCTGTCCGGCAGCGGCCCGGCCTACGTGATGTATTTCATGGAGGCGCTCATCGAATCCGGGGTGTTTGTGGGCCTGTCCCGGGGGCTGTCCACGGACGTGGTCCTGGAGCTTTTGCGGGGCTCGGTGAAGATGGCCCTGGAAAGCGGCCAGCATGTGAGCGTCCTGCGGGAGATGGTCACCTCCCCGGCCGGAACCACCATCGAGGCCCTGCTGCACCTGGACCGCTCCGCCGTGCGCGCGGCCATCATCGAGGCCGTGGCCATGGCCCGGGACCGCAGCATTGAGCTTGGGCGCTAGCCCCCCTTTCGTCACCACAAAAGAAAATCCCCCGCCGGCCCTCACCAGCGGGGGATTTCCCTTTAGGGAATTCCTGGCTCGGGACTAGTTGCCCCGGACCACGTTGGCGGCTTTGGGGCCGCGTTCGCCTTCCACGATCTCGAACGCGACGACCTCGCCCTCACGCAAGGTCCGGAACCCCTCGCCCTGGATCGCCGAGTAGTGGACGAACACGTCATCCTCACCCTCGCGCATGATGAAACCGTAGCCCTTCTTGTCGCTGAACCATTTCACATTGCCCTCGAAACTCATGAGTAAGGCCCTCCTTAAAAGATAGACATGGTACCTTCATATCCCGCCCGCCCGGACGTGGTCAACGAATTTCTCTTTCCCGAAGAGACTTCCGATTTGCGAAGGATACGACCGGGATACGATAGCATTTCACCATGCGGCGGAAGGAAAACCCGGACAGAAAGAACTATATCAAAATAAGCACAAACGCCCCGGCGACGGCCAATCCCATCCCGGCCCGGGACACCAGGCGGAACAGAAGCCGCAGGTGCGGACCATCCCATCCTCCGCGCGGCCCGAGCCGCGGTTTGTCCACGGCCCGTCCGAAATAGACCGCCGGGCCGCCCATGGCCGCGCCGCACATCCAGGCCGCGGCGGCCATGGGCCACCCGGCATTGGGACTGGCCATGGTCCCGGCGTCGCGGCGGATGCACCGGCCCACCCCGGGCAGGCGGCGTCCCATGCACCAGCCCGCCGCCACCAGGGCCAGGGCCGACAGCCGGGCCGGGACGAAGGCCGCCGCATCGTCGGCCCGGGCGCAGAACCAGCCCAGGTCGCGGAATCGGGGCGTTTGGTAGCCCCACATGGAATCCATGGTGCTTACGGCCTTGTAGGCCCACATGAGGGCCGGGCCGCCCAGGACCAGGAAAAAAAGGGGGGCCACGAATCCGTCGTTGAAGTTTTCGCTCACGGTCTCGGCCAGGGCCCGGCGCACGGCCAGGGCGTCCAGCCGGGACGTGTCCCGGCTGACCAGCCCGGCCAGGGCCCGGCGCGCCTCGGGAAGATCCCCGGCCTCAAGCAGGGCCAGGACGGCTTGGCCCTCGCGAAGGAGGCTTCCCAGGGCCAGCCCGGCGTAGGCGAAATATAGGGCCGCCAGGCCGCCGGCCACGGGCAGGGGCAGGGCCACGAGCAGGTGCACGACCAGGGCGCTCCCCCCGGCCAGGGCCAGGGTCGCGGCTGCGCCGAACAGGCGGCGCGGGAGGGGCGACGGCGGGGCCACGGCCTCAAGCCGCGTCAGGGCGGCCCCGATCAGGCGCACGGGATGCGGCCAGCCGGGAGGGTCGCCAAACAGGCGGTCCAAAAGGACCGCCGCCATGACAAGCAGCGGATTCATGGTCACTGTTCCGAAAATGGCAAAGGGTCAGGGGGTGACAATCGCCTCCGGCGCCTCCGGCGCGTCCGGCGCGTCTGGCGCGTCCGGGCGCGTCCGGCTTCAGGCGGGGCCACGGCCGTCAGATGGTGCGTCAGGCATGGCGCAACCGCCTCCGGGCGCTCCCGGTTCCCCAAAGGCATCCTTGGCCGGGCCGGCGTCCGGGGCGGCGGCAACGCCTCGGCTCCGCTATTCTCCCTCGGGGATCAGCCCATAGACATATTCCCGCAAGGCCTGGATCCAGGGCCGCGGCGCATGGCCCACGGCGGCGGCGAACTTCCCCGTGTCCAGCACGGAATAGGCCGGGCGCTTGGCCTTTTGCGGATAATCCTTTGAGGTGATGGGCAGCACTTCACAGTTGATTCCGGCTGTGGACACGGCCTCCGAGGCCAGTTCGCACCAGCTGGCCCGGCCGGAATTGACCAGATGGAAAAGCCCCGTGGCCCCAGTGGCGAGGAGGGCCGCAGTGTTGGCCGCCAGGTCCGGGGTGAAGGTGGGGGAGCCGATCTGGTCGTGGACCACCTTGAGCACGTCGCGGGTTTTGGCGAACCCCAGGATCTTTTCCACGAAGTTGGTCTTGCCGGGACCGAAAAGCCAAGCCGTGCGCAGGATGAGATATCGCTCCAGGCCCGTTTCCAGGATGGCCCGTTCCCCGGCCAGCTTGGTCCGGCCGTAGACGCTTTGGGGGTCCACGGGGTCGGTCTCCAGATAGGGCGAGGTCTTTTTGCCGTCAAAGACGAAATCCGTGGAATAGTGCACCAGGCCCACGCCCGCCTCCATGCAGATCCGGGCCAGATTCCCGGGCAGGACGCGGTTGACGCGGGCCGCCTCGTCGGGCTCGTCCTCGGCCTTGTCCACGGCGGTGTAGGCGATGGTGTTGACGATCCAGTCGGCCTGGAACTCCGCCACGGCGGCGCGCACGGCCTCGCGGTCAAAGGGGTCCAGGGTGGCCCGGGTGGTGGGCAGCACCGCATGGCCGGCCTGGCGCAGGGCGTGGGTCAGGGGCACGCCCAAAAGGCCCGTGACCCCGCCCAGGACGATGATTTTTTTTTGGCCGCTCATAGGCGCTCCCCGTACCAGGCGGTCATGAACCGGGTGTAGTTGCCGCTGGTGACGTTCTCCATCCAGGCCGCGTTGGCCTCGTACCAGGCCAGGGTCTCGGCCATGCCGCGCTCGAAGTCATAGGCCGGGGTGAAGCCCAGCTCGTTTTTGGCCAGGGTGAAGTCCATGGCGTAGCGGCGGTCGTGGCCGGGCCGGTCGGTGACGTACTTGATGAGGCTCTCGGGCCTGCCCAGGGCGGAAAGGATGGTCTTCACCACCTCGATGTTGGGCTTTTCCGCGTCCCCGCCGAAGTTGTAGACCCCGCCGGGGCGGCCTTTGAGAAGGGCCAGCTCCACCCCCCGGCAATGATCCAGGACGTAGATCCAGTCGCGTACGTTTTGCCCGTCGCCGTAGACCGGCAGGGACTCGCCTTTTTTGGCCCGGGAGATCATGAGCGGGATGAGCTTTTCCGGAAACTGGTAGGGGCCGTAGTTGTTGGAGCAGCGGGTGATGACCGTGTCGTAGCCGTAGGTCTCGTGGCAGGCCCGCACCAGCATGTCCGCCGAGGCCTTGGAGGCGGAATAGGGGCTGTTGGGGGCCAGGGGGGTGTGTTCGCTGAACTTCCCGTCGGGGCCAAGGGTGCCGTAGACCTCGTCGGTGGAGACATGCACGAAGCGCGGCACGCCCACGGCCCGGGCCGTCTCCAAAAGGATCTGGGTGCCCACGATGTTGGTCTGGATAAACGGCGAGGCGTCGTGGATGGAACGGTCCACGTGGGTCTCGGCCGCGAAGTTGACCACGGCGTCGATGGCGTGGGTGGTCAGCAGATGGGCGGCCAGTTCGGCGTTGCCGATGTCCCCCCGGGCGAAGAAATACCGCGTGCCGCCGTACTTTTTCTCCACCCCGGCCATGTTGGCCGGGTTTCCGGCATAGGTCAGCTTGTCCAGGTTGACGACGACCATGTCCGGGTGGGAATCCAGCATGTGGATGATGAAATTGGAGCCGATGAAGCCGCATCCGCCGGTGACCAATACGCGCATATCTCCGCCTTTTTTCTGCGTTTTCCTGTCGATGGGATGGCCCTTGGGCCAGGCCGGTTCACGGGGCCGTCACAAAATCCTTGCCTCGGCCGGGTTTTTTTTCTATCTTCACAAGTGGGCGGTTAACTCAGCGGTTAGAGTGCCATCTTCACACGGTGGAAGTCCGGGGTTCAAATCCCCGACCGCCCACCACCGCATGCAACACGAAACCTCGCATCTGCGAGGCTTTCGTTTTTTGTGGCCGCCGCATCCTCTCCTGGCCCATTACCGGCCTTCCTTTCCATGCGCCTTCAGCTCTTGAATCTTTCTGTAATAGTCCACAATCTTGGCCTTGTTGGCATCGATCTCGTCGTTATAGTGCTTTTTGATGATGCGCAGTTCCGTGCGACGACGCACCGAGGCCGGGTCGTTTTCCACTGTGCGGCGCATCTCGGCATCGTATTCCCGAAGGATCTTTTCGTCCTCGACAATCCGTTCCTTGCTGGTCTCGATGAACTGGTGATAGCGGATGATGCTCTCCTGCGCCGTGTAGCAACGGGCCGGGGAGGGCGCCATCAGGACGAGGACCGCCAGCACGGCGGGGAAAAAAAGGAGTGTGCGCATGTTTTACGTCGGAAAAAGCCGCATTCTCCCGGCGCCGGGAGGGCCGTGTCCGGGACCGTTGTGCCGTCCATGTCCGAAACGCCGTTTCAGGGCCGTTATCGCCACCCTCCGGCCCAGGCGTCCCGCACCGCGCTATAGCGCACAACGCCACCCTTGACAAATCCGGCCGCACGGGCATTTTTGCCGTCCTTGACGCACGTTTTTTCCCTTGGAGGCATCCGCATGGAAACATTCATGGATCGCGACGCATTCGGCCGCCTGGTGGGCATCGAGGCGGTCTTCATCGAACCCGGGCGGGCCCGGATGCGCCTTGATCCGGACGACCGGCACAGAAACGGCCTGGGCATGGTCCACGGCGGGGCCCTTTTCACCCTGGCCGACCTGGCCCTGGCCGCCGCGTCCAACGCCGGAGACCACTCGGCCGTGGCCATCAACGCGGCCATGACCTTCGTCAAGCCCGGCCGCAAGGGCCCGCTTTTCGCCGAGGCCCGGGAGCTGTCGGCGGGCCGGACCATCGCCGCCTACGCCGTGGACGTGACGGATCAGGACGGCGCGCTCCTGGCCGCGTTCACGGCCACGGTCTACCGCAAGGAAAAATAGGCGTGATCGAGATCGTCCTTTTCACCCCGGAAATTCCCCAGAACACGGGCAACGTGGCCCGGCTGTGCGCGGGCACGGACACTCGGCTGCACCTCATCGAGCCCCTGGGGTTCTCCCTGGCCGACCGCTACCTCAAGCGGGCGGGCCTGGATTACTGGCCCCACGTCAAGCTTTCGGTCTGGCCGGATCTCCAGGCGTTTCTGGATTCCCGGGACGGGACGGGCCGCCTGGTCCTGACCACCTCGGGCAACCGGGGGCACCAGGGAACCCCCTACCACCTCTTCGCCTTCCGTCCGGACGATGTGCTGGTTCTCGGGCCCGAAAGCAAGGGCCTGCCGGAGTCCCTCCTGACGACGGGACACGCCGCCGTACGCATCCCGGTCACCCAAAACGTGCGCAGCCACAACCTGGCCAACGCCGCCTCCATCCTGCTCTACGAGGCCCTGCGCCAGCTTTCCGCCCTGCCGGAATAGCCGCGCCGGGATTTCGGGATGTCGCGCCGGGCCGCACCGCGCCGTTCCTCCCACCGGGGATCCGGGCGAGCGCGTCCGGCATAAACGGGAGCCACCGGACTCCTCCCCTCCCCGCCCCCGGGGGAAAAGGCCGGACGCTCCTGCGGAAATTCCCTTGAGCATGCGCCGATGTTTCTTTACAGGATGAGGCATGTACGACTCGCCGTGGATCGTCCCGTCCGCCCTTTTTGACCCCGGTTGGGTGGATCGCATGCGCGATTCCATCGCCGTCAGCGAATTCTCCCCCGAGGCGGCCATCATCACCGTCGTTTTCTTCGGCGGTTTCGCCGTTTTTGTGGCCGTAAGCCTCCTCGTCAAAACCCGCGCCCGGGAAGAGGTCCGGCTGACCCCCCTGACCTGGATCACCGAGCCCGACAAGATCAGGGACATCTTCCACAACGCCCTGCGCCGCAGAAGCAAGATCCGGCTGAGCTTTTCCCGCGATGACGCCTCGGGCGTCTTCGCCGACGCGGCCCTGGCCGAGGTCTATTCCGACAGCCTGATCCTGGAACTGTCGGCCGACATCCGGGCCAACAGCGGCTGGACCGGCAAGCGCGTGGAGTGCGACTTCCGCCTGCGCCCGGATCCCGCCACGGAGCAGTGGCATTTCTACACCTTCGTGGCCGAGATCAAAAACGCCAGGGTGATCCCCGGACAGTTCGCCCAGGTCACGGTATCCCTGCCCGGCCGTCTGGAGATGGAGCAGAAACGGGCCTATTTGCGCGTCGAACCCGGCCGGGCCGATGTCCGGGAACTCGACATCTGGTCCGAGCCCCGGGTGCGCGACGAACCGCACCGGATGGACGATCCTCAAACCTGGGGGCATGCCGAGGTGACCCTGACCGAGACCACGGCCCCGGACATCTCCCTGGACAACGTCTCCGGGGGCGGCATGCGCCTGTCCCTGCGCGGCGACGCGCTGCGCGCCGGGCTGATCCTGCTGACGCCCGGCCGGAGGGTCTACCTGTTTCTGCGCCTGGCCGACCGGCTGGGCCCGGGCGGGACGACCCTTTTCCGGCTGGCCTGCCAGGTGCAAAACGCCTACTCCGCCAACGCTCCCGACGGGAGCCGGGCCTTCGGCCTGCGCTTCGTCGGTTTCGGCGAGCCCGACCCGGACAATCCCGCCCGCCTGCAATGGAAGGCCCCCCAGGGCGGCGGCGTGCCGGCCATGGACGACTGGGCCTACGCCAAGCACCTGGACGTGTACCGGTCCCGCGGCAAGTAGCCCCGGGAGCGGATTTTTCCGGTTTCGCCCCCATGGACGGCCCGGGAGGTTCATGCTAATCGCCACAAAACGATGACAAAATACGCGCCAATCCGGCACACGTTTCCCCTATGCCGGGCGAACGGCAATGCATCACGGGCATAAACGTCTACGGGAGGAAGCCGTCTTGGAAGACGACTCGGAAAGTACCTTCTGGAACTCCATCACCAAATTTTTCCGTCAACGCGACGATGCCTCCCTGGAGGCCCTGATCCAGGAGGCGCGCACGGCGGGCCGCATCCTTCCGGAAGACGCCTCCATGCTCTTGAATGTGTTGCGCCTGGAAAAAAAACAGGTGGCCGACATCATGATCCCCCGGCCGGACATCATCTGCGCCGACCTGGAAGACGGTTTCGACGAGGTCTGCCGCCTGATCGTCGAACACGGCCACTCGCGCATCCCCATCTATAAGGAAAACCGGGACCACATGGTGGGCGTGGTCTACGCCAAGGATCTTTTGAAGGCCCTGCTTTCCCCCGAGGGAACCGAGGCCTGCCCGCCCCATCCGGACCTGGAATCCATCCTGCGCGATCCCCTTTTCATCTCCGAGACGCTCAACCTGCGGCGCATGCTGCTCGAATTTCGCGGCCGCAAAAAGCACATCGCCATCGCCCTGGACGAATACGGCGGCACGTCCGGGCTTTTGACCCTGGAGGACGTGCTGGAGGAGATTGTGGGCGAGATCGAGGACGAACACGAGCCGAGCAAGCCCGAGGAACTGCAGGTCATCGACGAGCACACCCTGCTGGTGTCCGGGCGGGCCCCCCTTGAGGATCTCAACGAACGCCTGGGCACCCGCATCGAGTCCGAACAGGTGGAGACCATCGGCGGCTACTTAAGCGAACTGGCCGGCCGGGTGCCGCGCAAGGGCGACAGCTTCACCCTGGAAGGACGGCGGTTCACGGTCCGGGAAAGCGACAAGCGCCAGGTCCGCTGGATCCTGGTGGAGGAACTGCCCCCCTCGTGACGCGTCCCTTACACAATACGCCGGTATTTTTTATGAAAAAATAAGTGTTTCAAACCGTTTTTTCCGAAAACCGCCTCGGCGCATTTCGAGGACACGGCACGAGGCGACGCGCAACCACCACGGAGAGACAGGCCCCATCATGTTTTTTTTCACCACGCTGGCCATCGTCGGAACCTGGCTCGGATTCGCCAATCCGGCCTACCGGTTCCCGGGACTCATCCTGCTCTTCCCCCTGGCCATGACCCAGGTGGCCCTGGCCGCCCAAACCCCGGGGCAGGCCGCCAAGGCCGGGCTCATCGCCGGAACCCTCGGCGCCCTGGGCGTCCTCTACTGGACGGCCATCCCCATCCGCTACTACGGGAACCTGCCCTGGCTTTTGGCCCTGCCCATGCCCGTGCTCCTGTCCCTGGCCATGGGGGCCTACGTGGCCCTTTTCGCGGCCCTCCTGCAACCGGCGGCGCACCGGCTGTCGCCCCTGCCCTTCGGCCTCTATGCCGGGGCCGTGTGGACCTTGGTCGAAATCGGCCGGGGCACGCTTTTTACGGGATTTCCCTGGCTCACCCTGACCGCCGCCCTGGTTCCCTGGCCCTTTGCCGTGCAGGCCGCCTCCATCCTGGGCGCCTATGCCCTGGGAGGCCTTTTGACCGCCTGCATGGCCTGGATCGCGGCCGGGCGGTATTTCACCCTGACCTCCCTCGTCGGCGCCGTGGTCCTGGCCGGGCTGTGGGTCTTCGGCAACCTGGAGCTTCAGCGCCCCCTGCCCGAGGCCCCGGCCATCCGGGTCGGTATCGTCCAGGGCAACGTGGACCAAAGCCTCAAATGGGAACCGGCCTACCAGAAGGCCACGGTGGACGCCTATCTCGACCTGTCCGCCCGGCAGATCGGCGAGGCCGCCACGGACCTTTTGGTCTGGCCCGAAACCGCCATGCCCTTCTATTTCCAGGACGGCGACGCCCTGGCCGCCGCAGTGGCCCGCTTCGCCCGGGAGCGCGGCGTGCCGCTGGTCACCGGCTCCCCGGCCTATGCCCGGGTCGGCGAGGCCTATTCCCTCTACAACCGGGTCTATCTCATCGCCCCGGACGGCCGGGTGGCGGCCCATTACGACAAGGCCCACCTGGTGCCCTTCGGGGAATACATCCCCTTCGGCAAATACCTGCCGTTTTTGTCCAAGCTGGCCCACGGCGTGGGCGATTTCGTGGCCGGACAGGACGCCGCCCCCCTGCGCCACGGCAATCTTGCCCTGGGGCTTTTAATCTGCTATGAGGCGATATTCCCGGAATTGGCCCAGGCCAGCGTGGAGGCCGGAGCCAACATCCTGGTCAACGTCAGCAACGACGCCTGGTTCGGCCGCTCCTCCGCCCCCCTGCAGCACCTCGACCTCGCCGCGCTTCGGGCCGTGGAGCAAGGCCGCTTCCTTATCCGGGCCACCAACACGGGCATTTCCGCCGTGATCGATCCCCGGGGCCGGGTGCTGGCCCAAAGCGGCCTGTTCGTGGCCGAGACCCTGGCCTACGGCGGGGCGGCCCTTTTGACGGACCAGACCATCTTCCACCGGTATCGCGGCCTGATCCATTGGACCTGTGCCGGCATCGCGGCGCTTCTCGGAGGACTGACGCTTCTGTCCGTGCCGCGCCGGCGTCCGGGAAAATTTCGCTGAACCGACAACCCACTGCACACGGAAAACCATGCTCCAATATCCGGAATTGCGCACCCAGAGCAAGGAACTGATCGACAAATTCCAAGACCTCTGGAGGCGTCTTTGACATCGAGGCCGACCAGGGACGCCTTGCGGAGATCGAACGCGAACTGGTCCGCCCCGACGCCTGGGACAATCCCGAGCGTCTGACCCCCATTTTGCGCGAAAAAAGCCTGATCGTGGCCCGGGTGGACCGCCTGGCGGACCTAAGCCGCGTGCGCGACGACCTGGAGGAATGGCTGGAATTGGCCCGGGACGAGGGCGGGCAGGATGTCCTGCAGGCCTTGTCGGACCAGATCGTCCTTTTGGGCGAGAAGCTGAAAAAGGCCGAGATGGCCGCCTTTTTCACCGGGCCCGAGGACACGGCCGACGCCATCCTGGAGATCCACCCCGGCGCGGGCGGCACCGAGGCCCAGGACTGGGCCGAGATGCTCCTGCGCATGTACCGGCGCTGGTGCGAGCGGGAGCAGCTCGAGGTCAAGTTCCTGGATTTTCTGCCGGGCGACGAGGCCGGGGTCAAAAGCGTCACCCTACAGATCAGCGGTCCCTACGCCTACGGGCTTTTGCGCGGCGAAAAGGGCATCCACCGCCTGATCCGCATCTCCCCCTTCGACGCCTCGGGACGCCGCCACACCTCGTTTGCCTCGGTGGACGTCTACCCCGACGTGGGGGTCGACATCGACATCGAGGTCAAGGACGAGGATCTGCGCGTTGACGTCTTCCGGGCCAGCGGCCCGGGCGGCCAGCACGTCAACAAGACCAGTTCGGCCATCCGCATCACCCACCTGCCCACGAACATCGTGGTCCAGTGCCAGAACGAGAAATCCCAGCACCGCAACCGGGAATCGGCCCTCAAGGTCTTGAAGGCCAGGCTCTACGAACTGGAACTGCAGAAAATCGAGGCCGAAAAGAAGGTGGACTACGAGGCCAAAAACGCCATCGGGTTCGGCAGCCAGATCCGGACCTACACCATGCAGCCCTACCGGCTGGTCAAGGACCACCGCACCGGGGTGGACATGGGCGACGTGGACGCGGTCCTGGACGGGGATCTGGACAAGTTCATACGCGGCTTCCTGTTGCGGCAAAGCGATGCCAGACAGCATTGATCCCGCCACGGCCGAAAACCGTGAGGCCATCCTGGCCGAGATACTGACCCTGCGCCGGATCCTGGCCGAGCGCGCGGCCTCCTGTCCGGGCTTCGAGCGGGACGGCGGGGAGGATGTCGTGCTCATGCGCCTGTGCTCCGGCCTGACGCTTGCCGCCTGGGACGCCCTGGCCAGGGAACACGATCTGCTCGACTGGCTGGTCATGCCCCTGCGGGGACATCCCCTGCCGTACATCAAACGCATCCAGAAAACGATCCGGGAACTGGCCCATCTGTCGGACCACGACCACCTGACGGGACTGGCCAACCGCGCCGCCTTCGAGCGTACCCTGGCGGCCGAGCTCGAGCGCAGCACGCGAAACGGCACGGCCCTGTCCCTGGCCATCCTGGACCTGGACGATTTCAAGGCCATAAACGACACCCACGGCCACCCCTGCGGCGACGAGGTGCTGCGCCGGGTGGCGGCGGTCCTGGCCGAGGCCAAGCGGACCTATGATTTCGCCGCCCGCATCGGCGGCGAGGAGTTCGCCCTGGTGCTGCCGGGGCTCGGCCTGTCCCGGGCCGAGACGGCGGTGCGGCGCATCGTCTCCGCCGTGGCCGCGCTGCATGTGGACTGCGGACAGGCCGTGCCCGACCTGCGGGTGACCGCATCGGCCGGGCTGGCCTGCACCAAGGGCAAGGTGCCGCTCACCCGCGACGACCTGTTCGGCGCCGCCGACCGGGCCCTGTACGAGGCCAAGGCCCAGGGCAAGAACCGGGTGGTCAAGGCCCCCCTGGTGGATCTCGTCCTGCCTCCGGAAGATACCCTGGTCGGGGCCGACGAGAAAAAATTCCTGTTCACCGGATCGTGAAGGACGTGACCTGCCATGGACATCGCGGAAAAAAACCCCGGCGCCACATTGAGCGTTTCCATCTTGAGCGGCAAGGGCGGCGTGGGCAAGACCAACATGGCCCTGAACCTGGGTTTCGCCCTGTTCAAGGCCGGGCACCGGCTCCTGCTCATGGACTTCGACGTGGGCCTGGCCAACATCGACGTGCTTTTGGGCCTGTCCCCGGAAAAAAACCTCCAGGATCTCTTCCGGCCCGGGGCCACGGCCGAGGAGGTGGTCTGCCCCATCGAGGACGGCGGCTTCGACTTTTTGCCCGCAGCCAGCGGCGTGCCGGAACTCCTGGAGATGGACGAGGACATGCGCGAGGCCCTTTTCTCCAAGCTCAACTCGGTGTTCTCCCGCTACGACTACCTTTTTCTGGACCACGGGGCGGGAATCAGCCCCAACGTGCTTTCGGCGGCCTCCATGAGCCGCATGCCCATTTTGGTGGTCACCCCGGAGCCCACCTCCCTGACCGACGGCTACGCCGTGGTCAAGGTGCTTTCGGCCAAGCACCGGGTGCGCAATTTCCATGTCCTGGTCAACCAGGTCGAAAACGCCAAGGAGGGCCAGCGGACCTTCAACCGGCTGGCGGCGGCCTGTGAACGTTTTCTGGGGCTGACCCTGTCCTACCTGGGGGGGGTGCGCACGGACGCCGCCGTGCCCGAGGCCGTGCGCCGCCAGGTGCCGCTGATGAAACTGGCCCCCACCTGCCCGGCGGCCCAGGACATCATCGCCATCGCCGTGAAGATTCACCGCCATCGGCAAAAACTCGGTTCCAAGCTGAAACAGGGCACTATTCTGAAGAATATTCTGGAACGGGCCACCTAGGTCTTGACGAATCCTACCCTTTTTCGGCAAGATTTTGAAATGGATGCATGAAATCGAGGGGTCGAATTGAGATCGCATGTCCCGATCACCGGGAGCGAGGGCCGTACGGGGCAAAACCGCAAGGGAACGCACAATGAACAAGAGCGAACTCATCAAAAACCTGGCCGAGGCCAGGGATCTGCACGTGGACGAAGCCTCCGACATCGTCAACGCCTTCATCGAATCCATCAAGCAGGCCCTGGTCAGCGACGACCGGGTGGAGATCCGGGGCTTCGGCAGCTTCAAGATCAAAAGCTACAAGGGCTATACCGGACGCAATCCCAAGTCCGGGGACGTGGTGACCGTGGCCCCCAAAAAGCTCCCGTTCTTCCGTCCCGGCAAGGAACTCAAGGAATTCATCAACCAGCAATAGACCGGGACCGCCTGTGAACCGCTTGTTTTTTTCGTTTCTCCTCATCGCCCTGGGGATGGTATGCGGCGTGGGCCGATCCTTCGCCGCCGAGTCCCTGACGGTGTTTTTCACGGCCAACACCTACGGGGCCTTTGCGCCCTGCCCCACCTGAGGCGGCAAGACCGTCGGCGGCATGGCCCGGCGGGCCACGCTTTTGCATCGTGTCCGGGACGGCCTGCCGTCCGGCGCCCCCCTGGTCCAGGTGGCCGGTCCCTACGAGTTCCTGGAACCGGGCGACGCCGAGGCCCCGGCCGGTTCCGCCGGTCCCATGGCTGCGGCCCTGGCCCGGCTGGCCCCGGATGTCCTGTGCCTGGCCCCGGAAGAGGCCGCCATGCTGTCCCGGGCGGGGATCGCCCCGCCGCCGGGGGCCGTGGTGCTCTCCGGCGCGCCCCAGACCAGGGTGCTTGACCGGGGCGGGGTGCGCCTGGGATTCGTCTTTTTCCCCGTGGGCGCCAAGCCCGGCGCCGAACCCGATGCCAAGGCCCGGGCGGCCACTGTGGCCGCCGCCCGGGAGATGCGCGGCGCGGCCGATCTGGTCGTCGGCGTCAGCCCCTTTGGCAGCATGGCCGAAGAGGCGTTTCTCACCGCCAATCCCGACGCGTTCGACGTGCTTCTCGGCGCGGGGCACGGATTCGGCACCCCGGCCATGCCCCAGCCCGTGCCCCGGACCCTGTGGGCCCGAGCCCACACCAAGGGCAAGACCATAAGCCGCCTGGACATCGTCCTGCCCGTGAAAAAGGCCGGCACCCCCTGGCTCCCAGGGGAGGACCACCAGGCCGAGCTGCTCAACCCGGACTATACGGTGCCGGGCGACCCGGACATCGCCATTTTGGGAGAGACACCCACGGTGGCGGCCACGACGCCCAAGGTGACCACGGCCACGCCGTAGGTTCTCGCTGGGGTTCCCCGGGACCGTCGTGCGCTCCTTTCCCGGTTACATCCTACGATTCGGGGTTAACGACCTCTAAAAGCGTCTTTCGAGGACGCGGCGCTAGCGGCCCTGACCGAGAAGCGTCGCCGCAGCGTCCGGATGGGCCTCGATGCCCAGGGCGGCCAGGGATTTGGCGGCCAGGGGCGTGATCCCGCCCCCGATCCAGAACTCGGCCTTGGCGGCGTTGCGGCCGGGCAGGGAGTCGTGGAAGCGCTGCACCAGATTGGCCGTGGACTGGGTCCACACCAGCATGTCCAGGGGAAAGCACAAGACCAGCCTGCCGGACTGGGTGCGCCCGGCCACGAAGCGCCCCACGCGCTCGAAGCGCACCAGGTGCTCCTTTCTGCTGTCGTAGGATGCGAACATCAGGGCCATGCGCTCCCGGAAAAGGGCCAGATCCTCGGAATCCGTGGACAGGCAGAAGGCGATGAAGGCCTCGCGGTTCGCCGTGCGGGACATGGCCGCCAGGGCGTTGACCAGAAGGGTCTGGTGCACGGGGGACAGGTCCGTGTTGTCGATGAAGGCCTCGGCCAGATCGGCGGGCACGCCCATGGCCGCAAGTTTGCCCCGGTTCATGCGCCGCAGGTCGGCCGGCGGCAGGGCCACGTCCATGTCGGTCAGCCACTTGCTGGTCCCGGCCACGGACACCCCCACGCCCACGGCCCCGGGAACGGCCGCGCTGGCCCCGGTGGCCACAAGGCTGCCCGCGAAATCCGCCCCGGCCAGCCTGTCCAGGCGCTCCTTCACAAAGGGATTGGTGGAATAGGGGTCCACGCCGAACCGCTTGGCGATGTCGCGCTTGGAACGGGAATAGCCCAGGGCGGCGGCGGCGGGATTGTCCTCGTACTTGCTGGCCTTGCTCTCCACCAGGCTTTCCTCGGCCCGCTGAAACATCTTGCCTACGCCCGACAGGGCGCTGCCCACGGTGGCCAGGGGCCGGGTCACCAGATTGACCGCCCCCTTGACCGTGTTCTTCCCCTTCGCCACCACGGCGTCGCCGAACTGCCCGGCGGGTTCGACCTTGTCCATGGCCACGATGGCCGCGCACTCCTGAAGCCTCTGGCCCAGAAGGGCCGTGGACAGCACCTTCAGGTCGCCCTGGGGGGTGTGCAGGGTGTAGGTATTGAGGTAGCCGTCGTTGCGCACGGTCTCGTCCACCCGGCAGTTGGGGGCCGTGAGCATGAATTTGGGCAGGATGGCCGAGGCCCGGAGCGTGGGCGGGGCCTCCACGGCTCCGGCCCCTTTGCCGGCAGGCGGCGCGGCCTGGGCCGGGGCGGCGGCCAGGCTGGAAAGGGCCAGGACGGCGGTCAGGACGGCGGCGGCAACGGGGCGCATGGACATGGCATCTCCTGGATAAGCGACTTATGCGTGGCAAGGCCGGGACTGTTCATTCCTATCCAATGCCGCACCCCGGGGCAATGGCCCGGGCGGCCCAAGCGGCCCAAATGGCCCGGGCGGCCGCCCGCGTTGCCACTTGCCAAAGCCGCCGTCCGGCATTATCTGACAGCCTCCCGCGCCACTGCCATGGCGAATTGCCGCCAGTATCCCCTACCGCCGCAAACCCTGTCCGGACGCCGCCATGCTTGAAAAAAACCCCCATATCTCCCTGTCCCTGGACCGCCTGACCCCGCGCGTCCTCGGACTCGGCCCCGAGGAGCTGGCCTCCTGGCCGGACGATGCCCGGGAACTGGCCGTTTCCCTGGCCGCCGAATGCTTCCTGGTGCGCTACAACCCCTACGTCAATCCCGAAGAGGTGCGCCAGGGGGTGTTTGCCCGCCTGGACGCGGCCCGGCCCACGGCCTGGGGCGACTATCCCAAGACCCTGCGGGTGGCCGTGGACCGTTTCTGGCGCGACTACGACGAGGACACGCGCTTCAAGGAGCGGGTGCTCATGCGCCTGGCGGAGTTTCTGCCCGGCGAATCCATGGCCCAGCATCCCGGCAGCCTGGTGGAATGCTCCACCGACGCCACGGACCTGCGCATGGAACTGCCCATGCTGGTTCTGGCCCCGTCCTCCACGGCCCACATCCAGAACATCATCCGGCTGGCCGGGGAGATGGGGTTCGCCGTGGTGCCCCGGGGCGGCGGTTCCGGCCTGACGGGCGGAGCCATCCCGGCCCGCCGCCGCTCGGTGATCTTGAGCATGTCCCGGATGAAGACCATTTTTTCCGTGGACAGCGAGGAAAAGCTGCTCCACGCCCAGACCGGGGTCATCACCCTGACGGCGATCGCGGCGGCGGCCAAAAAAAACCTGCTTCTGACCGTGGACCCGGCCTCCAAGGCGGCCTCGTCCCTGGGCGGCAACATCGCCGAAAACGCCGGCGGCCCCTTTGCCTTCGAATACGGCACCACCCTGGACAACATCCATTCCTACACCATGGTCCTGCCCGATGCCCGGCTGATCGAGGTGCGCCGCAAGGACCACCCCCGGCACAAGATCATGCCCGGAGACACGGCGGTCTTCGAGGTCTTCGACCCGGCCGGGAACCTGCTTGAGACCATACGCCTTTGCGGCGACGTGATTCGCGGCCCGGGCCTGGGCAAGGACGTGTCCAACAAATACCTGGGAGGGCTGCCCGGGGTGCAGAAGGAGGGCGTGGACGGCGTGGTCACCGAGGCCCGTTTCATCCTCCACGACCGGCTGCCCCACTCCCGGGTGCTGTGCCTGGAATTCTTCGGCCGCTCCATGCGCCACGCCATGCTGGTCATCCGCGACGTGGTGGGGCTTCGCGACCGCATCCGGCAGGAGGGCGACGCGGTCAAGATCTCGGCCCTGGAGGAATTCGGCCCCAAATACGTGCGGGCCATCAACTACGCCAAAAAATCCGCCACCTACGAGGGCGACCCCATCTCCGTGCTGCTCCTGCAGCTCGATTCCGCCGACGAGACGGCCCTGGACGCGGCCGTGGCCCACATCGTGGACATCGCCACGCCGTATGAGAACGTGGACATCTTCGTGGCCGAAAACGAAAAACAGGCCGAACTCTTCTGGGAGGACCGCCACAAGCTGTCGGCCATCTCCAAGCGCACCAGCGGATTCAAGATCAACGAGGACATCGTCATCCCCCTGGACGTGATCCCGGAGTTTTCCGACTTCATCGAAGACCTGAACCTCAAATGCCTGGCCCGGGCCTACAAGGAATCCCTGCAAAACGTGGGCAGGCTGCACGGCATCCCGGCCTCGGACGAGTTTTTGGCCATGGAGCTGGAATTTTGCGACCGCATCCTGCGCGGCGGGCTCACGACCAAAGACCTCAGCGATGCGGAAGTGGAGGTGCAGACCTATTATTTCTTCTCCGACCTGACCTCGCGCTATCCCCGCCTGCGCGACCCCCTGCGCGAGATCTACAATGAAATGATCGCCACCCGCATCGAGGTGGCCAACCACATGCACGCCGGGGACGGCAACTGCCACGTGAACATCCCCGTCAACTCCAACGACCAGGAGATGATGCGCCGGGCCATGGAGGCCGCCGACCAGGTCTTCACCAAGGTCATGGAGCTCGGCGGCGCGGTGTCCGGGGAACACGGCATCGGCATCACCAAGATCGCCTTCCTGGAAGACAGCAAGATCGCGGCCCTTCGGCGCTACAAATCCACCGTGGACCCCCGCAACATCTTCAATCCGGGCAAGCTGGTCACCAAAACCCTGGATGTGGAGCCCTACACCTTCTCGTTCAACCGGCTGATCCGCGACATCAAAAAGACGGCCCTGCCCGAAAAAGACCGGCTCATCACCATGCTGGCCAACATCCAGTTCTGCACCCGGTGCGGCAAGTGCAAGCAGGTCTGTCCCATGTACGCCCCGAGCCAGGGGCTCCTCCACCATCCGCGCAACAAGAACATCAGCCTGGGCGCGCTCATCGAGGCCATCCACTATTCGCAACTGCACTCCGGCCAGCCCGATCCGGAGCTGCTCGGCCGCCTGCGCACGCTCATGGAGCACTGCACCGCCTGCGGCAAGTGCGCCGCCGCCTGCCCGGTGAAGATCCAAAGCGCCCAGGTGGCCCTGGACCTGCGGGCCTACCTGGAGACCAAAAACGCGGGCGGACATCCCATCAAGACCAGGGTGCTGCGCTATCTGGCCGAAGACCCGGCCGCCCGGCTGCCGCGCGCGGCCAAGCTCATGGCCTACGGCCAGGCCTTCCACGGCAGGGCCATGGGGCTGGTCCCGGCCGTGTGGCGCAACCGGCTGTACAACCCGGTCCTGCGCGGCCCCAATCCGGCCATGGGCATCAAAAACCTGTCCGAAAAGCTGCGCCTGGAGCGCGGCAGTCTCTTCGCGGCCCCGGACACCCCGGCCGACGCACAAACCGTGCTCTACTTCCCGGGCTGCGGGGCCGGGCTCTTCCAGGCCTCCATCGGCATGGCCGCCGTGGACCTGCTGCTGCGGGCAGGCGTCCGGGTGGCCATCCCGCCCAGGCACCTGTGCTGCGGCTACCCCCTGGTCGTGTCGGGACTGGCCGAGGCCTTCGCCGCCAACCGGGAACGCAACATCGCCGCCCTGCGCGACTTCCTCGCCGCCGCCGGGCTCAAGGGCTTTTCCCCCACCACGCTTTTGACCGCCTGCGGCACCTGCCGCGAGGCCCTGGAAGGCTACGACCTGACCGGGCCGGACGGCCCCCTGCAACGCCTGGACGTGGTGCAGTTCCTGGCGCCGCGCCTGCCCGCCCTGGCCGCCCCGGACCCGGGGCTCCTGTACCATGCGGCCTGCCACGCCGAATGGACCGGCATCTCCCCCACCAAGGCCCCCGAGGCCTACCGGGCCGCCCTGGCCGCGCTCACCCAAACCCCGGTGACCCTCTCCCCGGGCTGCTGCGGCGAATCCGGGCTCGGGGCCCTGACCTCGCCCCAGATCCACAACAAGATCCGGGCCGGCAAGGCCGCGACCCTGCGGGCCGAACTCGCCGGCGACGCCACGCCGGTCGTGGTGGGCTGCCCCTCCTGCCGCATCGGCCTGGCCCGGTGCCTCGGCGAGATCGGACGCAAAAACCCCGTGCTGCATACCCTGGAATACCTGGCGGCGCTTTGCGGCGGCCCGAAATGGAAACGCGACCTGAAAAAGCGCCTCAAGGCCGCCCGGGTCCGGGCGTAAGACTTCCCGGGGGGAACCTTTTTTGAAAAAAAGGTTCCCCCCGGACCCCCCTCCAAAAAACTTCGTCACGCTTCGCGTCCGCGTGTGAAACAGTGGCTTTTTCGTCCCTGTGTTTGCGGTGCGGCACCGCAAACACAGGGACGGGAGCACGTCGCGCTTCGCGCCCTCGTGCGGGAGACATCACGTTCTCCTGGCCGCCATGATTTTCGCGGGCGTTTCCGTCACAGCTTCGCTGTGCCGGAAACGCCCGCGATATCAGGGGGTCCGGGGGAAATGATTTCCCCCGGGCGGGGTTCGGGGCGGCAGCCCCGATCGCTGCGGCGCGTTTACACGAAACGTTGCGGCACGTCGGTGATGATGCCCGCCCCGGGGGGGTAGGCGCGGGCGGCGTCCGGGTCGTTGATGGTCCAGAGGTTGACGCGCAGGCCGTCTTCGAGGAGCACCCGGGCCAGGGCCGGGGGGGTGATGCGGTGGTCGGGATGGCAGGCGGCCACGTCGAGGAACATGAGGTAATCCAGGATGTTCCCGGGGTGGGAGGCCTCGATCAGGGCGGCCCGGGGGATATCCGGGTCGAAGGCGGCGGCCTGGGTCAGGTAGTTGTGGTTGAAGGACGAGAGCAGCACCAGCTCCCGAGTCTTGGTGGCGGCCACGAGATCCAGGACGGCGGCGGTGATGGCGGCGTCGCCCGGGCGTCCGGCGTGGTCCTTGATCTCCACGTTTACCGGGAAGGCGTGGGCGCGGCAGAACTCGAGCACCTGGCCCAGGGTGGGGATGGCCAGTGCGGAAAAGGAGGCGGCCTTCTCCGGCGTGACCTCACCGGAGCGGATGGTTCCGTGGGGGTCGTTGGCTGCGAACCAGGAACCGGCGTCGAGGCTTTGCAGCTCGGCCAGGGTGAAGGTGTCGATATGGTCCCCGGCGCGCGGGGCCAGGGGGGAATCGGCGATAGTGGTGGTGCGGGCCGGGGTGTCGTCGTGGAAGACGACCAGTTGGCCGTCGGCGGTCAGGCGCACGTCGATTTCCAGGAAATGCGCGCCGCAGTCACGGGCTGCGGTCATGGCCGGGAGGGTGTTTTCCGGGGCCAGGGAACGCGCCCCCCGGTGTGCGCCGATGGCGTGGGCGTCGGGGATGTGGTGGAAGAACACGGATCAGGATTCCTTGCGGTTGAGGTACAGGTTGAAGAGGGCCAGCCCCGAGGTGCCGACGATGAGCAGAAACGAGATGGCGTTGATGACCGGGGTGCTGCCGTCGCGGACCTGGAGGTAGAGGTTGATGGGCAGGGTGGGCTGGGAGCCGACCAAAAACAGCGTGGTGTTGAAGTTCTCGAAGCTCATGAGGAAGGCCACGGCCCCGGCCCCGATGATGGCGGGCCGCAGGTAGCGCAGGGTGATGAGCCGGATGACCTCGAAGCGGGTGGCCCCGAGATTCAGGGCGGCCTCTTCCAGGGAGCGGTCGAACTTGCGCAGGCGGGCGGAGACCACCAGGGCCACGAAGGTGGTGATGAACGAGAACTGTCCCAGGACCACCAGCCAGAAGCTGGGCCGGAAGATGGCGAAATCGAGATCGAGGTGTTTCTCGAAGAACATCCCGGCGGTGGTGGCCCCCAGGAGCTGGGAGATGCCCAGGATGACCCCGGGAATGACCAGGGGGGCCAGCATGAGGAAATAGAGAAGATTTTTGAAGGGGAAGTTTTCCTGTTCGAAGGCGAAGGCGGCGCAGGTGCCGACCACCACGCACAGGACGGAGACGATGACCGCGGTCTGGAAGCTGACCAGGATGGAGCGCAGGTTCTGGGCGTCGTGGAAGATGCCCACGCGCGTTGGTCCGGGGGAGAAAAACCAGTCCAGGGTGCCGCCGTTCCAGGGCAGGGACGGGAAGTTGGAGTCGTTGAAGGCCAGGACGCAGGTGACCAGAAGCGGCGCGAAGAGGAAGACGAAATAGAGGATCACGAAGACGTGGAAGGACCAGGTGTAGGCCTTGGAATTGGGGAGCGAGCGGATCATGAGGCCACCTCCCCGAGCTTCTGGCGGCTGATTTTAAGGCCGGCCCAGATGATGAGCGAACTGAGCACCAGGAGCAGGAAGCCGAAGGCCGCGCCCTGGTTCCAGTTGAAGCTGGCGATGAACTGGTTGTAGATCTGCTCCGTGAACCACAGGGAGTTCTTGCCGCCCATGAGGTTGGGGGTCAGGTAGTTGCCCAGGGACAGCATGAAGACCACGATGGCCCCGGAGGTGATGCCGGGCTTGCAGTGGGGCAGGATGATCTCCCGCCAGATGCTGATCTTGGAGCCGCCCAGGTCGCTGGCGGCCTCGATGAGGCTGTCGTCCAGGCTTTCCATGACCGAGATGACGGGCACGACCATGAACAGCATGGAGGTGTAGACCAGGCCCATGATCATGGTGGCGTCGGTGTAGAGCATTTTCAGCGGCGCATCCACGATGCCGAGCTTGAGGAGAAAGAAGTTGACGACCCCGGATTCGCGCAAAAGGATCATCCAGCCGTAGACCCGCACCAGCTCGCTGACCCAGAACGGCAGAAGCAGGAGCACCATGAGGAATCCCTTGTATTTGGGCCGCACCACCTTGACGATGTAGAAGGCCACGGGCATGGCCAGAAGGAAGGTGAAGAAGGTGGTGATGACGGAATAGAGGGCGGTGCGCACGAAGGTCAGCCAGTAGATGGGTTCGGCGAAGAAATGGACGTAGTTTTGCAGGGAAAAGCCCATCTGTCCGAATTCGTCCTTGGCCCGGAAGCTCATGATGAACAGATCGAGGTGGGGCAGGACGATCAGGAGCACGAGCCACATGAGCACGGGGCTTAAGAAAATCCACAGGGACAACCGGGAGGTTTTCACGGCCTAGGCCTCCCCCGGGTCCGCTGCGGAGGCGGGATGCGCGGCCGGGAAGCAGACGCCGGATTCGGGGTGCCAGCCCACGGTGATGGTCTGGCCGGGGGCGATGTGGTCGAAGCGGCGGTTCTGGGGCAGGGCCACCATGAGTTCGTGGCCGCTGTCCGTGGCCGTGAGCAGGCGGCTGGCCGCCCCGTCGAAGAGGATGGCCCGCACGGCGACGGTGAAGAGGTTCAGTCCCCCGGGTTCCCGGGGCTCGATGCGCATGGCCTCGGGGCGCAAAAACAGGTCGGCCCGGCTGCCCGCAGCCAGCGGGCGGCGGGTCGCGACCCGGAACACGAAGCCCTCGTCGGTGCGGATGGTGACGGCGTCGTCGCCCTTTTGCTCCACCACCCCGGCCCAGGTGTTGTTTTCGCCCACGAACCGGGCCACGAAGGGCGTTTTTGGGGCATGGTAGAGCGTTTGGGGGCTGCCCATCTGCTCGAAGCGGCCCTTGTTCATGACCGCCACCACGTCGGACATGACCAGGGCCTCGGACTGGTCGTGGGTGATGTAGACGAAGGTGGTGCCCACCTTGGCCTGGAGCTTTTTGAGCTCGATCTTCATCTGTTCGCGCAGTTTCAGGTCCAGCGCCCCCAGGGGCTCGTCCAGGAGCAGCACCAGGGGGTCCAGGACCAGGCACCGGGCGATGGCCACCCGCTGCTTCTGGCCGCCCGAGAGCTGGTCCACGCGCTTTTCGCCGTAGCCGGGCAGGCCCACGCGCTCCAGGATGTCATCGGTGCGGCGGCGAATCTCCGGGGCCGCCACCTTGCGGCGGCGCAGCCCAAAGGCGATGTTTTCGGCCACGGTCATCATGGGAAAAAGGGCCAGGTGCTGGAACACCAGATTGGCCGGGCGGCGGTTGGGCAACACCCCGCGCATATCCCGGCCCCGGATCATGATGGAACCGGAGGTGGGCTCCTCGAAACCGGCCACCATGCGAAGGAGCGTGGTCTTGCCGCAGCCCGACGGCCCCAGGATGGAGAAAAACGCCCCTTGCGGGACGTCGAAGGTGACCTGGTCCACGGCCAGGAAGGAGCCGAAGGACTTGACGCAGTTTTTGACGCTCAGATCGATTTCCATGGGCTCACATCACCGGCAAAAAATGGCAGGGAACGGACGCCGGGGCAGCCTTTGCGGGGCGGCCCCGGCGCGCATGACGACGCTGTCGCGCGGTTGGCGCGGTACCGATACGGCTAGTTGGCGGCCTTGATCTTGTCCAGGATCTTGCCTTCCATCTCCTCCAGGGCGGCCGGAACCGGCGGATACCACTTGATGTTGTCGATGGTCGCGGTGGGGAAGGAACGGTCGAAGTCGGCCTGCACGGTCTTGTCCACGAACTGGCCCGCGCCCTTGGAGGCCGTGGGGGTCTTTTCCTGGTTGGTGAAAAGGGCCGCGTTCTCAGGCTTGAGCATGAAGTTGATCCACTTGTAGGCGGCGTCCACGTTCTCGGCCTTGGCCGGGATGGCGAAGGTGTCGATCCAGCCCAGGCAGCCTTCCACCGGGGCCACGAAGTCGATTTTGGGATTCTCGGCGTGCAGCTTCCAGGCCCCGTTGTCCCAGGCCTCGGCCACGGTGACCTCGCCCGAGCGCACGGATTCGAGCAGGGCGTCGCCGTTGGACCAGTAGTTCTGAACCAGGGGCTTGGCCGCGATCATGGCCTCGGCCACCTTGTCCAGCATGTCCTTGTAGGCCTTGGGGTCGCTATAGAGGTCAAAGGGCTTGTAGCCCAGGGCGAAGCCCAGGCCGATAAGCGCCACGCGCTTTAAGCGGTAGCTGATGCGGCCCTTGTAGGCCGGGTCGATGAGGGCCTTCCAGCTCTTGGCGTCCGGGGCCTTTTCCGTGTTCACCACCAGGCCCGAGGTGCCCCAGCAAAACGGCACGGCGTGGGACTTGCCGCCAACCAGGGTGTTTTTCTTGACCGCGTCCAGGAGCGACGGGATGAAAAGCGCCGCCTCGATCTTGGAATAGTCCATGGGCTGGTAGATCTTGAACTCCTCCTGCACGGCGGAGATGCGATCCTGGCTGGGCTGGGCCAGGTCGAAGCCCGCGCCCCGGGTGGCCCGCAGCTTGGCGACCATTTCCTCGTTGTTGGAATAGGTGACCTCGACCTTGATGCCGGTCTCCTTTTCGAACTTGTCCACCAGCTCCTTGGGGGCGTAGCCCTTCCAGGTGAGCAGCTTGAACGTTCCGGCGGCCTGGGCCGTCCCGACCAGGGCGAACAGGCAAAGCACCGCAAGCGCCACAATCCGTTTCATTCGAAACCCCCTTTTGTCCCGTGAGTTTTTCCGTTCGTGTGGAAGCGTTTTCGCAAACTGTCAAAAAATAGCCGGGGGGGAGGATTTAGGCAACCCGGAAACCGCGTCGGACAGGTGACGAATGGACGACAAAACCGCCGCCGGGGCTCACTCCGGAAACGGCAACCCCCTTATGTTACAGATTTTCCCGCACCAAAGCAGGGGCCTGGGAATGTTACAAATTTTCGATTCCGAAAAATTTTCCGGCGGAAGAATCCGGGGGCCGGGCCATTTGCCTGCCCCGTCCCTTCGTGGTAACCGCCCGCCACCCCCTCCCGTACAGGAGCCCCGACCATGACCGATCACGCCTGCCCGCCCGGCCCGCCCGACCTGAAAGACCCGACAGCCCCGACCGGCCCGGAGTCCTTCCGGAACCACATCGCGGAGGCGGTCCTGGCCCGCATCTCCACCACGCCCGAGCGCCGCCACGAGGCCCTGCGGGAGCTTTTCCGCGTCACCCGGCCGGACCTCGACGACGACGCGGCCCGGACCCTGGCCGAAAACATCCCGCCGCTGGTGCCTGAGCTGCACGAAAAATGGGCGGCCATGTTCGCGGCCCGCCTGGTGGAAACCGTTCCCGGGAACCAGGTGGCCCTTTTGTGCGACGGCGCCCCGGAAAACGGCGCGGCCCTGACCCTGGCCTATCTGATGTTCCTTGAGTCCGAGCGCATGGAAAAGCAGATCGCCGAGGACCTGGAGGCCTACCGCCGGGAGCATCCCGAACTGGCCGGGAAGGGCCGCGAACTGACGGACACGGTCCTCGCCCGGCACGAGGCGGCCCGCCGGGACAAGGCCGCCCGCTACGCCGCCGGGAAAACCCCGCGCCAGTAAGCCCGGGACGCCCCCGGGGCCATGGTGTGATGCCCCTTGGGAATACGGGCCAGGGCGTTTCGCAGCCGGTGAATCCGGCAGCAATGTCTCGTGACGCCAGGGATGCCTTCCGGGCGATTTCCGCCGTCCGCGGCCTGGGAATTGTGAAAAAAAACTCGCGGCCCCCGGGCTGTCCCCGACGCTTTTTTTGGGCTAGGCTGGCGTCTTGGCCCTCGTGGACGGCCCTGCGCCGTAGCGCCCTCGCCCTCCCGGCGAAGGGCCGCCGCCAGACGTCCCGGCCAGAGGATGCGACATGCCTGCCTGGATGTTTCAACGGCCCCCTTCCGGCACAGGGGCCACCGGCCGTTTTGGCGGGGACCGTCCCGCGCCGCCGGCCGAAAACAAGGCCGGTCATGCAGCGCGCCTGCGTCAGACGTGAGCGCCGTGCCCTGCGTGGGCTGCGGCTGGTGCTGCATAAGCGACCAGTGCCGGGAGTCGCACATCCTGCACGGTTACCGGAGGCGCTGCCCCGAGCTGTACTGGGAGGCCTCCGAGGCGCGCTACAAATGCCGTCTGGCGGAAGACCCCGAGCACGGCGAGCGGTACCGTTTCCTGCTTGGCGTGGGCGAGGGGTGCTGCGCCCGGTTCAATGCCTGGCGGGATGACGTGAAAAACCGGGGATGAACCCGGCGGGAGAGCATCCGGAACAACGGGCCGGAGCCGCGTCGTTCAAGAAAATTCACTCGTATTTTTCAGAAAAAAAAGACTTCTTCCAGGTGCTCTCTTTCTGACTTGGCATCTTCGGATTTCAAGGACAGGACACGAGTGTCACGTCCCTTAAAAAATACGATAGTATTTTTTAAGAAAAATTAATGGTTTTAGTCTGTTACCTACGAAACGCCATATGCGCTTTTCGTGGACGCGACACTAGGAGGAGGCTTCGCCTTCCCCGGGCGTCACGGCCAAGCCATAGGCCCAGGGATCGTCCACGATCCGGGCCACCGCCGCCGCCACCCGGGCAAGCTCCGCATCGAGGGCGGCCAGGGCCGCCCGGGCCGCGTCCAGATCCGCGTTTCGGGACGCCCGCTCCGTGCGCGCGGCCAGCTCCAGGCACTCCCCGGCCCCGACGGCCCCGCAGGAATTTTTAAAGGAATGGGCCAGCCGGAACATCTCGTCGGCCGTGCCCTCCGTGCCCAGCCGGACCAGTTGCACCCGCCGCGCCGGGAGCTCCTCCAAAAACACCTGGCACAGGTCCAGGTAGAGCTCCGCATCGCCGCCGAGCTTTTCCACAGCCCCGGCCACGTCGACCATGCCGCCGTCCCCGGCGACCCGTGGCCCCGGTACCGGGCCGGGCGGCGTCACGGGGGTCGAGACCAGGGGGAGGTCTGACGGGGGCGGCTGGCCGCCGTCACCCGGCGCGGCCGGGACCACCTCGGCCAGAACCCGGGCCAATTCCACAAAATTGACGGGCTTGGGCACGAACCCGTTCATGCCCGCCGCGCGGCATTGCCCCTCCATGCCGTCCACGGCGTGGGCGGTCATGGCCACCACCGGAATGTCCGCGGCGGCCTGTCCGGCCTGCCCCTGCCGGATGGCCCGGGTGGCGCTCAGGCCGTCCATCCCCGGCATCTCCAGATCCATGAGCACCACGTCGAAGGACTCCCGGGAAAGCAGGTCCAGGGCATCGAGGCCGTTTCGGGCCGTGTGCGTCTCATGCCCCAACCGGCCGAGCAGGGCCGTGGCCAGCTTGATGTTCATGGCGTTGTCTTCGGCCAGAAGCACCCGCAAGGGCCGGGAGGCGGCCCGAAGGGCCTCCATGGAGAGGGCGGAGGTCTTTTGCCTGCGCACCATGGCCGGGTCGCCCGGCGTCAGCGGCAGGGTGAAAAAAAACGTGCTGCCCTGGCCAGGAAGGCTTTCCACCCCGATTTCGCCGCCCATGCGTTCCACAAGCTGCTTGCAGATGGCCAGGCCCAGGCCCGTGCCGCCGTACTTCCGGGTGATGGAGCCGTCGGCCTGACGGAAGGGATCAAAGATCACCTCCTGCTTCTGCGGCGGGATGCCGATGCCGGTGTCGCGCACGAAAAACTTCACCCACACCGGCGCGTCCCCACCGGCGGCGGCCTCCCCTCCGGCCTCGAGACCGGGCACCGGTTCGGCCCCCGGCCCCGCATCCGGCCCCGCTTCCGGCCCGGCCCCCGGCCCGGTCCACGGCTCGGCCCAGAATTCCACCTCGCCGTGCTCCGTGAATTTGACCGCGTTGCCCACCAGGTTGAACAGCACCTGGCGCAGCCGGTCCGGGTCGCCCCGGCTGGCCATGGGACAGCCCTTTTTCATGCGTGCCCGCAGGCCCACGCCCTTGGCCCGGGCCTGGACCCGCAGGGTGCGGGCCACGGAGGAAAGGATCCGGGGCAGGGAGAAATGCTCGTCGTGCAGTTCCAGGCCGTGACTGTCCAGGCGGGAAAAATCCAGGATGTCGTTGACCAGGGCCAGAAGGGCCATGCCGGCCTCGCGCACGGTCAGCACATGGTCGCGCTGCTCCGGATCGAGGCTGGTTTGCAGGGTGATGTCGGTCAGGCCGATGATGGAATTGAGCGGCGTGCGGATCTCGTGGCTCATGCCCGCCAGGAACGCGCCCTTGGCCCGGGCCGCCTCCTCGGCCTGCTCCTTGGCCCGCACCAGTTCGCGTTCCACGGCCCGAAGCTCAGAGATGTCCATGAGGCATTCGATGAACCCCCACACCTCCCCGGCATCGTCCAGGACCGGCGCGGAATAGACCATGAAGGCCATGCCCAGGCGGGCCTCCTCCTCCGGAGTGGAGGGCCGGGTATGAACCCGCTGCGCCGCGCCGGGCTCGGCCACGGGACAATTGTCGCATACGGCCGGAAGCTCCCGGAAGGCCTCGTGGCACAGCCGTCCCACCATCTCCTCGCGCGTTTTGCCCATGGCCCGCAGCATCTTGTCCCCCACGTCCACCACCCGGAAATCCCGGTCGATGACGTGGATGTGCCCGGGGATGGCGTCGAAGATGGCCCGCAGGCGGTTGTTCAGGCTGCCCAGTTCCACGGTGCGCCGGGCCACCCGGTCCTCCAGGGTGCGGTTCTGCTCGGCGATGGTGGCGTTTCGGGCCTGAAGCTCGGCAAAGGATTCCCGCAACTGGCGCCGCATATCCTCGAAGGCCAGGGCCAACTGGCGCATTTCCCGGCCGTTCCCGGTGGGCCGGATGGCAAAGGCGGGGTGGTCCCAGCGCCCCTCGGACAGGGCCGTGGCGGCCCGGCTCAGTTCCTCCACCGGAGCCGCCAGGCGTCCGGCGATGAAGACGCCCGCCACGGCGGCCAGCCCCACGGCCACAAGCAGCATGATCACCGTGCGCTCCGCCTGGCCGGACACCCTGGACATGACCTCCGCCTCGGGAACCGCCACGGCCATGATCCAGTCCAGGCCCAGTCCGTCGCGAAACGGCGCGATCTGGAGGAAATAGCGTTCCTCCTCCAGGGAAAATTCCAAAAGGCGCTCCCGTTCGATCCCGGCCAGCCCGCCGGTCTGACCGGCCAGGGCCGCGACTGCGGCCTCCACCATGGGCATGCCGCAGGAGGCGGCCTGGATGCGCACGAAGGCGTCCCCCTGGCGCGCGAAAAGTTCCGCCCCGGGGGGCATGTCCGAGGCCGCCACCAGATCGCCCGAACGCTCCAGGAGGAACACCCCGCCACGTCCGCCCACCCGGATGGTGCGCAGAAAATCGCGTATCTGCCCGAGCACGTAGTCCACGCCGAAGACGCCCAGAAACCGGCCCGACGCGTCGTAGGCCGGAAGCGCTGCGGTGATGGCCATGTCCTTGAGGGCGAAATGCCGGTAGATGGGGGTCCACACCGGGCCGCCGGCCGCCTGCCCGGCCTTGTACCAGGGCCGGGTGCGCGGGTCGAAACCGGGGTAGACCTGCTTGAGCTCCCCGGCCAATCCGGAAGGCGTGACGGAAAAATTGCGGGAATCGCCGCCCGTGTCCGGCCCGGCCCGCACGAGCTGCACTTCGCCGCCGGCCAGCCGCCGGGCTCCGCAAAATGCGCCGCCCGGGTCGCCGAAAAAGCTGTAGGCGATGGCCGGGTTGGAGGCCACGACCCCGTAGAAAAACCGCTGGCGGTTGCCGGGATCGTCCGGATCAAGGAGGCCCAGGGACAGGGACATGGCGTTCCCGGCGTTTATGGCGGGGGGGATGGCGAGATACTCGCGCAGTTGCAATTCCACCCGGGCCAACACCTGGCCGCGCAGCCGGGCGGCCATGTCGCCCACGGCGATCCTGCTGTCGAACAGGGCGAAGCCGCCCACGATCCCGGCGGCCAGGATGGTCAAAAGCACCATGGGGGCCGTGAGCAAAAACCGCAGGGGATACCCCCTGGTCCGGGCGCGTTCCGATACGGATCCGTGTTCGTTCATGGCCTCGACCGTTTCATGTGCGCCCCGCGCGACGGCCGATCCGCCACGAACACCGGGAGCCGGGACACTGGTCTAACGCATCACCCAAGGCCGCCGGGTTGTCAACGCCGCTTGTGCGGATTCCGGAAAACGCCGCCGGGCACGGCGCGTCCGGCACCGGCCATTTCGTCTGACCGAATGAGGAAGCACGCGAAATGACCGGGCACCCGGGGTCACGGGGCCGTGGCGAGCGCCTTGACGCCGGGCGGCAAGCGTTGGCATAATCTCGTGACAAATCGGACGCTATTGTTACGAATATGTGGCGAAACACACCCACGTCCGCCCTCCCCGGGCCGCCGGCCTCCGCCGAGCCCCCCTTTCCATCCGAGGGCGGTCTGTTTTCGCGCCTGATGTTCGACCGCGAGGACTACACCCTTTTAAAGATCGTCAGCGACGTCCTGGGCCGCCGGAAAATCCTCGGCATGCGGCGTCTTTTGACCCCCTACCTGCACCCCCACGGCATCAAGGAGATGGCCGCGCCGCGCGAGTTGCGCATGGCCTACGCCATCATCCACCTGCTGGGGTCGCTCGAGGCGGGCATGGCCGGGGACCGCATCAAGGCCCTGCGGTCCTTGCGCGACGAGGTGCTTTTTTCGGCCGAAAGCGACCTGGAAAAAAACACCGCCCGGCTCCTCTTGCAGACCATCAAGGAGCTGGTGCGGGCCAAGGACGACCCCCTGCGCCAGTTGGAGCTGGCCCACGACTTCCGGGCGGCGTCCTCGGGCAAGCCGCGCATCGTGCGCCGGGGCCTGGCCGAGCACCACCTGCTGGAAATGCCCGAGGAGTGGAACCAGCTGGCCTTCGACGACCACGTCCACGACGCCAACACCAAGGGCCGCAAGTCCCCCACCCACCTGATCATGGACGCCTGGATCAAGGGCATCCGCAAGCTCACGGTCATCCACAACAACTTCATCCGCCCCGAGGTGGCCTCGGAGCTTCTCCAGGCCGCCCGGATCATGGGCATCTCGGTGCGCATCGGCCTGGAATACCGCACCCGGCACGCCGGGGGCTATCTGAAGATGATCTGGATCCCCCGGGGATTCCACGAGCTGGAAGAGTTCCTGGAGTTTCTGACCAAGCCCGAGGTGGGGGCGTTCTTGCGCCGGGGGCGCGAGGCCGCCCAGTTCCAGAAACGCTACGTCATCGAGGCCCTGGACGCCTTCAACGCCGTACACCGCCAAGCCATCGGCGACACATGCGGCGTGGACGTCCCCCCCCTGGACCCCGAGGCCTTCACGGCCTTCGTGGGGGCCGGACAGACCTCGCTCATGCATCTGGGCCGTTTCGCCCACAACGCCGTGCAGGAGGCCCTGGCCCGCAAGGCCCACGGCCTGCTGGCCGCCGGGGCCGATCCCTCGGGCCGGGAGCTGGCCCCGGTCTTTGCCCATATGGACCGCTTCAGCCCCGAGCACCTCATCGAGGCCTATCTCTCCCCGGAACAAAACCCCGGGCTCAAAAACCCGGACATCCCCTGCGACGGCACGGAGTGCCCGGACATCCTGCGCCTGACGCCCTGCGAGCTCATCGAGACCGTCCACGAGTTCCACTCCCTGAACCGTTTCGTCCTGACCCTGGACGGGCATGGCCCCGAAGACGTGCTCATGATCGTAAGCGAATGCCGCGGGGCCGTGACCCATGTGGAGATCTTCAATCTCCACGACTACGAGGTCGATCCCTCCCGGGACAATGCCGAGATCATCGAGCTCATCGCCGCGGTCAACTCCGGAAACCCGGTCAAGATCAAGAAATTCGTGCGCCGCGTCATGCGCCGCCTCCAGGAGCGCAACGAGCCGGGGGACGCCGAAAAGCTGTCCCGGCTCTCGGACGTGCTGGACAACATGGCCGGGCTCATGGACTACTACAAGACCACCCCGCTTCGGGCCTGCATCGGCACCGATTCCACGGGCCAGTCCTGCCGTCACCACGGCATGGGCCTGGTGGTCAAGGACACCCTGCCCGCCCGGGCCGCGCGCCACCTGGAACGGGGTCACAGCCACCAGCGCAAGGCCCTGCCCGTGGGCGTGGAGGTGGCTGCGTCCTTACAGTACCACACCGCCGCCGGGGCCTCTCCCATGACCCTGCGGGCGGCCCGGCTGGCGCTTTTCGCGCCCCTTTTCCGACACGCGGCCCTCAAGCCCGGCCTCAAATGGTCCAGGGTCCGCTACTTCCGGGCCACGGAAAAAAACGCCAACATCTACACCCTGGGCGGCATCCAGCTCCCCAGCGGCGAGGCCTTCAAAAACACCGTCCTGGCCGGGCCGCGCACGCCGCGATTCTCTCTGCGCTACGCCAACAGCGGGGTCAAAAACGGCCTCAAGATCCTGGCCGGATTCATTCCGGCCGCCCTGTCCTTCGGCCTGACCAAGGACTGGTGGGTGCTTTGCTGGTTCGGCCCCCTGATCTGGTTCGGCATCACCGGGCTTCGCAACGTCATCCAGTCCGTGTTCGGGTCGGGGGGGCTGCGCCGGTCGCCGGTGCTCAAGTGGAACGAATACGTGAGCTTCTCGCGGCTGGCCGATTCCCTGCTCTATACGGGGTTTTCGGTGCCGCTTCTGGACTATGTGGTCAAGACCCTGGTCATGGACCAGGGATTCCAGATCACGGCAAAAAGCAATCCCGTGGCCCTGTATACGGTCATGGCCACGGTCAACGGCATCTACATCGCCGCCCACAACGCCTTCCGGGGCCTGCCGCGCCGGGCCGCCGCCGGAAACCTGTTCCGCAGCGCCGTGTCCATCCCCCTGGCCATCGGGGTCAACGCCTTGGTCTCGGGCCTATTGTCCATGGCCGGGGTGCCCGACGCCGGGGCCGTCATCCAGCAATGGGCGGCCATCATTTCCAAACTGTGCTCGGACGGGGTGGCCGGGGTGATCGAGGGCCTGGCCGACCGTTCCAAGTATATCGCCATGCGGCTGCGCGACTACAAGGCCAAGTCCAAAAAGCTCTACGACACCTATTCCACCCTGGAAGTGCGCTTTCCCCAAAAAGACGTGGAGAGCCTGCTCGAATCCCCCCAGGAGCTGTCCGAGGCCCTGTCCGCGGACAAGGCCGACCTGGAAAAGATCCTCTACGTCAACGCCCTTGATCTGCTCTATTTCTGGATGTACCAACCCCGGGCCCGCACGGTGCTGCGCCTGCTCATCCCGGGCATGTCCCAGGACGAGCGGCGGGCGTTTCTCCTGTCGCAGTATGTGCTGCGCCGGGAATACGAGATCAGCCGCCTGTTTTTGGACGGCCTGGTGGGCAAGAACTTCGCCCGGGCCCTGTCGTTTTATCTGAGCCACTACCAGGACTACCTGGACGAGCTGCAAAAACTGGCCGGACGCTGCCCGGCCTCGGAACCGCCGGAATGGGACGCCCCGCCGCCCCTGGACGACGTCCCCGAGAGCGGCCCGTGACCGGATATCCGGCCCTGCATGCCGCACCGGCGGCGACCCGCGCCGAGACGCCATGGCGCAAGCACACTCCAACCCCCTGGACATCCCACTGATGCAACGGCCCTCCCTGCACGTGCGCACCCTGTTTATCAGCCTGACGGCGTTTTTTTTCCTGTTATGCCTGGTCTTCTGGTTTTTCATCCGCCAGACCGAGGGACTGCTGGTCGAGGACGCCCGGGAACAGGCCAAAAGCAAGCTGGAGCTCGTCCTGTGGCTCGTGCGCGAGGCCCCGGACCGGCCTGGACTGGCCGGCGGCGCTGATCCTGCGCCCCAGGCCGGGGCATCCGGACGGGTCACCCTGAAGGCCCTGCCGCAATGGGCCGCCGGCATGGGCCGGCACCTGGGAGCCCGGATCACCTACATCGCGGACGGCAAGGTGCTGGCCGACACCGAGGTGCCCGGCCCGGAAACCGCCGAGCTCGAGGACCATGCCGGACGTCCCGAGGTGGTAGCCGCCCTGGCCGAGGGCTTCGGCACGGACGTGCGTACAAGCCGCACCACGGGCAGGCAGACGGTCTACGCCGCCATGCGCGCCGACAACCTCCCGGACCTGCCGGACGGGATCATGCGCGTGGCCGTGCCCTATCACGCCGTGACCAGGGATCTGGCCCGCTTCCGGGGGATCATCCTGGCCGCCCTGGGCGTGGTGCTCCTGTGCGGGGGATTTTTGTCCCTTTTGCCCGCCCGCAGCCTGACCGGGACCATCAAGGAGCTGACCCTGGCCTTAAAGGCCCTGGGCGACGGCGACTACAAACGCCGCCTGTATCTTTCGGACCGGGAATTTTCCGGCCTGGCCGAGGCCTACAACGCCATGGCCGAGCGGGTGGGCAGGAACGTGGCCGCCATCGAGGGCCAGCGCAACCGCCACGCCGCCGTGCTGGACGGCCTGGACGAGGGGTTGGCCATCCTGTATCCCGACGGCCGCATCGCCTCCCACAACGCCCCCCTGGCCCGGCTGACGGGGCCGGGGGAACTGGACGGCCGCCTGCCCATCGAGACCCCCCTGGGACCGGCCGTGCACGCCGAGGTGGCGGCCATGCTGCACGATCCCGCCGCCACGGCCGCCACGCGCCGGTTCACCCTCCCCGGGGGCCGGGACGTGGAGACCAAGCTGGTGCCGTTTGCGGACAAAAACGGGAACCGGCGGCTGATCCTGACCCTTCGCGACGTGACGGGGCAAAGCCGCATGGAGGCCAGCATCCGCGATTTCGTGCGCGAGGCCTCGCATCGCCTGCGCACCCCCCTGACCAAGATCGCGGGCTACCTGGACATGGCCCGGGACACCCTGTCCCGCGACCCGGCCCGGGCCGCCGCGTCCCTCGAGGCCGCCACGCGGTTTTCCAGGGACATGGAAGACGCCGTGGCCGACCTCATGGCCATGGCGGCGGCGCGGTTTTCCGCCAGCATGGACCGGCCGCCCCGGACCGACGTCCGGCGCATCCTGGAAAACACCCTGCGCGACGCTGCGGCGCGGCGTCCGGAGGCCGCGTTGCCGCGCCTGGCCGTCGAGGGGGATGGGGAATTCGTCGCGGCCGTTGAGCCAAACGGCCTGGGCCGGGTGTTCGCCCTGTGCCTGGAGCGGGCGGCGGCCAGCGGCGACGGCCGTCCGGCGGTTCTGTCGCGCCGGGACGCGGACCTGGACATCGCCTTCCCCGGGGCCCTGGAGCTGGCGTCGCCCTCCCGGACCGAAGGCCACGGCTCGCGCCTGGCGGCGGATTTCATCTCGGCCTACGGCGGCACCCTTGTCCCGGGCGAAAACGGGACGTTGCACGTCCGCCTGCCCCTGGCCCCGGCAATCGATTCCACCCCGGCATGACCGGGAAACCGCGTTGCATCCGTTTACAAGGAGACGGCCATGGGCTTCAGCCTTTTTCCCCGCACGGTGAAATTCTTCAAGCTCTTCGAGGAGCAGAACCGCAAGCTGCAAAAAGCCGCCGGTCATCTCTGCTCGCTTTTCGAGGACGGGGCGGACACCGAGGAGGTCTGCAAACTGGTCAACATCATCGAGTCCGAGGGCAACGCCATCTGCCGGAACATCGCCCGGGAGCTGTCGCTGACGTTCATCACCCCCCTGGACCGGGAGGACATCCACGACATCAACGTCTCCCAGGAGGACATCTTAAACGCCATAAAGGCCGTGTCCACCCGCATGGGCGTGCATGAGCCGTCGCGCATGCGCTACCCGGCCAAAAAACTGGCCCACAACATCCGGGGCATGGTGGAGGAATCGGGAAACATGCTGGCCGCCCTGGCGGGCAAGAAAAAGGCCGATTCCAGCATGGAACGCATTCGCTGGCTCAAGTACGAAAGCGAGACCCTGCTCCTGGTGGGCATCGGCGAACTCTACGACTGTGAGGCCAAGGACTTCGGAACCATCCTGGAAATCGTCAAATGGAGCCACATCTACGACCGCATCGAAAGCGCCGTGGACCGGGTGGACACCCTGGGAGACATTCTGGAAGGAGTCATGCTGAAAAATGCTTGAAATTCCCTTCCTCCTCATCGCCGTGGTGGTCATCGCGCTCATCTTCGACTTCACCAACGGGGCCCACGACAGCGCCAACGCCATCGCCACCATCGTCTCCACCAAGGTGCTCTCGCCCCAGGTGGCGGTGATGATGGCCGCCGCCCTGAACCTGGGGGGGGCGCTCATGGGCACGGCCGTGGCCCACACCATCGGCAGCGGCATCGTCAGCCCCGAAATGGTCGCGGGTAGCCAGGGGCTGGTGCTCTCGGCCCTGTTCGGGGCCATCGTCTGGAACCTGCTGACCTGGTACCTGGGCCTGCCCTCCTCCTCATCCCACGCCCTCATCGGCGGGCTCATCGGGGCCACCATCGCCTATGGCGGTTTTTCCGCGCCCAACTATCCGAGCATCGTGCAAAAAATCGTCCTGCCCCTGGTCGTTTCGCCTGTGGCCGGTTTTTTGTGCGGCTACCTGCTCATGGTGTCCCTGTCCTGGATGCTGATCAGGGCCCATCCCACCAAGGTCAACCACGCCTTCAAAAAATTGCAGATCGTGTCCTCGGCGTTCATGGCTACCAGCCACGGCTTAAACGACGCCCAAAAAACCATGGGCATCATCACCCTGGCCCTTTTCACCTTTCATCAGATTCCGGAGATGACCGTGCCCCTTTGGGTCAAGGTGTCCTGCGCCCTGGCCATGGGCCTGGGCACGGCCATGGGCGGCTGGAAGATCGTCAAGACCATGGGGCACAAGATCTTTAAGCTCGAACCCATCCACGGTTTCGCGGCCGAGACCGCCGCCGCCCTGGTCATCACCGGGGCCTCGGGGTTCGGCGCGCCCATCAGCACCACCCACACCATCTCCACGGCGGTCATCGGCGTTGGGGCCTCGAAACGGCTGTCCGCCGTGCGCTGGGGCGTGGCCGGAAACCTCGTGGTGGCCTGGGTGCTGACCATCCCGGCGGCGGCGGTCATGGGGGCCGTCTGCTTCGAGGTGCTGGCGTTTCTGGGGGTGTCCTGAATAGCGCGGCCGGCCGTCACCGCCTCTCCACGCAGGCCGCATACCATTCGGCCGGACTCCGCACCCGCACTGCCCGGCGATACGCGGCGCGGCCCTCGGCACGGCCAACAGGCCGATTGCATTTTTTCCATCGACAGGTGTGCGTATCACGCACCGGGGAGGGGACGGACATGCGCTTCACGCCATCCATACCGGAGATTGCGGCCCTGGCCGAAGGGGCAGACCATGTGGACGTGAAGACCGTGCAAAGCGGCAAGGAGCTCGGTCGGTTTGCGGCGGACCTTCTGTCCTACCATCCCGGCTGGTTGCGGGCGCTGTACCGCCTGCGCGTGGTATTGGCGAAGGTATTCGGGCTTCGCCAGGAAGCGGGAGGCTCGGGGGAACGGCTGGCGGAGGTTTCGTTCACGCCCGGGGCCAAGGTTTTGTTTTTCACGGTCACGGCGGCCGAGCCTGGCCGGTACTGGATCGCCGAGGCTGCAGACAGACATCTGTCCGCCCATGTGGCGGTCTATGCCGGAACCGGCGACGCCGGTGAGAACCTGCGTCACGTGGCGACCATCGTGCGCTACCGGCACTGGACCGGACCGGTCTATTTCACGATCATCCTGCCTTTTCACCTCCTGATCGTGGGGGCCTCGGCCCGGTACGCGGCGAGAAGCTGACCACAATACAGGATCCTCGTCATATCCACTTCACGTGATGAGTTGAGACGGGGTCTGTGAAGAGATGGCTTTAACCAGATTGGAAAACCGAACACAAAGGAGCTTGGTGACACAAGTTAGTGTCGAAAGCTATCTATCCAGACAATTTATTCTTCAATTCAACAAGATCTTCCACTGTAACATCTGCCGCATAGCTTCCCATGCACAAAGCAATGTTGTTTTTCAAATGATTCTTCAAAATCTCTGATTCTTGTTCTGAACTCAAATCATGAATGTTTACGTGACAAATATCTCCAGTTGACGACGGTTTGTACTCGAATTGAGCCATGGATGGCAAAATAACGCTACTAAATCTCCAATAGACGGGAGGATCTCCCGACACGCTGGAATAGTATGCCTCTATATGTTCACAGGTTGTGGATGATAACTGCTCTCGGCAGTTATCATCAAAGACGGAGATACCGCCACCACCGCGTGAGGATCGGAATGCTGGCCTTTGAAAACGTCGCTTGCTGATGCTGAAGTGGTAACGAATGTTGAGTATTCGGACAAAATTTTTGTAAGTGGATTCGCAAACCACAGCAGCAGACCCTTTAGTTTTTCAAAAGTTATCAACCCTATTTCATGAGAAATATAGTCGTCGCCAATTCCATTCTCAACAGACGCCTCAAAAATACTTTCTGCAAATATCGTTATGTCAAGAAAGTCTTCCCCATTCTGAAACGACAACAATATAGCCCCATCATCCGTTGGGCAAACCTCTGGATGAAGACCAAAGAATCGGGCATACCTAAATATAACTTTTGCCGTTTGAATAATCTCGTCTGCGAGAGCCTGCCCTCGACCAAAATTCCACCCAGCTTGAAGTGCCTTTAGCGATTCAATTTCGGCGACTGCCTTATCACCCGGCATTGAATGGACTTGCTGATTTCGACATTCCAGCATCCCAAAAATCTGCATTTCAATGCTGATCATCTTTTTTACCTTTAAATGATTTCTCAATGTCAACAGTAGTCAGAATTGTTTGCTCTGTAATTTTTTCAATATCACCTATCGTATCTGCAAGCCCAACAGACAACGACTTCGCAAGAGTATACGATAAATGCAGTTTCACAACTGCCCTATTGTCAAGTCTAAGTATGACTCCTACATCTGAATTGCTTCGATAAATAACAAAACCATTGGCATACACTGAACTTACATTTGGATCTTCAAGGACTTTGAGTAAATCCAAGCCAAGTTGAACCTCATTATCAGATTTCATGCGAACTCCATGAACTTCGAGTGACAGAACTACCTTCCACGCCACAAGGCATTTGAAAAAACGTGGCGGGAAGATGGTTCCAAGGGATAATGTCAGGCCTACTTATTCATAATTAATCATTTTATGTCAAATGCAAACGCTGCGTGGACAATCGAATCCCAGCGCCCCCCAAAGTTTCAACGCCGCAAAATTAGGACCGTCTGCCCTACCGGGCGATCATGGCCCTAAGGGCGTCGGCGCAGGCCTCGGCCTCGTGGCTCATGTGCTCCAGGCATTCCAGGAAACGCAGCAGGCGGTAGATGTCCCGGAAATCGCCCGTGGTTGCAAAAAGCGTGGCCAGAAGGTCGCGGCGTACCCGTTCCGCCTTCTGGTGGCGCAGGCGCACCTCGTGGTGGCGGCGTTTGACCGCCGTGCGGTCGAGGCCCGCGTCCAGGACGAAGGCGATGGTGTCGGCCAGGGCGGGTTTCAGGCGACGCACGGTCTTTTTCACCCGGGCCAGGTATTCCCCGAAAAGGTCGAGCACGTCCGGCGGCACGTCCGGGTCGCCCATGCCGAGCCAGGTCAGGGCCTCCTGGGCGGCGTCCAGGATGTTGTCCTGATGCCGCGTGTAGGAAAGAAACAGGGTCTTGTCCACGACCATCAGGACGGCCGGGGGCAGATGGTTGCGCACCCGGCGCTTGATGCGGTCGGCCTCTCCCTCCAGGGCGTCGATGCGCCCGGCCAGCATCTGATAGCCGCGATCGGCGCTTTTGCGCACGTAGCGGCCGAAGGCCTCCTCCACCACGGCCAAGCTCCGGGCCACGGGGGCGTAATGTTCCAGAAGGCCGGTCATATAGACGCGCCTGCGGGGGGCGACACGGCGCAACAGGGCAAGCATGGATTCTCCTTTCGCCGCATGCGGAAGGGAGGACACGACCGGCAGCCGCCACGGCACAGGTGGCGTCGCGCCGGTTTCCAGTGTCCGCGCCACCCCGGCAGGGCATGAAACACGCACGTTTTCCTGACTTTTTAGCAGACTTCCGGCCGCAACGCCATGCCCCGGCGGCCCCCTTCGCGCACCAATTCACAAGATTGTTACAGCCAATAGCCCCCGAATGCCCCCGACCGCCGGACGGACGCCGGACGAACGCCACCGGGGCATCACTGCGGCCCATGTCTGGGCCAGACCAGGACCGGGCCAGGGCCGGGCCAGGACCGGGAGGACCGGGTGCGGCAGGCCGCCCAGGCCCCCAAAAAAGGGCAGGCCGCCCCGGGACCATCCCGGAGCAGCCTGCCGTATGAGGAGGGGTGCGGGTTGCCTTGTTAATACGCCTCTTCGTACTCCAGATCGTCCTTGGTCACGGGATGGCGGAAGGTTCTGAAGTTCCAGATCTGGTAGGCGATGACCACGGGCACGAACACCAGGGCCACGCCCAGCATGATGGACAGGGTCAGGGGCGAGGAGGCCGAGTTCTCGATGGTCATGCTGAAGGCCGGGCTCAGGCTCGACGGCAGAAGGGCCGGGAAGATGCCCATGACCCCGAAAAGGGCCGTGCCGCCGATCACCGCCGCCGAGGCGGCCCAGGCCGCCCAGGCCCGGGCCTTGGCCGCGTAGACCTTGGTCATGACCAGCCCGCCCACGGGGATGAGCAGGATGGCCAGAAGCAGCGGCCAGCGCAGGTAGTTGGAGAACAGGTTGGTGGCGAACATGCTGAAGACGAGGAAAAGCACGATCCATCCGGCCATGATCGGCCACAGCCTGGCGGCCATGGCGAAGGCCCGCTCCCGCAGGCTGCCCTCGGACTTGATGGCCAGCCACAGGGCGCCGTGGTGGGCGAAAAGCAGCACAAACAGGATGCCCCCGGCCAGGCCGTAGGGATTGAGCAGGGTGAAAAGGGTACCCTGGAAGATGTGGTCCTGGTCGATGGGGATGCCCTTGAAGATGTTGGCGAAGGCCACGCCCAGAAGCAGGGCGGGGGCGAAGCTGCCGATGAAAAGACACGTGTCCCACAGCTTCTTCCAGGCCGGGCTCTCCACCTTGCTGCGGAATTCGAAGCATACGCCCCGGATGATCAGGGCGAAAAGCAAAAGCATCAGCGCCGAATACAGCCCCGAGAACATGACCGCGTAGGTGGCCGGAAAGGCCGCGAAGGTCACGCCGCCCGCCGTGATCAGCCACACCTCGTTGCCGTCCCAAAACGGCCCCATGGCGTTGTAAAAGGTGCGTTTCTCGTCCTCGGTCTTGGCCAGGAAGGGAAGCAGCGTCCCCAGCCCCAGGTCGAAACCGTCCAGTATGAAGTACACGGCCCACAACACACCCCACAAGATGAACCAGATGGTACCGAGATCCATGGCCTTCTCCTTTTGCTTCGGCCCTTTCGCCCTTCACGTCCGGGACAGGAAAGGGGCCGCGTGCGCATTGGTCAGCGCGTTTCGATCAACCTACGCCGGGCTTTTGCGGGCGAACTTGGCCAACAGATAGATGTCCAGGGCCGCCAGGAGCAGATAGACCACCACGAAGGCCGCCAGACTCACGGCCACCTGGGAGGCGGCAATGGGCGACACGGCGTCCTTGGTGCGCATGAGCCCGTGGACGATCCACGGCTGCCGCCCCACCTCGGCCACGGCCCACCCGGCCTGAAGGGCCAGGTACGGCACCGGGATGGCCCAGATCATGAGCTTTAAGTATCCCGGATTGTCGAGGAGGTTCTTGCGCTTGAGAAATCCCCAGACCGTCAGGATGATCATGAGCGTGCCCAGGCCCACCATGAGCCGGAAGGACAGGAAGGTCAGGGCCACGGGCGGCCGGTCCTCGGGGGCGAAGTCCTTTAAGCCCTTGACCTCGGCGGCCGGGTCGCTGAAGGCCAGGATGCTCAGCATGCTGGGAATGCCGATGGCCTCCACGCTGTTTCGCTCGTTTTTCTCGTCGGGGAAGGACAAGAGATACATGGGCACATGGGTGCCGGTCTCCCAGTGGGATTCCATGGCCGCCAGCTTGGCCGGCTGGATGCGGGCCACCTCGTTGCCGTGGCTGTGCCCCTGGATGGCCACCACGAACGAGGCCACCAGGGCGAACCCAAGGCCCATGCGGAAGGATCTGGTGAAGAAATCGATGTTCTGCTTGCGCAGAAGGTGCCAGGCGGACACGCCCATGACGAAGAACCCGGCCAGGACATAGGAGCCCACGACCGTGTGGATGTACTGGCTCCAGGCGAATCCGTTGGTGATGACCGCGAAGAAGCTGTCCAGCTCGGCCCGGCCGTTGCGGATCACGTAGCCCACGGGATTCTGCATGAACCCGTTGGCCAGGATGATCCATACCGCCGAGAGGTTGGCGGCGAAGGCCACGATCCAGATACAGGCCGCATGCAGCTTCTTGGGCAGCTTTTTCCAGCCGAAGACCCATACCCCGATGAACGTGGATTCCAGAAAAAAGGCCGCCGTGGCCTCGATGGCCAGAAGCGACCCGAAGATGTCACCCACATACATCGAATAGCGCGACCAGTTGGTGCCGAACTGGAATTCCAGGGTGATGCCCGTGACCACGCCCAGGGCGAAGTTGATCAGAAAGAGTTTTCCCCAGAATTTGGCCATTTTCTTGTACGTCTCATCGCCCGTGCGCACGTACTTGGTCTCCATGTAGGCCACCAGGATGGAGAGCCCCAGCGTCAACGGCACAAAAATGAAATGGATGAACGTGGCAAAGGCGAACTGCAATCGTGAAAGCATAAGGGTGTCCATCTTACTCTCCTTTCCCCTCCAGGGTTTGGCCGTGCGTGGCCGGGCACTCCCCAAAAACCTTCCCGGCTGTGCGCGACTCCTCTTCCACCAGTGCGGCAAGACTGATTCCGCCAAGCATGTCCCGCAACTGCTTGCGGGCCCGGCCCCATACCCGGTGCACCGCACACACCGGCCGGCGTTCGCAGACGTCGAGCTGGTGCAGACAGTCGTTTAAAAAGATTTCCCCATCCACCGCCTCGACCACCTGTAAAAGCGATATCTCTCCCGGAGCCCTGGCCAGCTCGTAACCGCCCCTGGCCCCCTGCCGGATGCCGATGAGTCCCGCCTTGGCCAGGGTCTGGGCCACCTTGCCCAGGTACTGGGCCGGGATGTTCATGACCTCGGCGATCTCCTTGCGTCCCACCACCCCCCGACCGGGATTCAGGGCCAGGTAGAGCAGGCATCGGACGGCATAATCGCCGGAACGTGTCAGACGCATGTTTCTTTCCTTGTAGCGGTTTTGCCGCAGAGTTCACGCATTTTTTCAAAATGCGCCCCCGGCCGTCATGCCCCGGGAAGCCGGGATTCCGGGGTCCGTTGCCGGGCGGACCGCCCGGTCCTCGAATCTGTAGCGCCTTTCCGGTTCAAACCGCAAGAAAAAAGACATATCGGACACGATTTGTCCTATATATGGCCGAAACAGGCGTGTCAACGGATTTCGTGAAAAATATATCGAAGTTTTGCCCATTGCGTGCCGGGCCGCCATTGGGTAAGGCGGGCATGGAGCATGCCCGCCCCGCTTTTCCGGGCGATCGGCCGGCGGCGGATTTCCGCCACAAACGGACGCGGCCAAAGCGCCGCCTGGTTTCCACAAGGACACGCATGAACGCCATGAACTTCAATTTCCTCTGCGGCGACCCGCCCCCGGCCTCCGGACGCAGCGTCGGCATCATCGGGGCCGGGCCGTCGGGGCTGGCCGCCGCCGGATACCTGTCCTGCCTGGGCTATCAGGTGGAGGTCTACGACAAGCTGCCCAAACCCGGGGGGCTCATGCTCTTCGGCATTCCCGGACACCGCATCCCCAAGGAGCGGGTGGAGGCCGGGGTCCGGCGCATGGCCAAAAAATACGGCGTGGTCTTCCACCCGCGCACCAAGATCTGTTGCAGCGCCCCTCTGCACGACGAGGAAGGGGACCATTTCTGCTCGGATGTGCGGGGCCTGGGCGACCTGGTCAAAAAACACGACGCCATCATCATCTGCACCGGCTCCTGGCGCTCGCGCCGCCTGGGCATCCCGGGCGAGAACCTGCCGGGGGTCATGGCCGGGCTGGAGTTCCTCTTCCCCATCCGGGCCGCCGGATACGCCGGGCCGGGCATCAAGGCCCCGGACGTGGCCGGAAAGACCGTGGCGGTCATCGGCGCGGGGCACTCCGCCGTGGACGTGGTGCACAGCGCCCAGTTCCTGGGCGCGGCCAAGGTGCATCTGCTCTACCGGCGCACCAAAAACGAGGCCCCCTGCGGCTCCTACGAGATCGACCGCCTGGAGGCGGCGGGCGCCGTCTGGCACGAGTCGGTCACGCCCCTGCGGTTTCTCGGCGAGGATCGGGTCACGGGCGTGGAGATTCGGGAAAAGGTGCTGGGCGAGCCCGGGCCGGACGGCACGCGCTGCGCCCTGCCGGACAGCGACCGGGTGACGGTCATCGAGGCCGATCTGGCGGTCACGGCCATCGGCGAGACGGCCACCCCGCCCTTCGCCAAGGAGCTGGGCCTGGAAAACGTGCGCCGGGGCGAGGTGCGCTGGCTGCACATGACCGACATCGAAAACGTGTTCGTGGCCGGAGACGCCCTAACCGGCCCCTCCAAGATCGGCAAGGCCGCCTACAGCGGGCTTCGCGCCGCCCGGTCCCTGGCCAACTGGCTGGATCTCAAAGACCAGGACCGCCTGGCCGACTACCCCTACGACGACCTCGTGGCCCGGGAGGCCGACCGCTTCCCCGGCGGCCGCCTGCACAGGTAACGCCCCATGCCGCACAAGCAAAAAGTCCTGTATATCGACTATTCCACCTGCATCGGCTGCGAGACCTGCGAATACGTGTGCCGGTTCGTCCACGACACCCCGCGCATCCACATGATGCGCACGGCCTCGGGGGTCATGGCCCCCCTGTACTGCCGCCACTGCGAGAGCCCCAACTGCGCCAAGGTCTGCAAGCGCGGGGCCATCGTGCGCGACGTCGACGGGGCCATGATCCTGCAGCCGCAACTGTGCCGGGGATGCGAGACCAGGCAGTGCCTATTGGCCTGCCCCTATGCGGCCATGTTCGAGACCGACACCGGGGTCATGCTCTCCAAGTGCGACCTGTGCGCCGGGCGGCGGCAGATCGGCCTGGCCCCGGCCTGCGCCGAGATGTGTCCCTGCGGGGCCATCCACTTCATCGCCCGGGAGGACATCGACAAAATCGAGACCGACAAGTCCCGGGAGGCCTTCGAACGGGTCATGGGGCACCTGCGCCCGGGCAAGGGCAAAGAGGAATAACGGGGAACGCGCGAGGGGAAGGGCTCGGAGAAGGCCTTCGGCGGCCAGAGGACGCAGCCCGTGGAAATCCCGTCCCGGGTGTTCGCCGTCACGCCTCCCGGGGCCAGACGCCCAGCCCCTCCCGGGCGTCCATGGCCCGCAGTTCCGCGTATTGCGGGATGGAATCGGCCCCGAACAGCTCGCAGGCATACCTGACGTAGCAGCCCACGCTCCTGGCCCCGTCCCTGTCCCCCATGGCCAAAAGCACCTGGAAATGCAGGAAGTGGGAGCGCACCGAGGGTTCGCGCACCATAAGCTCCCGGCACAGGTCCAGGGCCCGCTCGAACATGCCCAGGGCCGCGCAGCACAGCGCCGTCAGGCGGGTCGCCGCCCACCCGCCGTCACCGGCCGCGCGCCTGGCCACAAGCGACACCAGGGCCGTGGCGGTCCGGCTCTTTTCGACAAGCCGCCTGACCTCCCGGGCCAGGGCCTCGTCATCCCCAGGCGTCTGACAGGCCAGGCAGACCGGGCATTCCGGCACCTCGCGAAAAAGCCTGCCGCTTCGGATGGCGTTTTTCAGGCGGGCCGACGCGTAGCCCGAGAGCGCGGGATTATGGGCAACAGGCGCTACGGCCTGGGCGTAGAACTGGTCCAGGGAGCGGCCGCCGCCAAGGGTTGCGACATCGGCCCGGCCCCGGGCCATCTTGGCCTCGAAATCCTCCTGGGACTTGAAGGCGTAGTGGTTCACCTGGACCACGCCGGCGCAAAAGGGCGACAGGGCGCTGGTCACGGGCATGCCCCGCTCGTTCACGCAGCACTGGCCCGGCTCCCGGAACACGAACTGGTGGGGATCGCGGACGGCCGCGACCTGGGCCGTCTTCACGATGCATTTGACATGGAGGTTGTTGGGCACGTCCCCGGCCAGCATTTCCGTATACGTGTCCAGGACAAGGCCCGCCGGGCGCGTGAGGCGGCCCGAGGAGCCGTAGGTCACCCAGTGCATGGCCAGGCCGGGGTGTTTCTCGTAGTCGAAGACGAGAAGCCTCGCGTCGGCGTGCTTTTTCAGCACCACGAACTCGTCGGCATCCAGGAAGGCCAGAAAGGCCACCTTGTCCCGGAAGGTCTCCAGGCAGTGGGCGTAGCACGGCATCTGCATGCTTTGGCCCTTGATGGGGAAGACCTCCACCGCCCCGTGCTCCACGTACCGGCGCAGGGTGTCCTTCACGGGCACGGCGCTTTCGTTGTCATAGATCACGAGCTTTTCGAAGCCGATGGAATAATGATAGGCCACGAACTCCTCCAGAAAGAGGTGCTCGTCCTTGACGATGGCGCACAGCCCCAGATATTTCCTGCCGGACATTGGTCGCTCCGCCTTGCCGCCCGCGCCGCCAGCGAACATCGCGGCGGGCACGCCGCGCGGCGCCCCCGGCGGGGAGTGGCATCCGCCACGGGCGTTTTCCGGCACACTAGCCGCACCCGGCAAAAAATCAACGACAGACGGGAGGCCCCATGGCCGACGACATCGACTATCGCATCCTGGGCGACGACATGCAGATCGTGGAGATCATCCTGGACCCGGGCGAGGGCGTGCGGGCCGAAACCGGGGCCATGCTCTACCTCGAAGGCGGCATCGAGATGGCCACCGGCACCGGCGGCGGGCTCTTAAGCGGCCTCAAGCGCATGGTCTCGGGCGAGAACTTTTTCATCACCACCTTTGAAAACACCGGGCGCGGCACGGCCATGGCCGCCTTCGGCGCACCCTATCCGGGCAAGATCGTGCCCATCGAACTGGCCGACCACGGCGGCACGTTTTTGTGCCAGAAGGATGCCTACCTGTGCTCGGCCGTGGGCGTGGACATCACCGTGGCCTTCACCAAACGCCTGGGGGCGGGGCTTTTCGGGGGCGAGGGATTCGTCCTGCAAAAGCTCGCCGGCGACGGCCTGGCCTTTATCCACGCCGGGGGCACGGTCATCGAGAAGGTGCTGGCCGCCGGGGAGGTGTTGCGGGTGGACACGGGCTGCCTGGCCGGATTCGAGGAGAGCGTGGATTACGACATCCAGTTCGTGGGCGGCTTCACCAACGCGCTTTTCGGGGGCGAAGGCATGTTCCTGGCGGCCATGACCGGCCCCGGCCGGGTCTACCTGCAAAGCCTGCCCTTCTCCCGGCTGGCGGATCGCATCCACTCGGCCACCTACGCCGGACGCGAGGAGAAGACCGGCGTGGCCGGGGTGGGCGGCTCGATCCTGGGGGGCATGTTAAGCGGCAAGAAATAGCCTGCGACGCCCGGCGAGCCCCGGGACGCGGGCCGGGCCGCCGCAACGGGCCGCCCCCCCGGCGTCCCATCCCTTGGCCCTCGCGACGCCGCCCACGATCAGCGTAGCGACGGCGCGGCCCGCTCCCGGATGACCGCGGTAAACGACAGGATGTCGTCGCCCATGACCAGAAGGGTCAGGTAGCGCCGCCAGCGCGAGGGGTTCTTGCGGATCACGGCAGAGAGCTGCCGCCAGAACTGGACCCGGTGGCGCGAGGCGATCCCCAGCCGCCACACCAGCCGGACCAACAGGCGCAACTCGCTGCAGGTATCGGCCAAAACCGTGGCCGGGGGCCGTTTTTCCCGGGAGGGCGGCGTTTTTCCCGTGGCCGGGTCGGACCTGACGGGCCGCATGGACAGGACGTTTCCCAAGACCCGCTCCATGTGCCGGGACACGTCGTAGAGACGGTCCCAGGCCTCGATCTGCTCCGTGAGTATCTCGCGCATGGGCCGGGTGGGGGTAAAATTCATGGGCCCCGTGGCCAGGTCCCCCACGTCGCCGTCCACAAGCCGCCCCTCGTCGCGAAGCCGCCGCCACAGCTCGGTCTGGGGCACGGCCTGGAGGGTGTTGACCATCACCAGGGGAATGTGCGCCGCCTCGGCGAAGGCCGTGACCCGCCGCCCCGCCCCGGCGGCCTCGTTGTCGAAGCCCAGGATGAAGCTGCCCACCACCGTCAGCCCCCCGGCCCCGATGGCCCGGACGGATTCCAGCAGCGGATGCCGGATGTTCTGGTATTTGTGGGTGGCGGCCAGCACCTCCGTGTCCGGGGACTCGATGCCCACGAACACGTAGCCGAAATTGGCCGCGGTCATGAGGTCGATGAGCTCCGGGCTGCTTCCCAGGTTCACCGAGGCCTGGGTGATGAACCAGAACGGCTCCCCGTGCGCCCGGTTCCAGGCGGCCACGGCCTGGAGCAACTCCCTGGCCCGTTTGGGGTTGCCGATGAAGTTGTCGTCGGTGAAAAAAACCGCCCCCCGGTGCCCCGTGTCCAGGATGGCCGCCAGTTCGGCCACCACCTGACGGGAGGACTTGTAGCGGGGGGTGCGGCCGAAGAGGTTGATGACGTCGCAGAACTCGCAGGCGAAGGGGCATCCCCGCGAGGTCTGCACGGGCATGGCGTCGTAGTCCCGGGGATCGACCAGGTCGAACCGGGGCAGGGGCACATGCTCCATGTCGGTTTTTTCCTCCACGGCGATGATCCCGCCCGGCCGGCCTTCCTCCATGGCCCGCACCAGCAGGGAGATGGTCCCCTCCCCCTCCCCGGTCACCACGAAATCGCAGCCCGCGGCCAACACCTCGTCCGGGGCCGAGGTGACGTAGGGGCCGCCTGCGGCCACGATCTTGCCCAGGGCCTTGGCCCGCCTGGCGATGGCGAAAAGGCCGTCGCGCTGCACCAGCATGGCCGAGATCATGACCACGTCCGCAAAACGCAGATCCTCGTCGGACACGGGGCGCACGTTTTCGTCGGCCAGACGGACATTCCAGTCCGGCGGCAACAGCCCGGCCACGGTCAAAAGCCCGAGCGACGGGAGCAGGGCCTTTTTCCCCGTCACCCGCATGATGTCCGGAAAACTCCAAAACGACCGCGGCAGGCGCGGATTGACCAGCAGGATGTTTTTCATGGCCCTCCAGGCCGGGAAAGAAGGCGGGTATGTGTTTCCGGCCGGGGCCGGCCGGGGCCGATCGGGATCGGTCGGGATCGATCGGGAGGTTGTCCCGGGCAAGTCGCACTGGTGAGGAGCGTCACGATACGCCGGAATTCAGGAAAAGAACACTCCGGCCAATGGGGCCGGAGAACGCCGGGGCGGCGGCCGGATTCCCGGTGCGCCGGGAAGGCCCGCGTCTGACGGTGCGGCGGACAAGCGGCGGCTATTCCCCTCCCGCAGGCTCCTGGAAGGAGGCCAGCAGGAGGGCCCGGCCAAGCTCCATGTCCTCGGGCAGAAAGGCCGGGTCCGTGGCCACGGCCACCACCCGTCCGAGCACCGCGCCTTTTTCCACCTGGCAGCCGCCGGCCGGATGTTCCAGGAGGATCATGCCATGGTCGGCCCCGCGCGACAGGATGCGCCGGAAAAGCGCCCGGACATCGGCATGGGCGGCCGGCGCCACGTCGCCGCGCAGGGTCCGGTCGGCCCGCACGGTGCAGGTTCTCCAGAAAAGGCCCTTCAGGGCCCGGCTCAACTCCCGGGCGTTTTCCGGCAAACGCCCTTCGAACACTGCCCCGAGCTCCAGATCGGCCAGGGTGGGCGCGCCCGCAGGCAGGGCGCTTTCCAAGGTGCAGCACATCTCCAGGGCCGCGCCGTGCTTTCTGGCGTTGACCTCCACGAAATGCACCGTGCCCTCACGGTCCACGGCGAAATCGCACCCGAACACGCCGCGATAGCCGCTGCCGCCCAACACCCGCCCGGCCGTGCGGGCATGCTCGCGCAGCTCCCGCACGATGTGCGGGGGCAGGACCGAGGGATACGACGCCCCCCAGCCTCCATCGGCCTCCTGCCGGCGGTCGGCCACGGCCGCGATGAACACCTCGTCCTCTCCGGCCGTGACCCCAAGGACCGTGGGATCATGGGCGGCCTGGACATGGCGGAACAGGAACGCCTCTCCCCCTGTGCCTGGGTGCGCGGCGACGTCCCGGGGGTCCGTGACCACAAAAGGGTCGTCCACGTTGTTGGAGGCGTCCGCCAGGACGCCCACCCCGTCGCCCCAGGCCGGCAGCAGGGCGGCCACCACCTCGCCGATCTCCTCGTCGGCCCGGCACTGACGATGGTCCAGCACGGGAACCAGATCCCGCAGCATGCGCGACTGGTAGAGACGGTTGTTCCACATGGCGGCGGTTTCCCCGTCCGGGCCGATGAATTTCACGCCCGGCAGGCGGCCAAGGGTCAGCTCCGGCACGGACTCCGCCACATGCATGTAGACTTCGCCCTGGCGGCGCACCAGGGAACGGACGAGTCCCCGCACGGTTTCCGAGGCGGAGACCGTTGCGGCGAATTCCCGGGGGGACATGGGACAGCGGGACATGATTCCGGTTCGTGCCAAGTGGCGTTTCGCCCGGGGGTTCACGACAATGGTGTTGTGGTGCAGACTGCACCCCGAGACATCGGGAATGATCCGGATGTAATCCATGCGCCGGCCGGTTCTGCGTTCAAGGGCCTCGCGCATGAACTGGTTCAGGGAATCATGCCTGGCCTCGCCCACATACAGAAAATACCAAACCTGCGGGTCAAGGGCCAGCTCATGGGGAAAAACTCCGTCGTCCGCGTTGCCCATACCATCCGCCTGCGTCTGTTGTATCGCCTTTCTCCCGATTTGTAAGTTTCGCCTTGCATGGCCTACTTGTCAAGAACCTCCGGCGTCTTCGGGGGGGACGGCGGCGACCGGCGGCGACCGGCCGGGTGCCGAAGCCTGGACGCATTTCCATGCAGCGCGTATGGAGGCGCATGCATATTCCCCTCAAGACCCAGTTGCGCATCCCGGCCGACAGCCGCTTCCTGGCCATGATCCAGGGCCACGTCCGGAATCTGGCCACCATCGCGGGACTGTCTCCGAAAGAGATCCTGGCCTTGGAGCTGGCCACCGAGGAAACCTTTCTCAATATTCGCGACCATGCCTATCCGGGCGACACCCCCGGGGACGTTCTGCTCAACGGCGAAATCGGAGACCGGGAGTTGCGCCTGGACTTTCACGACCAGGGATTGCCCTTCGATCCGTCCCTGCTCCCCCGGGCGGACGATCCCGCCGGACCCCGCGCTTCGGGCGGCCTAGGCCTGAAGCTCATCCACCATGCCGCCGACGAGGTCCACTGGGTCAATCGCGGCCGTCAGGGCAAGGGACTGTGCCTGGTCAAGCGGCTGCCCCAGGCGGCCCAGGCCATGCCCCAGGAAGCCCGGGCGGAGATTGCCCAGGCCCCGGCCCACACCTATGCCATCCGGCCCATGCGTCCGGACGAGGCCCTGCAGGTGACCCGGATATTCTGGCTGGCCTACGGCTATTCCTATAAAAATGAAGCCTTCTACCGCCCCGAGGGGCTCGTGGATCTGGTCGGCACCGGACGGCTCATCAGCTACGTGGCCGTGACCGAGTCCGGCGAGGTGGCGGCCCATGCCGGGTTGCTGCGTCCGGAGCCCGTGCCCATGGCCGAGATGGCGGTGCTGGTGGTCTCCCCGGCCCATCGCGGCCGGGGGCTTATGGGTGCCCTGACCACGGCCCTGACCGAAAAGGCCAACGAGCTCGGGCTGTTCGGAATTGCGCTCAATCCGGTCACCAGCCATGCCGCCAGCCAGCGCCAGGTGCTGGGGTTCGGGGCCAAGCCCTGCGGCATGGACCTGGCGGCCTGTCCGCCCCGGCAGTTCAAGGCCATGGGCCTGGACAAGGCCGCGCCGCAGCGGGAATCCTATCTGCACTGTTTCATGTATCTGAAGCCGCCGCCGGCGGCCGTGGCCCATGTCCCGGCCCGCCACCAGGAGATGGCCGGGCGCATCTACGCGCAGTTCGACCGCGCCCTGACCCTGGCGGCCCCGGACGAGGGCGCGGCCCCCGGGGATTACAAGGTGTCCTTCGACCGCGGGCTCCTCAAAGGCTCCATCCGGGTCGTGCGCGCCCAGGCGCGGCAATGGCCGGAAATCCTCCGGGCGGCCGTCGATCTGCTGGACATCGCCGGGGCCGAGGCGGTTTCCCTCGACCTTCCCCTGGCCCAGCCGGCCACGCCCCTCATCAGCGAACTGGCCGAGGCGGCGGGGTTTTTCTTTGCCGGCATCTGGCCCCACGGCGCGCCGGACGGGGACATGCTCCGCCTGATGCGGCTGGCCGTCCCCTTGGACCTGGAGCAGGTGCGCATCCATCCCGGGTTCGGACGCGAGCTTTTTGACTATGTGGGGGCCGAAATGCAGCGCGCCGCAATGGCCGCAACGGCCACCACGGGCTCGGGCCACGTCCCATAAAAGAGCCGGGGATTTTCAAAAAAACCCGGGCAGATCGGCGCATCGCCCGCGCAATCCGGAAGCCATGGATCACGCGGACACACCCCACGCCGTCAGCGGCGCGCCCCCTGTGCGGCCGCCTCCCCCATTCCCCTGCGCCTGGCGTCGAAGCGGCAGAGCAGCCGCGCCACCAGGGGGCCGATGAGCACCACCGCGAAGAGACGCAGGGTCTGCTGGGCCATGACGAAGGGGACGTCGCAGCCGCTGCCTGCGGCGATGACCACCACCGAGTCGAGACCTCCCGGGCTGGTGGCCAGGTAGGCGCTCAAGGGGTCCACGCCGAGCCAGGCGGTCAGCATCCAGGCCGCCAGGCCGCACAGGACCATGAGCAGAAACGTGGCCAGCAGCAACTGGGGAATGGCCCGCAGGGCGTGGCGCACCGTACTGCGCGTGAAGCGCATGCCGATGTACCAGCCCAGGCAGGCGTAGGTGGTCCACAGCAGCCAGGCGGGCAGGGTGATGTGCATAAGGCCCCCGGCGCTCAGCGCCGCAGCCAGAAGCATCGGCAGCAGCATGGTTCCGGCCGGAACGCGCAACCGGCTGGCCAGGAGCAGGCCGGCGGCGATGACCAGCCCCGTCAGGGCCAGGGGAAGCATGGGCGCATCCAGGCCCAGGGACAGGACGCGGCCGGCGGCGGGCTCGACCGCGTGGCCGAGCACAAGGCGCGAGACCCCCGAGGCCGTCAGCACCACCACGAACATCCGCAGGTACTGCATGAAGGCCACCATGCGCATGTCCGCGCCGTAGGACTCGGCCATGATCGACATGGCCGCCGCGCCCCCGGGCGAGGCCCCCCAGGCGGCGGTGGAGCCGGGCATGGAGCCCCACAGGACGAGCGCCAGCCCCACCAGCGCCCCGGAAACGATGATGTGGACGATGGTCACCAGCATCGGCAGCCACTGTTGGCCCAGGGCGGCCAGGGTGGCCGGGGTGACGGTCACGGCCACCAGGCAGCCGACGACGGCCTGGGCGGCGGAAAAAGCCCAGCGGGGCACCTCCAGGGGCGCGCCGCCCAGGGCGAAGGCCATGGCGGCGAGCATGGGACCGAGCAGCACGGCGGCCGGAAAGGCGGCCCAGGCCAAAAGGCCGGCCACAAGGCCGGAAACCAGGACAAGGGCGGCCCACAGGCAGGCACGTCGGGAAAGGGACATGGACGCTCCATCTCCCGGGCTGCCCCGGGGAATCATCCGGGGAGACCGGTGCGGCGCATCCTACGTGGGCCCGGCCCGGGAGCGCAAGCCCGGGCAAAGGCCCGGGCCAAGGCCTGGGCCAAGGTTTGGGCCAAAGTTTGGACGGGCATCATGGATTCTGGGAAAGCATGACCGGGCCAGGGGACTCGGCCAGGGCGGCCAGGCAGGCGTCGGCCAGGCGGGCGGCCCCGGCCGGGGCCAGATGCACCCCGTCGGGGGCGCGCAGGCGGGTTGCGGGGTCGAGAAATTCCGCATACCGCCCCCCCGGACCGGCCAGAACCGGCCAGACGTCAACGAACCGGCATCCGGGCAGACGGCGCATCGCCTCGGCCAGGGCGGCATTGACCACGGGCATGTCCCGGAAAAGGCCGGGATCGCCCATGACCGGCACGCCGAGCCAGACCACCCGCACGTCCGGATTGGCCTTTCGGGCGATGTCCACCAGCCGGGCGGCCCGGCGGCGGTATTCCGCATTCCAGGCCGCCGTGCCGAAGGCCGCCGTCTTGCCCGAGGGCAGGCGCAGGGACTTGTTGTCGTTGGCCCCGATCATGACCACCACCGTATCCGGACGGTGTTTTTGCGTCATCTCGGCCAGATGCTTTTCCCAGTCGAAAAAGTCCGGCCGGGCCAGGCCGCTTGAAACCCTGCCCAGCCGGGCAAAGGCCAGGCCGGGCGTTGTGGCCAGCCGCCTTTGCAGGACATCGGCCAGGGAGATGGACAGGGAATCGCCCACCACCAGAAGCCGGGCAAAGGCCAGGGTCTTGCCCGTCTCCCGGATGGGGACGTCCCGGCCGGAAAGGGGCGGCGCGCCCGGGGAGACGGCGGCGGTCCGGCCCGCAGCCCCGCCGGATTCCGGCGGCCGGGCCGATACGGCGGGACTGGCGGGAGAGTTGGCGGCCACGGCCGTCCCGGGGTGCACCGGGCCCGGCCCGGATGATCCGGATGGACCGGACGTTTCGGATGGCCCGGCGGCCGGGACTGCCGGATGGGCCGACGCCGGTTCGTTGACGGCATAGACGCGCACCCGGCCCTGGGCGTCATCCCGCCCGGGAAGCCGGGCCTGGCGGCGCACGGCCAGGGGGTGGTCCTGGGGATGCACGGCGGTTTTGTCCACGGCCAGGCGTACCACGCTGGGGGTGACCGGCTGGCGCAGGGCATGGGTGACGGCTCCGGGCGCCCGGGGCGGGCCATGGGCCAGGCTTTCCGGGAAGGGAAAATCCGCCGGACCCGTGGCCCCCCCAGGCGTGACCCCGGACGTGGCCCCGGATGTGGCTCCAGACGTGATCGCAGACGTGATCGCAGACGTGACCGGAGGATCGGGAGGCCGCATGGACAAAAGCTCCCCGGGAAAGGCCGCCAGGGCCAGTCCGGCGCACAGGGTCAGGAAAAGCCGCAGGGCGGCCGGGATATGTCGGCGTGGTGCATTCATGGCGTTCACGGACGCCCGCGGCCGGTCGGAAGCGACGGCCGTACGGCGTTTCCGGGAAGGAATGCAAAGGCCGGGCCGACAAAAAACTATCGAAATTTATCAATAAAAATAGCTTGTTACAAGAACAGCCCGGGTCTGTCGCGGTCAAAGCGACGGAAGTTTGGCGCGGGTTGCGGTTGTCATTTTCCCGGCCCCGTTTTACCATCTCTTTGTGCAATAAATTGCGTCAAAGGATGGCATCACAGCCGGCATGAATCCCACGAGCCTCGAATTCGCGCTTTTTTTCCTGATCGTTTTTCCGCTGAACTGGCTGTTGCGGCCCTATGATCTCGGCTACCGGCTGTTTCTTCTGGCCGCGTCCTATGTCTTTTACGCCTCCTTCAATCTGAAGTTCTTCCTGATTCTTTTCATCTTCAGCTTCCTGACCTGGTTTTTCGCCATCATCTTTCGAGAATCCGGCGAGCGCTGGTTCCGAAAATTCTGCCTCATCCTTTATCTGACCATCTCGCTGGGCATCCTGGCCTTTTTCAAATACTACGAGATGCTCTACCTCTCCCTGGACCAGCTCCTGGGATGGGTGAGCGTGGCCAATCCGGTGCCGTTTATGGACGTGTTTTTGCCCATCGGCATCTCCTTTTTCACCTTCCAGGGCCTGTCCTACGCCATCGACGTCTACCGTGACGACAAAAACGTGGTGAAAAACCCCCTGGACGTCTTCATCTTCATCGCCTTTTTCCCGACCATCCTCTCCGGCCCCATCCTGCGGGCCAAGGACTTCATCCCCCAGTTGCGGCGCCTCGCGGCGGACCAGGTGGACATGGGCTCGGGATTCTATCTGCTGCTGCGCGGCCTGTTCAAGAAACTGGTCATCTCCAGCTACCTCTCGGAGCACATCGTGCGCCAGGTCTTCGCCGCCCCCGAGGGCTTCAGCTCCCTGGCCGTGCTCATCGGCGTGGTGTCCTATTCCATACAGATCTATTGCGACTTTTCCGGTTATACCGACATGGCCCGGGGCATCGGCCGGCTTCTGGGCTTTTCCCTGCCCGAGAACTTCAACCTGCCCTATGCCGCCTGCAATCTGCGCGATTTCTGGCACCGCTGGCACATCACCTTCTCCACCTGGCTGCGCGACTACCTGTACATCCCCCTGGGCGGCAACCGCAAAGGCCGCTTTCGCAAATACGCCAACCTGGTCGTGACCATGGCCCTGGGGGGGTTGTGGCACGGCGCGGCCTACAATTTTTTGGTGTGGGGGTTCATCCACGGCTTCGGGCTGGTGGCCGTGCACCTGTACATCGACCGCAAATCCCGCAAACGCGACGGAGCGCCCGCCCCCGAGACGGGCTTTGGACCCTTCGTCTCCCGGCTGACGGGACGCGTGGCCACCTTTTCCTACGTGACCCTGGCCTGGGTGTTTTTCGGGGCCGAGGACGCGGGCAAGGCCATGGACATCCTGGCCCGGGTGGCCGCCTTCGATCCCCAGGGCGCTTCCGGCGGCCATATCCCGGCCATCCCGGTGATCTTGGCGGTCCTGGTCCTGACCTCCCAGATCTGGCGCCTCGACGGCCGGGGGCTTTACGACCGGGTGGTCCGGCCCCTGCCCGCCCCGCTCCAGGGCGTGGCCCTGGGCCTGGCGGCCACGGCCATCCTCAAGCTCGGCCCCGACGGCGTGCTGCCCTTCATCTACTTCTCCTTTTGACGAAAGAGTGGTCCGGTTCTTGCTGTCCGTGGCCCCGGACGCTGCGACATTTTTTCCGTTCCCTCCCCTTGCAAAAAAAGCCCTTTTTTTGCTAGGCTGCGGGTTCAGAATGGATGTTTGGCCCCATTGCATTCGGGCCACAGTATAACATATTTAAATAGTTATACTTTTTATCGGGCGGGAGGTTGGCCGGACAGGCCGCCATCGTCCGTCGTGGCGTCCGTTTCGTGAAACTGCGGCAGCAGGAATTCATGGCGCGCGGATCATGCGGATCCGGCGCGTCCTGCCGCGTTATCGCCGCGCGAGAATATCGCGCCTGCCTCGCCGAGGTGACGCATGCTTCGAAAAAGACCATATCTGTTCGTTTTGGCGCTCATGATGGCCATGGCCCTGCCGCCCATGCCCGAACGCCTTCTGGCCTCGGTCTCGTCCGAGCCCGAAACATCCGCCGTGACCAGGACCGCCCCGGCCCATACCGTGGCCGTCATCGGCGACTCCCTGTCCATCGGGCTCGGCAAGGAGATGGAACGCGTGTTCGCCGCGCGCCAGGACGTGGCCTTCACCCGCCTGGGCCGGGTTTCCAGCGGCTTAGCCAAGCCGGAGTTTTTCGACTGGGAGAAAACCGCGGCGAAGCTGGCCGCAGACCTTGGGCCCGACGTGGTGGTGATCATGATCGGGGCCAACGACAACAAGAACATCCTGACCGGGGACGGCCGCACCATCTATTTCACCGATCCCGCCTGGGACGCGGCCTATGCCGCCCGGGCCGCGCTTCTGGTCGACGCCTGCCGGGCCCACAACCCCCAGGCCAGGGTCTTCTGGATCGGCGCCCCGGTCATGGCCGACGCCACCCTGGCCCGCGACCTCACGCGCATCAACGCCGCCCTGGCCGCCATGTGCGCGGACAAGGCAGGCTGCACCTTCATCGACACCTGGAGCGTCCTGGCCGACGGCGAGGGACGCTTCGCCCCCCTGGCCGCCTCGGCGACGGGCGAAATGACCGCCATCCGCCTGGACGACGGGGTGCACATCACCCCGGCCGGTTCGCGGCTTCTGGCCTCGCGGTGCATGGAAACCATCCTGCCGGCCATGGGCCTGGACGCCTCGGACCTGGGGACCGTTTTCGCCGAAGCCGCCAGCCTGCGCCCGGTGGCCGCCCGCGAGGTGGCCTCGGCCAGGACCGGGACACCCTCTCCGGCCGCCCCGATCCAAACCGCCGCCCCGGCCGCCCCGGCCCAGATCGCCGCCGCTGCGGCCATCGAACAGCCCGCCCCGGCCACCGCCCCGGCCACGGCAACGGACGGCTATGCGGTGTTGCCCGGCGACTCCATCTGGACCATCGCCAAAAAGCTCGGCGTCAGCCCCCGCGAGCTGGTGCAGGCCAACAGCGCCATCGATCCCGACCGCCTGTCCCTGGGACAGCGGCTGAACGTCCCGGCCAAGACCCGCACGGCCGAGGCCGCCCCCGCCGCCGCATCCCCGGTCCGCACGGAGACGGCGGCCGGTCCGGGCCATGTCCTGGCCCAGGGCGACAACTTCTGGAGCCTGGCCAAACGCCTGGGCGTCCGGGTGTCCGACCTGCGCGCGGCCAACCCCGGGCTCGACCCCAAAAAGCTCCAACTCGGCCAACGCCTGGCCATCCCCGAACCCGCCGCGCCGAGCCAGGCCCAGAGCGCTCCGGCCCCGGGACAGACCGTCCAAGGCCAGGACGGCGCCACCGCCTATGCCGTGGCCGGAGGCGACACCCCCTGGACCGTGGCCAAGCGCTTCGGGGTGAGCGTGGAACAGCTCCTGGCCGCCAACGGCGGCATCAACCCCAAGCGCCTCCAGATCGGCCAGCTTTTGACCATCCCGGCCGAAACCGCCCCGGACATGGCCATACGCCGCGACCCGCGCCGGGACGCCGAGGTCCGGGTACCCGTGGCCAAGGGCGACAACCTGTGGTCCCTGGCCCGCCGGCATGGCCTGCGCGTGGACGACCTGCTGGCCGTCAACCGGGGCATCGATCCCCTGCGCTTGGAAATCGGCAGCGAACTGGTCATTCCCTCCCGCGAGGCCGCCAAGGCCGAGCGGGAACGCCGCGACGCCTCCATCGAGATCAGCGTGCGCCAGGAAGGGTCCGTGCGGCCCTACAACGTGGCCGACGGCGACACCCTGTGGAACCTGTCCAAGCGTTTCGGCATAAGCGTGGAGCGCATCATTGAGGCCAACGCCGACGTGAATCCCGACCGGCTGGAGATCGGGCAGCCCCTGAACATCCCGGCCAGCGTGATGGCGGCCAGGTATTAGGCCGGCTCGCCGGACCTTGGTCCCGATGTGCCGCGCATTGCGAGGGAACACGTTGTGAGCGATTTGTTGCGCCTGGAGATCTGCGTGCCCGGGGTGCCCCCGGTGGTGGGGGGCCTGGTCGAGGAAGCCCTGCCCGACCCCGTGGACCCCGTCCGGGAGGGGCTCACCGCCTGGCTTGCGCCGCGTCTGGCCCAGGGCTGGGAGGAGACCGACACCCCGGAAGGGGCCATCTTCCGCATCCACCTGGACGACAACCCGGCCGGGCGCGACCTGGCCGACGCCCTGGCCGCCGCCTGGCCGCATCTGGCCATCCGGCGCGAATCCGTGGCCAGCCAGGACTGGGGCGCGGCCTGGAAGGCCTTTTTCACCCCCATCGCCGTGGGCGAAATCTTCGAGGTGCTCCCCCCCTGGCTGAGCCACGAAGGCCATGCCGACCGCACCCCCATCATCATCGAACCCAAGATGGCCTTCGGCACCGGACACCACCCCACCACGGCCCTGTGCCTGGAACGCTTCGGGGAACTGTCCGGCTTGGGCCGCATCGCCCCCGGCATGCGGTTCCTGGACCTGGGCACGGGCTCGGGCATCCTGGGCATCGGCCTGTGCCGCCTGGGGCTTTCCGGGATCGGCCTGGACATCGACCCCCAGGCCGTGTTCTGCGCCGCCGAAAACGTGTTGGCCAACGGCGTGGCCCCGTCCATGCGCACGGCCGCAGGCAGCCTGGACTGCCTGGCCCCCGGGGAGCGTTTCGACGTGGTGGCGGCCAACATCCTGGCCCAGCCGCTCGCGGCCATGGCCCCCCATCTCGCGGCCCGCGTGGCCCCGGGCGGCGTGCTCATCCTCTCGGGCATCCTGGCCGAACAGGCTGAAACCGTGGCGGCGGCCTACCGCCGCACGGGCCTTCCGGAACCCGTCATCCGCCTGTCCGGGGAATGGGCGGCCCTTTCCTGGTCCTGACGTATTTTTTCCGTCTCCTTCCCCTGAAACCGCTGGAAATGGGGGGACGCATCCCCTGTTTACAAAGCGCGGAATCGGCATTATGTGCGACCCCGGGATTTTCCCCACCACCTTCCAACCACATCTGGATAAACGGCCATGCATCTGAAAAAACGTGTTTTGGTCACCGGCGGCGCTGGTTTTTTGGGCTCCCACCTGTGTGAACGGCTTCTTGCCGACAACTGCGAAGTCGTGTGCCTGGACAACTGCTTCACCGGCTCCAAGCAGAACATCCTGCATCTGCTTGGCAACCCGAACTTCGAGTTCCTGCGGCACGACATCACCTTCCCGCTCTTTATCGAAGTGGACGAGATCTACAACCTGGCCTGCCCGGCCTCGCCCATCCACTACCAGCACGATCCCGTGCAAACCACCAAGACCAGTGTGCATGGCGCCATCAACATGCTGGGCCTGGCCAAACGCCTCAAGGCCAAGATCATGCAGGCCTCGACCTCCGAGGTCTACGGCGACCCGGCCGTGCATCCCCAGCCCGAGTCCTATTGGGGCAACGTCAACCCCATCGGGTTCCGCTCCTGCTACGACGAAGGCAAACGCTGCGCCGAGACGCTTTTCTTCGACTACCGCCGCCAGCACAAGCTGCGCATCAAGGTGGCCCGCATCTTCAACACCTACGGGCCGAACATGCATCCCAACGACGGCCGGGTGGTCTCCAACTTCATCATCCAGGCCCTGCAGGGCAAGCCGCTCACGGTCTACGGCAAAGGCCAGCAGACCCGGTCGTTCTGCTATGTGGACGACCTCATCGAAGGCTTCGTGCGGCTCATGAACAACACCGGCGAGGACTTCACCGGCCCCGTCAACCTGGGCAACCCCGGCGAGTTCACCATCCTGGAGCTGGCCGAACAGGTGCTCAAGCACACCGGCTCGAAATCCAAGATCGACTTCAAGCCCCTGCCCGAGGACGATCCCAAGCAGCGCCGCCCGGACATCACCCTGGCCAAGTCCGCCTTCGGCTGGGAACCCACCATCAAACTCGAAGAAGGGCTGAAAAAAACCATCCCCTACTTCAAAAAGATCCTCGAATCGGCCTAGGGCCGCGTGGTCGCGGGGAGGGGGCTTCGCCCCCTCCCCGGTTCTCTTCTTCTCTCACTCTCTTCCCCCATCCCCCTCTTCCTCCTCACGCCTCACCCGCCGGTACACGCCCCGGAAGGCGTGGTAGCTCAGGCCCAGCAGCCCGGCGGCGCGGCGCTGGTTGTAGTGCGCCTCGGCCAGGGCGCGCCGGACCAGGGCCTGTTCGAGACCGGCCAGGGCTTCGGGCAGCGACACGGGCAGCCCGGGAACGCCGGACAGGGGATCGGACGGGGGGCCGACAGGCGCGGCGTCAAGCGGGACGGAAGGCGGGACGGATGGCGGGATGACGGAGCCAGGGGAGGACGGGACGGCGGGGGGCGGAAACGGCGAGGCGAAGGGGTCGAAATCCACGTCCCGGATGCGTTTGCCTGCGGCGCGAAACACGGCGCGTTCCACCACGTTTTTGAGTTCCCGGACGTTTCCCGGCCAGGGGTGGGCCTCCAGGGCGGCCATGGCTCCGGGGGAGAACTCCGGAGGCGGCTTGTGGCCGAGCTCGGCCTGCATGCGGGCGGCAAAATGGGCCGCAAGCAGCGGGATGTCGCCGTGGCGGACGCGCAGAGGCGGCAGGTGCAGGACTTCAAAGCTCAAGCGGTCCAGGAGATCGGGCTTGAAGGCGCCCTGGCGGGCCATGGCGGCCAGATCGGCGTTGGCGGCGGCGATGAGCCGCACATCCACGCGCTTGGTGTCGGAGGAACCCAGGCGCTCGAAGACGCCGTATTCGACCACGCGCAGGATTTTTTCCTGGACGGACAGCGGGATGGCCCCGGCCTCGTCGAGAAACAGGGTGCCGTGGCTGGCGGCCTCGAAGCGGCCGTGGCGGACCTTGAGCGCGCCGGTGAACGCCCCGGGTTCATGCCCGAAGAGCTCGGATTCGAGTAACGCCCCGGGAAGAGCGGCGCAATTGAGGGTGACAAAGGGCCGGTCCCAGCGTTTTGAGAGATAATGCAGGCGGATGGCGGCGAGTTCCTTGCCGGTGCCGCGCTCGCCGAGGAGGATGACGGGCCGCTCGACGGCGGCCACGGCGGAGAGCCGCTCCTGAAAGGCCAGGAAGGCGTCGGACTGCCCGAGGGCCTCGCTGACGCCCTGGCCAGGGGAATGATACGTATTCGCCACTGCGACCACCTTTTTGTCGTTCATGCCACATTTCGGCTATTTTGACCACCATTATCTCGTAATAGATTTCCATCTCTCCTGATTTCTTTATTTTTTCAACTGGCACGATCCCTGCTTTTTCTCATGCAAACGCCCCAAGGAGGAACCACCATGGGCATTTTCACCCGCTTCCGCGACATCATCAGCGCCAACATCAGCGCCATGCTCGACAAGGCCGAAGACCCCGAAAAGCTCATCCGGCTCATGATCCAGGAAATGGAAGAGACCCTGGTCGAACTCAAGGCCTCCTGCGCCCGGACCATGGCCCAGGCCGCCACGGCCCGCCGCCAGCGCGACGAGGCCGCCAGGCAGGCCGCCATGTGGCACGGCAAGGCCAGGCTGGCCATGGACAAGGGCCGCGAGGATCTGGCCCGGGAGGCGCTTTTGGAGAAGCGCCGCCTGGAGGAGCGCGCCCTGGCCATGGAGGCCGAGACCGCCGAATTCGAGGGCATGATCGAGGCCTGCCAGGCCGATCTGGAAAAGCTGGAGGAAAAGCTGGCCTCGGCCAAGGAGCGCCGCCGCGTCCTGGTGGCCCGGCATCACCGCGCCGCAGGCAAGAAGCGGGCCGGGGACGAGCTGCGGCGTGTACAATCCGCCGACACCCTGCTACGTTTCGAGGAATTCGAAAACCGCATCGAGCGCCTGGAGGCCGAGGCCGACCTGGCCACTCCCCGGGAACGCACTGCCGCGTCGCGCCCCGGCGAGCCCATGACCCTGGAAGAGAAGTTCGCCCGCATGGAGGCCGACGAGGACATCGAACGGGAACTGGCCGCCCTGCGCGCGCCCCGCCCCGAAACCGGCGGCGGGAAGTGACATGAAAACCGTGCTGCGGCTTGTGGCCCTTTTCGCCCTGTTTTGCTTGCAACGGTCCTGCGCCCGGCTGCTTCGGGCCTGACGGTTACGCGGAGCCAGACACCATGATCAAACTTCTCGTCACCCTGATCGTAGCCGGGGCCATGGTCATCGGCGTGGTCATCCTGGGCGGCGGCGTCGTCCTGGCGACCCGCCTGTTCAAATCCGGCGGCAAAAACGCCCAGGACGAGCGCCAGGAGGCCGAAACCGCCCAGGAACTCTACCGCCAGATGGAACAGTTGGAGAGCCGGGTGGAAAGCCTGGAAACCATCATCCTCACCGGCAGGCGGGATGGCGGAGGGAACACTCCATGAGACACGTCTCGGAACTCAAATACCACAAGCTCTACCGGGCCCGCGACGGCCGGCTGCTCGGGGTGTGCAAGGGGCTGGCCCGCTACCTGGACGTGCCCGTGACCTGGGTCCGCCTGGGCGTCGTCCTTTTGGCCGTGTTCTCCGGCATCTGGCCGGTGATCGGGGCCTACATCCTGGCCGGATTCCTCCTGCGCCCCGAGCCCGCCCTGGCCCCGGGCAGCGATGACGAACGCGATTTCTATTCCCGATTCGCGGCCGACAAAAAAAGCGGCCGCGAGGAGCTCAAGCGCCGCTTCGAACGCCTCAGCCGCCGCATCCGGCGCATGGAGGATGTGGTCACGTCCAAGGAATACGACTGGGATCGCCGCTTCCGCGACAAGTAGCCGCCAGGGGGAAACTTTTTTGAAAAAAGTTTCCCCCTGGACCCCCTTCAAAAAACTTTGGCGCGCTTCGCGTCCGCGTGCGGGAGACGTCATGTTCTCCGGCCGACCTGACTTTCGTTGGCGATTCCCGAAAAGCTTCGCTTTTCGGGAATCGCCAACGATATCAGGGGGTCCGGGGGAAATAATTTCCCCCGGGCGGGGCTCGGGGCGGCAGCCCCGACGACAGGGCCGGTTGCAAGGCCAGGGCGGCGGCCCCGGTTACCAGCGTCTGGGCAGGAAGCGCCGCACCTGCGGCGGGATGAGCCGGGGGAAGTCCTTGCCGAGCCGTGTCAGGGCCGTCAGCCGGCCCTCGATGATGATCGCCCGGGGATAGACGTTCACGTTGCGGTAGTATTTCGGCACCTGGAACCTATTTTGCCGCGACAAGACCACGGAGGCGTCGGTTTTCGGCTCCACGGCGACCAGTCCTTCGGGGAAAAAGAGGGTCTGGCGCAGACGAGCGGCGGCTTTTTCGTACAATGCCGCGTGGATGGCTGAAAAGTGTTCGGATTGCATGCGCTGGTTGACGGCCGGGATGGTCTCGTTGGCCACGAAGGTGATGGGGCCCTTGAGAAGGTCGATGTATGCCCGGGTGTCGCGGGCGTCCGCCGCCACCACCCGGCCCAGGCCGAGCCGATCGAGTACAAGCCCGGTGCGTTCAGCCACCAGGGTGTCGTATTCCACTCCCAGAAGGTCGCAGCGACCGGCGCCGTGCCGCCTGGCCTGAAGCGAGGCCGCCAGGAGCAGCACCCCCGTTCCCGTGCCCAGATCGAGGCCCGCGTAGCCGTCGGAGATGTCCGCCAGCATGGCCGGACGCCCGGCGATGGACCGGAAGATGTGCCCGGTCTTGGGCAGATCGGCCAGCATGCGCAGGGCGTAGCCTGTGGTGCCGCGCAGCCCCAGATCGTCGGGGTCGTCCCGCGAGCCCTCCCACCACATGCCGCAAAACCGCCAGAACAGCTCGGAAATGTCCGCGAGGGACACGGCATGGGCCTCGGAACCGGGATAGATGTAGGCATGAAAATATTTCACCAGGACGCTTATGATGTCCTCGTCCGACAAGACCACCCCCGGACGCGACAACCGCTCGACATCCTCCACCAGCGGCCCGGGGCGGAACACGCCGGGCCGGATGATCGGCGCGGTCTGGTCCGGACGCCCCATGGGCGCGATGCGGAATCGTTTCGCCACCGTCTCTTGCGCTGTCGCCATAGCCTCCCCCGTTGGTCACCACTCCGCCCCCACGGCGGAGTTTTTTGCCCTGCTCCGCGCGTGATGCAGATGTAGTGCCACAACGGCCGCCCCAACCCGTGAGAAAATGAAAACGCGGCCGAAGCCGCGTCGTTTTTCAGGCTTCGCCCGGCCATCAGGCCATGCGAAGCGGCACGATGAGCCCCGGCTCATCCACAGAAGTCCGGTTCACCGCGCTCCCGACGGGGTGTCCTGTCCAGATCGACGGGCCGGGGCGTCGGAAAAACGACGCCGCGCGGGCGGCGTCCTGCATGTGTGCGTCAAGCCAGCCGCCATAGGCCTCGGGGGCGACCGCCACCGGCATGCGATCATGCACCACGGAGACCACCGCATCCGCCTCGGCGGTCAGAATCGCGCACGAGTCGAGCACCTGGCCCATGGCCCCTTCGTAGGTTTCCCATATGCCAGCCAGGGCCGCCGCCCGTCCATCCGCCCGAAAAAAATACCAGGGCTGTTTGCCGCCCGGCCGGGTCTGCCATTCATAGAACCCCGAGGCCGGAATCAGGCAGCGCCGGTAGCGCATGGCCGCCCGAAACGACGGTTTTGTGGCCGCCGTCTCCATGCGGGCGTTGACGAATCCCCGTCCTTTCGCGCCCTCCTTGGACCACGAGGGCACCAGGCCCCAGCGGAAAAGGCGCATCTCGCGCCGCCCGAAACCCGCGTCCACCACGGCCTCCACGAGCTGCCCCGGGGCGATGTTGTACCTGTCCGGCGCGTCCGGCACGGCGTCCAGGCCGAATTCCTCGGCCAGTTTTTTTCTGGGAATGCCCAGGGCGAAGCGTCCACACATGGGAGGCAGGATAGGGGGAGAAGAGGGAGAGGGGAAGCCCCTTGTTTCCGCAAAAGGGGTTCCCCTCTCCCGGCTTGCTATTTAAACCAGTCGTCGCCCTCTTCGATGGGCGTAAACCCGCGCCGGATGGTGTTTTCCGTCACCACGCGCGGGTCCATGAACTGCAGCAGGTAGTCCGGGCCGCCCGCCTTCGACCCTACGCCCGACATCTTGGCGCCGCCGAAGGGCTGCCGTTCCACCAACGCGCCGGTGATGTTGCGGTTGATGTACAGGTTGCCGACCCGGAAGCGTTTTTTCGCGGTCTCCAGGTTTTTGGGGCTGCGCGAGAACACGCCGCCGGTCAGGGCGAAGCGGGTGGAATTGGCCATGTCGATGGCTTCGTCGAAGCTTTTGGCCTTCATGACGGCCAGGATGGGCCCGAAGACCTCTTCCTGGGCCAGGCGGTGTTCGGGCCTGATCCCCTCGACGATGACCATGGGGGCGTAGAAGCCCTTGCCCGAGGCAAGCCGCTCCACCAGGATGCGGCCCTCGGCGCGGGCGATGCCGGCGTAGCGAGACACGTTTTTTTGCTGCCCGGCGTCCACCACCGGCCCCATGAAGTTGGCCGGGTCTTCGGCGGGCCCGATTGTCACGGACTCGGCGGCCTCTTTGAGGCGCGCGGTGAACTTCTCGTAGATGGGCTCGAGGACGATCACCCGGGAGCAGGCCGAGCACTTCTGGCCCTGGAAGCCGAAGGCCGAATACAGGACGCTGAAGACGGCCTCGTCCAGGTCGGCGTCGTCGTCGATGATGATGGCGTTCTTGCCGCCCATCTCGGCCACCACGCGCTTGCAGGCGGCCTGGCCGGGGGCCACCCGGGCGGCCTTTTCCATGATGCGCAGGCCCACGTCCATGGAGCCGGTAAACGCGATCATGGCGATGTCCGGGTGCTCCACCAAATGGTCGCCCATGACCGAGCCCCGGCCCGGGCAGAAGTTGAAGACGCCGTCGGGCAGCCCGGCCTCGCGCAGTATCCCGCACAGGCCGTAGCCCACGGCCGAGGCCAGCCCCGAGGGCTTGAAGACCACGCAGTTTCCGGCCACCACGGCGGCGGCGGACATGCCGCAGGCGATGGCCAGGGGGAAGTTCCAGGGGGCGATGACCGCCACGGGGCCCTTGGGTTCGTAGAACAGATGGTTCTGCTCGCCGGGCTGGTTGCCCATGCGCCTGGGCGTGCCCAGGCGCAGCATCTCCCGGGCGTAGTATTCCAGGAAATCCACGGCCTCGGCCACGTCGGCGTAGGCCTGGTCCCACTGCTTGCCGACCTCGAGAACCTGGAGCGCCGACAAGGCCACGATGCGCTCCCGGGCGATGCCGGCGGCCTTTCTGAGCACGGCGGCCCGGTCCTGCGGGGCGGTGTCGCGCCAGCCCGGGAAGGCGGCCTTGGCCGCAGCCACGGCCTGATCGGTCTCGGCCACCCCGGCCTGGCAGACCACGGCCACGACCTCGTCCGGGTCGGCCGGGTTGACCGAGGCCAGCCGGTCGTCGGTGGGTATCTCCCGGCCGCCGATGACCAGGGGGATGGTGCGGCCGAAGGCGGCCCGGGCCTCGGCCAGGGCTGTGGGGAAGGCGGCGCGCAGTTCCGGGAGGGTGAAGTCGGGCATGGGGTGGTTGGCGAAGCGCGCCGGGCCGCCCCTGGACACGGGCGGGGAGGACGGCGGGCAGGCCGTGGCGGTCTCGCGGGCGAGGGTGGCCTGGGGATTTTCCAGGAGCAGCTCCTCGGCCTGGCCGTCGGCGAAGCTCTGGCGCAGAAACGACTCGTTGGCCGTATTTTCCAGAAGCCGCCGCACCAGATAGGCCATGCCCGGCAAAAGCTCGCCGTAGGGGCAATAGAGCCGCACCCGCCCGGCCACGCCCAAAAGCCCCTTGCGCACGGGCTCGGCCATGCCGAAAAGGGCCTGGAACTCGTAGCGGCTCTCGGGCACGCCAAGGGCCTGGGCGGTTTCCATGACGTGGCTGATGCTGCGGATATTATGCGAGGCGCACTGGAAGTAGACCAGATCGGCGTGGCGCAGGATCTCCGTGGACAGACGCTCGAAGGCCGCGTCGGTCTCGGGCTTTCTGGTCCACACCGGCACCTCCCAGCCCATCTGCTTGGCCACCACCGTTTCGAAATCCCAGTAGGCCCCCTTGACCAGCCGGATGCCGATGGGCAGGCCCTCGGCCCTGGCGAAGGCCAGGAGGCCGGCCAGGTCGCGCTCGGTGTCCTTCAGGTAGGCCTGGAGCACCACGGACAGGTGCGGGTAGTCGCGAAATTCCGGGTCCGTGCGCAGGCGTTTGAAGAGCTCGAGGGTCATCTCCTTGAATTTGAGGGCTTCCATGTCGATGCACAGCGCCCCGCCCATGGCCCGGGTGGCCCGGTAGACCGGGACAAGCCGCGACAGGATGCCGTCCACGGAGCCCTGCATGTCCACGGGCTTGGCCTGGGAATAGAGCGCCGAGGGCTTGATGGACACGTTGACCCGGGGGGCGTGGCCCCAGTCCAGGCCGTCCTTGCCGCCGCCAAGCGCGGCCCAGGACGGCTGTTCCCTGGCGATGGCCGCCAGGACTTCCAGGTAGCCGTCGCGGTAGGCGTCGGCCTCGGCCTCGCTCATGGTGGCCTCGCCGAGGAGGTCCACGGTGAAGGCGAAGCCGTCCTTGCGCAGTTTCTTGATGGATTTGACGGCCTCCTTGGCGGTCTGGCCGATGATGAAGCCCTTGGCCATGCCCTCGATGTTGGAGCGGATGGCCTTGCCCATGACCGCGGCGGCCAGGCCCCCGAACATGCCGGACTTTTCCGCGCCCCACTTGAGCACGGCCGGGATGTCCGCCGCGCCGTCGCCGGTGAAGTATTCCTCGATGTGGCGCCTGAGCGCGTCGGAGGTGGTCAGGTAGGGCAGGACATCCACGAACCGGAAAAGCTGGACCTTGAAGTCCTCGTTCTTCATGGCCCAGTCCATGACCTTGCCGGTCCAGAAGCCCTTGTTGAAGATGGAGGGGGCCTCGCCCCGGATGCTCTGGAAAAACTGTTTCCCCCGGGCCACGATTTTTTCTTCGAGAGCCTGATCCATGACGGCGATCCTTTTAAGAATGGTGGGTTATGGGCAGGGCGGCGCTCTCGGTGACCGTTTCCAGCACGATGGTGGTGTTGGTGTCGCGCACGCTTTCGATGCGCCCCATGTCCCGCAACAGCGCGGCCAGGGCGGCGGTGTCGGCCACCCGGACCTTGACCAGGTAGGCGGCGGCCCCGGCCGTGTAGTGGACCTCGACGACGCCCGGCAGATCGGCCAGAAGCCGCCCGGTGTCCGTGGCGCCCACGGCCTCCTCCACGCGCACGAAGCTAAACGCCGTCAGCGACAGCCCCAGGGCCTTTGGGGACAGGCGCGCGGCGTAGCCGGTGATGACGCCCCGGCGCTCCAGCTTGCGCACCCGTTCCAGGACGGCCGAGGGGGCCAGGTCCACGGCCCGGGCCAGGTCGGCGTTGGAGGTGCGGGCGTTTTCCTGAAGGATGTTCAGAATTTTGGCGTCTATTTCGTCGAACATGCGGTTTTCACTCCGATTGGCGAAATAAAATGCGAAAGGCGGGGGTTTGTCAAGATGGATGTGAAACAGTCCTGGCGTGAGAAGATGAGCGGTACGGACCGATGAAAGAACGGGGGGACTGCGGGAAAAGCCGGGCAGGAGTAAGCCAGGGTCAAGCCCCGAAGAAATCGGGATCGGCGCACGGAGGCACCGGTGCGCCGCTTACAGCACCTTCACCACCACCAGCGTCACATCATCCTCGGCGGGCAGCCCGCGCCGAAACGCCTCCAGCTCCTCGAGCACCGCCGCCACGATCTTGCGGGCCGGAAGCTCCGCGTGTTCGCTGATGATCCGGCGCAGGCGCCTCTTGCCGAACATCTCGCCGTTGCGGTTTCTGGCCTCCCAGATGCCGTCCGTGCCCAGGGCCACCACCTGCCCCCCGGCCATGCCCTCGAAGACGAACTCCTCGTAGGCCACCTCGCCGATGATCCCCAGGGGCACGCCGCCCTCGGCCAGCTCCAGGAACTCCCGGCGGGCCGGGTCGTACACCAGGGCCGGATCGTGCCCGGCCCGCACCCAGCGCATGCGCCCGGGCCGGGAGGCCTCCGGCGACGGCTCCATGGACAGGTAGAAAAGGGTCACGAAACGCCCGGTCTCGGCCGTGTCCTGGGTCAGGAGGCGGTTTAAGTCCTCCACGTGGCAGGCCGGACCGCCGCCCATGGTGGCCCGCATGCGAAGAAGCGCCCGGGCCGTGGTCATGAGCAGGGCCGAGGCCACGCCGTGCCCGGACACATCCCCCACCACCACCGCCACGCTGCCCGGATCAGCCCCGGGAACGGCCAGATAATCGTAATAATCCCCGCCGGTTTCGTCGCAGTAGATGCTCTTGCCCGCGATGTCGAAGCCGGGTACGGCCGGGTTGTCACGGGGCAGAAGCCGCAACTGCACCTCCTCGGCCAGGGCCAGGGCCTCGCGTAAAAGCCGGTTTTTCTCCTTGATGGTCAGGTTGGCGTCGCGCAACTCCTTGTTCATGCGGCTTTGCAGGCCCGAGGCGATGTCGCGCAGATGCTCCAGGCGGACGATGAGCTGCTCCGAGCGGGCCAGCTGCTTTTTCAGGAACCGTATCTCCCGGTCCTTCATGGCCATGGCGTCCGCAGCGCACTCGGGCGCGGGCGTCTCCACGGGAGGCACGGGAAATGACGCGCCCTCGCCCTTCCCGTCCCCGAAAAGCACGGTCACCAGGGTGCAGTTGTGGAACCGGGCCGGGTCGCCCGGGGACAGGGGGCTGATCTCGCCGTAGGCGTGAAATCCCGCGATGGGCAGCCCGGGCGGGAAATGCCGGCGCATGAGATCGAACTCCTCCCGGCTGCGCAGGCCCAGGATGATGCGCCGGGTGGAGCAGGAAAAGGCCAGGGCCGCGTCGGGCACGAAGCCTTGCGGAAGGCTGCGGCAAAGCTCCCCCAGGGTCTTGTCCACGTCGGTGATGATCCCTGCCCGCGTGGCCTCGGTGATGCGCACCTCGGCCCCTTCCGGCACCACGTCGGAAAACGCGATGCCGCCGCCCTCCTCGTCGTAGTCCATCGGGCCCCGGATGGTGAACCGGCCGTCGTCCCCGAACACGGCCAGGGGCATCTCCGTGGCCGGAAGCCCGTGCGGCCCCAGGGTGTCGCGGTAGAACTCCACGGCGGCCCGGCCGTCGATCCGCAGCACCCGGTTGCCGTCCACCGCGTCCACGCGCACCCGGCGGCCCACGGGCCGCCAGCTGTTGCTCACGGCGAAATAGGCCCGGGCCGGGCCGAACATGCACAGCACCGGGACCGCCCCCCGCACCACCTCGCGGCCGAAAAACTGGCGCACGTCGTCGCGGCCCTCGCCCCCGGCGAAGCCCCCGAAAAGCGGACATCCGACGGATGCCGACAAGGCCGACACCAGCCGCCCGGGCGTCAGGCCCATGGCCTCGGGAAAGGCGAAGGCCAGGGACGGCTGGATGCCGGGATGCGACATCCGGGCCATGGCCGCCGCCTCCAGAGCCGCGCCTTCGGGGTCGGCCAGGGCGTTTTTCCCCAGCCCCGCCCCGAAACCCACCGTGTCGGAGACAAAAAGCACCAGGCAGACGGCATCCAGGCTTGGCCCCAGGGCCGTGGAGAACTGCCCGGCCGTGGTGCAGCCGACCAGGGGCATGTCCGGGAAGGACTCGGCCGTCATGTCCAGAAGAAGCGGCAGATCGAAGCCCGAGGAGGAAAAAAGCAGGCCCGCTCCCGGCACGGCCCCGGCCAGCCGGGCCCGGCATTGCCGGATGACGTTCCCGGCGGCGCATTCGGTGTCCACGCACTGGGCCTGTCCGATGACGGCTCGAAACATATGGCGCTCCCCTGCCGGTCCCTGGTATCCGGGACCGGCGGCCGAAGACGGCCGTGCCTCCGGCATAGCCCAAAGGGGGATTCGGGAAAAGGGGCCACCCCTTCCCTTTCCGGACGCTGCCGCGTCCCTTCCGGTTCCCCGGAAAAGCGGCTATGCTTGCCGCATGAGCACAGACCCCCTGGCGGACGGCGTCGCCGAAACCGGCGCCGACTCCCTGCGCCGGGCCATGGTCATGTACCGCACCGTGGCCGATTTCACCTACGACTGGGAGGTGTGGCTGGGGCCGGATGGCCGTCCGCGCTACGTCTCGCCGTCCTGCGCCCGGATCACCGGCCGCACCCCGGACGAGGCCCTGGCCGATCCGGACTTTTTCGCCCGGGCCATCCACCCCGGGGACTATCCGGCCTGGCGCGCGGGCATGGACCAGGCCCGGGAAGAGGGCGCGCCGTCCATGGATTTCCGCATCCTGCGCCCGGACGGGACCGTGGTCTGGGTGGCCCAGGAGACCACCCGGGTCTGGGGCCCGGACGGCCGGCCCATGGGCCTGCGCCTGAGCCTGCGCGACGTCACCGACCGGGTGGCCGCCCAGGCGGCCCTGCGCGAGGCCAACGAACGCCTGGAAGAGCGCGTGGCCGCACGCACGGCGGAGCTGGTCCGGGCCAATGCCGACCTGCGCCGGGAGATACGGCGCGGCGAACGGGCCCGCACAAGCCTGGAGGAGTCGCGGCAGCGCATCCGCAACCTCTCGGCCCACCTGCGCGACAGCGTGGAACAGGAACGACGCCGCATCTCGCGCGAGATCCACGACGAGCTGGGCCAGACCCTGACGGCCCTGACCATGGGGTTGGCCCGCCTGGAAAAACGCCTGCCCCCGGACGACGCGGCCGCCCGGGAACGCGTCGCGGACATCGCCGCCCTGGCGGCCAGCTCCCTGTCCACCGTGCGCCGCATCGCCCGGGAACTGCGCCCGGCCATCCTCGACGACCTGGGCCTGTGCGAGGCCGTGTCCGCCCACGCCCGGGCCTTTGCCGCCAGCGCGGGGATCCTCGTCACCGTGGATGCGCCCGAGGCCCTGCCGGCCATGGACCCGGATCGGGCCACGGCCCTGTACCGGGTGCTCCAGGAGGCCCTGACCAACGTGGCCCGCCATGCCGGGGCACGCCATGTCCGGGTGGAACTGGCCGCCACCGCCCGCCGGGTGAGCCTGACCATCGCCGACGACGGCCGGGGCGCGTCGCAACAGGCCCTGGACGATCCGGAGGCCTACGGCATCCTGGGCATGCGCGAACGCATGCGGTTTTTCGGCGGCGACGTGGTCGTGGCCCCGGCGAAACAGGGCGGGACCACGGTCACGGCCGTGCTGCCCCTGGCCCAAAGGAGAAAAAAGCCGTGACCGCACACGCCCCCCGTGACCCCGGTCCCCTGGTGGTCCTGGTGGTGGACGACCATGCCGTGGTGCGCCGGGGCACCATGGACATCCTGGCCGACATGCCCCGGGAGTTCCGCTTCCTGGAGGCCTCCACCTCGGCCGAGGCCCTGGCCCTGGTCCGGGACCGGCCCTGCGGCCTGGTGCTCCTGGACCTGTCGCTTCCCGACGAAAGCGGCTTCGCCACCCTGGCCGCCATCCGCCGCCACGATCCGGAACTGCCGGTCATCATCCTGAGCATGCATGTGGAGGCCGAATACGCCCGCCGCGCCCTGGCCCTGGGCGCCAACGGCTACCTGGGCAAGAACTCCGCCCCGGGCGAGCTGGCCCAGGCCATCACCAGGGTGCTGTCCGGCGAAAGCTACGTCAGCCCGGGGCTGTGCGGGGAACTGGTCTCCGGCCAGGGACCGCGCGGCGCAAGGCCCCGCCTGTCGCCCCGCGAGCGCGAGGTCATGCACCGGCTGGCTAGGGGCGAAAAGCTCACGGATGTGGCTGCGGCCATGCGGGTCACGGTGCAGACCGCCGGAACCTACCGGACGCGCATCATGAAAAAGCTCAACCTGCGCACCACGGCGGATTTCTTCCGCTACGCCCTGGAAAAGGACGACATCCTGCCCTGACGCCGCCCCGGGCAGCCCCCCCGGCTCCCGGCCGTCCCCTCCCCGAACCTGTCTGAAGATTCCGACAAATTTGCGGGCCAGAACATTTCCCGCCACTGTCGCAGCCATCATCCCCAATCCGGCTGGTGGACGCGCCATGAATCTGCTTGCGACATCCCTTTTCTGGGCCATGACGGCCCTTGTGGCCGTTTTGGCCGTGGCCGTGCTGGCGGCGGGCCATCGCCAGGGGCGTCATTTGCCTCAGGATTTCGACTTCGACCGGTACAAACGCTCAGAAAACCGATGAATTCTGCCGACCGCCCTTCCCGCCTGGAGCTTCCACGCGCCGCTGACGACCCCACGAGCCCCTTCCATGGCGGCCTCGACCTGTGGGAGACGGCCTTCGATCCGCCCCACCTGGGCATTCCGGCCAACCCCACGGCCTCGGCCCGGGTCGTGGACCACCAGGGCGCGTTCGTCGAAATCTTCGTTAGCGTCGCACAGGGCCGCATCGTCGATGCCGGGTTCCTGACCAGCCTGCCCGGCCCAGGCATGGCCGCCGCCTCCCTGTGGTGCGCCGCCGTGACGGGCAAATCCCTTTCCGAAGCCGTCAACATCCCTCCCAAGCCGCCTCCCGGCCTCCCGGCCGGACACGGACTGCGTCGGGCAGCCCGCCTCGCGGCCAGGGCCGGCAATGCCGCCCTGGTGCGGGCTTTTAGGCCCAAGGCCTGATCCGCCCCTCGCCCCCCCCTTGCGCATCACCCCCGGCCGGGACCAGCATCCCTCCCGGGCTCCCTCACACCCTCAAAACGCGGCCCTGTGGCCGCTGAAGGAGGCCCCCGCGCCATGCAGCTTCAAAAAACCAACGACGTCCTGGGAACCGCCAACCGCGGCACGCCCGCCGAATCCGGCCTGTGCACCCTGTGCCGGGCCGACTGTGCGGGCAAATGCGAGACCTGGCTGTCCTGCCTGCGCGGCCGGGACATGCTCTATCCCCGGGACTTCGGCATCATCACCGCCGGCAGCGCCAACACCGACCACCAGGGCGTGTCCTACGCTTCCCTGCGCCTGGCCGGACGCGTCCTTGGGCCCGGCGACGACGCCGAACGCATGTTCACCGGCGTGGATCTTTCCACCGCCTTCGGCCGCACGCCCGGCATGGCCGTGGGCCTGCCCCTGATCACCGGGGCCCTGGGCTCCACCCGGGTGGCCGCCGTCTATTGGAACGGGCTGGCCGTGGGCTGCGCCCTGTGCGGCGTGCCCCTGGTCATCGGGGAAAATGTGGCCGGCATCGACCCGCAGGCCGAGTTCAAGGGCGGCCGCCTGTCCAGGGCCCCGGAACTCTCCCGGCGCATCGCCGTCTATCGCCGCTTTGCCTCGGCCACGGGCGGCATCCTGGTGCAGCAAAACGTGGAGGACGCCCGCAACGGCCTGGCGGAGTTTTTGGCCGAGTCCCACGCCGGGGAGGTGGCCGTGGAGCTCAAATGGGGCCAGGGGGCCAAGAGCATCGGCGGCGAGATCAAGGTGGGCAGCATCGAGCAGGCCAGGTTTCTCAAATCGCGCGGCTACGTGGTGGACCCCGACCCCGACGACCCGGCCGTGTCCCAGGCCTTCGCCGCCGGGGCGGTGCGGGCCTTTGCCCGGCACAGCCGCCTGGGCCATGCCGACCTGGGGAACTTCGAGCGCCTGCGCGAACAGTTCCATGCCACCGTGGACCGCCTGCGCGCCCTGGGATTTGCCCGCATCACGCTCAAAACCGGGGCCTACGGCCTGGAAGGCTTGGCCATGGCCGTCAAGTGCGCCGCCGAGGCGGAACTCGACCTCCTGACCATCGACGGCGCGGGCGGCGGCACGGGCATGAGCCCCTGGAACATGATGGACCACTGGGGCGTGCCCTCGCTCTTCCTGCACGCCAAGGCCCGCGATTTCGCGGCCGCCCTGGACCGGCGCGGGGTCACCCCCGCCGACATGGCCTTCGGCGGCGGATTCGCCCGGGAGGACCACATCGTCAAGGCCCTGGCCCTGGGCGCGCCCTACGTCAAGCTGGCCTGCCTGGGCCGGGCCCTCATGATCCCGGCCTTTGTGGGGGCCAATGTCGAGGGGGTGCTGTTCCCGGAAAAACGGGCCGCCGTGAACGGCCTGTGGGACGCCCTGCCGAAGGCCGTTTCCGAACGCGGCGCGACCCCCGAGGCCATCTTCGCCGGATACCACGCCCTTTGCCAACGCCTGGGCCGGGACGAGACCCGCGCCCTGCCCCTTGGGGCCGTGGCCTTCTGTACGCTCATGGACAAGCTCGGAGCGGGCATCCAGCAATTCCTGGCCGGGATGCGCCGCTTTGCCGTCGGCGACATCACCCGCCGCGACGTGCTGGCCGCCAACCGGGAAACCGCCCTGGAAACGGGGCTGGAGCACATGGCCGAGTCCGGCCTGGAGGTGGCCACGCGCATCCTGGAGGCCTAGTGTCGCATCCACGAAAAGCGCATCTGGCGTTTCGCATGCAACAACATAAAACCATTGGTTTTTCTTAAAAAATACTCTCGTATTTTGTACGGGACGTGACACGACCGGCCGCAAGACGCCGGGGAGGGGCTTGTAAGCCTCTTCCCGGCGTCTCTATTCGTCGCGGCGGTATTTGGAGAATTCGGAAAAGGCCCGGCTTTTGGCCCGGTTTTTCCCTTTGATTTCGTCGAGCAGGGAACCGCGCAGGTCGCTGACGTCCACCATGCCCGGCCGGGATTTGGCGGTGTGCGGGGAAGAAAACGACTGTCCCAGATCCTTCAGGTCGCTGGGCGTAAAGGACGCGGGCGAGACAAGCGGCTGGCCGGGCGGCGGCGTTTCGGGCTCCAGGGTGAATTCCGCCGGATCCGGGCCGGGGGGAACATCGTCCGGGGCGTCGAGGTACGCCGCAGGCTCGGGCGGAAGCTGCCCGCGCTCGGCCAAAAGGACGCGAATCTGCCGCAATTCGGCCAGCATTTCCTTTTGCGCCGCAAGGATGTCGCGAAGAACCGATTCCATGCACCCGGGGCTAGCATGAACCGGGCGGCCGGTAAAGTGCCCAGGGCCGCAGGATATTTCATCCCGCCCGCTTTTTTTCAAACACAAAAACCGCTAGCCGTCATGACAGGGATTGCGGCCCCGTTCCAGAAATCCGCCCCACCGGCGGACCAACCCTTGTGAGGCAGGCCATGAACGACATCCTGGACCAGACCCGCGCGCTCCTTGACGACCTCGGACACGACGAAGAACCCGTCGGCATCTTCTACACCGATGCCGAGCCTGACGAGGGATTCGCCCCCAAGCCGGGGGTGCCTTTCAACATCGAGATGGAGGCCCGAAACGAAATCGACTGGAAGGGCCTGTGGGAGAATTTCTCCTGTGTGCTGGGCAAGGTCTGGCTGGCCAGACGCCAGAAAAAGCCCGCCTACTTCGATGCGGCACGCTACGGCTGTCCCGGCGGTTCCTTTTTCCTGGGGTTCCACAAGCCCCAGATCCATTTCCTGGACCATTACATCTCCCTGGGCATCCCGAACGTCACCGAAGGGGAATTCTACCTTCCCTCGCCGCAGCATGTGCGGGCCTTTTTCGACGCCATCGACCCCCGGCCCGCCCCGGCCCGGTTCTGCGTCATAAAGCCCCTGTCGCTTTTTACCGAGGACGAAACGCCCGAGCTGGTGGCCTTTTTCGCCCGGGGCGAGGTGCTCCTCGGGCTGTGCCAGCTGGCCTTTTTCGCAACCGGCGACACGGATGTGGTGGCCATGCCCTTCGGCGCGGGCTGTTCCAACCTGGTCACCTGGCCGTTGCGCCATGCGGGCGGGGAACGGCCGCGTGCCGTCGTCGGCGGCGCGGACCCGTCCTGCCGCAAATACCTCAAGGCCGACGAGATGACCTTGTGCGTGCCGCTTTCCATGTACCGGACCATGCTGGCGGCCCGGGAGGAGTCGTTTCTTCGGACCAAGACCTGGGCCGGGGTGCGCACCAAGGTGCTGCGCAGCCGCAAGGCCTGGGGGGAGATGCCTGAAGAATAATCGGGGCTGCCGCCCCGAACCCCGCCCGGGGGAGATCATCTCCCCCGGAGCCCCCTGACTCCGGGCGTTTTCTCCGGCGCGACGCGCCGGAGAAAACGCCCGGAAATCCAGGGTGTTCGCAGAGACAATCCCCGAGGGCGGACGCGCAGCGCGACGAAGTTTTTTGAAGGGGGGGTCCGGGGGCTCCCCGCAAAAAAGCTCGGCCCCCGCAGGAAGCGGGGGCCGAAATCAAGGAGGGAGGAGAAAACCTTGCGGTGTCGCCCCGGGTCGTGTCCCGGGAATCTCGCAAGGCAGAGGGTGCGGCTTCGGGGCTCGGCGTGGCGTGGTTGCCGCACCCCTCCCCGGCCGGGGGTCAACCGTCCGGGTGATTGTGTCCTACGCCGCCAAGATGAAACAGGGATTGCGGCAGGATGAACGTTTTTTCATGCCCTGGGAACGTCCGTCCCGGCCATGGGAAAGGCCATGGTCACGCGCAGTCCGGGCCGCGCGTCGGAGAGAGTCAGGGCCGCGCCGTGCAGCTTGGCCACGGCGGCCACCAGGCTCAGCCCCAGGCCGCTGCCCGGGGCGTTGCGGCTCGACTCCAGGCGATGGAAGCGTTCCAGCACGGCCTGCCGGTGCTCGGGCGGCACCCCCGGTCCCGTGTCCCGCACGGACAGTTCCGGGCCCTCCGGCCCGTTCGCGAGTTCCAGGCCCACCTCGCCGCCGGAAGGCGTGTACTTGATGGCGTTGTCCACCAGGTTGGCCACGGCCTGGGACAGCAGATGCCGATTTCCGGAGACGGCCAGCCCCGGGGCCAGGGCCACGCACAGCCGGATGCCCTTGTCCTCGGCCAGGGGCTCGTACAACTCCGCCACGTCCTGGGCCAGGCGGGCCAGGTCGAGGACGGCGAACTCCTGGCGGCGGCTTCCGGCCTCGGCCTGGGAGATGGTCAGGATGGCGTGAAACGCCCCCAAGACCTCGTCGATGTCGGCGATGGTGCGCTCAAGCACCTGCCGGTTGGCGCTGTCCGCGCCGTTTTCCGGCAGGGCCAACTCCAGCCGGGCCCGAATGCGGTTGAGGGGCCCGCGCAGATCGTGGGCGATGTTGTCGCTGACGTGGCGCACGCCGTCCATGAGACCGCCGATGCGGTCCAGCATGTCGTTTAAATTCCCGGTCAACTGGTCGAACTCGTCGCCCGTGCCCTTGGCCGGGATGCGCCGGGTGAGGTCGCCGCGCATGATCTCCCGGCTGGCCCGGTTGATGACGTCCAGGCGGCCGAGCATGCCCCGGGTCATGAGCACCGCGCCCAGGCCGCCCATGGCCACGGTGATCACCAGCCCCCACACCAGGGCGTCCATGATCAGGCCTTCCACGGTGTTGCGCTCGGCCACGTCCCGGCCCACCAGCAGATGATAGTTGCCGGGCAGAAGAAAGTATTTCAGCCGGGCGGAGACGCGTTCGCCGTCGGCCTCGCGCAGGCCCGTGTCCACCCAGCCGTCCGGGGTGGCCTCGATGTCCGGCCATTCCCTGAGGTTTCCGGCCAGGGGGGAGAACTTCCAGTCCGTGAGCAGGTACAGGCCGCCGCCGTTTTTGTCCCGGGCCACGCGGGATTCGATGGCCCGCACCAGACCGGCCAGCCCCTGCTGGCTGTACTGTTCCGTGAGCCCCCGGACCTCGGCGTTGATGGTCTCGTCGGTCTGGCGCTCCATGAAACCGGCCGTGGAATGGTAGATGAACCCCAAGAGCACCAGCACCGAGGTGCCGAACAGGGCCATGTACAAAAGCGCCAGCCGGAAGGCCGTGGACCGGACGATCCTACCGGGGATCACGGATGGTGTACCCCGCGCCGCGGATGGTGTGCAGGAGCGGCTTGTCGAAATCCTTGTCGATCTTCTGGCGCAGGCGGCTTATGTGCACGTCGATGACGTTGGTCTGGGGATCGAAGGAATAATCCCAGATGTTTTCCAGAAGCATGGTCCTGGTGACCACATGCCCGGCGTGGCGCATGAGATATTCCAGGAGCAGGAACTCCTTGGGCTTGAGATCGATGGGGCGTCCCGAACGGGCCGCCGTGCGCGACACCAGGTCCAGCTCCAGGTCGGCCACGCGCAGGGACGTCTCGGCCGCCTCGCCCCCGCCCCGGCGCAACAGCGCCTCCAGCCGGGCCTGCAACTCGGAAAAGGCATAGGGTTTGGTCAGGTAGTCGTCGCCGCCGGCCTTGAGGCCCTTGACCCGGTCGTCCACGTCGCCCAGGGCGCTCAAAATCAGCACCGGGGTCTTGTTCCCGGCGGCCCGCATGGTTTTCACGATGGTCAGGCCGTCCACCCCGGGCAGCATGCGGTCCACGATCATGGCGTCGTGGGTCTCGGCCGCGATGCGGTACAGGGCCTCCTTGCCGTCGGCCACATGATCCACGGCATAGCCGCTCTCCTTGAGCCCCTTGGCCATGTAGGCCGCCGCCTCCTGGTCGTCTTCGACAATGAGGATGCGCACGATTTCACCCCTTTTGCGTTGGCCCCCCGGCGGCGCGTTCCGCCCTTGCGCCGTCCTACCCAATGGCCCGCGAAAAAGAAAGACGCCCCTGGCGCGGTTTCCTTTTCCCACGTTTGCGTCTATCATTGTCGAACAACGACAAGTCCCGCAAGGAGACGGCCATGCACCCCACCCTGTCGCCCGAAAAGGGCCCTTCCCGTCCGGGACGCCTCGCGGCCGTCCTCGCCATCCTGGCCGCAGCCATGATCCTCGGTGCGCCCCAGGCCATGGCCCAGAAGGGCGGTTACACCCTGGGGGCGCTCGTCCCCCTGACCGGCCCCCTGGCCGCCAAGGGCCGCACCGCCCAGGCCGCCCTGAAGCTGGCCGAAACCGATATCCGCGACTACCTGGCCGCCTCCGGGGCCGGGGATTCCTTTACCATGGTCATCGAAGACACGGGTTCCACCCCCGACAAGGCCCTGGCCGCCATCAGACGGCTGGCCGACAAGGGCATCCGGCTGGCCGTGGGCCCGGCCAGCGACGACGAGACCGCCGCCGTGGAGGATCTCGCCGCCCAAAAGGGCATGGTGCTCGTCAGCTACGGCAGCTCCGCCCAGTATCTGGCCAAAAAAGACGATCTGCTGTTCCGGCTGACCCCATCGAACACCTATCAGGCCGAGGCCCTGACCGCACTGGTCAAGCAGGAGGGGCATACGGTCATGATTCCTATCTGGCGCGGCGACACCGTGGGCGACGAGCTGGTGGTCCACGCCAAGGCCCGCTTCAAGCAGCTCGGCGGCGAGGCGGCGGCCGGGGCGCGCTACAACCCCGACCGCACGGACTATGCGGTCATCCTGGACGAACTAGCCAGGGAGGCGGAGAACATCCGGGCCGCCAACCCCAAGGCCAAGCCGGCCATCGTGTTCGTGGGCGGGCGCGAGGTGGTGCCCGTCTTCCAGGAGGCCGCCAAGCATCCCATCCTGGCCGGACTCCCCTGGTACGGCAGCGATTCCACGGCCTTACACGACGACATCGCCAAGGATCCCGACAGCGCGGCCTTCGCCCTGCGCACCCGGTTCACCGCCCCGCGCTACGGCGAGGGCGGGGCCAACGTCTACACCCAGATCGAACGGCGCATCGCCAAAGAAACCGACCAGTTCCCCGACCCCCAGAGCGCGGCGGCCTACGACGCGGCCTGGCTGGGCTTCCTGGCCGCCCAGTCCGCCGGGACCATGGATGCGGCCACCCTCAAGCGGTTCATCCCGCTCATGGCCGAGCGCACCTACGGGGTCACGGGCTGGCTGGCCCTCAACGAATACGGGGATCGCCGGGAGGATTGGGACTTCGATTTCTGGGCCCTGGGCAAGGAAGGGGACACCTTTTTCTGGGAAAAGATCGCCCGCTACCAGCTCGAACCCGGACTGCCCAAGGAACTGTACATCGGCTCGCCGAGCAAGTAGGCGGCGCGCCAGGGTGGGCGGGGGGAATACCTCCGGCTGCTCTTCACACTCGCCCGCCCCGGCCGCTCTTCGTGGTTGACCGCCCCGGCGGCTCTTCGTGGTTGACCGCCCCGGCGGCTCTTCGCGGTTGACCGACCCGGCCTCTCTTCGCGGTTGACCGCCTTTCGGCCAGGGCCGCCACAGGCCGGGCGACGGGTCGCCGGAAACGGACGGCGGCGACGTGGAGCGAAGCGCAATTCGTCGCGGCCGGACGTTTGCCGCCGACCCCGAGCCCGGCTGACCTGCCGACACCCAGGCCCGGCTGACCAGCCGATACCCAATCCCGGCTGACCTGCCGACACCCGAGCCCGGCTGACCTGCCGACACCCGGCCGGGGGAATGCCTCCGGCGGCCAAAGGGGACACGTCCCCTTTGGAAACCCCGGACGAAAAAATCCCCTAGCGCTTCCGCCTTCTGCCCCTGCGGCGCGACGAACTCGACCGCTTCGGCGCATCACCGGATTCGGCGGCCGCCTGTGCGGTCCCTGGCGCGGCGGACGCGACGGGCGCTCCCGCCGTTTTTTTCGACCGCCTGGACTTCGATGATTTGGCCTGTTCTCCCGACCGGCCAGACCGGCCGGAACGTCCCGATTTGGACGATCCGGCAGGCCGGGGTTTGCCCTTCCTGCCCCCGGGTTCCCCCATCTCGCCGCCCTCGACCAGCCGCAAATTGACCTCCAACCGGTCGATGCCCACATCCATCAATTCCACGGTGATGGTCTGCCCCAGCCGGAAGGCCCGTCCCGTGCGTTCGCCCAGAAGCTCCTGGCGTTCGGGAAAAAACCCGTAATAATCGTCGGTGATGGTGGACAGCCGGACCATGCCCTCGGCCATGACCTCCTTAAGCTCCACCCAGAACCCGAAGTCGGCCAGCGACCCGATGATCCCGGTGAACTCCTGCCCCACCTTGTCTTCCAGAAAGAGCACCGTGATACGCTTCAAGATCTCGCGCTCGGCCTCCATGGCCACCCGTTCCCGGCGGCTTAAATGCTCGGCCGCCTTTTGCAGCTTGACCGGACTGATCCAGGCCGCGCCCTCCCCGGCCAGGGTTCTTTTGATGGCCCGGTGCACCACGAGGTCGGCGTAGCGGCGGATGGGCGAGGTGAAATGGCAGTAGCAGACCGAGGCCAGCCCGAAATGCCCCTCGTGGCGAGGGGAATAGGAGGCCTGCATCATGGTGCGCAGGGCCAGGCGGCTGACCAGGAAATCCAGGTCCGTGTCCCCTGCCGCGCGCAACATCAGGTTCAGGTCGCCCGGGCCGGGCTCGGCCGGAAGCGACGTGGCCAGGCTGGTGGTCCCCAACAGCTTGAACAGGGCCTCCAGCTTGGCCGGATCGGGGTCGGGATGGATGCGGTACAAAAGGGGCGTTCCCTGTTCCGTGAGGAACCGGGCCACGGCCTCGTTGGCCGCGATCATGAATTCCTCGACGATCTGGTGCCCGAAATGGCGCACCCGGGGCCTGATGTCCACGGTCTCGCCGTACAGGTTGAAATGGATTTCCGGCTCGGGCAGGTCGAAGTCCAGGGTGCCGCGTTCCCGGCGCAGGGCGTTGAGCAGCCGGGCCAGCTTCTCGGCCTTGGTGAGCATGGGCAGGACAGGGGCCATGGCCTCCCGCTCGGCCTCGTCGCCGAGCAAAAGCCCCCGGTTCACCTGGGCGTAGGTCAGCCGGGCGGCGCTTTGGATCACCGCCGTATAGAAGGTGGATTCGCGGATGATCCCCTTGTCGGAGAACTTCATGTCCGCCACCATGGCCAGCCGGGGCACATGGGGATTGAGGCTGCACAGGCCGTTGGAGAGCCGTTCCGGAAACATGGGCTCCACGGACTGGGGGAAATAGTAGGAGTTGCCCCGCTCCAGGGCCTCCTTGTCCAGGGCCGAGCCCTCGGGCACGTAGTGGGACACGTCGGCGATGGCCACCCGCAGGCGGTAGCCCCGGGGGATTTTTTCCACATGGATGGCGTCGTCGAAGTCCCGGGCCTTGGCCCCGTCGATGGTCACGAAGGGCACCTGGCGCAGATCCTGGCGTCCATGGATGGCGTCGTCGAAGTCCCGGGCCTTGGCCCCGTCGATGGTCACGAAGGGCACCTGGCGCAGATCCTGGCGTCCGGCGAAATCGGCCTCGCCCGGCTCCTCGGGGAGGGCCCCGGCCTCGGCCAGGGCGCGCCGGGGGAAGGCCGTGGGCACCTCGTGGTTGATCTTGACCAGCCGCTCCTGCACGGCGGCGTCGCGCTGGGGCCCCAGAAGGGCCGTGGCCGTGCCGGAATAGATGCGGTATTCCAGCTTCTCCCCGGCCGTGACGGTGATGATGTCCTCCAGGGACGGCTCCTTGCCGCCGGCCTCGGGCCGGTAGTCGGCCATGAAGCTCATGGGCTGGCGGGGGTCCGTGGGGCGGCACAGGAACAGATCGGCCCCCATGCGCTTGACCACCCGGCAGGGAAACGCCGTCTGGCCCCGTTCCAGGATGCGGGCCACCCGGCCCTCGTGGTTCTTCCCGGCCCGCTCCCGGGTCACGGCGGCGGCCACCCGGTCGCCGTGCCAGGCGTCGCCCATGTCCCGGTGGGAAATGAAGAGATCCTTGCGGCGCTTGTCGTCGGGGACGACGTAGCCCACCCCCGAGCGGGTGATCTCCAGCCGCCCCACCAAGAGCTTCATGCTCTCGGTCAGGCCGTAGGCCCGGTCGATGCGGATCAGCCGCCCCTCCTCCACCAGGTCGTCCAGAATGTCGCGCACCTGCTGGCGGCGCACCCGGCCCGCCTTCAGGCCGTCCACCACCTCGTTGTCCGACAGGGGCTTTTTGCGTTCCCGAAATAGCTTGATCACCGCCGCCGGGCTCACGTCCAGGCCGCGCGATGATCTGGACTGCCCTGACTGGCCGGACTGGCGGGATTCGGACTCGGCCGGAACCTCGGGGTTTTCGTTGTGTTTTCGTTTCTTTCTGGCCATGCGGCCTCCCTGCCGGTTTTTCCGGCGTATTTGGATGCCGGACGGACGCGCGTCCGGCGTTTACGGTCATGGGCCCGCGTGGTATATGCGCCTGTGGGAGGTAGCCGCATGCACGACGCCGGGTATTCCGTTCTCGTGGGAGAGTTCCAGTTCGGTCCGGAGATCAGTTTCGAGCGGTTCAGGGAACTGGAGGACATCCTCAAAAACGCGGTCATGGACGCTTTGGGGGACTTTGGCGCGACGCATTTGGAATTTTCTTCCTGCGGCGACTACCTGCGCTTCCAAAGCCAGGTGCCGGATCTGTCCCCGGACGCTTTGCGTCAGGCCTGCACCGCACTCATCCCGCTTCTGGACGCGGGCGTCAAGGGCCGGGTGGTGTGCGTCCCGGGCGGGTTCGGGGACGTGGACACGGCCTTTTTCTCACGCCTCGGGGTCCATCTGGTTACGACGAAGGCCCCGTGATCCCCCGTGAAAACCACAAGGGCACGTAGTGCGCCCCGTGCCGCAGGGCCGCATCCAGCTCCCGGCAGCCGGGTTCGATGGCCCGCACGGCGTCCCAGAAACGCCGGGAATGGTTCTGATGCCTAGTGTGGCACAGCTCGTGGATGAACACGTAGCGGGTCAGGGCGGCAGGCAGAAAGGCCAGGGTGACGTTGAGGCTCACCCGCCCCCCGGCCGTGCAGCTTCCCCAGCGGGTGCGCTGCTGGCGCACCCGGGCCGAGACGAAGGGCACCCCCACCTCCTGGCTCGTGCGGCGCAGGGCCGCAACCAGAAGCGGCCCGGCCTTGGCCTTGACAAAGGCGCCAAGCGCCTGTCTGGCGGATTCCAAGGGCTCGCCGCCTTCCGCACCCCCGGGAAGGGACACGGCCAGCCGCCCGCCCCCCATCTCCCGCACCCGGCAGGTCCGGTCCGGCCCCTCGCGGGCAAGATAGTCCACCCGGTATTCCAGCCCAAGCGCCGTCAGGGGGATGCGCCAGGGCAGCAGCACGGGCAAGAGCCCGGGCAGTTCCCCCGAGGCCGCAAGCTTTGCCGCGGCATCCTCGATCCAGGCCCGCCGCGACTCCACGGCCAGGGGTAAAAGCTCAAGGCGAAAACCCGCCGGAACCACGATCTCCAGCCCCCGGCACGGCAGCATACGCAGGATCACGCCCCCGGCACGGCGGCTTAGGCGTACGCCGACGGGCACGGGCACATCGAGCATGGCCGCCACCAGCCGCGCCGCAGCAGCCGCCTCCCGGCCCGCAGCCGCCACGGCGGCTCTTCCCGTGGTCGCGGCAGCGGCCCTTTCCGTGATCGCCACGGCGGCCCTTTCCGTGGTCGCGGCCCAAACGCCATGTTTCATGTCCGGCCCGCCTCCCGCGCCGTATCCGCCCATGTCCCCTCCAGAAACGGCGCCACCGCACCACCGCGCCACCGCGCCATCGCGCCACTGCGCCATCGCGCCGGGAGGGTCGCCAACCGCACCGAAACTCCGCACCGCGTGTCGCGTTCCGGCGCGTTCCGGATAGACATCAGCCGCGTCTTGCGTCAAGAAAAAGCCTTGGCCCATCCCCCGCCAAAGGGCGAACCCTCTTCCCGCCGCAACGCCAAGGAGCCCCCGTTCATGAACCGCCGGCTGTCCGCCCTCGTCCTGGTCCTTTTCGCCGCCCTGGCCGGGTGCGCCCCGAAAACCGCCCCGATATCCCAGCCAGCCGCCGTGCGCGGCCAGGGAGAGGTGGAGGATCTGCGCGTCATCCCCCAGAAGACCATGTGGTTTGCGGAAAAATATGCCCCGGACAAGCCCCTTTTGAGCAAGGAACAGGCGGCCATGCGCCTGGACGAGTTCATGGCCTCCCACTTCAAGCCCTGGACCCAGGAGAAGCCGGAATACAGCCTCAAATCCGTCCTGGAGCCCTTTGCGCAGTACAAGAAGTCCCCGGGATTCGACGAGAAAAACCGCCCCCGCGACCCGGCCTGGGCCGCCCACGTGGAGCGCGAGGCCGACCTGCGCGGCTTTCCCCGCCTGGCCCGCCGGGCCGTGGCCGTCAACAACACCAGCATCCGGGCCATGCCCACGGCGGGCGCGCGGTACAGCGACCCGACGCTCCCCGGCGAGGGCTATCCCTTCGACTACCTGCAGCATTCGGCCGTGCACCTGGGCACGCCCCTGTACGTGGCCCATGCCACCCGCGACGGCGCCTGGCTCCTGGTGGAGACGCCCTACACCTTCGGCTGGATTCCGGCCAGGGACGCGGCCTACGTGGACGAGGACTTCCTGCGCCGGTTCCAGGCGTCGCCCCTGGCCGCCGTCATCCGGGACGACGTGCCCCTGCCCGGCGGCCAGGCCGTGGACATCGGCTGCGTGCTGCCCCTGGCCGGGAAGTCCGGCGCGGGGGTGGGCGTGCTGGTTCCCGTGCCCGGCCCGGACGGGCTGGCCGCCCTGCGCCAGACCACCCTGGCGGAAAAGGACGCGGCCCCCCTGCCCCTTGTTCCCACGCCGCGCCAGATCGCCCGGGTGGCCGACCAGATGATGGGTCAGACCTACGGCTGGGGCGGCATCGACGACAAGCGCGACTGCTCGTCCATGGTCCGCGACCTGTTTGCGCCCTTCGGCATCTATCTGCCGCGCAATTCCAGCGCCCAGGCCAGATCGGGCCCCACCATGTCCCTGGAGGAACTCACCCCGGCCCAGAAGGAGGACGCCATCCTGTCCCGGGGCGTGCCCTTCGCCACCCTGGTGTGGATGCGCGGGCACATCATGCTTTACGTCGGGGAGTTTCAGGGGAAACCGGCGGTCTACCACAACATCTGGGGCCTGCGCACCCTTTTGGAGGACGGCCGGGAGGGACGGCTGGTGCTGGGCCGGGCGGTGATCACCACCCTTCGGGCCGGACAGGAAGTCCCCGAGATCAAGCCCGAGCGGCTGCTCATCAACCGGGTGCTGGCCCTGACCTTCCTGACCCGGCCGGGGTATTGACGTCAGAGCCCCGGCGGCCCGCCCCCTCCCCTTCCCCTTTGGGGCGAAAGGGGATAGCGTGCCTTCCTTTCCGTTTTCACCCGCAACCCGCCCGGAGCCGCGCCCATGCCCTGTCAACTCGTCAAGCCCATTCCCGTGCGCGTCAAGTATCTCCGGGACACGGCCCGGCCCCCCCACCGGGGCACGGACCACAGCGCCGGGCTGGACCTGGCGGCGGCCCTGGAGGCCGAGGTGGCCATCGCGCCCGGCGGGCGGGCCGCCATCCCCACGGGACTGTCCATCGAGATCGGCCGGCCGGGCGTGGCGGGCTTCGTGTTTTCCCGCAGCGGCCTGGGGGCCAAAGACGGCCTGACCGTGGCCCAGGGCGTGGGGGTCATCGACCCGGACTACCGGGGGGAGATCATGGTCTGGCTGCTCAACACGTCGAATGAGCCGCGCACGGTGCGCCCCGGCCAGCGCATCGCGCAGCTTGTGTTTTTGCCCGTTTTCACCGCCGAGATCCTGGCCGCCGGGGAACTGTCGGACACCGGGCGCGGGGCGGGCGGATTCGGGCATACGGGCGAATGACGGTTCGCCCGATCATCCAACCACAGTGGAGGACATGGCCATGGCTGACGCGTTTTCGGCGCTACGGGCCAGGGACGAGGCAAGCGTGATGCGGACCTACGGCCGCTATCCGCTGGCCGTCTCCCGGGCCCAGGGCTCCCGGCTGTTCGACCTGGACGGACGGGAATACGTGGACCTTCTGGCCGGGATTGCGGTGTGCAACCTGGGTCACTGCCATCCCGAGGTGACCGGGGCCATCCGCCGACAGGCCGGGGAACTGGTGCACGTGAGCAACCTGTTTTATCAGCGCGAACAGGTTGAGCTGGCCGAACGCCTGCTGGCCACCTGCCACTGCGGCAAGGCCTTTTTCTGCAACTCCGGGGCCGAGGCCAACGAAGGGGCCATCAAGCTGGCCCGGCGCTTCATGCGCGAGGTGCGCGGCCGGGAGGCCTACGAGATCATCACCCTGTCCGGGTCGTTTCACGGCCGCACCCTGGCCACGCTTACGGCCACGGGACAGGACAAGATCAAGCACGGTTTCGCGCCCCTGCCCGAGGGGTTCGTCACCGTGCCCTTCGGCGACCTTGCGGCCGTAAAAAACGCCGTCCGCCCGGAAACGGCCGGAGTCCTGATCGAGATCATCCAGGGTGAGGGCGGGGTCAACCCGCTGCCCGGGGACTACGTGCGCGGCCTTGCGGCGCTTTGCCGGGAGCGGGGCATCCTCTTCATGGTGGACGAGATCCAGACCGGCATGTGCCGCACGGGCAGGTTCTGGGCCTTCCAGCACCACGACGTGCAGCCCGACATCTTCACCTGCGCCAAGGCCCTGGCCAACGGGCTGCCCATGGGGGCGCTTCTGGCCACGGACGAGGTGGCGGCGGGGTTCGTGCCCGGCAGCCACGCCACCACCTTCGGCGGCACGCCCCTGGTGTCGGCGGCGGCCTCCACGGTGGTGGAGATCATGGTCCGCGAGCGCATGGACGACCGGGCCCGGCGCGTGGGCGACTACGCCATGGGGCTTTTCGAGGATCTGCGCCAGAGCTATCCGGACAAGATCGCGACGATACGGGGGGTGGGGCTCATGATCGGCATCGAGCTGACCTTCCCGGGGCAGAAGGTGTGGCGCGAGCTGCTCGACCGGGGGTTCGTCCTGAACCTGACCCAGGACAAGGTGCTCCGGCTTCTGCCGCCTTTGACCATCCCGCGCGAGGATCTGGCCCGCTTCGCCTCGGCGCTCGGGGCCGTGCTGGGCGAGATGTAGGCCTGCCGCAACCCAAAAAGACGAAACACATCGCCCCCGCCCGGAAGTCCCGGACGGGGGCGTTTGCATCAACAACCGTTATATCCGCAGATACCGTTTCCCGGCCCGGTCGATGAGCCGCGACACCGCATAGCGCCCGCTTTTCGCCCCCTCGTCGAAGACCCGCTCCCCTTCGGCCCGGCAGCGCGGGCAGGCCCGGATCGGTATCTGCACCCCCAGGCACAGGGGCGTGCGCGACGACTCGGATTCGACCTTGAGCACGCCCGGGCAGTCCGGGCACACCAAAACGCTCTCGGTCTGGTATTCCGTGATGTGGTCCGTGTCGTAATAGAGCGTCTTTCGCCGCACGAACCACTCCCCCACCATCTCGCCGCTGCGCTGCCTGGGCGGCGGGTTCTTCGCCAGCTTGCGGATGTCCGCGCACTGCCGCTTGATGTAGTCCGTCACGGCCGAACCCTGGCGCACCCGGGACGGCTCGAACCCCGGCTCGCGCACGTGGGAATAGTCCATCCCGGCCATGGACAGGACGATGCCCAGGTTCACGTAGGGCAGCGCCCCCTGGATGGAATACCCTCCCTCGAGCACGGCCAGGTCCGCGTTCACGATCTCCGTGAGCTTGGCGTAGCCCTGGGCGGAAAAGGCCATATCCGTGATGGGGTCGGAGAAGTGGTTGTCCTGCCCGGCGGAGTTGACCACCAGGTCGGGCTTGAAATCGTCCAGAAGGGGCCGGATGAGGTGCTCGGCCACGTACAAAAAGCCCTCGTCCGAGGTGCCCGGCGGCAGGGGCACGTTGACCGTGGTCCCAAGGGCCCCCGGGCCGCCCAGTTCGTGGGCGAAGCCCGTGCCCGGATAGAGGGTGCGGCCGTCCTGGTGCAGGGAGATGAAAAGCGTGTCCGGATCGTTCCAGTAGATGTCCTGGGTGCCGTCGCCGTGATGGCAGTCCGTGTCCACGACGGCCACCCGAAGAGGCCCGTATTCCTCGCGCAGCCGCTCGATCATCACCGCTTCGATGTTGATGTTGCAAAAGCCCCGCGCCCCGTGCACGCACTTCATGGCGTGGTGCCCGGGCGGCCGGACCATGGCGAAGGCCTTGGCCGCCTTTTTCTCCATGAAAAGCCGCCCGGCCCGGATGGCCCCCCCGGCGGACACCAGATGGGAGGGGCTGACCACCCCGGAGGTCTCCGGAAAACAGAAATGCACCCGGTCCACGTCCGCCTCCCCGGCCACGTCGGGCTTGTATTCGCTGATGCCCGGGATGTCGAAGACGCCCTCCTCCTTGAGCTGGTCCAGGGTGTACAAAAGCCGCTCCTGGCGCTCGGGATGGGTGGGGGAGATGGCCCAGTCGAAGGCCGGAAAGAACACGATGCCCAGTTCGCGGGCCGCTTTCAGCACGGACACGTGACCGCCTCCCGGTACTGCGGCAAAACGCCCGGCCTGACCTGGCACACCACACGGATGTTGCGGCCCAGGAAGGTCGAATCGTCCACCATGTTGAACGACGAACGCTCCACCGTCTCCACCGGGGCCTCGTCACCCTCCGCCCCGAGATAGCGGACATGCTCCCGCAGAAGCGTCGCGGCCTCGGCCTCGGCCGCGGCCAGGTCGTAGTCCCGGCCCACCTCCCGGTGCAGGCCCAGGCTCGGGGCCACCATGCGCCCCCGGGCCGTGTCCGCGAAAAGCTCCACGGAAAAGGTGGGCCGGGCCAGGGCCGCGCCCACGGCGTTGGCCACGGCGAAGTTCTCCGGCACCACCACCTCCTGGGAAAAGGCGTCCTGCAGGAGGGCCGAGAGGGCCAGGGCCGGGCCGCCCATGACGTAGACCTTGGCCGGGGCCACTTTGCGGCCCTCGAGCATCTCGTAGATGGTGTAGACCGGGCGGTCGTTGATCTCGCGCACGAACCCGGCCACCTCCTCGCGGATCTTGTTCACGGCCGCCGCGATGGCGAAATCGGCCAGGGTCTCGGGATCGAGCCCCGCCCCCTCGGCCTGGGCGGCAAGCCCCGCAAACGAGGCGGCCACGTTGCCGTAGGCGATGACGTTTTGGACGTTTAGGGCGTCCACCAGGGTGGGATGGCTGCCGCCGAAGGCCATGGGCGGCCCCAGCCGCCTCGGCCCCACCGTGACCCCCTGGGGGGTGACGTGGATGGCCGAATCGCCGCCCACGCCGATGGACTTGACCCGCAGGGCCCGCACCAGGGTGGGCCTCCCGGAGATGGCGATGCCCGAGCGCTCAACCAGGGGGGCCGCGCCCGCGAACACGGCCATGTCCGTGGTGGTGCCGCCGATGTCCAGGATCACGGCGTCCTCGCGGATGTCGCAGATGGCGATGATGCCCATGACCGAGGCCGCCGGTCCCGACAGGATGGACTGGATGGGCAGGTGCCGGGACATGGACAGGGGCATGGTGCCGCCGTCGGCCTTGAGCACGTTGATGCGCGGCCGAAGCCCCATGGAGAGGACGCTTTTTTGCACGGCGTCGGCGAAGCGGTTGTAGAGCCGCCACACGGCGCTGTTGAAATAGGCGGTGTTGATGCGCCGCCCAAATCCCAGGCGGCCGGAGAAGTCGTGGCCCATGGCCACGTAGTCGGCCAGGGGATGCACCAGCTCCTTGATGCGGTGTTCATGGACCGGATTCCGGGTGGAAAACTTGGACACGGCCGCGAACACCGACACCCCGGCCGCCCGGCAGGCCTCGATGCCCCGGGCCACGGCGGCCTCGTCCAGGGCCCCGGTCTCCTCGCCCCGGTGGTCGATGCAGCCCTCGGCCGTGAAATAGTGGTCCCCCACCCGGTACAGGGCGGGATCGATGCCCGGGCCGCCGGAGACGAACATGCCCACGGGCTCGGTGTCGCCCTCGACGATGGCGTTGGTGGACAGGGTGGTGCTCAGGTTCAGCCGGGAGACGCCCTCGGGCCCGGCCACGGAGACGATGCTTTCCAGGGCGTCCGTGATGGAGTGAAGCAGGTTGTCGTGATCGGTCTTGATCTTGGCCATGGCCACAATGCCCTGGCGGCCGATCAACACCGCGTCCGTGTGCGTTCCGCCGACGTCGATACCAAGCAGCATGCGCTCCCCCCGGCTGATGTCCGCTCCGGCCGGGGGGCATGGGTGACACGGCGGGGCGGGCGCGAACCCCGCCCGGCCGTCCTGTGCGACGCGGCCGAAACGGATGCTTTCCAATCATTCCTAGCAGGAAGCGCGCGCGCCTGTCGAGGGCGGCGGCCCGTGCGGCTTGAGGGGGAGTCGCGACCGAAAAAAGCCGTCCCGCTACCGGAACCGGATGTCGAGCCTGTCCAGGCAGTCCGCCAGGTCGGCCAGCAAGTCCTCCAGGCGCGGCATGTCGCCGTCCTGGGCGGCCAGCTCAATATCCCGGCCCAGGATCTCGACGGCGGCAACCCCCATGGTGGCCGCCGAGCCCTTTATGCTGTGGCCGCCCCGGCGCACGACCTCCAGGTCGCCCCGGTCCAGGGCCGCCCGCATGTCCGTGAGCCCCTGGGCGGAGCTACGGAGAAAGACGGGCACGATGGTCCGCAGGCGATCCCTGACGTAGACCACCCGCTTTTCCGCCCCTGCGGCTTCATGGGGCGAACCGGTTTCGCCAGGCGAGCCAGGCGAGCCAGGCGAGCCTTGTGAGCCGGTCGAGCCGGGAGTCTCCCCGCCAGACGCGCCCGGGGACGCGTCCGGGGACGCACCTGGGGACGCCCCTCCATCCGGGCCGCCGTCCTGGGCCGCATCGGCCGCCGGATGTTGCCCGGCCTGCTTCAGGCCAAAGCCCCGGCCGGGGAGGTAGGCGTCGAGCACCTGGATGAGCCGGGCCTTGCCCACGGGCTTGGTCACGAAATCCGTGCATCCGGCCTCCAGGCATTGCCGCCGGTGCTCCTGGAAGGCATGGGCGGTCAGGGCGATGACCGGCACGGCGGCCCGCCCGGACTGGCGCTCCATGTCCCGGATGGCCCGGGTGGCCGCCAGGCCGTCCATGCCCGGCATCTCCACGTCCATGAACACCAGGTCGAACGTCCGGTCGCGGACAAGATCCACGGCCTCGCGGCCGTTCACGGCCACCACGATCTCCGCGGGCTGGTCGGCCAGAAAAAGCCTGACCACGTTGCGGTTGGCCTCGTTGTCCTCGGCCAGAAGGATGGCGGACGACCGTCCGGCCACATGCGGCCGGTCGGCCGGAGGATCGACCGAGACCGCCTCGCCGGCCGGAAACGCCGTTTCCGGGGCGATCCGCGGCGTGGGGTCGGGAGTGCTCCCCTGGCGGGCCACGTCCAGCATGGCCGTGAAACTGAATTCGCTGCCCTTGCCCTCCTCGGAGGTCACGGAGATGGAGCCCCCCATGAGGTCCACCAGCCTGCGGCAGATGGCCAGCCCGAGCCCCGTGCCGCCGTATTGGCGGGACGTGGAGACATCGGCCTGGGTGAAGTGGTCGAAAATGTCCCCCAGCACCTTCTGCGGGATGCCGATACCCGTGTCCGTGATGGTGAACCGGGCCAGAAACCCTTCGCCCGGGGCGGGAGCGGCGCGCCGTGCCGAGGCGGCGTTGCGCTCCACGCGCAGGCGCACCTCGCCGCTGACCGTGAACTTCAGGGCGTTGCCGAGCAGGTTCATGAGCACCTGGCGCAGCCGGGCCGGGTCGCCCACCACGTGATCCGGCACGTTCTCCGCAATGGTCCAGGAAAAACCGAGGCCCTTGCCCGTGGCCCGGAAGGCCGCCAGATCGGCCACCCGGCGCAGTTCGTCATTTAAGGAGAAAACCACATGCTCAAGCTCGATCCGCCCGGCCTCGATCTTGGAAAAGTCCAGGATGTCGTTGATGATGGCCAGAAGCAGTTCCCCCGCCGACTGGAAGGAGCTCACGTACCGGCGCTGCCGGTCGTCCAGGCCCGACTCGGAGAGCAGGTCGGCCATGCCCATGATGATGTTGATGGGGGTGCGGATCTCGTGGCTCATGCGGGCCAGGAATTCGGACTTGGCCATGGCCGCCTGTTCGGCGGCGAATTTGGCCTCGCGCAGGCGCTCCTCGGCCGCCTTGCGGTCTTCGATCTCCCGGCGCAGGGCCAGGGTGCGCTCATCCACCATGGCCGCCAGTTCCAGGCGCTTGCGATCCACCCGCGACAGCCGCAACCGGTAGAAAAGCCACCCCCCGCCGAGGATTGCCGCCAATATGGACAGGCGGAACCAATACGTCTTCCAGTACGGCGGAAGCACCCGGACGGCCAGGGAGGCCCCGGTGTCGTTCCAGATGCCGTCGTCGTTGGAGGCCCGCATGTGCAGCACGTACTCGCCCGGGTCGAGGTTGGTGTAGGTGGCGTCCCGCCGGGTGGAGGGCTTGCTGAAGTCGTGGTCGAACCCTTCGAGCTTGTGCGAATACTGGTTCTTGCTCGGATCGGCGAAGTCCAGGGCCGCAAAGGTCACGGAGAAACCCCGGTCCAGGGGGGACAGCTCGATCGCCTGGACGAAATCCACGGCATCGGGCCCGGCATAGGGCTGGTCGGTGAGGGTGATGGCGGTGACCACCACGGGCGGGATGTGGGGGTTTTTCTCCACCTCCCCGGGGATGAACCCGTTGAGGCCCTTCATTCCGCCGAAAAACATCTCCCCGGAATAGGGGTCGCGGTAGGCCGCGTTCATCCAGAAATCCACGCCCTGGAGGCCGTCTTTGACCGTGTAGTTGCGAAACTCCTGCACGGCCGGATCGAAGCGGCTTAAGCCCTTGAAGGTGCTCATCCACAACACCCCGGTCTCATCGCGCAGGATGGCCTGGATGCCGTCGTTCATGAGCCCGTCGGCCTTGGTGAAGCGGATGAATTTCCCGGTCTTGGGGTCGAAGCGGTTGAGGCCGTTGTCCGTGCCCACCCACAGCACGCCGCCCGGCATCCCCACAATGGGCGTGACCCGGTCGTTGGACAGACTGTCGGGATCGCCCGGGTCATGGGCCCAGTGCCGGAAGGTCTGGCTGGCCCGGTCGAAGCGGTTGAGCCCCTTGTTGGTGCCGATCCACAGGGCCCCGTCCGCCGCCTCGGTGATGAACCGCACCCGGTCGTGGCTGATGCTTTTTGGATTGCCCGGTTCGTGCCTGTAGCGGCGAAACTTCCCCGTGGCCGGGTCCAGGCGGTTCAGGCCCCCCTTGCTGGTGCCGATCCACAGGATGCCGTCACGGGTCTGGGCCACATACCAGACCTTGTCCTGGGAGAGGCTTTCGGGATCGGCCGGGTCGTGGCGGAAACGGGTCCAGGTTCCCGAGGCCTCGTTGAAGAGGTTCAGGCCGTTGTCGGCGGTTCCGGCCCATATCCTGCCCGAGCGGTCCCGCAAAAGGCTCGTGACCTCGTCCTGGGAGAGGCTTTCGGGATCGGCCGGATCATGCCGGAAGACAAGCCGCTCGTTCGTCTTGCGGTCGATGACCGTGATGCCGCCGTCCCGGGTGCCCACCCACAGGCGTCCCCGGGTGTCCATGGTTACGGCGCCGACTTCCGAACCCGAGAGGCCCCGGGGGTCGTCGGACTTTCGGCGGTAGAGATCGAAGGCCCGGGTCTTGGGCGACAGCTTGCTGAGTCCCGCCGTGTAACTGCCGAACCACAGGATGCCCGAGGCGTCCTCCACGATGCCCCGGATGTCGTTGCCGCAGATGCTCTTGGGATCGAGGGGATCATGGACGTACATGGCGAACGGGTCGCCGGGCTTGGCCCGGTGGGCCAGGCCGGCATCGGTTCCCACCCACAGCCCGCCCCTGGAATCGACATAGGCCGAGGCCACGGCCCGATCCGCCAGATGCCGGGACACGTCGCCGCTTTTCAGGTCGATCTCGTAGAGCCCCTGCCACTCCGTTCCGGCGTAGAGCGTCTCGCCGCCGTGCAGGTACAGGCTGGTGACCACGGCAGGGGCGGCAGCCCCCGCCGACCCTGGGGCGCTGCCCGGCCGCCCGTTGTCCAGGGGTAGGGGCGAGAAGGTCTTGGCTGCGGTGTCGAACCGGAAGAGCCCGGCGCTGGTGCCCACGTAGAGCATGCCGCCGGGGCCCGACGCCAGGGACAGGATCTCGTCGGCGGGGATGTGCTTGTCGGGGGCCGTTGCCTGCCGGTAGGTCGTAAACAGCCTCCCGGCCGGGTCGAAGGCGGCCAGCCCCCCGAAGGTTCCCACCCATAAAAGCCCTGAGGCATCCCGGCACAGGGCCCGGACCTCGTCCTGGGGCAGGCTGTGGGGCTTGCCCGGGTCATGGCGATAGTGCCGGAAACGGCCGTGCCGGGCGTCGAAGTGGTTCAGGCCGCCGCTTTTGGTGCCCACCCACAGGGAACCGTCGTGGTCGGGCAACAAGGCCCGGATATTGGCGTCGGAGACGGCGCCTGGGTTGCCGGGATCGGCGTAATGGACGCGGTATTCGTAGCCGTCGTGGCGCACCAGGCCGTCGTAGGTGCCTATCCACAAAAATCCCCGGGAATCGAGGGTGATGGCCAGGATCGAGGACTGGGGGAGCCCGTCCTCCACGGTGACGTGGTGAAACCTGGGCTGGGCGGACACGCTGCGCGCCGGTAGGGCCAAGACCAGGGCCAGAAAAAACAGGCAGCAATGCGCCGCCGCCAGGGCGGCCGTCCCTCCGGCGGCACGGCCCGCCCGGCGGTCCCCGGCCGGGAACCGTCCGGTTTCCGGCCGGTCCGTGTGGCCTTGCTCCAAAGCCCCTGGACGCACAGCACCTCCGACCTCATCGGCCCCATTGGCCTCATCGGCCCCACCGGCCTCACCGGCCTCACCGGCCTCACCGGCCTTACCGGGGCCTCGCCGATTCCGCCGCCCCGCCCGACTCTCCGGGCACGAGACATGCTTACCGGCCACACCGATAAATGGCAACTGGCAACCTATTTTGGCATTCACAAATAGATACGCCGCATCTCCAAGGCGCCTCCCGGCCGACCGGCGTCCGCTTTGCCAGCGAAGCCCCCGGCCGGGGAACGCTTCCCGCCCCCGGCCGGTTTTCCGGCGTGGCGGGCATCAGTCGTCGAAATCCCCTTCCGGGCCCTTGTCCGAGGACAGGGCCTCGGCCCGGGCGGCGGCCTTCTCCGGGGTCCAGGCGGCCGGATCCTCCAGGCGGGCGGCCTTGGGGCCGAGATCGTAGGTTCCGGCCCTGGCCAGGATGCCCCTGGCGATGGTTCCCGTGCCGGAGGCGTTGAACACGTCGGTCAAAAGGCCGTACACGAAGTCCTCCACGGCCTGGGCCATGCGTTCCCGGACCTCGGCGGCCTGCCCGAGGATCTTGTTCTCGAAGACGATGTTGAGCTTTTTGTAGTTGCCGCCCTTGATGCCGTGGGCGTCGGCGTAGGCCTTCATCTCGGCCCACAGCTCCTCGGTGACGCCCTGGCCGGGTACCTTCACCAGGTCGCCAGCCTCGTCCAGGATGGCGTTGCCGTAGTCGTTGACCTTGACCCCCCAGGAAATCATCTGCAGGGCCGTGGCCACGTTGGCCTTGGTGGTGGCGGTCTTGGCCGCGATCTCGCGCAGGCGCTCGGAGGAGTTGCCCGAGGTGCCGTGCTGGGCCCCGGACAGGCCGTACTTGGCCAGGGCGGCGTGGATGCCGGCGGTCAGCTCCACCTGGATGCCCGAGGCGCTGGCCTCGATGCCGTGGGTGGTGCCGTTGTTGAGGGCGATCCAGTCGGGGTGGATGCCGTGGGCATTGAGGCCCGCGATGAGAAACAGGGCCTCGGCCGGGGTGGACAGGCCCGAGGCGCCCTTGATCTCGCCCACTTCCGTCTCGTATCCGGCCCAGGCCGGGACATGGGGGGACAGGGCGATGTTGGCCGCCAGATTCTCGGCGTCGGGCAGATGGGAGGCGTCGATGGCGATGGAGGTGATGCCCGCGTCGAACAGGGAGGGAATCTCCACCCGGGCCGGGCCCAGATCCTTTTCGGCCTTTATGCCGTAGTGGTCGGCATGGATGGCCACGGGCACGGTCACGCCCAGTTCGTTCATGACCGCGTCGGCCTGGCGGGCGATGTTCCACAGGCTCACGGGGCAGTAGGCGTTGGCCCCGCCCTCGGATCTGGCGATCTCCAGGATCACGGCCGCGTCGGCGCGTTTGGCGGCCCGCAGCACGCCGCGCAGGATGATGTGGCTGCGGCAGTTGGCGGCGATGGTCATGGCCCCGCCCTTTTCCCGCATGGCCCGGTCGATGACCTTGCCGCTGACAAGAAGGGCCTTGGAATGGGGAAAAAGCTTCACGACGTTGGGCGGACGGCCGACGGCCAGGGCTTTTTCGAAATCGGGAGGGCAGGTTGTGTCGGGCATGGGGGTCTCCTTGGCGTCTTGTGGTGCACTCCGGGCCATCCGTCGCGAAACGCGACGCCCCCGCGCCAGGGGGGCAGACGTCGCATCGGGTCTTGCCCCGGGTCGTTTTTGTGCAACGGAGGATATGCCATATCCGGAAATCCGTCTATGCGCAGCCCCAGGGTGCAGCCCCGGGGCGTCGCCTCCAGGCCTTCCCGGCCCCCCCCTGACGCGTCCCCTGACGCGCCCCCTGACGCCTTTTCCATGCCGGCCGCCCTCCCGGACGCCCGGGGGAAATCCTTTTGCCTGCGTCCGGGATTCCTGATAGGCATGCCTGCTTCGCGAACATCCGTCCGTTTCAGGGAGAGACGTCATGGCCGCCGGATACGTCTATGTGCTGTGCGCCGCCGTTTTGTGGGGGCTTATCGGGCCGGCCTCCAAACTGGCCTTCGAGGCGGGCATGGCCCCGCTTGAGGTGGCCTTCTGGCGCACGGTGCTGGCCTGGGCGCTTTTCGGAACCCATGCCGTGGTGTCCAGAGACCTGCGCCTGGCCAAAAAAGACATCCTGCCGGTGGCGGCCTTCGGCATCTGCGGCATTGCCGGACTTTTCGGCTCCTACGTGTACGCCGTGAAGCTCGGCGGCGCGGCCATGGCCTCGGTCCTTTTGTACACGGCCCCGGCCTGGGTGGCGCTCATGTCCTTTTTCCTGCTCAAGGAACGCATGGGGACGTTCAAGGTGGCGGCCGTGGCGGCCACCATCCTGGGCGTGGCCGGGATCAGCCTGGGCCCACGGCTGGCCGGGGACGTGGCGGGCAGCGTGCCGGTGACCGCCGCCTCGGTGCTGGTGGGGCTTCTGGCCGGGTTCACCTACGCCCTGTATTTCATCTTCGGCAAGCTGTACCTGTCGCGCTACAAGACCCCCACGGTCTTTTTCTACGCCCTGCCCGTGGGGGCCCTGGCCCTTGTGCCCTTTTTCGAGTTGCGCCTGCCGAGCCTCTCCGGCCTGGCGGCCTGCGCCTTCCTGGCCCTGTGCTCCACCTACGGGGCCTATTCCATCTACTATGCCGGACTGCGGCACCTGGAGGCCACCCGGGCGGCGGTGGTGGCCACCATCGAGCCCGTGGTGGCGGCGGTCCTGGCCTGGGTCATGTTCGGCGAGGTGTTCACGCCCGTGGGCTACGGCGGCAGCGCCCTGATCCTTTTCGGCGTACTTTTGGCCATCTGGGAGGGCGGCCGGCAGGCCGTGCGGGTGCCCAAATCCCTTTTGCCGAAAAATCCCTGACCGGCCAGGGGCATCCCCCGGCCAGGACGGCGAAAAACCGCGCCACGCCACACGATCCGGCCCTCGATCCCTGCCCGGCGGCTAAAGAACGCCCCTCCCCGCGCCGATAAGACAGGCAAAAGGAGTCGCATCTTGCACCACAGGACAGGCAACGGCCAAAGGATCGGCCATGATGGACACCATCGTCTCCACAAATCTGTCGGGCGGCGTCCGGGACATGGGCGGCGCGTCCGCACAATCGGCCCGGGGCGACCCGGCGAAGACCCGCTTCTGGAACGATGCCCGGGGGGCGGGGCCAGCCGCCCGGACCCAGGCACCTCCCTCCTCTGCCGGATCACCCGGCGGCCAGGACTCCGACGCCCTCGGCACGGCTGAGGCGGAGCGCATCGCCAGCGCCCTGCGCGACGTGAAAAGCCGCATCCGCACGGACACGACATCCCTGCATCTGCGCGTGGACGGCGAATCCGGCGCGGTCCAGGCCGAGATCGTCGATTCGGCCACGGACAGGGTGATCCGCAAAATTCCGTCCGACGAACTGCTGCGCCTGGCGGCGGCCATCAAGAAGGGGAGTTCGGCCGCCATCTACGACGGCACGGCCTAAGGGACGGCGGCGGCGCGGTACGGCCCGGAGAGGGCGGCGCGGCAGTCACGCGGCTGGCGTTTTTCGTCGCCAATTTGCATCAATCCGGTTCAGCTCTCCCACTCTTCCATAGGGGCAAAGGCCTCATCAGCCGGAACCAGGAGCCTCGGACCCGGCGGCATGCGCTCCCGCCAATCCGGGCACGGCCCGGGTACCAGGCGGGCCACCGCCCGGCCGCGCCGGGTGATGGTCACGGACTCACCCGCCTCCACCTCGCCGAGCACGGCGAACAGTTTTTTGCGCAGCTCTGTGACGGTGATGCGCTTCATGGCCTCCCTCCCTATCCGTCTCGCTGTCCAACAAACAGGATCGCCCATCCCCCCGTCAAGAAAAAAGCCCGGGAATCGCTCCCCAGGCCGTTATTCATCCATTCTCGCCGGGAGGCCCGGCGGCATCACCTCATAACGCCAACGCCCGCTCCAGGCGCGCCAGCACCCGCTCCCTGCCGAGCACCTCCATGGTCTCGAAAAGCCCGGGGCTGGCCGTGGTCCCGGTGATGGCCACCCGGATGGGCTGGGCCAGGAGCTTGAACTTCACCCCGGTAGCGTCCAGGTAGCCCTGCACCGCCGCCTCAAGCGACGGCTGGTCGAAGGGCGCGACGGTCTTAAAAAGCTCCCACAGGGCCGCCAGATGCCCCTTGGCCTCGGCGGTGAAAAACTTCTCCACGGCCTTGCGGTCGTGGGCCAGCTCCCCGTCCGGAACCACGAAGAACACCGCCTTCTCGGCCATCTCCACCATGGTCTGGGCCCGGGGCTTCAAAAGCGGCACGATGCGCGCCAGATACTGCGCATCCTGGCCGGGATGCCCCAGGCGTCCCAGAAAATCCCCCAGCCTGGCCGCAAGCTCCGCGTCCGGGGTTTCCTTGATGTAGTGGGCGTTGAGCCACAAAAGCTTGTCCCGGTCGAACACCGCCGCCGAGGAGCCCAGGTTGTCCGTGGAAAAGGCCCGCACAAGCTCGTCGCGGGAAAAGATTTCCTGGTCGCCGTGGGACCAGCCCAGGCGCACCAGCCCGTTCAACATGGCCTCGGGCAAAAAGCCCTCGCGCTCGTATTCCATGACCGAGGTGGCCCCGTGCCGCTTGGAGAGCTTTTTCTTGTCCGGCCCGAGGATCATGGGCACATGCCCGAAGACCGGCAGGGGCAGCCCCAGGGCCTGATAGATGAGGATCTGGCGCGGGGTGTTGTTCAAGTGGTCGTCGCCCCGGATGATGTGCGTCACCCCCATGGTGGCGTCGTCCACCACCACGGCCATATTATAGGTAGGGGAGCCGTCCGTGCGGCGAAGCACCATGTCGTCGAGCTCGGCGTTGTCGAAGGCCACGTCGCCCTTGACCAGGTCATGCACCACCGTGGACCCGGAAAGCGGGGCCTTGAGGCGCACCACCATGTCCGGTTTCCCTGGACCGGGGACAAGGCCCTTCTCGCGGCAGCGGCCGGAATACTTGGGCTTGGCGCCCCTGGCCCGGGCCTCTTCGCGCATGGCCTCCACCTCGTCCGGGGTGCAGGAGCAATAATAGGCGTGGCCCGAGGCCAAAAGCCTGTCGATGTATTGATTGTAGAGGTCGAAGCGCCGGCTCTGGTAGACGATCTCGCCGTCGTGGGCCAGGCCCAGCCAGGCCATGGAATCCAGGATGCCCCGGGTGTTCTCCTCGGTGGAGCGGGCCTGGTCCGTGTCCTCGATGCGCAGGAAAAAGGAGCCGCCCGAGGCCCGGGCCAAAAGCCAGTTGAAGATGGCCGTGCGGGCCCCGCCGATGTGCAGATGGCCGGTGGGGCTGGGCGCGAACCTGGTGACGATGGTGGTCATGGAAATGCGGTACCTTTTGATGATGGTGTGACGGCGGACGCGCCGCCCTAAACCGACTCGACGCCCTTGACGCCGGGAACGAGCTTCATGACCACCCGCTCGATGCCGCTTTTCAGCGTCATCTGGGACATGGGGCAGCCGTGGCAGGCCCCCGTGAGCTTCACCCGGACGATGCCCTGGGGGGTGACGTCCACCAGTTCCACATCGCCGCCGTCGGCCTGAAGCGTGGGCCGCACCTTTTCAAGCGCCGCCTGGACCTTCTCGCGCATGTCGTGCTCCTGTGGGTATGCGGCCGCTCAACCGGTTCAGGCGGCCGTTTCGCGGGCAGGTAATGCCTTTGCCGGACCTTGTCAAACCGCGTCCCGCGCCTCCCGCCCGGCCCCCAGCCCGGTCTCGTCCGGCTCACCCGGACCAGCCCAATCAACCCGGAACCGCCCGGTTCCTTATGGTCTCGCCCGGTTCCTTATGATTCCATCCGGTGCCGGCCCGGCATCCTGGGTGATCGAGACCGGCCGCCGCCCAGGCCTCGGGCATGTTGTGCAACCGGGGCCGTTCCCCACCTTTTTGTGCAATATGTCGCACAATCCAGGCCGCAAAATTGCACAAACAGCCTGCACAAATATATCGCCAGACATACAACATGCTGAAAAAAAATGGCATTCTTCATTGGCACAGTTACTGCTATCTCTCTTCCAAACGCAAAGGAGTGCGACCATGCGGATCTCAATGAAAACTGTGCTGCTCATCGCTGCCGTCATGTTCTGCGTGGCCAACCTGGCCCAGGCCCAGCCCGGCGGACCGGGCGGCCATGGCGCTCCCGACGGCCCTCCCCCCTTCATGATGCCCGGCGTCCCGCCCGAGAAGTGCCAGATCGTGGACAGGATCATGGCCGAAACCGAAACGAAGCTTTTTCCCCTGATCCAGGAACTCAAGGTGCAAAAGGCCAAGCTTGAAGCCCTTGTGGTGGACGCCGCCTCCGACGAAGCGGCCATCACCGCCCGGATCGAGGAAATCTCCAAGGTGCGCACGGCCCTGGAGAAGATCAAGGTCGAGGCCAGACGCAAGGTTCTCAAGGAAACCGGCGTCATCCTGCCCCCTGGCGGTCCTCGCGGACGCGGCCACATGGGCCCTCCGGGATTCCCCGGTTAAACGACGACACCCTCCCTCCATGGCGCGGGGTTCCGGGACGCCCTCCCCGGAACCCCGCCACGTTGACCAGGGCCCGGCAAATTGTGACCGAACGAAACTCCTGCTATGCTTCCCGGACACGCGCGGCGTAAGCCCCGCCCACGCCGCCACCATCCGGAGAACCCCATGCTGCGAAAAATCGTGACCCTGACCCTGGTCCTGACCTTTTTCTGCCTCTTTTTGACCAGCGTGTTCCTGTATCTTTCCCCCTATGCCCGGGTGGCCGCCTGGGCCGACTGGACCATTTTCGGGCTCAACCGCGACCGCCTGATCGACGTGCACGTGACCATGGGCTTTTTCCTCCTGCTCCTGGGGGCCCTGCACCTGATCCTCGACTGGCGCACCATTCTCGAGAGCCTGCGCGGCGAGGGCGGGGAGATCGAGGGCCTGAACCGTCCGCTTCTGGCCGCCTTCGGCCTGACGCTTTTCGTCTTCGCCGGCACCCTTTTGGGCCTGCCGCCCATGGCCCAGCTCCTGGGCGCCTCCGTGGCCATCAAGGACAGCCTGTCCGAGACCTACGGCGAACCCCCGTACGGCCATGCCGAGCTGACCCCCCTGGACGAGTTCTGCCGCCGTTTCGGCATCGACCTGGAGCGGGCCAAGGCCGCCCTGGCCCACAAGAACATCCGGCTGACCGCGACGGACCAGACCCTCAAAGACATCGCCCGGGACAACGGCCTGGCCCCCGGCGGGGTCTACGAGGCCCTCAAGCACGCCTGGGAGGCCTCGCGCACGGTCACCGTGCCCTCCACCAGCGCCCCGTCCCAGATCCCACCGCCGCGAATCCAGACCTCGGTGGTTTTGCCTGCGGACCCGCCCCCGGGGCTGGGCAAGCGCCGCCTGTCGGACATCTGCGAGGAATACGGCCTGGATCTGGCCCGCATGACCGAGAAGCTCAAGGCCGGGGGCATCGACGCCCCGCCGGCCCTGACGCTCAAGGAAATCGCCGACAAAAACGGGCTGTTGCCCATCGATATTTACGATGCCATGCGCTCGGACACCCCCATCAAGCGCCCGCCGCCCCAACAAGCCCAGGCTCCGGCCCAGGCTCCGGCACAACCGGCCGCCCAGCCCGCAGCCCAGGCCCAACCGGCCCAATCGGCCCAGACTCCGGCCCAACCGGCACAACCGGCCGCCCAGCCCGCCGCCCAGGTCCCCGGGACCGTCCCGGGCCAGGCTCCGAGCCAGGTTCCGAGCCAGATTCCAGGCCAAGCTCCAGGCCAGACGCCCGCCCAGGCCGTCACGCCGGGACTTCTCCCGGGCCAACAGATTCCGGGCCAGACTCCGGGGCAGCTCCCCATCCAGGCCCCCGGGCAGTATCCGGCCCAGGCCACGCCCCAGTTTCCGGCCCAGACCGGCATGCTGCCCCAGGAGCCCTGGCAGCCCGGTTACGAACGCCCCGCCTCGCCGGCCCAAAGCGGCCTGGTGGTGCCGCCGCCGGACCTGGACAAGACCATGCTGTCCACCTTCTGCCGGGAGTTCGACCTGCCCCTGACCCTGGCCGTGGACCGGCTGGCCGCCCGGGGCATCACGGCCTTCGGCGACATGACCTTCCAGGAATTGGCCCTGGAAAACAACGTAACCCCCGACGAGGTCATGCGCATCATCCTCACACCATGAACACGACCCGCGCGGCCAGGACCGCTTCCCCATGAATATCGGCATCCCGCGGGAAAGCCGCCCCCTGCTTCCGGCGGCCCTGGCCCTGGTCCTTTTGGGCGCAAGCCTGGTGTATCTCACCTGGCGCAACCTGGAGAGCCAGCGCCAACTCATCGACAGCCACGTCCGGCTCTCGGCCCGGGGCACCCTGCGCGGCATCCAGACCAGCCTGACCAGGGCGATCCTGCGCGCCCGGCCGGAAAGCCGCGAGGCCGTCCGGACCATCGTCGAAGACTATTTCAAGGAGATGACCTCCATCCATGAGGTGGCGCTTTTGGCCCTGTACGACGAGACCGGGCGCAACCTGGTTTTCTCGTCGCCCCAGGGCGTGCCGCCCTTCAACCTGCCCTCCGACGTCGTGGCGCGCCTGGAAAACGACGGGGAGTGGTTCGTCACCCAGGCCTACGCCGATCTGAAGCTGCTGTTCTTCTTCACCCAGGCCAACCCGGAACTGGAACCCGACCCGCGCGGCCCGTTTTTTCCCCCGCCGCCGCCTTTCCCGCCGGGAATGCCGCCATTTCCGGGATCGTCCCCCATGCCGGCCTTTCCGTCTTTCCAGGGAAAGTCGCCCCTGCCCGACCTGCCTTCCTTCCAGGGGCCACGAGTGCCGCCTCTGCCGCCGTTTCCCCCCTTCCCCCTGTTCCCGGGCATCTTCGAGCCGCGCCCCAGGCCCTTCATCCTGCTGGGCCTCAACCTCGAGGACTATGAAGAGCCCTACCTGGACGTGCGCCGGACGGCCGTCCTCCAGGCCGGATACGTCCTGGCCGTGGCCGCCTTTTGCCTGGTCCTGGTGGTGGCCGCCACCCGCCGCAGGGAACAGGGCAGGCGGCTGTTGCGCCTGGAATCCTTCCATTCCAAGCTGTTGGACAACATGCCCGACGGCCTGGTCACCCTGGACAGGACCGGCCGGATCACGGCCTTCAATCCCGCCGCCCAGGCACTGCTCTTCCGCCTGACCGGCCGGGCTGCGGACGGCCTCATGGGCGCGGACTGGGAGGAGGCCGTGGCAGCCGCCTCCTCCTCGGGCTCCATCCCGGCCGAAGTCCCGCCCCATCGCCCCATCGGTCCTGACGACGGCGGCCGCTCATCCAGATCCTCCGGCTCCACGGGCCCATCCGGTTCCTCCGGCTCCACGGGCTCCACGGGCCGCGAATCCTGGCGGCTTCTGGAGAAGGAGGGCCTGAGCCTCGAGCTGCGCGGCGTGCCCCTGACTCCGGCCGGCACCGGCGGCCAGGGCAGCCCGGGCGAGATCGAGTCCGGCCCGGCCAAGCTCATTTTGCTTCGCGACCGCACCCGCATCCGCCGCCTGGAACGCGACCTGGCCGAGGCCACGAAGCTGGCGGCCATCGGACGCCTGGCCGCGGGCGTGGCCCACGAGATCCGCAATCCCTTAAGCTCCCTGCGCGGCTTCGCCCAGTTCTTCGCCTCCAAGCTCAAGGGCCGCGACCCCGAGGAGACCTACGCCCTGACCATGGTGCATGAGGCCGACCGGCTCGACCGGGTGGTGGCCGACCTGCTCTTTTTGTCCAGGCCCCGCCAGCTTTCCCCCGAACCCGTGGACCTGGCGGCCTTCGCCGGGGAGCTGGCCCAGATCCTGCGCTTCGACATCGAGCACAAGCAGGCCGCCATCGTCACGGATTTCGCCGTGCCAACCGTCACCGCCGACCCCGACGCCCTCAAGCAGGCCCTCATCAACCTTATCCTCAACAGCCTTGCCGCCCTGCCGGAAACGGGCGGCACCATCACCCTGGAGAGCGCCGCCTCGCCCCCGGGGCGCGTCACCCTGGCCGTCTCCGACAACGGCTGCGGCATCGAACCGGGCGACCTGCAAAAGGTGCTCGAACCCTTCCACACCACAAAAAAACAAGGCTCGGGCCTGGGCCTGGCCATCGTCCATAAAATCATGCGCGAACACGACGGCTCCCTGTCCATCTCCTCCGTCCCCGGACAGGGAACACGCGTGGAACTGACGTTCCCGGGAGAGGCACGGCCCGGCGCGCCGAACATGGAGCTCTCGAATGCATGACGCAGAGGCACTGAAACGGGTATTGGTGGTCGATGACGAACCGGGACACCGGCTCATGGTCCGGGCGGTTTTATCCGACGCCGGATGGCTGGTGGACGAGGCGGCCAGCGCCGAACAGGCCCTGGAACGGCTGCGCCGGGCCAAGTCCGGATCGGTGCCCGACGTGGTGCTGCTGGACATGCGCCTGCCCGGCATGGACGGCATGGAGGCCCTGGAATGCATCACCCGGCTGGACACCTCCGGGGATCCGGTGCCGGTGGTGTTGCTGACGGCCTACGGCAATGTGGGATCGGCCGTGTCGGCCATGAAGCGCGGGGCCTTCGACTACCTGACCAAGCCCGCGGACAACGAGGAGTTGGTCGCGGTCATGGACAAGGCCCGGGACTACGGCCGGCTGTTGCGCGAGAACCAGAACCTGCGCCAGCGCATGGGGCCGGGCGGGGCGCGGCTCATCGGCGAAAGCCCGGTCATGCGCGCCCTCAAGGAGCTGATCTCCCAGGTGGGGCCGAGCGAGGCCACGGTGCTCGTCCTGGGCGAGTCGGGCACGGGCAAGGAACTGGCCGCCGAGGCCCTGCACGAGGCCAGCCCCCGGGCGGCCAAGCCCCTGATCCGGGTCAACTGCGCGGCCCTGCCCGGCGAGCTTCTGGAAAGCGAGCTCTTCGGCCACGTCAAGGGGGCCTTCACCGGGGCGCTTCGCGACAAGCCGGGCCGGTTCGTCCTGGCCGACGGCGGCACGCTTTTTCTGGACGAGATCGGCGAGATGCCGCCGAACCTTCAGGCCAAGCTTCTGCGCGTGCTCCAGGACGGCCTCGTGGAGCCCGTGGGCGGGGTGTCGCCCATCCAGGTGGACACGCGCATCATCACCGCCACCAACCGCGATCTGGCGGCCGAGGCCAAAAGCGGCCGGTTCCGCGAAGACCTGTATTACCGCCTAAACGTCCTGGAGATGCGCATGCCGCCCTTGCGCGAGCGCCTGGACGACCTGCCCCTGCTGGTGGGTTATCTCCTGCGCAAGCTCGGGGAGAAAAACCGCAAGGTGGTGCGCGGGGTGTCCCCGGCCTTTCTGGAGCGCCTGTCCCAGTACGGCTGGCCGGGCAACGTGCGGGAGCTGGAAAACGTGCTGGAGCGGGCCTTGATTCTCAGCCGGTCGGACACCCTCGGGCCGGAGATGCTGCCGCCGCATTTCCCCGGCGGCCCAGGCGCGGCCCAGCCGCATCCCGGCGCCGCCTCAACCCCGGCCTTCAACGACGGCCCCATGGACTTCGAGGGCGCGGAAAAGGCGGCCATCGAGCGGGCCCTGGGGGTCACCGGCGGCCACCGGGAGCGCACGGCCGACGTGCTGGGCATCAGCCGCCGCACCCTGCAATACAAGCTGCGCAAGTACGGGCTGGCTAGGCGCTAAGGATGCCTGCCTGGCAAAACCCATTGTATTTTTTTGATAAAAATCGATTTCGATGCGTTGATTGCACAAGACCCGCCCCCCCTTCCGCAGGCGCGCCATGGGCCGGGCACAGGCACGGGGGCAAGACGCGGGCCGCGGCATGGCCCGGCCGGGAGCAACGATGGTCACGGTGACGATACCGGGCACGGGGGACGTGTCCCTGGCCCATCTGGTCCTGGATTACAACGGCACCCTGGCCCGGGACGGGGCGCTTCTGCCCGGGGTGGCCGGACGCCTGGAGGCCCTGGCCGGCATCCTGGCCGTGCATGTGGTCACGGCGGACACCTTCGGCACGGTGCGGGCGGCCCTGGCCGGGCTTCCGGTTGCGGTCACGGTGCTGTCCCCGGGCCCCGAGGACGCGGCCAAGCTGGCCTTTGTCCAGTCCCTGGGGCCTTCGGCCACGGCCGGCGTGGGCAACGGCCGCAACGACCGGCTTATGCTTAAGGCCTGCGCCGTGGGGCTGGCGGTCATGGGACCGGAAGGGGCCTGCCTGGACGCGGTGCTGGCCGCCGACGCGGTTTTCACCGATATCCGCGACGCCCTGGACGTGTTCGCCCGCCCCGCCCGGCTGGTCGCGACCCTGAGGACCTAGTGTCGCGTCCACGAAAAGCGCATATGGCGTTTCGTAGGCAACAAACTAAACCCATTGATTTTTCTTAAAAAATACTATCGTATTTTTTAAGGGACGCGACACGAGGGCCTCCCGCCCCGGCCGCCCTCTTTGCCCATGCCGCCCATGCCGTATCAGGGCCGCCCCGCCATGCCGTCACGCCGGGCGGCAAGGGCCACGAGCACGCTCTCCGGCACGAAAAGCCGCCCCCGGCCCCGGCCCAGGAGCACCCCGGGCTTGGCCTCGCCGTGGAAATCCGAGCCGCCGGACACGCCCATGTCCAGTTTCCTGGCCAGGGCCAGGTATTCCCTGGTCTGGGATTCGCTGTGCTCGCTGTAGTAGGCCTCGATGGCCGCCACGCCCCGCTCCCTGTATCCGGCCACAAGCCGCTCCATGGACCGGCCCTTCTCGCGAAGCAGATACGGGTGGGCCAAGACCGGGAGCGCGCCCACGGCCGCAAGCAGGGACACGGCCCTGTCCAGGGACATTTTGTCCTTGGGCACGTAGGCCAGGCCCGTGGCCCCGAGATAGCGCTCGAAGGCCTCCTTCATGCTTTTGACCCGGCCGGAATTCAGGAGGGCGGCGGCGATGTGCGGCCGCCCCACGGCCACGCCAGGCCCGCCGGGCTCGCCAGTCCCGCCAGACTCGCCGGGGCCTCCGGCCAGGGCCAGCACCGCGTCGTAGTCCAGGGGGATGTCCAGGGCGGCGAGTTTTTCCAGGATCAGGCGGTTGCGGTCGTGACGCCTGTGGCGCGCCCGGGCCAGGGCCTCGCCCAGTTCGCCCGGCGACTGCGGCACGAAAAGCCCCACCAGATGCAGGGCGCGCTGCCCGTCGAAGACCGACAACTCCACCCCGCCGACGACCGTGACCCCGTATTCGCGCCCGGCGGCCAGGGCCTCGGGCAGTCCGGCAACGGTGTCGTGGTCGGTGATGGCCACGGCGGAAAGGCCCGCCTCGGCGGCCAGGCGGATGAGCTCACGCGGGGTGGCGGTGCCGTCCGAGGCCGTGGTGTGGGTGTGCAGGTCGATGCCGGGCATCCAAGGATGCTAGCCTGTGGCCGGGGGTTTGTGAAGCGGGGGCAGGCCCGGACTGGCCCGGACTGGCGGGAGCAGGCCCGGAGGATGGAAGGGGCGCATCCCATATCCCCTCCCTTGTCCCCGGGCCGGGAAACGACTATAGGACGGGAAAAATCACTGAAGGAGCGCCGCGTGGCCCTTTCCCCGGAACTTCTGCGCATCCTGGCCTGTCCCAGGTGCAAGGGCGAACTCGCCCCCTGCCTGGCCGCCCCGGACGTCATCGAAGGCCTGGCCTGCCCGGCCTGCGCCGTGGTCTATCCCGTGCGCGAGGACATCCCGATCATGCTCATCGAAGAGGCCGTGCCCGAAGCCGCCTGGAAGGCCGGGACACGTTCGGCCAAAGACGCCCGCGACGCGTAACCTGCGACCATCCGGCCCACCGGAAGACGGCGAAACCTATGGGCAAGCTCAACTGGACCCCCTGGATGGGGCTTGAAGACATGGCTGTGGAACGCGATCAGGCCGGGGAACGCGCCCGGAGCACGGCCGCCATGCCGGGACGCGAGCCCGGCGGCGAACCGGGTTTCCTGTGGTCGCCGGCGGCCGACGTGCTGGAGACCCCCCAGGCCTTCGTGATCATCGTCGAGGTGCCGGGCGTGGCCCGCGAAAGCATGGCCGTGGAACTGCGCGGCCGGTCCCTGTGGATTCGCGGCGAACGCCGCGTGGCCCGCGACGGCGCCACCGGCCTGTACCGGATGCTGGAACGCTGCCACGGCCCCTTCGCCAGGCGCTTCACCCTGCCCCCGGGCATCGTCCGGGACGCGGTGACGGCGATCCTGACCGACGGCGTCCTGGAGGTCACCGTGCCCAAGAAAGGACCGGAGACACTCCGCAGGCGCATCCCCATCTCCTGACCCGGCGGCAATCCCCGGCAGCCCTGCGGACACGGCCATCCCCCCGGGCCGTCCGGGAGGCGGGGACGTCCCCGGCCCGGGCGTGCCGCGCCCCTGCGATGCGTCCCGCCCCAACCGAAATCACGTCCCTGCGCGACGGGCGCGGACGCCCACTTGGCGTTTTCGCGACCGCCGCCACAACCCGCCCCGCTTCCGGGGCCTTGTAGCGCCATGAAAAAACCGTTCCTTTTCGCCGCGATCCTGGCCTTTTGTGCCGTCGCGCCCCATGCGGCCACGGCCCAGACCGCCCAAAAACCCGTCTCCCCGGCCCGCCTGACCCCCACCGTCCAGGCCGTGCGGGCCGTGGCCCCGGCCGTGGTCAGCATCACCACGGCCAAGACCGTGGAACGCCGGGGCGATCCCTTCGGGGGCGGATTTTTCCCCGACGACTTTTTCCGCCGTTTCATGGGCCCCGGCTTCGAGTTCCCGGGCGCTCCCGGCCGGCGGCGCACCGAGCAGAGCCTGGGCTCCGGGGTCATCATCGACGGGGCCAAGGGCCTGGTCCTGACCAACAACCACGTCATCGCCGGGGCCGAGACCATCACCGCCGTGCTCCAGGACGGCCGCTCCTTCGAGGCCGAGCTTCTGGGGTCCGACGCCGATTTCGACGTGGCGGTCCTCAAACTGCGCGGCGGCGCGAACCTGCCCCAGGCGGTCATGGGCGACTCCCGCGACCTCATGATCGGGGAACCGGCCATCGCCATCGGCAATCCCTACGGCTACGGCCACACCGTGACCACCGGCGTCGTCTCCGCCGTGGGCCGGGCCCTTCGGGCCGAGGACGGCGCGGCCTACGCCGATCTCATCCAGACCGACGCGGCCATCAACCCCGGCAACAGCGGCGGCCCCCTGGTGAACATCGAGGGCCGGGTCATCGGCATCAACATGGCCATCCGGGCCGGAGCCGAGGGCATCGGCTTCGCCATCCCGGTGGAGAAGGCCCGCCGGGTGGTGGCCGAACTCATGGACACCGGCAAGGTGTCGCCCGTGTGGCTGGGGCTCCTGGGCCAGGGCGTGGACGAACGGACGGCCCGCTATTTCGGCCTGGCCGAACCTGCCGGGCTCCTGGTCACGGAGGTGGCCCCGGGAGGCCCGGCCCAGGCCGCCGGGATCGCGCCGGGGGACGTGGTGCTGTCGGCTGCGGGGGCCAGGGTGGAGGATGCCGAGCATTTCCAGGGGCTTTTGCGAACCGTCACGGCGGGCGAGACCGTGACCCTCGAGATCCTGCACGGCGGGGCGCGCCGCACGGCGGACGTCCGGGCGGCGCCCTTCAAACGCGAGACGGCCGAGGCCCTGGCCGCCGCGCGCTGGGGCATCACCGTGCGCGAGGGCGGCGGCAAGGGGCTGGTGCTGGCCCAGGTGGCCGCGTCCAGCCCGGCCGGCAAGATCGGGCTGGCCCCGGGGGACCGGCTTTTGGGCATCGGCGGGGAGCGGGTGAACGGAATGGACGACCTGACCCGGGCGGTGTTGCGGCACAGCATGCACCGCTCGCTCATCCTGCTGGTGGAACGCGGCGGACGGGGATACTACGCGCGCATCACCCTGTGAAGCCCGCCCGAGGCCAGAAGCCGCAGGGCCGGACGCCTGACGGCCGGACGCGGCGAGTCCTGTCCGGCGGGTTCCAGGCGAAGGCTTTCGGTGTAGCGCCAGACCGCCTCCAGGGAGACGTGGCCGCGCAGATAGTCCTCGCACTCCGGAAAGCTGTAGTGGTGCGCCATGCTGCGCATAAGGACGGCCGTGCGCAGGTTGCCGCCTTGCATGGCCCGGACCACGGCCTCCTCGTCCGTCACCGGCAGGCCCTGGACCGGGGCTATTGGGAGCGGATAGACGCGCTCGATGAGCCTGCGGTCGTAGATGGCGCAGTGCGGCCCGGCCTCGTCCAGGTAGTGGTAGGGAGGGCCGGACTCGGCCAGCCAGGCCTGCTCCAGCCCGTCGCGCACGATCTTCTCCCACATCCAGCGGTGATAGACCCAGTCCAGCTCCACGCTGGGCCCGGAAAACATGTGGCGCTCGGAGGGGTAGGACACCGTGAGAAACCGCCCGAGAACCCGGCGGCCCGCCGCGCTGACCGGAATCAGCGGGCTCACCAGCACCACGTCGTCCAGGTGGGCGTGGTGGCGGTATCCTTCCACCAGATGCTCGAGCCAGCGGGGAGTGACGAACACGTCCGCATCGACCCGGACCACGACATCGCGGCGATGCTCGGCGAAGATCCCGTTCAACGCGGCGTTTCCCCCCGGCACCGGGCCTCCGGCCGGGCACTCGCGGATGGCCACGTTCCCGTTCCTGGCGGCAAAACGGGCCAGGACCACCCGGTTCTCCTGGGCGGCGGCGTCATGCAACACGTAGATGCGCTTGAACCGGGTCAGGTCCGTGAACCGTTCCAGACACTTCAGGCATAACATCAGGCTGTCCACCCGGTGCGAGGCATGCAGCACGAGGAGGGGATGGATGTCGGCGGGACGGGGCCGCATGACCGAGATCTTTCCCATGGCTGTGGTGTCCGGAAAAAGGGTTATCGCACTATGACGGCTGTTCCGGGAATCTCATCGGACGAACAGGGCCGGTTCTTTATGCCTGTCCCGCACCTTTTTGCACCTAGCCGCGCCCCAGGCGGCCTTGACGATGCGGCCCCAAGACGGCAACACGTCGTGAGGCCGGACCCATAAGGCCGCCACGTGGAACGCCTCCACTTTAACGAACGCGACACCACCGAGGAGAGGCATGGAAAAACACCTTCTGGTCGCCATCGGCGACGATTACACCTCGTCGTTGAGCCTGCGCTACGTCTACGGTTTTTTTTCCCGGCGCGACGCCGTCAAGCTGACCCTGTTCTACGTGAGCCCAAAAACCGTTCCCCATGCGCCGCATGTCCGGGAGGCGGAGCCCCCCCGCTGCCACCCGGGGGAGGCCCTGCCCCTCATGGAAAAAGCCAAAAGCTGGCTTTTGGATATGGGATTTCCCAAGGACAACGTGTTCACCAAGACCTGCCGGGGCGACCAGGGGATCGTCAAGGACATCATCAAGGAGTGCGAGGCCGGGCTCTATGACGCCGCGGTCCTGGGACGGCGCGGCCTGTCCTGGTTCGACGAGATGTTCGCCGACAGCGTCTCCCACAAGATCCTGTGGGAGTCCGTGAGCTTTCCCATCTGGGTCTGCCGCAACCCGGACTCCAATCGCAAGGACGTCCTGGTCTGCCTGGACGGTTCGCCCCAATGCCTGCGCGTGGCCGACCATGTCGGCTTCATCCTCTCCGGGGAGCCCGCCCACGACATCACCCTGCTCAACATACGCGGCAACGGCGACCCCGACCCGGGCCCCCTGTTCGACGAGGCCCGCCGGATTTTCACGGAAAACGGCATCGATCCGGCCCGCATCCGCAAAAAGGCCATCGTCTCCGCCGACCCGGCCCAGGCCATCCTCAAGCTGGCCCGCTCGGAGAACTACGCCGCCGTGGCCATCGGCCGCACGGGCGACAAGCCCCAGGCCATCATGGAACACATCGTGGGCACCACCAGCCTCAAGCTCCTGCGCAAGCTCGAAGGCGCGGCCCTGTGGCTGTGCAAGTAGGCGGCTGACCGTCCTGGCCCAGGCGTGCGCCCCGCGTCCTGCGGCGGTTGCACAGGCCGGGAAATGGCGCACCGCCGTCGTGCCGTTGCCCTGGGGGCGGCCCATGCCGCCCGGGCGGCGCGGCTCCCTACAGGGCCGTGGCCACGAAGGGGCCGTTTCGCAGGCAGGGCTTGTTGTAGGGGAACGGGGAGCCGTCCATGGCGGTGAGCTGCCCGCCCGCCCCTTCCACGATGGCGTGCCCGGCGGCCGTGTCCCATTCCATGGTGGGGCCAAAGCGGGGATAGAGGTGGATCGTCCCCTGGGCCAGCAGGCAGAACTTGTAGGCGCTGCCCGCCGTGACCAGTTCGTGGGCAGGCAGGGCGGCCAGGTAGGCGTCGAGCCGTTCGTCGGGGTGGGAGCGGCTGACGCCCACGCGCACCGGTTCCCCGGGGGCCGGACGGCGCACGGCGATGGGCGCGGGATCGTCCGTGCCCGACAGGCGAAAGGCCCCCAGGGACGGCCCGCCGTAATAGATGGCGTCCCGGGTCGGAACCTGGATGATCCCCAAGACCGGACGGCCCTTTTCCATAAGGGCGATATTGACCGTGAACTCCCCGTTTTGCTTGATGAACTCCTTGGTGCCGTCCAAGGGGTCCACCAGCCAGAACCGGGTCCAGCGCCTGCGAACGGCATGATCGGTCTGGCCCGATTCCTCGGACAGGATGGGGATGTCGGGGTACAGATCGGTCAAGGCCTGGCGGATGATGGCGTCCGAGGCCCGGTCGGCCTGGGTGACGGGGGAGTCGTCGGCCTTGGTGTCCACGGTGAACGCGGTTTCGGCAACGCGCAGGATCTCCTGTCCGGCCAGGCGGGCGACGCCGCACAGGGCGAGGATGTCGGCATGGTGCATGAGGGTGTCCTTGTCGTCGGTTCTGATCTCCCATCGTGCCCCAGGCCCGCATCCGGGGCAAGGCGAAAATTGCCGGGACATGGCACGGTTGCCTTTCCCGACCCGCCCGGATATGGAGCGTTGTGGTGTCGGCAAAGACGAAGGCTGGAGGTTTTTTCGTGAGCGAGTGTAGGGTGCTTTTGGTGGACGACGAGGACGCCTACGTGGAGACGCTGGCCAAGCGGCTGACCCGCCGGGGACTGACGGTGCATACCGCCGACCGGGGGGAGAAGGCCCTGGCCATATTGGCCGAGCATCCCGTGGACGTGGTGATCCTGGACGTGAAGATGCCCGGCATGGACGGCATCGAGACCCTGACCAGGATCAAGAAGAACCACGCCGATGTGGAGGTGATCATGCTCACGGGTCACGCCAACGTGGACGCGGCCATCCGGGGCATGGAACGGGGGGCCTTCGACTACCTCATGAAGCCCGCCGAGATGGACGATCTGTTCTACAAGATCCAGGACGCCCAGAAAAAACGGGTTCTGGCCGGACACGGCGGGGCCTGATCGCGGCCGCGACACCGGGGCATGGCCCCCGTGGCGGCGTTTTTTTCCCGGCACTTCCCTTGCATCCGGATGCGTACCGGCCGCCGTCCGGCCCGTCGCCCCGCGACGCCCGGGCCTTTCGGCGGAATTATCCGGCCGGCCGGACCTCAGGTCGCGGCCACACGGAGCCCGTCATGGACATGGCCGCCTTCAAGGAACTCGTGGAGCGCAAGGCCGCGCACTATGTGCGGCTGGGGTGGGATTTCGCCGAGGCCGTCAACCGGGCGGTGTGCGAACTGTTGGCCGGAACCGAGGACCGTCTGTCCCCCCACGGCATGTTTTGCCTGCGGGCCTGCCTGGTGGGGGCGGGACGGGAATGCCGCCTAGCCAGCGGCCATCCCGAACGCAACTGACGCGAAAAAAAACCCGCCTGACCAGCCGCGCCCGGTGCCCGAAGCCGGGCTTTCGGCTCATTTCCCCTCAAAAACCGCCATCACCGCCTGATACGTCTCCTGCGAAATGATCTTCCGGGCCAGAAACTCCTTGGGATGAATCTGAAAGACCCCGGCCAGGAACTTGAACCGGGGGTTGCGCGACATGTCCCCGACCCTGACCGTGGGCATGGCCGCCGCCTTGACCGTGGCCTCGAAGTCGTAGCCCGCCTCGCCCATGACCCTGACGTACAGGGCGCAGCGGCGGCTTATGAACTCCTCTTCGCTCATGATCCGGTCGAGATCACCCTCTTTCTCTTCGACGTTTTTGAAATAATTGAAAACCGACGTGTCGTTGAAGGGCATGGCCTTGGGTTCGGCCGCCCCATGGCCGGGGATGGGCCGGGCCAGGACGCAGGCCGCCAGCAGGAACGGAACAAGGACGAACACACGGCGTTTCATGGCGCTGTGGGGGATGCGGCCTGGGGCTCGGTTGCCGGGGACGCCGCCGGAGGTGCCTGTTCCCCCGCCCCGGCGCAGGGGGCATAGGTCGGGGCATGGAGGTAGCTGAGCACCCCGACGCCGATGGGGGCGTCGAATTCCAGCATGATCATCACGTCACCCAGGGGCCAGCCCACGGCCTGGGCGCCGTCGCCGGGGACCACGGGCGGCCCGTAGCGCTTGGCCACCACCTCCCGGATGGCCTCCAGGCGGTCCTGCCCCCGAAAAGTGGCCATGGCCCCGGAAAACAGGCCGTTGCAAAAGGCGTAGACGATCTCGGTCACGGCCACGTCGGCTATCCGCGGCGACAGGCCCGTGACCTTGGCATAGGCGGCCGGGCCGTTTTTCTCGACCACGGTCATGTCCTTGACGTCGGCCAGGGGGGTTCCCCAGGCGATGCCGTGGAAAGAGGCCGGGGGTTCGGCCGCCGGAGTCTGTCCTTGAGCAGGGATTGCGGGGGGCGCGCCGGGCGTCTCGGGCGTCTCGGGCGTCTCGGGCTGGGCGCCCCAGGCCGGGCGGACACCGGCCGTCTGGCATAAGACCAGGGCCGAAACGAGCAGACAGGCGGCAAGACACTGTTTCATAACGTCATTCCAGGGAAAAGGGTCGTGGACATGGCCGGGACGGCGCGCCCCGGGCACGCGGGCGTACGCAGGGCAACGGGGGCACGCGGGGACACGCGCCCCGGGTTCAGCGCATCCCGGCCTCCAGGAAGGCCATGCTCAGGGGCGGCAGACGTTCGTCGAGTTCGGCGGCGGCCAGACAGAGATCCTGGGGGTGGAGCTGCAACACGGCAAAGGCCTCGGCGCACAGGGCCGGCACCACGGGGTCCGGCCGCGTGCCGATCTCCAGGGCCAGGACGGCCATGTCGGCCACATGCACCAGGGCCGGTTCGGGATCGGCGCCGCACAACATGGGATCATGATGCCCGGCCACGATCACGGCCAGGGATTCGGGGAAACGCCATTTGGCGATGACCCGTCCGCCCAGTTCGGCATGGTCGAAGGCGAAAACGCTTTTTTCCGCCCGCAGCACGGGCAGGTTGCCGCGGCGGGCCAAATCCATGGCCATGGCCGCCATTTCCGGTTCGGCCACGGCCAAAAGCACCTTGCCGATGTCGTGCAGCAGCCCGGCCAAAAAGAAGCGTTCCGGATGCTTTTGTCCGCTGCGCTCGGCCAAGAACCGGGACACGATGGCGCAGGCCACGCTGTGCTTCCAGAAATGCGGGATATCCAGCAGATCGGGGTACGGGTTGTCCCGGAAGATGGTGCTCATGGCGGCCCCGGCGGCCAGGGCATGGACCTCGGTGGCCCCGAGCAGCCCCACGGCCCGCTCGATGGTGTCCACCCGGCCGGAAAAGCCGTAGAAGGCGCTGTTGGCCAGCTTGAGCAAAAGGGCGGACAGGCCCGGGTCATGGGACACCACGGCGGCGATGTCGCGCAGGGAGGAACGGGGGTTGCCGAGCACCTCCTGGAGGGCCAAAAACGCCCGGGGCAGGGGCGGCGGCACGATGTCGTCCACCAGCCGCCGCGACGGCCCGAATTCGGACTCCCCGGCCAGGGGCGGCCCGGGCGGAGGCGGCGGCAGGGGTTTGACCCGATCGGGATCCTCCTGCGCCTCCCTGGCAAGCCGTGTGACGGCCAGTTCGAAAAGCGCGGCCACGGCCGGATGCGCCAGATCCGTCCCGGCGAAACGGGCGGCGGTCTTTTCCCGGGCGGCGCGCGCAAGCGCCGGATCGATATCCATGGCGGGGGTGTCGGTCATGGGGAAGCTCCCTGGCTGTGCCGCCTTGGGCGACGTACCCCATGTACGCCAAACCCCCTCCGGACACAAGCTTTGGGCAAGGCCCTGCGGGCGCCGCCGGGACGCGCTGTCGCCGGGGCCCGGCCGCCCGAGTCCGGATGCACCGTCAATCATCGACGAAACACCTCGCCGGGATTGGGAAACCACTCAGGAAAATGCGGTTCCCGCGACCCGATCCATGCCTTGACACGCGGCATCCGGCGTGTTCATTTCCAGCAGTTGGCAGGCGGATTTCCGTTTGGTCATGCCGGCGCGAGCATCCATGAACACACGCATCCCTCCGATCTTTTCCGAGAATCTGCGGCTATTGCGCCGGCAGGCCGCCCTCGACCTGCCGGAAACGGCCCGCCGGGCCGCCCTGGACTGCGATCGCATGCGCAGGATCGAAGCCGGGACCGCGGACCCCACCCTTTCCGAAATCCGCGCCCTGGCCCGGGCCCTGGGAACGACGGCCGCGACCCTCGTCGCCGGCGGCGACAGTGACACGCCGGGGGACATGCTTCGCCGCCTGGAAGAGGCCTGGGCCAACACCCCGGACCTCATGTGCGTCATCGACCAGGACCTGCGTTACGTCCTGGTCAACGACGCCTATCCCGCCCTGCTGGGCATCCCCAGGGAGCGCATCCTCGGCGCTCCGGCCGGCCTTTTGCTGCCTCCCGCGCTTTTCGAACGGGAGGGAAAGCCCCGGCTGCTTGACTGCCTTGGCGGCGAGGCCCTCGAATGGCAGGGCTGGTTCGAACATCCCCGCACCCGGGAGCAGGTCTATTGCCTGATCCGCTTCCGGCCATGGACCGATCCCGTCACCCTGGCCCCGCATGTCATCCTCACCATCCGGGAACAGACCGAACAGCAACGCACCCTCGAAGACCTGCGGGAAAGCGAGAAGACCACCTCCCTGCTCTTCCGCGTCTCCAACGTCATCGCCGGTTCCGGCGAGACCGAGGAAATCTATCCCATCATCCGCCGCATTCTGGGCGAGGTCATGGCCTGCGACCATTTTTACGTGGCCCTGGCGGATCGCCGGCACGACCGCCTGGATTTCGTCTATGTGGCCAGCGACCGGGACCGGGACCTGCCCCCCGTGGAACACCTGGGCCGGCTGACGCCGCCCCTGTCCAGGGACAATTTCGGCGATTTCAAATGCGGCAACCTCCTGGCCGAGGTCATCCGCACCGCCCACCCCCTGTGCGTCACCCGCAAGGTCATGCGCATGACCGGCATGACCTGCCCCGGGGCCCTGCCTGAAGTCTGGATGGGCGTCCCCATCCGGGTGCGCCAGGAGGTTCTGGGGGTGATGGCCGTCAAGAAATTCGACAGCCGCATCCGGTACACCAAAAAAGACATGGACCTCATGCTCTCGGTGGCCGAGCAGCTGGCCTTCGGCGTGGACCGGCGCCGCACCATGGCCGACCTGCGCGCCGCCAAGGAGGAGGCGGACCAGGCCAACCGGGCCAAGAGCGATTTTCTGGCGGGCATGAGCCATGAAATCAGGACGCCCCTCAATGCCGTCCTGGGCCTGGCCGACCTCCTGCTCGCCTCGCGCCTGGAGCCCGAGCAGGTCGACTACCTGGAGACCATCCGCGATTCGGCCCGCCACCTGCTCGGCGTCATCGGCGACATCCTGGATCTGTCCAAGATCGAGGCCAGACGCCTGGACCTGGAACACATCGACTTCGACCTTGCCGGGGTGTTGCGGTCCACGGTCAAGACCTTCGGGATCATGGCCGCCAAAAAGGGGCTCTGGCTGAACCTGGATCTGTCCCCGAACGTCCCCCGCCACCTGCGCGGCGACCCGAACCGGCTGCGCCAGATCGTCATCAACCTGGTGGGCAACGCCCTCAAATTCACCGAGGCGGGCGGCGTGACCATCCGCGTGGTCCACGCCGAACCGGCCACGCCCTCCCGGGTGGTTCTGCGGTTCCAGGTCACGGACACGGGCATCGGCCTGGCTCCCGAGCTCTCGGAAGCGCTTTTCGACAAGTTCCGGCAGGCGGACGCCTCCACCGCCCGCAAATACGGCGGCACGGGCCTGGGACTGGCCATCAGCCGCCAACTCGTGGAGCTCATGGGCGGCGGCATCGAGGTCTCCTCGGCGCCGGGCAAGGGCAGCACCTTCAGCTTCACGGCCGTCTTCACCCCGGGCAGCCCCCGGGCCGGGGACGCCCCGGCCGCCGCGTCCCGGACCGGCAGCGCCACGGCCCCGGCACCGGCCCCAGCACCCCACCCCGGATCGCCCATGATCCTTTTGGCCGAGGACAACCCGGTCAACGTCAAGCTGGCCGGGGTCCATCTCCAGAAGCTCGGCTATCGCCTGAGCGTGGCCGCCAGCGGCTTCCAGGCCCTGGAGGCCCTGGCCCGGGAACGCTTCGACCTGGTGCTTATGGATGTGGAGATGCCGGGCATGGACGGCGTGACCGCCGCGGGCATCATCCGGGCCGGAGGTCCGGCCGATCATCCGGTGCTCGACCCCGACGTGCCCATCGTGGCCGTGACCGCCCATGCCTCCCCCGAGGTACGCCGCCGCTGCCTGGAGGCGGGCATGGACGAATACCTGACCAAACCCATCAATTTCAAGGAACTGGCCGCCATCATCCAGCGCCTTGCGCCAGCCCGGGAAAAGACGCCCTCCCCGCCCGGCCCCGGCCCCGCCCGGCCCGACCCACAGCCGCCGGCCAGCCCTGGGGAAGATCCCCGGCAGGCCGTTTTGGACACCCAGGCGGCCATGGAACGCCTGGGCATCGACCCGGCGGGCTACGCCCCCATCCTGGCCGTTTCCGCCCGGGAGATCGACAAGCGTCTGGAACTGTGCCGCGCGGCCCTGGCCGACGGCAATCTGGCCGATCTGGCCCTACACGCCCACACCCTCAAATCCACCACATCCACCATCGGTGCCATGAAGAGCGCGCAATACGCCCGCAGCCTGGAACACGCCGCCGACGCGGGCAAGATCGACGAGGCGGCCGCGCATCTGCGCGACCTGGAAAAAGAACTGCGCGCCGTGGTCTGCTCCATCCAGGCCGCCCAGCGCGAAATCACCACGACACAACCGGCGGGGCCGACCCCGCGGAGCTGACGACTATGCCCACCATCCTGATTGCCGACGATTCCATGTTCCAGCGTTTCCAGACTTCCAAAACCGCCGTCGCGGCCGGATACGACGTGCTCGAGGCCAAGGACGGCCAGGAATGCCTGCGGATCATCCTGGAAAAGCGGCCCGAGGTGCTTCTTTTGGATCTCAACATGCCCGCCCTGGACGGCCTGGCCGTCATGGAACAGCTGGCCGCCCAGGGCGCCATCCCCCCCAGGGTCTACGTGCTCACCGCCGACATCCAGGACACCACACGCCAACGCTGCCTGGATCTGGGCGCTCACGACTGCATCAACAAGCCCGTGGACCAGGCCGTCTTGGGGAACATCCTGGCCGAGGCCAGGACGTCTTTGGGATGACCCGGGCCGGAGACGGCGCAATCCGGCGCGTCAGGCCGCCTGCGCGACCAAGGAAGGAGCGTTCATGCAACTGACTCCCATGCAACTGGACATTCTCCAGGAGCTCATCAACATCGGCGTGGGCCGGGCGGCAGGCATGCTCAACCGCATGGTCAGCACCCACATCCAATTGCAGGTGCCGGAACTGGTGGTGCTGTCCTCGTCGGAATTCATCACCCGCTACGGGACACGGGGCCAGGAGGTCTTTTCCGCCGTACAACTGACGTTTTCCGGGCATTTCTCGGGGTTAAGCGCCCTGATCTTTCCGCCGGAGAGCGCCTCGCGGCTGGTGGGCATCATCCTGGGCAATTCCGTGCTTTCCGAGGACGAGGCCGAGGCCATGCGGGTGGAGACCCTTCAAGAGGTGGGCAACATCGTCCTAAACGGCGTCATGGGCTCCATCGGCAACATCCTCAAGGAGAACATCGTTTTTTCCACCCCGGACTATGTGGAGGAGCGTTTCGAACGGCTGGTCTTTTTCGGGGAGAGTGCCGATTCCGGGGCCATGGTGCTCATGGCCCGCACCCAGTTCACCATCAAGGATCATCTCATCGAGGGCGAGGTGCTGATCCTGTTCAGCCTGGCCTCCTTCGGCACCCTGCTGGCGGCCATCGACGCCCTGGCCGCATCCTGACGCCGCCCCTTTTTTCCGGAAACGGCCAAGACCCCGCAACGCGGCGAAACGTGGTCTTGGCCGTCTCCGTATCTCGGCGGCATCAGGTGAGGGAAGAGGCCATGCCTTCGGCCGCGGTGCCGCCGGTCGTGGTGGTTCCCGACAGTTCGGTCTGCAACTGGGCGAGCTGGGCCTGATACTGGGACAACTGGGCCTGCAGGCTTTGGATCTTCTGCTGCTTCTGATCGTCCGGGAGGTCTTCCTGCTGGGCCTCCTCGATCTTCTCCTGCAATTCCTCGATCTTTTCCTCGACATCGTCGATCTGGTCCTCGATGTCGCTGGTCGTGTCCTCCGAGTCCTCGGACCCCGAGGCGCCGCCGGACTTGGACGCGGCGGCCAGTTTGAGCCCCTCGGCGGAGATGCTCACAGTGTCGCCGGAGTCGGTGGTTGTGCCCGACGCGGAGCCGCTTTGGCTGTCGGAGCCGGTGGCGTTGGTCTGGGTGGTTCCCGTCAGGGACGTGGCCGTGGAATAGAGGCTGGAAGCGGAAATTTCGAAGGACATGTGGTACCCCCTGGTCTCTCGTGCAAATGTATTGCTCTTATCGGCCACCGGAGGCCACGCTTTAGATAAAAAAACTTATTTTTTTAAAAAACGTCCAATTCGTCTGCCTTGTGCAATGTATTGCATGACGACGGACAGGCAAAACAGCATCTTGTACCATGCACATTGCGACACAAAGACATCCCTTCTGGGCAAAAACCCTCCACCATATTGCACATGCATGCTGCACATTGCACATGCCACCTTGCACAACAACGGCTCATCCGGCAGTCGTGACTCATCTCCCGCGCCCGCACCCTGCCTCGCCCCCAGACTCGAAACCGGACCTGCCGTGTTCCAGAGAATACTCTGTCATAATTACATCTTGCCGGAAGCGGCCGGTCTTTGTTCCACGAAACGTGCTCCCGCTCCGGTCCCTGCCGGCGGCCGGATACCGCCCTCAGGCCATTGCCGGGCCTCCCCGGGTGGAAAAACAAAGCGGCCCCGGATCGTCGTGATCCGGAGCCGCCTGAAACGGGCTCGCGAGCCGCTTAGGTCAGGGACGTGGGCGCCCCCTCGGCCCGGGTGCCCCCTGGATTGCCGCCCGAACCGCCGTAGACCGCACGCTGCAATTTGACCATTTCGGACTGGTATTGGGCGAGTTGGGTTTGCAAGGCCTGGATCTTCTGCTGCTTCACCTTCTCGGGCAGATTCTCCTCCTGGATTTCGCGAATCTGCTCCTGAAGCTCCTGGATTTTCTTTTGGACCTCCTTGAGCCGCTTTTCCGCGTCCGAAGCGTCGTCATCCTTCTCCTTCGTCGCCTGTGCCGCCTTGCGCAGACCCTCGGCGGAGAACGTCGCGGTGTCGCCGGACACGGCGGCGGTTCCGCCCGAAGTCTTGCCGCCAGTGGCGTCGTCCGTCTGGGCGGTCCCCGTCACCGATGCCGAAAACGTAAATCCCGTTACCGAGGGGATATCGGAGGTCATGGCCTGCTCCTTTCCATACACGGTGTTTTCCGAACATATCGGAAAATCTGTCGGCAGCATTAGGGGAAAATGCACAAAATCTGCACAAATCTGCGGAGGGCAGACCCCGGGCGGGATGGTCAGGCGGGACGGGACGGAGGAGGCGCGAGGCGGGACGGGACGGGACGGGGGGGCGAAAATCAGGAGCGCGGCCGGTCCAGGGGGCAGGCCTCGGCCAAGCGGCGCTGATAGTCCTGGATATAGCGTCCGGCCGCGTCGCTGTCCACGGGCCGGGAGAACATGTAGCCCTGGGCCTTGTCGCAGCGCACGTTTTGCAGCCGGGCGAACTGGTCCTCGCGCTCCACTCCCTCGGCGATGACCGTGAGCCCCAGGTTGCGGGCCAGGGAGATGATGGATTTGACGATCTGGATGTTGTCCTCGGCGTTGTCCGATCCGCTGATAAACGACCGGTCGATCTTGAGATGGTCGATGGGCAGTTGGCGCAGATAGCTCAAGGAGGAATAGCCCGTGCCGAAGTCGTCCACGGCGATGCGCACCCCGAGGGCCTTGAGCCGGTTGAGTTCGTGGATGGAATGCCGGGTGTCCTGCATGAGCACGGACTCGGTGATTTCCAGCTTGAGCCGCGACGGGTCGATGCCCGTCTCCTCCAGAACCTGGGCCACGTAGTCCACCAGGCCGTCGCGCACGAACTGGCGGCAGGAGACGTTGACGCTGACGCTTAGGCGTTCGGCCCCGGCAATGCCCTTCTGCCACCGCCCGAGCTGGCGGCAGGCCTCGGCGATGACCCAGCGGCCAAGGGGCAGGATGATGCCCGTCTCCTCGGCCAGGGGGATGAACTTGGCCGGGGGCACGATGCCCCGTATCGGATGGTTCCAGCGCACCAGGGCCTCGAAACCCTCCAGAGCCCGGGTGTCCACGTTGACGATGGGCTGGTAGTGCAGGACCAGCTGGCCCTTGGCCAGGGCCTCGCGCAGTTCGGCCTCGAGGCTGATGACCTCCAGGATCTCCTTGTGCATCCTGCGGTCGAAGACCATGTACGGCTTGCCGGATTCCTTGGCCCGGTACATGGCGATGTCCGCATCGCGCAGCACGTCCTCGGCCGTACCGTATTCCCTGGTGCGCAGCACGATGCCGATGCTGGCCCCGGGGAAGACCTCGTTATCGCAGATGGTGCAGGGCCGCCGCAGGGTCTCGTGGATGCGCTCCACCACGGCCAGCACCTCGCGCTTGGCCTTGAATTCCTCCAGGATCACGGCGAATTCGTCGCCGCCCAGGCGGGCCACGGTATCCACCGAGCGCATGCAGGACTTGAGACGGGCGGCGATCTCCACCAGGAGCATGTCTCCGGCGGCGTGGCCCAGGCTGTCGTTGACGGCCTTGAACTTGTCCAGGTCGATCATGAGCACGGCATACTGGTAATCGCCCCGGCGCCGGCTCCGGGCCAGGGCCCGCTGCAACCGCTCGGCGAACAGGCTGCGGTTGGGCAGGCGGGTGAGGGAGTCGTGGAAGGCCTGGTGGGTGATCTGCTCCTCGAAGGCCTTGCGCTCGGAGATGTCCTGGTAGATGTAGACGATGCCCCCGGCGGCGTCGCCGCTTTTGACCTGAAAGCCGATCATGGACACGGGGATGAGCCTGCCGTCGCGATGCCGCCGGGAGGTCTCGCGCTGCACGGTGTTGCCGGACAGGATGGCGGCCCGGAAATTCTCGCACTCGGTCATGAGCTCCTCGGGCACGATGAACGAGCGCATGCCGAAGCCCTTCATGTCGGCGGCCCGGTAGCCGAACAGCTCCTCGAACCCCTTGTTGGCGTCCAGGACGTTGCGGTTGCTGTCGATGAGAATGATGGCCTGGGGCGAATTCTCGAAAAGCTGGCGGAAAAATGCCCGCTGGGCCTCCAGGGCCTCCTCGGCCCGTTTGCGCTCGGTGACGTCCACCACCGTGCCTTCGTAATGGTCGATGTCGCCCTCTTCATTGAAGATGGCCCGGGCGTTCTCGCTGATCCAGATGATCTCGCCGTCTTTTTTGCGGACGCGCGATTCGAAGTTCCACACCTCGTTGTGCGCGCTCATGATGCGCACGAAGTCGTCGCGGCGGCCCGGGTCCACGTAGAGCTGGTTTTTGATGTCCTGGAAGTGCTCGATGAGTTCGCCGGGCGTGGCGAAGCCGTAAATACGGGCCAGGGAGGGATTGACGTCCAGGTAGCGCCCGGCCGGGGTGGTCTGGAAGATGCCCTCCACGGCGTTTTCGAAAATGGAGCGGAACTTGCGCTCGGCCCCGCGCAAAAGCTCCTCGGTCTGCTTGCGCAGGCTGATGTCACGGTAGATGATGAAGACGTCACCCGGCGGATTGCCCCTTTCGGGGTCGGCCGGGATGCAGACCATGGTCACGTGCACCAGGGAGCCGTCGCGTCTCCGGCGCAGGGTCTCCCGGTGCTCGTCGGCCTTGCACTCGATCCATTCTGCCGGGTCGTCCGGAAGGCGCTCCCCGGGCATGAGGAGCCCGGCCAGATCCGATCCGGCGCACTCGGCCCGGGTATAGCCGAAGATGCGCTCGAAGGCCGTGTTGACCAGGAGCACGCGGCCCACATGGTCGCGCAGGACCACGGCGTTGGGGGAGCCTTCGAAAAGCGTGCGGAATACCGTGCCGCAGGCGTCACCATCGGAGAGGGGGAAAGCCGGGCCGGCCGAATGTGTCGAATGATACGTCATGCGTGAGTCACTTGGGCGTCGCGTTGGGTGGCGTTTAGCAAGATTTTTACCAATTTGTCAATGTACTGCAATTGTTGGATTTGCAGGCGCCTCCCACATCCTGAAAACGAATTTGTCCGGAAAATGCGACAATTTCGTTCCCAGGCCGCCCCAGGAAACACCGGCGGCGCAGGGCGGCCCGTTTGACCGCGACCGCAAGTTCTTCTATTCTTTTTGCCCTATTGCGGCCCATTGCCGCGACCGGCGGGAACCCCGCCCCCAAAGACAACACCGAGGATCTCCCATGACCGCCACCGGCTCCGACACAAAAGGCGCGCCCGCTCCTTCAAGGGACTTCATCCGCACCATCATCGACGAGGACAACCGCACCGGCAAATGGGACGGCCGGGTCCAGACCCGATTCCCCCCCGAGCCCAACGGCTACCTGCACATCGGGCACGCCAAGTCCATCTGCCTCAATTTCGGCATCGCCAGGGAATTCGGCGGCCTGTGCAACCTGCGTTTCGACGACACCAACCCCGCCAAAGAGGAAGTGGAATACGTCGAATCCATTCAGGAAGACGTGCGCTGGCTGGGCTTTTCCTGGGACGACCGGCTCTATTACGCCTCGGACTACTTCGAAAAGCTCTACGCCTTCGCCGAGCACCTCATCACAACCGGCAAGGCCTACGTGGACGACCTGTCCGCCGAGGAGATCCGCGCCTACCGGGGCACCCTCACCGAGCCGGGCAAAAACAGCCCCTATCGCGACCGCTCCCCCGAAGAAAACCTCGATCTCTTCCGCCGCATGCGGGCCGGGGAGTTCCCCGACGGCACCCGGGTGCTGCGGGCCAGGATCGACATGCAACACCCCAACGTGGTCCTGCGCGACCCGACGCTGTACCGCATCAAGCACGTGCATCACCACCGCACCGGCGACGCTTGGTGCATCTACCCCATGTACGACTACACCCACTGCATCTCCGACGCCCTGGAAGGCATCACCCACTCCCTGTGCACCCTCGAATTCGAAAACAACCGCCCCCTCTACGACTGGGTGCTGGACAACATCCCGGCCCCCTGCCACCCGCAGCAGATCGAATTCGCCCGCCTGAACCTGGGCTATACCGTCGTCAGCAAACGCAAGCTCATCCAACTCGTCACCCAGGGGCACGTCTCGGGCTGGGACGACCCGCGCATGCCCACCCTGTGCGGCGTGCGCCGCCGGGGCTACACCCCCGAGGCCATCCGCGACTTCTGCGACCGCATCGGCATCTCCAAGGCCGACAACCTCGTGGACATGGCCCTTCTGGAACACTGCCTGCGCGAAGACTTAAACCGCCGCGCCCGCCGCGTCATGGGCGTCCTGCGGCCCGTCAAGCTGATCATCGAGACGTACCCCGAGGACGCCGTCGAACACATCGACTTCCCCTACCATCCCGAAGACCCGGCCATGGGTAGCCGCCCCGTGCCCTTTACCCGCGAACTCTACGTCGAACGCGACGACTTCCAGGCCGAGGCCCCCAAAAAATGGTACCGGCTGGCCCCCGGGGCCGAGGTGCGCCTGCGCCACGCCTACTACGTGACCTGCACCGGCTTCGACACGGACCCCGCCACCGGCGAGGTCACCGCCATCCGCTGCAGCCACGACCCGGCCACCAAGGGCGGCTGGTCCACGGACGGACGCAAGGTGCGCGGCACCTTGCACTGGGTCTCGGCCGCCCACGCCATCCCGGCCGAGGTCCGCCTCTACGACCGGCTCTTCACCACCGAATGCCCGGCCGACGGCAAGGCCGATTTCCTGACCTTCCTCAACCCCGACTCCCTGGAAACCGTCACCACGGCCATGCTCGAACCGAGCCTGGCCCAGGCCGCGCCCGGCGAGTCGTTCCAGTTCGAACGCCTGGGCTACTTCTGCAAAGACCGCGACTCCACCCCCGAAAGGCCCGTCTTCAACCGCTCCGTGGCCCTCAAAGACTCCTGGGCCAAGCTGAACAAATAATCAGGGCTGCCGCCCTGGACCCCCGCCGTCCGGCACCCGGGGCTGCCGCCCCGGACCCCGCCCGGGGGGACCATTGTCCCCCCGGACCCCCCGTCATCGGGCGAGACCTGTTGCCGCCTTGCGGCACAAGGCCTCGCCCGGAGACGCGGATGCCCCGAAGGGGCAACGGCCTTCCGGCCAGGGTCCAAGCCCGTGGAACCGAAACATTGCGGCCCCGCAGGCACTTTTGCGTTTCGCAAAAGTGCCTGCGGGGCCGCACGTTACGGGGTCCAGGGGGCTTAGCCCCCTGGCGGGGGGGCCGGGGGGCGGCGCCCCCCGTCCGGTTTTCATTGCGCTGCGCCGTGGGTTACGGTATTGTGTCATCATCACACTTCCCATATGGAGGACACCCCTATGCTTGGCATGGAAAAACGCATTCACGCACTATACGGCGACGACGTGGGCAAGGAAGCGGACAACCCCAAGACCGTGGAACGGGAGACCGCCGGGGCGGCCCGGGCCGGGGTGGCCCTGGCGCTTCTGGCCATTCTTCTGGCCGGAGCGGCCTATTTCGGCATGGACGCCAAGGTGGCCGGCCTTGACCAGAAACTTGCGGCCGTGGCCGAGGTCGAGTCGCGCATGGCGGCCCTTGAGGAACGCGCCGGACGCCTGCCCGACGAGGTGCGCCAGATATTGGTGGCCGACAAGGTGTTGCAGATGGCCCGCATGGCCGAGCAGATCACCCCGGCCCTGACCACCCCCGAGCAGAAGGCGGCCATGGCGGCGGTCATGGAGAATCTGGCCCGCGTCGGACAACCGGCCCTGAAGTAGGGGGCCCTTCCGCCTCTTCGGCGGGACAGCCTTGCCGCGGGCAAGGCACGACCCAGAAAAAACGCCGCAGGGGACGGCCGCTTACGCGACCGTCCCCTGTCTTCCCGAAGGATTGCCCCTTGGGGTTTAGCCCGGATTTTCAAACGGCTACACATCCATCGCCTGGTCGGATGCCTTAAACGCCCCCGGCAAGGAGCCCTTCACCATCCGCCCCCTGTCCCCTGCCATGGCCCGGATCACCGGCCAGACCGCGCCCGAGGCGGGCGATCCCGTCACCGTCGAGACCACCACGGACCGCATCGTCCTGATCCGGACCTAGCGTCGCGTCCACGAAAAGCGCCTATGGCACTTCGCAGGCAACAAGGTAAAACCATTGATTTTTCTTAAAAAATACTCTCGTATTTTTTAAGGGACGTGACACGAGACGCCTATCCCGTCTTTTCCAGCAGGATGCCCTTGAGGGAACTCTCCAGGAGCGACTCCTTGGTGGTGGCGATGGTCAAGGCCGCGTCCTGTTCGGCGTTGCGCGCATCGCCGCGCATCTGCATGAAGTCCATGAGCACCTGGCTCTGCCGTATGGACGCCTGGGTCTGGGGCATATCTGAGATCTTGAAATTCGTGGACATTGCCGGCTCCTCCCGTTTGGCCTGGGATCGGGCGATATTGCGCCTTTGCGGACTTATCGGCCGCTCGGTCCGCCTTCTTTAGGCCCCGGGCGCCGCACCCGGCACATTCTTTCGGCCTTCATGGTTTCACCGTGCACAGATCGTGGGCAAAAACCCGGCGCGCGGCGACCAGGCGGCCATGGCCCAGGGGGGATGCTGGCTGAGCCGCTGCCGTTGTCATCATCGCCGTCTTGGGATAGCATTGTTTTTTTGATCGTCGCGCCGCACTCGCTCGCGGCGCATCACCCTCGCAAAGGATCGTTTTTCATGTCCGGCCACGTGGTGGAAGACATCCTGGGATATGCCCGGGAAGGCTGCGCCCTGAGGGAGCGTTTTTTCGCCGAAAACGCCGAGCATATCGCCCGGGTGGGCCGGACCATGGCCGTCTGCCTGGCCCGGGGAGGCAAGATCCTGTTGTGCGGCAACGGCGGCAGCGCGGCCGACGCCCAGCACCTGGCGGCGGAATTCGTCAACCGCTTCCAGATCGAACGCCCGCCGCTTCCGGCCCTGGCCCTGACCACGGACACCTCGGCGCTCACGGCCATCGGCAACGACTACGGCTTCGAGCGGATTTTCGCCAAACAGGTGCAGGCCCTGGGGATGCGCGGCGATGTGCTGGTGGGCATCTCCACCTCGGGCAGCAGCCCCAACGTCCTGGAGGCCATGCGCGTCGCCCGCGACAAGGGGATGGTCACCGTGGGCCTGGCCGGACAAAACGGCGACATCGTTCCCTTAAGCGATTTCGCCCTGCTCGTGCCCCATACCACCACGGCGCTTATCCAGGAAATCCATATTGCCGCCGGGCATCTTCTCTGTCGGCTTGTCGATTATTATCTCTTTGAAGCGGTCATGGAGTTGCGCCCCTATCTCGACGAGAGATAGGCGGCGACAGTCCCTGATCCGCTCCCGGAATGCACGGAAAACGGAGGTTTTTGCCATGCCCATCTATGAATACGTCTGCCGGGCCTGCGGCGCCCAGTTCGAGGACATCGTGTCCGCCGACGCGCCTCCCCCGGCCTGCCCCAAGTGCAAGGCCCAAAAAACCGATAAGCTTCTGTCCTGCTGCCGCATCGGCCGGGGCTCCAGCGATACGGGATTCACCGGAACCGCCCCCCGGGCCGCCTCGGGAGGCTGCGCCGGATGCTCCGGCGGCAACTGCTCCACCTGCGGCTAGGGAGCGACGCGTCGGAGAACCCGGAATTTGTGCAGAACTCATCGCGCCCGCCGTGACCTCCGTTGGCACGGACACCGGCGGCGCAGCCATAACCCGCCACCGCAACCGGATTTCACGGCATGAAAAAACGCATCGTCATCGCCACCAGGGGCAGCAAGCTGGCCCTGTGGCAGGCCAACCACGTGGCCGGCCGGCTTCGCGCCGCCCATCCGGGCCTTAAAACCGAGCTTTTGAAGATCAAGACCAAGGGCGACAAGATCCTGGACGTGCCCCTGGCCAAGGTCGGCGGCAAGGGGCTTTTCGTGAAGGAAATCGAAGAGGCCCTTTTGGACGGCCGGGCCGACGTGGCCGTGCACAGCATGAAGGACGTGCCTGCCGAGCAGCCCGGGGGACTGGTGCTGGGCGTGGTGCCCGAGCGCGAGGAACTGCACGATGTCCTCCTGACCCGGGGCGAATCCTCCCTGGCCGCCCTGGCCCCCGGCGCCCGGGTGGGCACCAGCAGCCTGCGCCGCAAGTCGCAACTGCTCATGCGCCGCCGCGATCTGGACATCGCCGACCTGCGCGGCAACCTGGACACCCGGGTGGGCAAACTTTTGTCCGGCGATTTCACGGCCATCATTGTGGCCGGGGCGGGCCTGAACCGTCTGGGGCTGACCGCGCCGGGGCGCATTCCCCTGACGCCGCCGGATTTCCTGCCCGCCGCCGGGCAGGGCGCGCTTGGCATCGAATACCGTGCGGATGATGCGGACACGGCCGGGCTGGTGGCCTTTCTGGACCATCCGGACACCCGGGACGCGGTTTTTGCCGAACGCGGGTTTCTGTGCGGCCTGGACGGCGGCTGCCAGGTGCCGATCTCGGCCTGGGCGGTCATCGACGGCGGAACCGTGACGCTTACGGGCATGGTCTCGGACGTGGCCGGGGAGCGTGTGGTGCGCGAGACGGCCAGCGGCCCCCGGAATGAGGCCGAGGCCCTGGGCCGCCAGGTGGCGGCCACGGTCCTGGCCCGGGGCGGCAAGACGATTTTGGACGAGCTGTACGCCCGGGATTGATGCGCCCCGGACGTATCCCCCGGCCGGGCGGCGGCGACAGGGCCGCAGGATGGCGACGGCGGGAGGGACTGCTGATTCGTCAGCAGCGGGACGCATGTCCGAATACCTCGCGGGCCTTGGCGCATGAAGGGTTTCCGGTCGAACGGCCGTAAACCCTTTCGTTTTTTCGGCCTGAGCGCACCGCATCCGGGCCATAACCGGGCCACGCCCTCACCACGCTTACGGGCGACGGGGCGCTTTCACGCAACGGGCGCTGACCGATTGACACCGGCAAGGAATATTCCTTACCATGGTCATGCCAATCCAAGGAGACCATGATGGGAACTCTCCGCGAAGTCGCCTCGGTAACCTCCAAGGGACAGATCACCCTGCCGAAATCCGTCCGCCAACTGCTCGGCGTGGAGTCCGGCGACAAGGTCGTTTTCGACGTGGAGGGAGAACAGGTCGTCGTCAGGCGCGCCGACGGCCAGCCGCACGCCGATCCGGCCATCCTTGGCTTCCTGGCGCTGCTGGAGAAGGACATTCAAAGCGGCAGGCGCATCCGTGGATTGCCCGAGGGATTGGCACGCTCCATGGCCGCCGCTGCGGCGAGTACGCCCGGCGATGTGGATGAAGGGATTGAAGGCGACGTGGCGTTGTAATGCAGTGCCACGGCTGGAACGTGCTCTTCCATGAATGCCTGATCGAACAGCTTGAGAAGCTGGAGCAGGCTGCGGCGCGCGCGACGGCCCAGAACCCCGAAAATGCCCAGGCAAACGCCAATGTCAAATTGTTTCGGGCCCTTTCGCGTCTCATGCTGGAAACCGTCCCCAGGGATCCCGGCCGCGAGGAATACCGGCAGGGCAACACCATGGGGCCCGCGTTTCGCCACTGGCGGCGGGCCAAGGTGGGCAGGCGCTTCCGGCTTTTCTTCCGTTTCGATTCCACGGCCAGGATCATCATTTTCGCCTGGGTCAACGATGACCGTACCTTGCGCGCGGCGGGAAGCAGGTCGGACCCATACGCCGTCTTTCAAAAGATGTTGCAGCGTGGTCATCCCCCTAACGATTGGGACGCCCTGCTCGCAGCCAGTCAGACCGGACGGCGCACCTGAAGGCCAGCCCCAAAAGGCTTCCGGCCGGTGACCGCCTCCCCTCGCCCACCCCGGCCGCCAACCGCCGCCGCGTAGCACAGGCCATCCACAACACGCCCCGGCGTCCCCTTGTTCCTGCTTCCCCTTGCTGGTAATGCTTCCCTGGAAACCGCCTTCCGGCGGGCTTTGGCAACAATGGTGATGCGCCCGGCATGGCGGTGGCGGTTTTGCAATTCATCTGCATATCATCCGTCACACGGCAGACTCACTCGCTGCTTTTTGAAAAGTATTCCCGGCGATTAACACAAAGACTGCGCTCCTTCCCAAAAGGAGGTTCCCATGCCTACCGAGATATCGGTACAGATCGTGCGCAACGAAGAGATGAACATTGGAGTGGGCACAAAGGCCGTGGTCGAGCCGCAAGGCGTGGGAGAGCGATTTGCGTCACGATTCGTCGGCTGGACACCGCAAAAGTACATGATTTTAAGCCTGCCGACGGTCGTGACCGTGCGCGACCATATCTACGACGGCAAAAAACTGGTCATCCGGTACATGTCGTGCGACGGCTTGGTCTGTGGGTTTGAAACGGAGGTGCAGGGAGCCGTATTCACGCCGCAGCGCATCGTCTTCGTGGACTATCCAGCCAAGTTGGCCGTCCACAGCATACGTAAAGGCAAGCGTGTCAGCGTTTTCTTTGGCGGAGAACTCACTTATGCGGACATAACGTGCAAATGCTATGTCCTGAACATCTCTGTGGATGGATGCCAGATCGCCATGGAGACACCCAATGTTCGCGCCCCCATGCCCAACATCGGGGATGATCTTGCCGTCCATTTTGTCTTGCCGGGACTGGAACCTGCAACATATTCCATACCCGGCTCCCTGGCCCGCGTGTCGGACCAGAAAAACGCGGCATACCGGCACTTCGGCGTCAAGTTCGCCACACTGTCCGAGACGGACTCGAAAAAACTGGAGGCCTACGTCGCCGACGCTGAAAAATACATGAGTCACACCTGCTCCATCGACAAATGAGCAGGCCGCGTCGTTGCGCGGCGAAGCCGGGCCCCGCGGTCCCCCCGCGACCCGGGCAACGGCGCGTCACGAGGCCCGCCCGCTCACCCCGGCCGCCTCGAAGGTCGCCATGTCGTTGAATATCGCCGCGGCGCAGCGCAGGACGAAGATGGCCATGGCCGCCCCCGTGCCCTCCCCGAGCCGCATGTCCAGGTGCAGAAGCGGCCGCGCCCCCAGGGCCTCCATGACCATCATGTGCCCGTGCTCGGCCGAGGCATGGCTGAAAAAGGCATAGTCCGCCACGTCCTGATGCATCTTGACGGCCGCCACATAGGCCGCCGTGGAGATGAACCCGTCCACCACCACGGGCAGCCGGTTGGCCGCCGCCCCCAGGACCAGCCCGGCCAGGGCCGCTATCTCGCAGCCGCCCAGGGCGGCCAGAATCTCCAGGGGATCGCCGCCGGACACGGCGGCGTCGTTGGCCCACAGGGCCTTGCGCACCACCTCGGCCTTCAGGCGCACCCCGGCCGGCGGCAGCCCCGCCCCGGGGCCTGCGATTTCAAGGGGAGTAAACCCCATGTAGGCGCAAAAAAGGGCCGTGGACGGCGTGGTGTTGCCGATGCCCATCTCCCCCATGCCCAGGCAGCGCACGCCCTCGGCCGCGGCCGCGCTGGCCAGGCGAATGCCCGTCTCCACGGCCTGCTGGCACTGGTCCACGCTCATGGCCGGTCCCTGGGCCAGGTTGGCCGTGCCGGGCATGACCTTGGCCGACACCAGGGACGGATGCGGCGCGAATTCCCCTCCGGCGCAGCCCGCGTCCACCACCGTCAGCCCCACCCCGGCCGTGCGGGCCAGGGCGTTGACCCCCGCCCCGCCGGCCAGGAAATTGGCCACCATCTGCCGGGTCACCTCCTGGGGGAAGGGGCTGACCCCCTCGGCCGTCACCCCGTGGTCCCCGGCGCAGGTGAAGATGCGGGCCGGGTCCACGCCCGGGGCTTGGCCGCCGGCGATGCAGAAAAGCCTGGCCGCCGTCTCTTCCAGGCGTCCCAGGCTGCCCCGGGGCTTGGTCAGGTTGTCCAGGCGGGCCATGGCCGTTTTGCGCAAGGTTCCGTCCACCGGGGAGATGGCGGCCAGGGTGCGGCTTAAGGTATTGGGCATGATCATCACTCCTTGCTGTCGCCAGCGGCCGGGGCGTCGGGCTGGGCGTCGGGTGGGGCCAGACGGGGCTGGCCCGTGGAATCGAGCACGGCCTGCCAAAATTCGGAAGCCGTGTCGATGCGGCGGCGGTCGGCGCTGGCCAGGGCCAGGGGCACGTGCACGTAGCGGTCGTGCATGGAGCTCACGAGAAGGCCGGTCTTTCCGGCCATGCCCGCATGCACCGCGTGCTGCCCCAGAAATCCGCAATACACGGCATCGGCCACGTTGGCCGGGACGGAACGGATGATGTAGCTGGGATCGATGTATTTGAGGGTGATGGGCAGGCCCTGGCAATAGGACTTGATCTCGCGCATGAGCAGGCCGCAGATGTCGCCCAGGACCGGATTTCCCGAGGCGTCCACCTCGTCCGTGGGCGGCAGCAGATGCTGCCCGGCGCCCTCGGCGGCCACCACCACGGCGTGTCCGCGCCTGACCAGCCGGTCCCCCAGGGCCGCAAGGAACCCGTCCGGCCCGTGCAGGGCGAAACGCTCCTCGGGGATGAGCACGAAATTGACGTGTTTCAGGCCCATGGCCGCCGTGGCCGCGATGAACCCGGAGTTGCGGCCCATGAGCTTCAAAAGCCCGATGCCGTAGGGCGCGCCCACGGCCTCGGTATGGGCGCAGGCGATGGCCTCGGTGGCCTTTTCCACGGCCGTGACGAAGCCGAAGGTGCGGGCCACGAAGCGCATGTCGTTGTCGATGGTCTTGGGGATGCCCACCACGCCGATGGGCAGGCCCCTGGCCGCGATCTCGTCCACGATGCGACTGGCCGCGCGCATGCCGCCCACGCCGCCGATGAGCACCAGGAAATTGATGTTCATGCGTTCCAGGGCGTCCACGACCTCGTCCACGGGCTGGGGACCGCGCGAGGAGCCGAGCAGGGTGCCGCCGAACTCGTGGATGTCGGCCACGTTGTCCGGGGTCAGTTCCAGGACGTCGTGGCGGCAGGACGGGATGAACCCGCGCAGGCCGTAGCGGATGCCCAGGGTCGCGGCCACGCCGTAGTTGTGGTGGGCCTCCATGACCACGGCCCGGATGACGTCGTTGATGCCCGGGCAGATGCCGCCCACGGTGACGATGGCGCACTTGGTCTTGGCCGGGTCGAAAAAGATGCGCTCCCGGGGCCCGGCCTCCTCGAAATAGACCGGTTCCCCGCCGTATTCACCGATCTGCTTTTTGGTGATAAAGGCCATGACCGACGGCTCGTCGGGCACGAACCGGCCGCAGATCTTGGGGCACGCCACCCGGGACTCCCCGAGGCGCGCGATGCGGACATCCTCGGGACCGATGCGGATACCCTGATCCGCCGCCGCGTTGACATTGACCACATGACCCTCCCGGCGCTCATGGTTGCGGCCGACGCGGTGCAGCGTCCGCCGTTTCTGCCCGTGGACCTCAAACCTACCGGCTCGGGCCGGTTCTGACAAGCCGCCCGGCAGGGCATATCGCCCCCTGGAGATCTCGTGACCGCCACCCCCCGTACCTTCCTCTTTCTGCCCCCCTTGCGCAAACCCGCCGGAGGCCTGGCCGTGCTGCTGCGGCTGGCCGCCCACCTGCACCGGGCCGGATATCCCGTGGCCCTGTCCCCCCGGGAGACCGTGCCGGACGCCGTGGCCGAACTGGCCCCGGAGGTCAGCCTCGTGCCCTTCGACGAGCTGCGCCTGACCCCGGACGACATCTGGCTGGTTCCCGAGGGCTGGCCCAACGCCCTGGCCCCGGGGCTTGCGGCCGGGGCCCGCTGCCTGGTCTACTGCCAGAACTGGGCCTACCTGCATAACGGCCTGCCGGAAAACGTCTCCTGGAACTCCCTGCCCGTGTCCTTTCTGGCCGTCTCCGACCCCGTGGCCCGGTTCATTGAGCTGGCCACGGGCAGCCGTCCGCCCATCCTGCGGCCGGGCATCGATCTCGGGCTTTTTCGCCCAGGCCCGGACAAACCCGGCGACGAGGTGCGCGTGGCCTACATGCCGCGCAAAAACAAGGCCCTGGCCGACCAGATCACCCGCCTCGTCCAGGCCAGGCAGCCCCGGACGGGCAGGCCGGTCCGGTTCACGGAGATCAAGGACATGACCCAGGCCCAGGTGGCCACGGCCCTGGGCCAGAGCCACATCTTCCTGGCCGTGGGATTTCCCGAGGGCTGCCCCCTGCCGCCCCTGGAGGCCATGGCCTGCGGCTGCGTGGTGGTGGGATATGCGGGACTGGGGGGGTTCGATTACCTGCGGCCCGTGCCGCCGGCCTTCGACCCGGCCTGGCCGCCGCTGCGGCCCGTGCCCTGGGGAGGCAACGCCTTCGTCACCCCGGACGCCGACGTGGCCCAGACGGTTTTGGCCCTGGAGGCCGCCGCCCGCACGATCCTCGACGGCGGCCCGGCCCTGGCCGATATCCTGCGCCACGCGGGCGACTGCGCCCGGGCCTACGGGCTTGCGGCCCAGGCCGAGGCCGCATGCCGGGTGTGGGAGGAGCTTGGGGCTCCGGCCAACTGAAGCGGCTCTCCCGGCGTCGCGGACGCCGCGTCCCCTCGCCTATTCCCCAAGCCCCATGCCCGGCTCCATGATCCGGCCCGTGAGCTGCGTCTCGTAGCCGCCCAGGGCCTCGACCCGGGTCTTATCATGGAAAACCGCAACATGGGGGAAATGGTGCTTTTTGACGGGCTGGAACGGTGATCAGATAGACGGTTGGATGGTGCGAATGGGTTGTTCGGAAGGAAAAGTATGGAGACCTGGTGAAAGGGAGGTCAATGGCCGAAAGGTGAGTAGACTGGTTCGGAGTTGAGAGGACGTGGTGCTCCAAGAAACGCAAGCAACGTTTGCCTCAAGACCGTCTCGTCTTTGGTTTGACACTCCCAAACCACAAGAACCCGCCAGCCCTGGGTTTCAAGGGCAGTAATACTTTCCGCATCTCGGGCTCGATTACGTGCAAGCTTGGGCTGCCAGTAATCTACGTTTGACTTGGGAGGCCGGGCATCCTTGCAATCCAGGTCAGGATGCTGGTGCCAGAAGCAACCGTGAACAAATATCACAGCACGCCGACTCGGAAAAACCAAGTCCGGTTTGCCCGGGAGGTCTTTCCGGTGAAGCCGGAAACGGTAGCCCATCCGGTGGGCCAGACGGCGTACTGCCATCTCAGGTTTCATGTCCTTGCTGCGGATGGAGCGCATGTTAGCTGCACGCCGCGATGAAGAGAGACTATCCATCGTAGATTAAATCACCAAATCGAGGGGTAAATCCGAAATGTCGCGAAGACGTTTCCCGTCTATCATGGTATGCAACATTTCTTCTGAATCTTCATAGTGAAGTTCTTTAACAGTCTGCATGAGTTCTGGAAGCGCAAAATGATACACACAATCAATATCACCCGTTCCAAGAGCTATCGAAGCAATCCTATTCGGCGTGGGCTCTCCGGTGACGACGGCAATATGGGGAAGGCGTCCCTTTCTGTTCCTGACAAGATTTAAGCCCTCAGATCGTGCATTCTGGGCTCTGTCACTTCGAAGAGTCCATTTACAAGAAACGCTTGCGTGGAGCATGGGGCGAGGCTTATTGATTTCACGGAGGCTGGTGAATCTTGCGAGACTATCATCAACGAGAACTTCCGTAGCATTAATGACATCATCTTTTTCAGGATAGCGGACAATCACAACGTCGGGCTTGATAAGGTAGTCACTTCCAAGAGCAGCGGCGAGTTGCGGGTTTTCCTTGGCGATTTCAACCAGTGCTGCTAAGTGCTCGTATTGATCAAAATCCGCGATAGTCCCAAACCCTTTTCCGACTTTATATTGACCAGGACGGAGATGCCGTAACCGGTCAAATGTCTCCTTGAGGTATTCAGAACAGATTTCTTCGAACTTGTTTCCGGACATCTGGCCGGCAAGTCTTGAACCCGTATTGTTGTGTCCCAAACGCTCAAGGATGCCTGAAGCGATGGCAACGCTCGGCTTGTTATGCTTGTCAGCGTTGCTTGGAATTCCTTTGTCGTCAGTGCATAGAACAGAAGCAAAAAGAGCTGCATGGAAACTCCGGCGAGCTTCTGACATGAACACTTCCGTAGACATCAAGCACGCTTCCTTTCCCTCGTGGTTATTTCCGGAATCACCTTGCCGCTGGTCAAGCAAGCGTGAAGTTGAGCCGCAACAGCATAGGCCACAGGCGGCGGGAACGCGTTCCCTACTTGCCGGTAAGCAGGTGTTTTCTTTCCTGCAAATATCCAATCATCTGGAAACCCTTGAAGGCGTGCCACCATGGGCACAGTAAGCCGGGGAATCCCTACAAAGTCCCGATCTGGTGCTTCATTTGCTATCGCATGGCCGTCAACTCCCAACGCAGCCCAAGCCGCCTTCGCGCGAGTCGGCCCCAGGTCGGGGCCGCCATGTTTCTTGGACCCCCCAACTATTGTTGGAGCTATTTCATTTGCACGCTTACGCCATGCTCCGGCAGCACGCCATCCCCTGGAAGCCATAAGGTCGAAAAGAGTATCACCAACTGTCGGAGGATTATGCTTCTGAGGTGTGGGCCAGTTAAAAGAGGAAGCCATTTCTTCACGGATGGCGATGAACACGACGCGGGGCCGGAGTTGAGGAACTCCGAAGTCTGAAGCATTCAAAAGCCGCCAGTCCGTCTTATACCCAATTTTTGCGATCATTCCAGAGACATAGTGGCGATAATCGTCAAAAACCGCATCGAGAATGCCTCGCACGTTCTCAATCATGATGGCACGGGGGCGAATCTGGTCAATTAGCCGGAGGGCAACCGGAAACAGATTGCGTTCATCGGCTTTGCCAAGCTGCTTGCCGGCTTTGGAGAAAGGCGGACAGGGTAGTCCGCCAGCAAGAAGGTCGATCCCTTTGAATGGAGAACCGTCAAATTTCTCTAGGTCTTGTTCAAAGACTTGCCACTGCGGACGATTAAGACGCAACGTTTCACAACAGCGCGAATCGATTTCAACAAGACCTTGATGGGCAAAACCGGCCCTCTCAAGGCCAAGGGCTTGCCCGCCGCCGCCGGCGCACAACTCAAGGGATGTAAGTCCCGTTTCCATCCTTCCCCTCGTCTCTTGTTTCAACGCCCAGAACCATTAAACGATAATCTCGTGAGTTCGTCGAGAGTTTCGTAGTGTCTGGCCGAGGAAAAGGCTAGGGGATCAGCCTCCCCCCGCCTATTCCCCAAGCCCCATGCCCGGCTCCATGATCCGGCCCGTGAGCTGCGTCTCGTAGCCGCCCAGGGCCTCGACCCGAGTCGTGAACTCCGGCGTGGCGATGACCGCCAGGATCGCCTGGATTTTCGGATCATCCAGGAAGGTCCGGGGGATGATCAGGTCGTAGCGCTCCCGGGCCACGGGCAAAAAGTCCAGGGACAGGGCCCTGGCCGCCGCATAGACCCCCATGCCGCAGTCCGCCGCGCCGGTCTGCACGTTCACGGCCACGGCCATGTGCGTGAATTCCTCATGCCCGTAGCCGGTCACCCGGCCCGGATCGACGCCCGCCTGCCGCAGGTGGTGGTCGAAAAGAATCCGCGTGCCCGCGCCCTTTTGCCGGTTCACGAAGCGCACCTCCGGCCTCGCCAGATCGGCCACGCCCCGGATGCCCTTGGGGTTGCCCGGGGCGATGATGAACCCCTGGTGCCGCAGGGCCAGGTTCACGGCCACCAGGTCCATGTCCGGCAGGTATTTGTTCAGGAACGGGAAATTGAAGTCGCCCGTCTCCGGATCGAACAGGTGCGATCCGGCCAGCAGGGCCGCTCCCGACTTGAGCGCCGTCAGCCCCCCCATGCTGCCCACGTGGCTCGACGCCAGCCGCACCGGCTCGTCCCGGCGCATGAGCATGTCGGCCAGGATGTCCAGGGTGTTGTCGTGGCTGCCCACGGCCACCAGCGTCCGCTCCAGGTCCGTGACGTCCACGAACAGTTCGGCCGCCACCTCCTTCCCGGCCTCGATGCCCTCGGCCTCGGCCGGGATGCGGGTCACGGCCTGGGCCTTGGTCAGGGTGGTCATCATGCCCGCCCCGCGCCCCAGGGGCAGGCCCACGTAGTGGTCGCCCACCCGGCCCACGGCCAGGCGCAGAAATTCCACCAGTCCCAGTTTCGAGGGCACGGCCCGGGCCAGCCGCACGGGCACCGCCGGGCGGCACTTGGGTGCGGCGCGGCCCAGCCAGGCGCACACGGGGCTTACAAGCTCCTCGAAGCACACCACGGCGCTGACCGGATAGCCCGGCGCGCCCACGGCCAGCTTGCCCCGGCACACGCCCAGGATGGACGGCTTGCCGGGCATGGCCGACACCCCGTGCACGTAAACCTCGCCGAAGCGGGCGATGGTGGACCGGGAATAATCCTTGCTCCCGGCCGACGATCCGGCCACCAGGACCACGGCGTGGGCATCGGAAGACAAGGCCGACTCGAAGGCCGCGGCCAGGGCCTCGGGGTCGTCGGGCACGGGCGGCATGCGGCGGGCGGAAAACCCCAGGGACTGGGCCAGGGCGCACAGCATCATGGAATTGCTCTCCACCACCTGCCCCGGGCCCGGCTCGGGGCGCAGCGTATAGTCCATGATCTCGTCGCCGGTGGGGATGACCACGATGCGCACGGTCTCGTAGACCGCGATGTCGTACACCCCGCAGGACAGAAGCGCGCCCACGTCGTAGGGGGTGATGCGGCGATGCCGGGGCAGGATCATCTCCGTGGCCACGATGTCCTCGCCGATGCGGCGCACGTGGGTCCAGGGCGCCACCGGGGCCTCGATGGCGGCGGTGTCGCCGTCCATGACCACGTTTTCGATCATGATCACGGCGTCCATACCGTCCGGCAGGCGGTTGCCGGTGTTGACGAAGCCGAAGTCGCGGCCGGGGGCGAGGCGCACGGGCGCGCCCTCGCGGGCGGCGAAGGTGGATTCGGCGCGCACGGCGATGCCGTCCATGGCCGCGCCGTGGAACGTGGGCGAGGAGTGGCGGGCGATGACCGGTTCGGCGGTGACGCGGCCGGCGGCGCGCTCCACGGGGATGGTTTCGACGCCGACCAGGGTTTCCCGGTCCAGGGCGTTTTTGGCGCGCGCGACGGCCTCTTCCAGGGGTATCATCTTGAGGTAGATGTTGCGCTTCATTTGGAATCCAAGAGTTCCCTTCATCCGTTCGTTTCAGAATTTCGTTTGGTTCGCCGGGCTCGGGGTTTGCGACACAGTGCGGCGGCAGCAACGCTCAGCAAGGCTTCGCGCAGCCGCCTTTCTGTGCGCAAACCCGTCGCCCGGCCAGGGCATTATTCTTTCACGCGGTCATCCGCATAAGAAAAAGAATCTTTGTTTGATGGAAATACATTTCATGTATTTCCTGTGGGGTGCAAACCCGTCGCCCGGCCAGGACATTTTTCTTTCATGCCCTTTCCCCGCTGCCTCGTCCGGACGTGCCGGGGGGGTCCGGGGGGAATCATTCCCCCCGATCACTCTTCTCCCCACAGTTCCGTCAGCCCGTCGTAGGCGTCCACGCGGCGGTCGCGCAGAAACGGCCAATGGCGGCGGGTTTGTTCCACCAGGGCCGGGGTGATGTCCACGGTGAGGATGGCCTCGGCGTCAACGGGCGCCTGGGCGACGATCCGGCCCATGGGATCGGCCACGAAGGATGACCCCCAGAATTCCAGGCTGCCGCCGTAGGCCTTGCCCTTGCCTTCGATGCCCACCCGGTTGACGGCGGCCACGTAGAGGCCGTTCGTGATGGCGTGGGCGCGCTGCACGGTCATCCAGGCCTCGCGCTGCGTCGCGCCGAATTCGGCCTTTTCCGAGGGGTGCCAGCCGATGGCCGTGGGATAAAAGAGCATGAGCGCCCCGAGAAGCGCCGTGGCCCGGGCGGCCTCGGGGAACCACTGGTCCCAGCAGATGAGGGCGCCGATATGGCCGTGTGGCGTGGGGAAGGCCCGGAACCCCAGGTCGCCGGGGGTGAAGTAGAATTTTTCCTCGAAGCCCGGGTCGTGGGGGATGTGCATCTTGCGGTAGATGCCGGTCACGTCGCCCTCGGGACCGATGACGGCCAGGGTGTTGTGATAGAGCCCGGGCCCACGGCGTTCGAAAAACGGCGCGATGACCGTGACGTCGCTTTCGCGCGCGGCCCGGGCCATGGCCTGGGTGGTGGGCCCTTTGACGGGTTCGGCCAGATCGAAGGCGGCATGGTCCTGGGTGCGGCAGAAATACGGCGTGGCGAAGAGTTCCGGCAGGCAGACCATGTTCGCCCCGGAGGCGGCGGCCTCGCGGATGAGGGAAGCGGCCTTGGCCAGGGAGGCGGCTTTGGTCTTGGCCGGGGCCATCTGGACGAGCCCGGCGGTGAAGGGCGCGGTCATGGGGTCTCCTTGCAATGGCTGTACGCTCAATTCGGCAAACATACTGTCAATTCCGGCATAGATCAAGGCAGGCACAATACGGCAGGCACGGCACGTCGCGGCCCGCCACGCGGCGGATCAGGAGAATATTCCGAAAAAACGCCCGGCGTCGCGCACGAAAAGCGCCGCGAAGACGAACAGGGCCAGCCCCAGAAGGCGCATGAGCAGGGCGTATCCCCGGCTGCCCAAAAAGACCCGGAAGCGTCCGGTCAAAAGCGCCGCGCAGACCTTGGCCCCCACCAGGCACAGGTAGAAGCCGCCCAGAAACGCGGCCGAGGCGGCCAGGCCTCCCGGGGAGCGGGCGGCGGCCAGGGTGGCCGGTGCGCCCACGGTGGCCCAGAAGACGTAGGGATGGGGGTTGGTGAAATTGGCGATGACGCCTTTTTTCAGCGACCCCGGCGCGACGCGGATGTCCGGCAGGGCCACGGGCCGGGCGCGCAGGCATTCCAGGCCGTAAAACGCCACCACGGCGGCCCCGGCCAGGGACAGCACGCCCAGGATGGCGGGCCGGTCGCGTACGAAGGACAGGGCCAGGAGGGAGGCCACGAGCATGGGCACGTCGGTGAAAAAGGGGGCCATGGCCACCTTGACCCCCTCGCGCGGCCCATGGGCCAGGGTCTGGGCCATGACCAGGGTCAGAAGTGGCCCCGGGGAGAACCCGGCGCTGGCCCCAAGGGCCGCCCCGGCGGCGAAAAAAGCTGAAATGTCGGTCATCTTCCTGTCCCGGGCCGGGTTTTTCTTTCCGGTGCCCCTGTGCTAGCATGGCCGCCATGCCCCGGTCACGACGCGTTCATGCCCGCCGGGCATGATTCCGGCCGGATGTGGCCACGTGTCCGAATGCGGGCGGATACGGGCGGATACGCCCGGACGTGGCCGGCCTTGGGGTATCCGCAAACGGGACGGGCGGCAAGGCCCGCCTATCGGCTACACCCGGCGGGCGCACGGGCGCGGGCCAGGACGGAGGTTTCATGACCGGTACGGATGAAGGCATCAAGCATCTTCTGGCCGCCGACATCGGCGGCACCAACAGCCGTTTCGGCCATTTCCTGTCCCACCCGGACGGTCGCCTCGAGCAGGTCCACAATCTCTGGCTGTCCACCCGCGAGGCGGTCTGCTTCGCGGATCTGCTCGCCGCCCTGGGCGGATCGGATTTCCCCTTGCGGCCGGGCGACGCCGACGCGGCGGTCTTCGCCGTGCCCGGCCCCATGTCCGGACCCGTGGGCGTCATGGGCACGGCCTCGGCCCTGACCTGCACCTTCGCCAACATCGCCTGGGACATGGACCTGGACCGCGACGCCCCGCGCTTCGGCCTCAGGCGCGCGGCCCTGGTCAACGATTTCGCGGCCCAGGCCCAGGGCTTCCGCACGCCCCTGGCGAAGGACTCCCTGCCGATTGTGCCCGGCTACTTCAACCCGGGCAAGGTGCGCGGGGTCATGGGCGCGGGCACGGGACTCGGCATGGCCGCCCTGGTGCCCCTGGCGGACGGCGGCCATCAGGTGCTGTCCTCGGAGGGCGGCCACGCCGCGCGCTTTTTTCACCGCGAGGAGCAGGACTATCTGCGGCTTGTGGCCGAGGTCACGGGCGAACCCTATCCCCGGGGAGACGTGGTGCTGTCGGGGCTCGGCCTGTCCCTTGTCCACCGCTACCTGACCGGCCGCGACCTCTCCGCCGCCGCGGTGGCGGCGGAAATCACCCCGGACAGCGAGACCACGGCCTGGTTCGCCTCCTTCTACGGCCGGGCGGCCCGGGACTACGCCCTGACGGTGCTGGCCGGGGGCGGCATGTACCTAAGCGGCGGCGTGGCCGCGAAAAACCCCATGCTCGTGACGCACCCGCATTTTGCCCGGGAGTTCGTGGATTCGCCCTCCATGACCGGATTTTTATCCGCGATCCCGGTCTCCCTGGCCCGACGCCAGGACATGGGGCTTTTCGGCGCGGCCCTGTGCGCGCACCTGCTGCTTGGCCGGAAACCGCCGTCCTGATACCAGGGGGGACATGGCACAATCCGCACAAGGCCGCCTGCTTTTCGCCGCCCGGGATCTGTTCCCAGCCGTGGGCGGAGCCAGCCTGAGCATGGTTCCCTTGTTGCGGGCCTTCTCCCGGGCCGGATACGACGTGACGTCGGTCAATGCGCTGCCGCCCGGCGCGTTGCCCCACACCGTGGCCGATGAGCCGTTTTCCGCCCGGGTGGTGCGGGACTTCGCGGCCGAGGTCGCAGGGATCATGGACCGGTGGCGTCCGGATCTGGTGATCACCCAGGGCTGGAGCAGCACCCAGGTGCTCGCCGAGGCCTTCGCCCGGAATCTGCGCACCTGCCTGTTTGCGGTGGATCTGATCGGCTATGCCCCGCAGGAGTGCTTCGAGGGGCAGGACATCGACTTCGCCGCCAACCTCGGCGCCCTGCGAGGCGTCGACCTGGTGGTGGCCAACAGCGCGTACATGAAACGGCGTCTGCGCGAACTCTCCGGCATCCGCGCCGAGGTGGTTGCGCCGATCATCACGGAGGACGACTACCTGACCGCCGGCCTTCCGCGAACGGCGTCCCGGAGGTTCGTCACCCTGGCCAGCGGCCTGGCGCACAAGGGCGTGGACATCTTTTTGCGGCAGGCCCCGCGCCTGGGCCGCCCCTGCCTGATCTGCGGCCCCCTCGAACCCGGCCGGGAAGCGCGGGTCGCGGCCTGCGCAAACACGCGGCATGTGGGGTACGTCTCGGACATGCGCCCCGTCTATGCCCACACGGCCTGTCTGGTGGTGGCCTCCCTGTTCGAGGAGACCTTCGGCCGGGTCATCGTGGAGGCCAACATGAACGGCATTCCCGTGGCCGCCCTGGACCAGGGGGCCTGCCGGGAAACCCTGGGACGCGGCGGCGTGCTGTTTTCCACCCCTGGCGCATTGCCCGAGGCCGTACACGTGGCTCTGGGCGTATCCCCGGACGTCTGCCGGGACAATGCCCGGCGCTTCGCCAGCGCCAGCCAGATCGAAAAGGCCCTGCGGCTCGTCGCCGACGTGCTGCACAGGCCATAGCCAACACGGACCAACGCATGAACAAGGATTTTTTTCGCGTCGTCTCCCCGGCCCGGTTCCTGGAACTCCTGGACCGGTTCCCGCCCCTTGCCGCCGCACCCGTGGACCTCGAGGCAGCCCGGGGGCGCTTTTTGGCCCGGGATGTCGTGGCCGCCGAGGATCTGCCGCCCCTTTCCCGGGCGGCCATGGACGGCTATGCCGTGCGCGCCGCCGACGTCTTCGGGGCCGGCGAGGCCAACCCCGCCTACCTGGACTGTGCCATGGAGGTGCCCATCGGCGTCATCCCCTCCGCTCCCCTGCCCCCGGGAACCTGCGCCCGCATCGTCACCGGCGGGATGCTGCCCGAGGGAGCCGACGCCGTGGTCATGGTGGAGCATACCCTGGACATGGGCGCGGGCACCGTGGAGTTTCGCAGGTTCGCGGCCCCGGGCGACCACGTCATGCACCGGGGCGACGACGCCCGGAACGGACAGGTGGCGCTTTCCGCCGGACGCCGCCTGCGGGCCCAGGAGATCGGGCTTCTGGCCGCCCTGGGCGTCACCCGGCCCGTGGTCGGCGGGAGGCCCCGGGTGGCCGTTTTGTCCACGGGCGACGAACTGACGCCCATCGACGTCACGCCTCCCCCGGGCGGCATCCGCGACGTCAACACCCACGCCCTGAGCGCCCTGTTGCGCGATTTCGGGGCCACGCCCGTGCCCCTGGGGCTCGTGCCCGACGTGGAGGGGGCCATCCACGCCGCCCTGGCCGCCGCCGTGGCCGACTGCGACGCCGTGCTCGTGTCCGGCGGCAGCTCCGTGGGGGCCCGGGATTTCACCCTGGCCGCCCTGGCCGCCCTGCCCGACTCGGAGATCCTGGCCCACGGCGTGGCCGTAAGCCCCGGCAAGCCCACCATCCTGGCCCGGGTGGGCGAAAAGCCGGTCATCGGGCTGCCCGGCCAAGTCACCTCGGCCCAGGTGGTCATGACCCTTTTCGGGCGGCCCCTGGTGGAACGCCTCATGGGCGACCCCCAGGCCCTGACCCGCAAGCCCCTGACCTTCCCGGCCGTCCTGGCCCGCAACCTGGCCTCGAAACCGGGCCGCGAAGACCATGTCCGGGTCCGCCTGGAGCATGCCGGGGGCGACCTGCCCCTGGCCCATCCCGTGCTCGGCCGCTCGGGACTGCTCAAGACCCTCCTGGAGGCCGACGGCCTGGTGGCCATCGACGCCGCCAGCGAGGGCCTGGAGGCCGGCAGCCGCGTGGACGTGCGTCCCTTGTAGGCGTGTGCGTGGGGGGGGGGAAGGAGTCGGGCTCCGTCCCGGCGGCTAGTGTCACGTCCCTTAAAAAATACGAGAGTATTTTTCAAGAAAAATCAATGGTTTTGGCTTGTTGCCTACGAAACGCCATCTGCGCTTTTCGTGGACGCGACACTAGGTCATCAGGTGCCGGGCCAGGGCCGCGCCCTTTTCGCCGCCCCCGGCCATGCGGGCCAGTTCCTCGGCCACCTGGGCGGGTTCGAGGCGGGCGCAGCGGGTGGAGGTGGTGTCGGCCTCGATCTCCTTGAGCACCCGGAAATGGCGGCCGGCCCTGGCGGCCAGTTGCGGCCAGTGGGTGATGAGCACGATCTGGGAATCCCGGGCCAGGGCCACCAGCCGGTCGGCCACGCTGCCAAGCGTCAAGCCGCCGATGCCCGCGTCCACCTCGTCGAAGATGAGGGTCGGCTGCTCGGATTCGGCCCGCAGGCTGGTGACGGCCAGCAGGAACCGCGACAGCTCGCCGCCCGAGGCGATCTTGTCCAGGGGCTGGGCGGGCTGGCCGGGGTTGGGCTTCCACAGGATGCGGGCCCGGTCCTCGGTGAGCGGCGCGGCGAGGTGCGGCGCGGCGTAGACCGCAGCCGGGGTGAAGTCGAACAGGATGTCCAGTTGCGGCGCGAACCCCAGCCCGGAAAGCTCCGACTTCAGGCGCGCCGACAGGCGTCCGGCGGCCTCGCGCCGGGCCTCGGACAGGGCCGCCAGGGTCTCGGCCAGGGCATCGCACAGCCCCCGTTCCTCGCGGCGCAGGGCGGCCAGATCCAGGCCGCAGACATCGAGAAAGTTCAGGTTCCGCTCGATCTCGACGTGTAAATCCACCAGCTCGTCCAGGGACTTTTTCAGCTTGCGCTTGAGCTGGGCCAGCTCGAACAGCCGGGCCTCGATGGCGTCGGGATCGTCGTCCACGGCGGCGGCCAGGGGGGCGGCGCGCAGGCGCTGGGCCAGGTCGCGCAGGGCGTGCCGGGCGGCGGCCACGGCCTCGCGGTCGGCGGCGAAGTCCGGAAAGGCGGTCCCCACGGCCCCCATCTCCCGCTCCAGGTCGGCCAGGATGCGCACGGCCCCGGCCTCGGAGACCAGCAGATCCATGGCCCGGCCCACGGCCTCGCGGCCCTTTTTGGAATGGGCCAGGGCGGCCTTTCGGGCCAAAAGCTCGTCTTCCTCGCCGCGCACCGGGGCCACCCGGCCGATCTCGCCGCGCTGGTATTCCAAAAGCTCGCGCCGGGCCGTCAGGTCGCGGACCCGGTCCTCGAGGTCCGCAATGCGCCCCGAGAGCAGGGACAGCCGGTGCACGAGGTCCGCCTTGGCGGCCGGAAGCCGCGCCGCGTCCGGGGCCAGGAAGGCGTCCAGCAGGGCGGCCTGGAAGGCGGGCTGGAGGAGCTTTTGCTGCCCGTGCTGGCCCACGTGCATGAGCAGTTTGGGGCGCAGGTCGCGCAGGGACTCCTGGGAGGCCAGCCGGTCGTTGATGGTGACCCGGCTGCGGCCGGTGTCTGCGGCCAGCTCCCGGCGCAGGATGACCTGCTCGTCGCCCAGGTAGAACAGGGCCTCGACCACGGCCTTTGCCGCGCCCGGGCGCACCAGCCCGGCGGACATCTTCTCGCCGGTGAGGAAATTGAGCGCGCCGACGATGAAGGATTTGCCCGCGCCGGTCTCGCCGGTGAGGGCGTTTAAGCCCGGGGCGAATTCGAGTTCCATGTCCTCGATGAGCGCCAGGTCTTTGATGCGCAGAAGTTCGATCATGATGCCCGCGTCCTGTTCGGCGAAAAAGAAGGTTCCCGGGGGGGCGTCACCGTCTGAGCCTGGGATCCAGGATGTCCCGCAGGCTCTCGCCCAGAAGGTTGTAGCCGAGCACGGTGAAAAGGATGGCCAGCCCGGGGAAGATCGACAGCCAGGGCGCGATCTCCAGCACGTCCTTGCCCTCCATGAGCATGTTGCCCCAGCTCGGGGTGGGCGGCTGCACCCCAAGCCCCAGAAAGCTCAAGGACGACTCCACCAGGATGGCCCCGGCCACGCCCAGGGTCGCGGACACCAGCACCGGGGCCAGGGCATTGGGCAGGATGTGGTGAAAAAGGATGCGCCCCGTGCCGGTCCCGGCCATCCGCGCCGCCAGGACGAATTCCCGGTTGCGTAGGGTCAACGTCTCGGCCCGCACCAGCCGGGCCACGCCCATCCAGGAGGTCAGGCCGATGACCACCATGATGTTCACCAGGGACGGCTCAAGGAAGGCGATGACCGCCAGGATCAGGAAAAAGGACGGGAAACACAGCATCACGTCCACCCCGCGCATGACCGCCTCGTCCACCAGGCCCCCGAAATAGCCCGACACCAGCCCCAGGACCAGCCCGATGGCCACGGACAGGCCCACGGCCACGAACCCCACCCACAAGGACACCCGGCCGCCGTAGAGCAGCCGGGCCATGACGTCGCGGCCCAGGGCGTCGGTGCCCATGGGATGCGTGAGGCTCGGCGGCTGCAGGACCGCGTCCACGTCCAGGCGCGTGGGGTCGTGGGCGGCCAGAAACGGCGCAAAAAGCGCCCCCAGGGACATGACCCCCACCAGCACCAGCCCGGCCAGGAACATGCCGTACCGGGCCCAGAAAAACCGGGTTCGCGAGGCGCTAGTCATCGCCGTCGCCTCCGGCCCGCACGCGGGGATCGGCCAGGGCGTAGCCCACGTCGGCCAAAAGGTTCCCGGCCAGGGTCAGGACCGCCCCCAGCACCAGGTTGCCCATGATCAGCGGATAGTCCCGGGACATGACCGCCTGGTAGAAGAGCTGCCCCAGGCCCGGCAGGGCGAAGATGGATTCGATGATCACCGAGCCGCCGATGAGCCCCGGCAGGGACAGCCCGAGGATGGTGATGACCGGCAACAGGGCGTTTCGCAGGGCGTGCTTGAAGATGACCACGCGCTCGGGCAGGCCCTTGGCCCGGGCGGTCAGGATGTAGTCCTGGCGCAGCACCTCGAGCATGGAGGAGCGCATGAACCGCGACATGCCGGCCAGGCTGCCGAAGGTGTAGATGAAAATGGGCATGGCCAGATGCCGGGCCAGATCGGCGATCTTTTCCAGGGGGGTGAACCGGGCGTAGTCAAGCGACGTCATACCGGAGATGGGCAGGATGGGCCAGTGGATGCCCAGGGCCAGCATGAGCAAAAGCGCCAGCCAGAAACCGGGCATGGCGAAGCCGAGAAAGACCAGCACGGTGGTGGCCCGGTCGAAGAGGCCGCCCTGCCTGTTGGCGGCGATGACCCCGATGGGGATGGCGATGGACAGGGTCAGGATGAGCGAGATGACGTTCATGCCGATGGTCAGGGGCAGGCGCTCCCGGATCTTGTCCCAGACGGCCCGGTTGTCGCCGCTTAAGGACCGGCCGAAATCGAAGCGCGCCATGCGCGACAGCCAGTCCAGGTATTGGACGTGGATGGGCCGGTCCAGGCCGTAGAGCTTTTCCAGGCGGGCGCGGGTCTCGGCCGTGGCGTAGGGGTTGAGGGTGGTCTGGAGATCGGTGGGCGAGCCCGGCGCCAGGTGGATGACGCCGAAACTGATGACGGTGATGCCGAGCAGGATCACGGCGACCCAGAGGGTTTTGATGGCGACGGCGCGGAAAAGGGCGGGCACGCGTTCTCCTTGTGGGGCGCGGCGATGGCGCGGGGTTCCGGGGTGGGAATCTACTGAAAAGGGGGGCTTATGGGAAGAGCGGCGGCGCGGGAAGGTTTTTTGCGGGCAATTCGCGGCAGGGTGTTGACTTCGGGCGGCATGAATGGCACAAGGCATTCCTCGCATGGGGCTGTAGCTCAGTTGGGAGAGCGCTTGAATGGCATTCAAGAGGTCGTGGGTTCGATTCCCTCCAGCTCCACCACAATGATTTCAAGGGGTTATCCGGAAACGGGTAACCCCTTTTTCTTTTGGGAAAGGCGGCATTGCGCCAACGGGTTTTGTTGGCGGCCCTGTAGGAGCAGCACAAGGGTTCGCAGAAGCGAGCCAGCATGAGCTCCCGGAAAAGGCCGCTTGATATTTCCGAGGGGCCGCCTCCCTTCGATATTTTGCTTCAGAAACAAACCGTTGCGGAACTTCCACGAATGCGAATGAGGCGGGAGGATGATGGGCGCTTGGAAAATTTTCAAACGGCCCAGGTTTTCCCTCTTGTCATCTGGACGGGGTCATTGGTAAATATATATAAATGAGGTGGTCGTGTAAAGTTGGACTGTCGGTTACGCTATGGTCCTTACGCGAGGAGGATGGTTTCCGATGTCCAAGCGCCGGAAGTTTTCGGCTGCGTTTAAGGCCAAGGTGGCGCTTGAAGCTCTGTCCGGCGAGTTGGCCAGCAAGTACGACGTACATCAAACGGTGATCGCAGGCTGGAAGCATCAGGCCAAGGAAGGTTTGGTGACGTCCTTTTCGGGAAAACGTCGGCCGTGGAAAATGATGCCGCTGCCGAGATCAAGGAATTGCACGCCAAGATCGGCCAACTCACAGAGGAAAAAAATTTTTAGAGCGAACCTTCACAAAACGGTGAGTCGCCAGAGAAAGCGGCATGCACAACAACCGGACTATAGCTTAACCTCGCCGCAAAACTGTCCAAACAAACGGAGCCACCGCATGGGCAAGGCAGTTTCTAAAAAACCTAGAAGAGTCTGGAGGTCAGTTGCTACTCGTGTCATGTCTGGCATTATTCAAATTATTGTGACTATTGTAGCTTCGTATTGTATAGTTTATTTTATCAATGACAAGATTGCTGATTACAACTTGAAAACAGACAAGCTAAACAAGCAAGAAGAATCATTGAGAACTTTAACTGGATGCATCTCTGAACAAATCACCCTGTCCGCAAATACATTTTACTGCAGGAATGTAAATCAGTGTGATAAACAAGCATATCAAGCGTATTTTGTGATTTAGTTTTAGAAGAGGCTATCAAAAGACAAATGAACGCTTCTGCTGATTGTAAAGCCGTAGGAAGCATTGCCCAAGTATCTTTTTCTCAAGAGATATCCGAAAAGATAGCTGGTCTCCTTGATAAGATTGACGAGATCGATAGCAAACGCTTTAACCTCTATGATTGCAATGCAGGATACAAAGACTTTAAATTGTTCATAGACGAACTAAATAATGACTACTACGGTCTTCTTAAAGGCATAACCTATGAAATTGAAAAAACAGAAAAAAGGAGATAGGTGTATTTTATGAATAAGAGCTTGATAGCAAAGATGTTGCTGTCGTTCACAATCGTTATAATTCTCCTCAATGCCTGTGCACCTTCAGGATTTAAGTATATTCCTCAAGGTAATACTCCTACACCTCCAACGGCAAATGATAAAAAGAAAGAGCAAACTGAGATAAATCATAACATTCCATAGGAGCTCCTCCCTCAATGCAAAGAATAATGTCTGCCTTTGGACATGTTGGGTCATATGGGAAGACCAAGACCGACTCTCTGTGTTGCATTTGTTTTGCTATTTTCATTGGTTGTACTGGATGTACATATTCTAATTCTAAAGATTCTGGTGCTATTAATTTCGATGCGCCAATTATTGCTGTCAGTAAGAACGCTATAAAAACTACTGATGCTATTTACTATATAGACGCACAAAGCGCGTCAAAAGAAATTGAAATCCAGAATGGAGATTCTACTTGCTGGGCATCTTGTCTACAATACCTAATAAAACACGAAAACTCAGGTAGTAAAATTTCGCAAAGAGACATCATTTCAAAAATTAAACCTGAGCTTACAGACTACAACAGTTATGAAGGAGCCGTAAGTCTATTGGGCACGATCGATGCGTTAGGATATGGGAATTTTAGTGTTTCGCCAGGGCATACACGACACCTTCTCGAGGGTTTAGATGCAGACAAACCCATTTTAATGAGCTACTATATATCCAAAGGCATGGCTCACGACGTGATAGTTTACAAGGTGCACTATATAGAGCTGGGTTTTGGCTGTGATCTAATCGCATATCTTCCAAGTGGGCTTATAACTTGCTATCGAATTATTGACTTTGAAGTACTTGACCCCGCAGATGGACAACTTAAAACTATTCAAGCTGCTGAAATTGAGAACAAGATAAACTACTTCATTTCAAAAAGTATACGATAATTGTACATTTTTGCTACGTGGCTATCCCCTTTCAGCATAGGTCATTGGGCCTGACCGTAAACAGGCCAGCAGCAGACGATCAAAAGCTTGGACAGGCCAGAGACGGCGATTGAAGCGATAGCAGAATCCGTCAAGTTAGCGTTGCAAATGTGTACAGTGATAGTATTTACCTGACACCACCCCCATTGGGCCAATACTCACGCTGCAACATAATCCTCCTCCGTCTCGGATTTCTTGGAAAGAACAGGCCTTCAAGGAAGACGCCGTATGGCATCCGCCCATTCAGGTTTCGACCGTGGTGCGGGTGCTCGTGGTTGTCATGACGGAAGTAGCGTGGCAGGATAGGTTAAGCAGGGCCTGTCGCCCAATGCGCCGGAGCCCTTCGGTCAACCGCGAATGTCACAAAAACCCCAGAAAATATTAAAAACGTGCGTTCTGGGTGGGATATAAAATGAATAAATTCATGATGTTAATGAAAGATAGCAGGCATGGCATTCAAGAGGTCGTGGGCTCGATTCCCTCCAGCTCCACCACTATGATTTCAATGGGTTAGGAACCACGTTCCTGGCCCCTTTTTTTTTGCCCAAGGGGCCTTGAAAGTTGGCTTGACGCCAACGGAAAACTCGACCCGCTGGCCCTCCGGCCTGACCTGCCCGGCCCTTTGATCTCCCATCGCAAGGATTCGAAAAAATGCCCTACAACATATCCTGGAAGCCCAGAGGAGTAATCTGGACATTCCATGGTACGATCACAGGCCAAGATGGCATCAAGGCAAACCAGGCTATCTACGGCGATCCCCGATTTGACAGTCTGCGGTACGGGATTGTTGACTTATCACGTGCCAAACAGTTCAACCTGTCTGGCGAGGATGTGGAAACGGCTGCCGCCTTGGACGAAGCAGCGACGCTGAGCAACCCACGCCTCGTTCTTGCCATCGTAGCCGATGCAAAAGAAGCCTTGAAATTTGCAGAACTGTACAAATCCGCCATGAGCAAAACACGTTGGAAAGTCGAGATATTCCCATCGATGGAAGATGCTGAAGATTGGATCAGTCACTTATGTGACCGGGAGTAATCCTTGAGACTACACGACTCCGTACACCTGCATCTGCCCGCCCGCGACCGGTGGATTGGCGTGGCCGTGGCTGCGGCCGAAGAGTATGCCTCACGACTCGGATTCAGCAAAGAGCGCGTCAGAGGCATCTGTTTAGCCCTGGATGAAGCGGCCATGAACGCCATTGCCTTCGGCTACGGCGGCCCGCACGACGAACTGCACGTCATCCTTTCCGCAACGGCCCACGGCATGCACCTTGCCCTACGCTCCCAGGGCCTGCCTCTGGACGAGGCCCTGCTGCCCCGGTACGACCCGAGCCGTCTTGGCGAAGGCGACACGACTGGCCTTGGCACACATCTCATTCGTAGGCTCGTCGACCAAGTATCCTTCTCGGTCAAGGAAGGCGGAGAGCGTGAAATTTCCATGTTTGCGCACCTCCCGCTTGATCTGTCTGTGGTGAGGGATACGTCCGAAGGAACTCCACCCGAGTTGCCAGCGGTAGCTACATCGCTCCCGCCCCAAGTCCTGCGTCGCGCGGTACCTAATGACGCCGACGCCATCGCCCGTCTCGCCTTGAGATCCCACGGCACAGTCCTTTTCGACGAGCGGATTTATTACCCGGCCAGTGTGCGGGAAATGCTTGAGACAGGCGAGATGATCTCTGTCGTTTCCGAGGTCGAGGGCATCGGGATAAATGGTCACGGGGCACTGCTGCTTCTGGAACCGGGAGTCGGGGAACTGACCTTCGGGTTCGTGGACGCACGCCACCAGGGCAAAGGCTGCTCCTGGGGGCTTGCTGATTGTCTCATGCAGATCGCCGCCGAACGCGGGGTGCGCGCCGTGCTGGCATCAGCGGTTACAAGCCATGTTCGTTCTCAACGTTCGGCGCTCCACGCAGGACTTAGGGAGTGTGCCCTACTTACTGCCGCAGGCCCGGCGGCCAGCGTCTGGAGCGAGGGTAACGCCGACAAGGCAGACGTTGTCCCAGGTCGTATCGCCGATCTCGTGTTGGTCCGCTGCCTCGGCGAACCCGACTCGTCTCCGGTCTACCTTCCGATCCGCCACAAGCGTATGATCGAACGCATCCTTGCCCATATCGGCCTCGGCAACTCCCCAGCCCCGGACACGGCCAAAGAGGCTCCCCTGCCGGACACCCCCTCAATCCTGGAGACTAAGGCGGACTTCAAGGAAGGCTGGGGCTTCGTCACCGTGGCCGAGCCCGGCCGAGAAGCCCTTGCCCAGATTGAGGCCCAGCTCCATGCCTCCCGCGCCCGGAACATCCCGTTGACCGTGCTCCTCCTGCCTCTGGACAACCCGCATACCCCGGGCCTGTGCGAAGCTGCGGAGAGACTCGGCTTTTTCTTCGCGGGCATTGGACCCGGCCGGGAAGGCCGCATGCATCTGGCGCTCCAGTTCCTTCACGACACGGAGCCGGAATTCGAGGCCATACAGGTCTACTCGCCCTTTGCCCGCGATCTGCTGGACTACGTACGCTCCTGCGCCCTGGGAGCGTAGCCCCTTCCCTCCTGGAGTTTTTGGCCCCCAACTCGCCCCACTCCTGACCGTTTTCAAAATTTCTGGACGTCACCCTTCCCGTCCAGCTAAAATCCCGGATATCGTATCGGGACGGTCCAGCGTTTCGAGGCTGGCGGTACAGGGGCGCAAGCCGAAGTTTGGATCGAGCTTGTGCCCCTCAGGCGAGGTTATCGGACCATGGGCAGAAGACCCATCGGCACCATCAACCGACACCGCGAATCTGTCAAAGAAGTAGCCACGTAGGACACGTGACCGCACAATTCGACGGTGTCCCGATTGACGTCCAGATGACAGTCATGTATGGTATAGCAGTTACAAAACTCATCCGCGCATCCCTGGCGGGCAGCATGATTGATTCGAACATCAAACCATAACCATGACGGCCCATGCCATGAAAGGAGATTGTAGCGGATTCTTGAAGCCGTAAGCACGACTTCATATTCAAACCTATAGCCATCCGAGAATTATTGGAATTTATTCAGCTGACAAATACACGGGCGCGTTCTGAATCGCAATTCAACTATATTTTTTCCAGCAATGGAAGAGACCAGGAATTCACTTTTCACATCCGCCTCGCTTCTCCCTCCGGTCTCAGCCGAGGCCTGTGAGGAATATCGCTGTAAGGTCCTGCTGATGATCTGCAGACTGAATCAGGTCATGGAGGCCAGGGAGGATCTCGACGATCTCATCGGCCCGGGCAACCTCGAGTTGATGCGTGAGAATCACGCGAATCACGTGCATTATTTTTCAACCCTGCTTGAAGTCTTTGAACCTGGAAACCTCATCGACACCGTTACCTGGGTGGTACGCACCTACCGCTCTCGCGGCTTCAGCCTGGGCTACTGGCCCGTCATGCTGGATGCGGCGAAGCGTATTGCACACGAAGAGTTGTCCTCTTGTAACAGTATCAGAATCGTGCCGTATTATGAGTGGATAGAATCACATTTCGCAGAGCTTGCCCATGTGGCAGAGGCTCGCGACGATGGAGCGCAGCATGAACGAGGCTGATGCAGGAGCCGGGCGTATTCCGGATGTGCGCGAACTGGCCAAGGACTACTTGGCGTTTCTGCTTAGCTCGAACCGGGTCAAGGCCTGCGCTCTCATAACCAGTGCTGCGTCATGCGGGGTTCCGGTAAAGGATATCTACCTGAACATCCTCGCTCCGGTCCAGCACGAGATAGGACGCTTATGGCAAGCGAACCAAGTGTCCGTAGCTTTGGAGCATTTTTGTACGGCAGTGACCCAGCTTGTCATGTCCCAGCTTTTTCCGCTTGTAATCACCGAAGAAAAAAACGGCCTATCCATGGTTGGCTGCTGTGTAGGCCACGAGTTGCATGAAGTTGGCATACGCATGGTCAGCGATTTTTTTGAAATGGAGGGTTTCAGCACGTTTTATATGGGGGCGAACTGCTCAACAAAAAGCGTGGCTGAAGCCGTGGCGGATCGCAAGGCGGATTTGCTCTGCCTCTCCGTGACCATGTACCAGAATCTGAATCAGGCCCAGGACACCATTGCCCTTATGCGCAAAACCTTTCCGCACCTGCGCCTGATGCTCGGCGGTTTTCCCTTCCTGAATTCCCCCGATCTGGCCACGCGCTTGGGGGCGGATGGCTATGCGAAGGATGCGCAAGCTGCCGTTGAACTGGGATATCGACTCTGCCTGGAGAGGAAAACTTGATAACAAACAAACACGATTTGGTCATCGCCTGTGACCCGCGAGGCCGCATTCAATCCGTGATCAGAGCCGATGCAAGATATGGGCTCGAAGGTCTGGTGGGCCAAAGCATTCGGGAGCTTTGCGAGCCACATGTCCGCTCCAAACTGGGCCGCTTTTTTCGCGAAATCACGCGTCACGGGGTTGCTCTCTCCTGGGAACTGGCATTGCGTCTGGACGGCCAATACTTTGTTATGAATGCTTTTGGACTCTTTCGCCATGGTCAGATATATATCATGGCCTCTGATTCTCCAGACAATATTTTACAATTATACGACGAACTGCTTCTGGTCGTAAACGCGCAAAACGTTGAAATCAGGAAACTTCAACAACGTGAGGCCAGTCTAAAACATCCTGATGCAGCTGATCGGGCTGCTCTGGAAGATTTCATGAAGCTCAACAACGAGCTGGTCACCCTGCAGCGTGAAATGGCTCTTGTGAACAAAAGGCTATCCAAGCAGGAACGACGGTTGCGCAGGCTGCTCCAGAAAAGCCCGGACATGATGTTTGTGCAGGACGCTGAGAACCAGGTGATCTATTTGAACGAGGTCGGACTCGGCTTCATAGGGGCTGACACGAATTACCGTTCGCGTCCGTTTTGTCTGGCTTTCGAAGCTTCTCGCGATCGGGAGCTGACTCTCATGACTGCCGGTGGACTCTTGGCTCTAGAGTTGCGTACTGCAAAAATTGAATTCGACGGCCGGATGACTACGCTGGTCAGCCTGAGGGACGTCAGCGTACGCATGCAGATCGAATCTTTGCGCGAGGACATAGACCGCATCTCGCGGCACGATCTCAAATCTCCCCTGAATGCGATAATAGGGCTTCCCCAAGTGCTCCTGGAAAACGAGAATCTGGATCCTGAACAGCGTGAAATGATATCTGCGATCATGGAATCCGGCTACCGCATGCTCAACATGATCAATCTTTCTCTCGGCCTCCACCAGATGGAGCGTGGCGTTTACGAACTCACCCCCGTGCCGGTGAACCTGCTGGGAGTTGTGGGAAATGTTCAAAAAGAACTTGCCAGCCTAAGCGAACGTCTTGGGGTGGGAGTGGTGGTGGCTTCTGGGCAAGGCGCGGCCGACGAAACCATGCCCTATCTTATTCACGCAGAAGAGTTGCTTTGCCATTGCCTGCTTTCCAACCTGTTGAAAAACGCTATCGAGGCCTCTCCTCGCGGCGCCAATGTTCATGTGGAGTTCCGTCGTGGAACTTGCTGTGACGTCTTCATCCATAATCTCGGCGAGGTTCCAGCGGCCCTTCGCTTGACGTTTTTTGACAAATATACAACTTTTGGGAAAAAAATGGGGACGGGACTGGGGACATACTCTGCAAAACTCATGGCCCGGACCATGGGTGGGGACGTCTCCGTGGATTGCTCGCAACCAGGAAAGACCCAGGTACGGGTGAGTTTGCCTTGGTGCCAAACAGCTTTAGAACAAAGCGAAGAAAAACATGAAATTTCTCATCGTCGATGATGACCCGGGCAATTTGCTCGTACTGCACGGAATGCTCAAAAAACACGGCCAGTGCGATCTGGTGTCCAATGCCAGATTGGCCCTGGGCGCATTTCAAAACTCTCTCAGCGAGAAGATGCCCTACGATTTGATATTGCTCGACATAATGATGCCTGAAATGGATGGGCATGCCTGCCTTGCTGCATTACGCGAGATCGAACGTGAATGCGGCGTTCCCCCAGGCAAAGAGGTCAGGGTGGCAATGGTCTCAGCCTTGCGAGATACGAAAAACGTCTGCAAAGCATTTTTTCAGGGCCAAGCCGTCTGCTACATCCCAAAGCCGGTGATGCTTGAGACGATAGATGAGTTAATAAGCAGCCTTTAATCTGCTGTCCTCCGCGCCCATCCCGTAACACCTCATGGCTTCCTGGCGTGCAGGTGGCTCGGGCAGAGTTCGCCGCTGTCCAGCACCGCAATCATACGCTCCCACATGCCGATGTTGTCGTCGATAATCTTCCGGCCAAGCGCGGCGGCCAAATCCCGCCCCACCGGCCCCCTGAGCCGCGCCAGCTCATCGCGGGCCTGATCGCGGTACCAGGCATTGCGCGAGACGATGCGCACATCGGCAAACCCGGCCTTGTCCATGGCGTCGCGGTACCGCGCCGGGCTGGCCATCTCGAACCCCAGCCCCTCGGCCGCGATATAGTCCGCCATGGCCTGGGACGGCTCCTCGGTCCCAAGCAGCCAGTCCGAGGCCATGAACCGCCCGCCCGGCTTGAGCACCCGGAACACCTCGGCCATGAGGGCCTGCTTGTCCTGGATATGGAGGATCGAATCCTTGGAGAAGACCACATCGAAGCGTGCATCGGGAAAGGACAGACGCCCCGGTTCGACCTTGATCAGCTCGATCCTGCCGGTGAGGCCCCGCTTCGTGACCAGGGCCCGGGCCCGGGCGAGCACCCCCTCCTCGACATCGATGCCCGTCACCCGTGCGGCGTCGTGGCGCTCCACCAAGGCGATGTCGATGCCCCCGGCGCCGCAGCCGATGTCGAGCAGGCATTTGCCCGTGAGGCTCTGGCCCTCCAGGATGCGGGCCACCTCCTCGGGGCCTCCGGGCGAGAGAAAGCCCTCGCCCCACAGGGCCTCCAGGATGCCGACCGTGTCGCCCAGGTAGACATCACGATGGGATGGGTCCATTTCGCGCTTCTCCCGTGGTGGTTGCCGCCTTGCCATGATCGAACCATGACGCGCCCGGGGATCATTTCCGAAGCAGCCTGTCATCCGTCACAACGTACATCTCGGCATGGGCCAGGGGACCATGAAAAAGGAACTGCCCGTAGATGTCCTGGAAAAAATCCTGTTGCAGCAGTTCCCGGGTCAGGGTGGCGATGCTGCCCGGATACACGCACAGATCGTAGTGGACGCCCTTGTGCACAAATCCGCACATGAACTCGGAAAGCTCATACAACACATAGTTGCACAGGGTGAGACGCTTTTCTTCATTGAGCCTGTGGATGATGCTCCCGAGATTCCCTGATACGGAATTCACGATATAGTTCCTGAACGCCTCGTTTGTTTGGAAATTGTCGAAGACGATCCGCGTATTGTGGAAATAGGCCGCGTCCATGATGTCCGGCCATTCCAGGATGACGACCTTCTCCCGCGCCCCGTCCGGCAGGGTCGAGATGGCCTGGTGGCAGGCATCCAGGATGACGTCGGATTGCCTGAAGGCCTTGCTTATGGATTTTTCAACGCTCGCCTTGTCGAATACCTCGTTGTTGATCCGCTGCAGAATGTCTACGACGAGCAGGGCGAAGCCGTCGCGACAGTTTTGTACCCCCCAGGAGGCAAATGCGGCGATGTGTTCCGGGGTGAAATATTTGTTGTTGATGCTGATGCCAAGATACGGATTCCATGTCCTTGACTCGATAGATTCACGCGTTGCATTGAAAATATCCCTGAATTCCATGACGATTCCTTGACAATGTTTTGATGTGAAACCTTTTGTCATCAATCAGAATCAGGTCAAGATGAGGGCGAGTCTCCCTCACGGTTCGGTAGCAGCGGACGGCTCACCGGCTTCCTGGCCAGTGGCCGGGCAGTCCGTGGCGCTTCGGGACGTGATCCGGGGGCTGGAAAAGGAAACCGGCGGCAGCCTGGGAACGGACGCGCCCGGCGGCGCACAGCGGCGGCTCTCATGCCGTGTCCATACGATACGCCGAGGCGGATTGCGAGGATAACGCGGCGAACACCTGCGTTTTTCTAAAACATACCGGCGTATTTTCGAAGGGGCGCGGCGCTCGTGTCACGTCCCTAAAAAAATACGATGGTATTTTTTAAGAAAAATCTGGTGTTAGCTTGTTCCCTACGAAACGCCATATGCGCTTTTCGTGGACGCGGCGCTAGCTGCCCGAGGTCGCCCGGTAGCGCGGCGTATATTCGATGAGGTCGGCGATAAGCAGTGCGGCGGAAAAATCCTGGGCGTTGTCCGGCCTGGTCTCGCTGACCAGCAGGGCCTTGAGATCCCGGGCCGCCTGGCAAAGCTGCCCGGGCCCGGGCTCCATCTGCCGGTGGGCGGCGTCGAGCAAGCCCAAAAGCAGCGCGGGCCATGATCCTTCCTGGCCCAGGTGCCGGGACAGGATGGCGGCCAGGGCGCAGATGCCAAAAATCACCCCGTCGGCCCGGGCATAGTCCCTGGACCATATCTCGGCATCGGTAAAAAGCGGCTCGGCGGGTGCCTGGGGAACCGGACGGGGGTGGGCCGGTTTTTCCCGGCGTTGAAAATTGGGGGTGATGACCCGTCCCATGGCGCCTCCTGCGCGGGGACGGCGCCCACGGGCCTTGGGGTCTTCGCATTTTCCCCGGCCGCGCCGTCCATGTCCCTGCATGTCTTTTCGACCGTGCCGGGCCGGTTCTTTACCGGCCGGTGAAAAAACATGCACATGGGCCGCGCCGGGCGGCTACCGGAAAAACTCCAGGACGTAGGAACCGGCGGTGTAGGCGATGACCGCCGCCAGCATCCACTTGATGGCCCTGGCCGGGACGAACTTCTGACAGCGCGCCCCCAGATACATGCCGATCATGCCTCCCAGGCCGAAAAGCAGTCCCAAAAGCCAGTCCGGGGCCACGGACATGCCCGGATAAAACGGCGCGATGGCCTGGTAGAAGGCGACCCCGGCCACGGAGGTGACAAAGGTGCCCATGAGCGCCGCCCCGGCCACGGTGTAGACCGGCAGGCCGTAGATGGACACGAAAAACGGCGCCACGATGGCCCCCCCGCCGATGCCGTACACCCCGCCCACGATGCCCACCACGAAGCTCAGGGTGAAGATGCCCGGGGTGGAGACGTCGTAGGTCTCGCCGTAAAATTCATAGGCGATGCGCGAGGCGTCGAAACGAAGCACCCGCACGGCCGGAAGCCCCGCGCCGCCGGACTCCCGCTGTTGCGCGTCCCTGCGGCGGTATTCGCGCACCAAGGCCTGGAACCGCTTTTCGACCTCGGCCTTGGACGGCCCCCCCGGGCCGCGCCGCAACAGGTCGCGGACCATGCGCAGGCCGATGTAACCCAGGACCGCCGCAGCAAACAGCTTGAACTGGCGCGGGTCGGGCAGATACGCCACCCGCAGCCAGGCCCCCAGAAAGACCCCGGGCAGGGTGCCGATGATCACCGCCCAGGTCAGGGGCCAGACCATGCGCCCCTCCCGGAGGTAGCGGTAGACGCCGCTGGGGATGGCCACAATGTTGAACAACTGGTTGGTTGAGCTGACCGATGGATTGGTGAAGCCCAGAAAGGACATCTGGAACGGCAACAGCAGAAAGGCCCCGGACACCCCGGCCATGGAGGTGAAAAACGAGATGCCCATGGCCACCAGCGGCGGAACCAGGGGGGACACTTCGATACCGGCGGTCGCGAAATACATGGACGCCTCCCGGGTTGGAACGTTCCCTGCGGCTTTTGGTCACGAATAAAATACTTTTAGTGACTCTTGTCAAGCCTGACAACGGGGCCAGGCAAGGGGCCGCCAAGCGGCCCGCCGGGCGGCCGCCAGGCGGCCGGCAGGCCGCGCCCCGGCAAGCGTCTTGCATTTCGGGCAGTTGCGGCATACAGGGGAGTCTATGGACAATCCATCCTTCCCGGCGGCCCATCCGCCCGCGCGCCACGGCGACGGCCCGGAAGCCGGCCGCCAGGGAGGGTCGTTTTTCGTGCCCGAAGGCGTCAAGCACCTGGACACCGTGGACCTGGAACGGCTGACCGGCTCGTTCACCCAGTGGGCCGCGGCCGCCCGCCGGGCGGATTCCGCAGCCTCGCGCCGCAGGGTGCGGCTGGTCTACCTGGTCATCCGCCATACCGGGGCCAGGCTGGGCGAGGTGCTGGCCGTGGACGAGCGCCGCGACATCGATCTTGGGCGCGGGGTCATGGTCTTTGCGGCCCAAAACGCCGACGCCCGGCGCGAGGTGCGCCTGCCCGAGGCCCTGGCCCGGGAACTGGCCGCCGCCCTGGACGATCCGGCGCTGGCCCCCTGGCGGGGACGCCTGCTGCGCCTGGATCAGGGGTTCGTGCGCCGCAGGTTCTACGAGCGGGCCGAGGCCTGCGGCCTGCCCTCGGACATGGCCAACCCCAGCGCCCTGCGCCGTTCCCGGGGCATCGAACTCATGCGCCAGGGAGCGCCGCTTTTGGTGGTGCAAAAGATCCTGGGCCACTCCACCCCGGTCCTGACCGCCTCGTACCTGGATTTTTCCGAAAAAGACCGGCGGCGCATCGAACGCCGGGTACTGGCCGCCGAGGCCAAACGCAAGACCAGCGCCCGCAACGCCTTTTACGGCAAGGTGGTCCGGGTGCGCCCGGGCGACGTGCAGTCCGTGGTGGAACTGGCCACCCTGGGCGGGCACCGGCTGACCTCGGTGATCACCAACGCCAGCCTGTCCAGCCTGAACATCCGGCCGGGAACCTTTCTCACGGCCGAGATCAAGGCCCCCTGGGTGGTGGTCTCGGCCGGGGAACAGCCGCCCGCGACCAGCGCCGAAAACGTCTTTTGCGGCCAGGTGGAATCGGTGACGCCTGGGGAACTCACGGGCGAGGTGCTGCTGCGCCTTGCCGACGGCACGCGCCTGTGCTCGGCGGTCACGGCCCAAAGCGTGCGCGCCCTGGGGCTCTCGCCCGGGGACATGGCCGTGGCCTCGTGCAACGCCTTCGCCGTGGTGCTGCGGGCCGACTGAGCGGACGCACACATATCCGAGGGCGACGGCCCTTGTCCCATCCAAGCCGGAACGGAGGAAGCGGCATGAAAAAGATCATTGTGGCCGTGGACGGATCGGAACTGTCGGACAAGGCCCTGGACCGGGCCATCTTCGAGGCCACCCGCCACGGCGCCGAGGTGTTGTGCGTCAACGTGGTGGAGGGGCTGACCTTTCTGGCCTACAAGCGCGAGGAGATCCCCGACGCCTGGGAGCGGCTCATGCGCGAACCCAACAAGCTTCTGGCCGAGGCCGCCCAGAAGGCCGAGGCCGCCGGGGTCCGGCTGCGCACCCTGGCCGAGGCCGGACGCCCGGCCGAGACCATCGCCAAGCTGGCCCGCCAGGAAAAAGTCGATGAGATCATCGTGGGCAGCCGGGGCAAAAACGCCCTGGATAACATGCTTCTCGGCAGCGTCTCGGGACGGCTGGTGCAGATCGCGCCGTGCACCATCGTGGTGGTGCGCTAGGGGAGCGCGCCGGGGGAGTGTGTCGTCAGGCTGTCGGGGGGGGAGAAGCCTCCGGCGGCCAAAGGGGGCACGGCCCCCTTTGGAATCCCCGAACGGGAACGGCCCCTTTGCCCGCGACCCTCTTTCAGCGGATTGTCGAGACAGGCCAGGGCAATACGGCCGGGCGACGGGTTTGCGCACCGGCAGGCGGCTGCGCGAAGCCTTGCTGAGCGTTGCTGCCGCCGCACGGTGCCGCAAACCCCGAGCCCGGCCCTCCAAACAATCCCGTAAGGGCTACTTCTTCGCCGGACCCGGATCGGCCAGCCGGGGATCAAGCTCCTTCGATTTCGCCAGATCCGCCGCGCCCCGTTCCTTCTGCCCCAAAGCGTCGTAAGCCAGCCCCCGGCCCCGATACGCCATTGCGTTTTGCGGGCTCAAATCGATGGCCGCCTGGAAATCCAGAAGCGCCCCCTGGGGATCGTCGCGCATGAGCCGGGCCATGCCCCGGTTGCACAAAATCTCCGGGGACTTGGGGGACAGGTTCAAGGCCCGGTCGAAGTCCGCCGTGGCCTTTACCGGATCGCCCTCGGCCAGGAAAAAATAGCCCCGGTTGTTGAAGGCCAGGGCCGAGAAGGGCGCATGCTCCACGGCCTTGTCGAAATCGGCCGCAGCCCCGGCCTTGTCTCCCTTGGCGTAGCGCGCGTTGCCCCGGTTGACGTAGACGTCGCCGTAGTCCGGACGCAGGGCAATGGCCCGGTCGTAGTCGGACAGGGCCGCATCCAGGTTCCCCTTGGCGTGGTAGATGGCCCCCCGGCTGAAATAGGCCGTGACCAGGATGGCGGGCGGGGACTGGGCCGACTCGATGATCCGGGACAGGGCTTTGGAGGCCCCGGCCGTGTCCCCGGCGGACAGGGCCTTGGCCGCCTCGGCATAGTCCTTGGCCGCCTGCTCCTGGGCCCCGGCCGCATGGGCCCCCACAGCCGCCGCGCACATCCACAACGCCACCGCCAACGCCGCGATAGGCCGGCATCTCCCGGTCATGGCTGTCTCCTTTCCCTTGTTCGCGTCAGGCACAGTGTGCCGCCGCTTCCAGACACGGTCAACGATTCCGGCATGTTGCCACCATCCCGGGGCGGAAAATCCGGTCCGGCAGGATCCTTGCAATTCCCCCGGTGCGGGAAAATCCTTCCGGCCGGATGGTCCGTCCGGTGGAGCACCCGCCAAACCCACTTGCGAGGCACCGCCATGGCTGCTGAAAGCATCGCCGACATGGCCTACCAGTACACCCTGGCCTGCCAGACGTTGCAGTCTTCCCTGCGCAGCGCCGGCAATTCCGCCAACACCAACGCGGCCAAGACCACGGCCCTCAAGAGCTTCGCCGACACCCTGTCGGAGATGCTGCCGGCGGAGGTGACGGGCTCGGACCAGTACAAGTATTACGACGCCATGTTCGACTACCAGGCCGATCTCTATTCCGCCCAGACCGCCGCCGAACGGGACAAGGCCCTGACCGCGTTCTATTCGGCCATCGGAGAACTCGGCGGCGGCGCCGGCTAGGGACCGGCCAGGGGCCGGACGGCCCCGGATTCCCCCCGGATTCCCCTGATGACCCGGGCCCCCTTCTCAGGCGTCGCCGGACAGATCCTGCACGGCGTCCGCGTCGGCCTTGCCGTATTCCACGGCCGGGCCGGAGATGGCCAGGCGCTTGACCTCGATGACCTCATCAAGGGTGCTCACGCGCTCGATGGTCCGGTAGAGGTGCGAGGTATCCGTGACCTCCACGGTGAAAAGGATCTCCGTGGTGCCGTCCACGCTTGAGTGGATGGCCCCGGAGTCGATGTTCACCCCTTCCGCGGCCAGCATCACGGATATCCGGCCCAAAACGCCCTTGATGTTCTTGGCCAGGATGCGGATGCGGGCCGGATAGGGCCGCTCCTCCTCGCCTTCCCAGGTCACCCGCAACAGCCGCTCGGGCTCGAAACCCTTCACGTTGGGGCAGTCGTGGGTGTGGATGGTCACCCCCCGCCCCCGGCTGATGTAGCCCACGATGTGATCCCCGGGCAGGGGGTTGCAGCACTGGGCGTAGCGCACCAGCACGTTGTCCACGCCCTGGATGCGGATGGCGTCGGAGGACTTGGTCTTGGCCTGGGTGGCGGCGGCCTCGGCCTCGGCCTCGGCCCTGGATGTTTCGGGCCTGGCCGTTTCGGGCTTGGCGGGCAACAGCCTGCCGATGATCTTTTTCGGCGTGACCCGCACGTAGCCCACGGCGGAAAACAGCTCATCCACGCCGCCAAGGGACATCTCCTCGGCCACGGCCCGCAGGCTGCCGTCCTTGACGGCCTTTTGGATGTTCACCCCGTCCTTGCGGCCCTGCTTTTCCAGCATCTCCTTGCCGAGCGCGATGCTTCTGGCCCGTTCCTCGGTCCTGATCCAGTGCTTGATGCGGGTCCGGGCCTTGGCGGTCTTGACGAATTTCAGCCAGTCGCGGCTGGGGGTGCGGTTGGCGTCGGTGATGATCTCCACGGCGTCGCCGTTTTTAAGCGGCGTGGACAGGGGAGAGAGACGGCCGTTGATCTTGGCCCCGGCGCAGTGGTCGCCCACGGCCGTGTGGATCATGTAGGCGAAATCCACGGGCGTGGCCCCCTCGGGCATCTCCTTGACCTGCCCCTTGGGGGTGAACACGTAGACCTCGTCCTGGAAGAGGTCGATGCGCAAGGTGGCCATGAACTCGCGCGAGTCCTTCAACTCGCGCTGCCAGTCCATGATCTGCCGCAACCACGTGAAGCGGTCGATGTCCCTGGGACTGAAGCGTCCCTTGCCGCGTTCCTTGTACTGCCAGTGGGCGGCCACGCCCTCCTCGGCCAGCCGGTTCATCTCCTCGGTGCGGATCTGGATCTCGATGCGCTCCCCGTCGGGCCCGATGACCGTGGTGTGCAGGCTCTGGTACATGTTGGCCTTGGGCATGGAGATGTAGTCCTTGAAACGTCCATGCACCGGCTTCCAGATGGAATGCACCAGCCCCAGTACGGCGTAGCAGTCCTTGAGGCCCTCCACGATGACCCGGAAGGCGATGAGGTCGTGGACCTGGTCCAGGGCCAGGCCTTGCTGACGCATCTTGTTGAAGATGCTGAAGATATGCTTCTTGCGGCCGCGTATGCGGCCCTTGATGCCGTTTGTGGCCAAAAGGTCGGCGATCTGGGCGATGACCCGCTCGATGTAGGTCTCGCCCAGGGTGTGGTGCCGGGTCAGGCCGTCGCGGATCTGGGCGAAGATTTCGGGCTTCAGGTATTTGAAGCTTAAGTCCTCCAACTCGATCTTCAGGCGGTGCAGGCCCAGGCGGTTGGCCAGGGGGGCGTAGATGTCCATGGTCTCCTGGGCGATCAGGGCCTGCTTGGCGGGCTTCTGGAAGTCCAGGGTGCGCATGTTGTGCAGCCGGTCGGCCAGCTTGACCAGGACCACCCGGATGTCCTCGGCCATGGCCAGGATCATCTTGCGGATGTTTTCGGCCTGGGCCTCCTCCTTGGACTCGAAGGTGATCTGGCTGATCTTGGTCACCCCGTCCACGATGTCGGCCACTTCCTCGCCGAAGTCCTCCTCGATCTCGTCCACCGTGGCCTTGGTGTCCTCCACGGTGTCGTGCAGAAGTCCGGCGGACACGGTGGCCGCGTCCAGGCGCAGCTCGGCCAGGATGTTGGCCGCCTCCAGGGGATGCGACAGGTAGGGCTCGCCCGAGAGCCGGGTCTGCCCGGCATGGGCCGTGGCCGAGAAGACGTAGGCCTTGCGGATCAGGTCCAGGTCGGCCTCGGACATGTAGCCCGAGACTTTGTCGATGATTTCGTTGATGCGGATCATAGGGTGCCTGGAAACGGCCGCGCGGCAGGGCCTACGCGGCGTCGCTCACTGCGCGCGGCCTGCCGTCGCCGGGAAGCGGGCTTTTCGCAGCCGTGTAATCGTTCAATATAATCACCATACGGCGGGCAGGCCATCCTACTCTTTGGAGAGCGAGAAGGTCTGCCGGTCCTTGGGCACCCACCACTTGGTGAAGTTGTAGGAGATGCCCGCCGGGGCGGGCTCGACCCCTTGAATTCGCGACGAGAGGATGGGCAGGGCGTAGGGGGCGTAGAGGAAACAGTACGGCTGCTCCCGGTGCAGGATCTCCTGGAAGGCGTCGTAAATCTTCTTACGCCCTTCGCGGTCCAGGGTGCGGCGGCCCTTTTCCAGCAGGGCGTCGGCCTCGGGATTTTGAAATCCCACGAAATTGAGCCCTCCGGCCACGGCCCGGGAGGAATGCCAGACATCGAAGCCGTCGGGATCCTGGGGAATGGTCCAGCCCATGATGATGGCATCGAAACGCCCCGTATCCACGAACTCCTTGATGAACGCCGCCCACTCCACGGTGCGGATGGCCACCTCGATGCCGATCTCTTTCAGGCGCTGCTGGATGATGGTGGCGGTTTTTATGCGCTGGTCGTTGCCCTGGTTGGTCAGGATGGTGAACGAAAAGGGCCTGCCGTCCTTGGTCAGGATGCCTTTCGCCCCGGGCGTCCACCCGGCCTCGGCCAGCATGGCCCTGGCCTTGTCCGGGTCGAAACCGTAGTCCTCGATGGACTCGTTGTAGATCCAGGTGCCGGGCTTGTAGGGCCCGATGGTGGGCATGCCAAGGCCCAAAAGAACGCCCTTGACGATCTCCTCCTTGTCGATGGCGTGGGCCAGGGCCCGGCGCACGCGCCCGTCGGCGAAGAGCGGATGGCGCAGGTTGTAGCCCAAAAAGGTATAGCCGAAGGACAGGTATTTGTATTTGCGGTACTGCTCGTCCCAGGTTGTGCCCGTGGTCTGGTGCAGGTATTGCTGGGGGGTCAGGCCCATCATGTCCAGGTTTTTGGCCTTGAGCTCCAAAAACATGGTTGAGAGGTCGGGAATTATCCGGTACACGACCTGATCCAGATAGGCGCGTCCCTCGAAATAGTCCGGGTTGACGTCGAGCACGATGCGCCGCCCCGGCTCCCACACGGAGAGCTTGTAGGGGCCGGCCCCCAGGGGCTCGCGGCTGTATTTCGTGTTCATGAGGTCTTCCCCGGCCAGGGCGTGTTTGGGCAGGATGGCATGGGCCCAGGTGACCAGGGAGCGGGCGAAGGGCTCGTCGTAGCGGACCTCGAAGTCGTATTTCCCGGTGACGGCAAACGACGACACGGCCTTGAAATCCTCGGCGTAGGCCGTGGGGGTTGCCGGGTCGATCATGAGCTTGTAGGTGAATTCCACATCCGCGGCCGTCAGCTCCACCCCGTCGAACCAGCGGATGCCCGGCCGCAGCCGGAACTTCAGGAGCCTGCCGTCCTCCAGCACCTCGTAGCTCTCGGCCGCCCAGCACTCCAGGTTGATGTCCTTGTCGTAGCGCAGCGGAGCCACATACAGCAGGTCGGCCACCTCGTGGGAGGCCGAATCCGAGGACAGGGGCGGAATGAGGTTGGTGGCGTCGCCGAGCATGGCCTCGATGATGCGGCCGCCGGGCACGGGCGGCCCGGGGTCGGCGGCAGGGGCCCGGGACGCGGATGCCGGGGCCGTGGCGGCGGGTTCGGAGGAGCCGCCGTCGCCGCATCCGGCCGAAACGAGCAGGCAGGCGGCCATAACGAGAACAAGGGCGAGCGTTGCGTGTCTGGCCAAGGCCGTCTTTCCGCCTTTGCGCCTCTGAAAATCCAGCTTTCTGGAGAAAACCGCCCTCGGCGCGTCGAGGTTGTGTGTCCGGGCGAGACCCCAGCATATACGCCGCCATCCGAAAAACCAAGCCCCTCCCGGCGTCCTTCCCCCGGCCCGGGAAGGACGAAAATCCACTGTATACGGGCAAAAAGGGCAAGCAGAAGCACCACGCAATCTTTGCTTCCCAAAATCATGGCCCTTCGTGTATGTTTAAGAAATACGATTCGGGGCCTGCCCGCTCCGGGGCGCCGCCCTGTGGCGCGGCACGACGCCAAGCGCCGGAAAGACTCAACCCGCCGTACCGGGCGCATGCGCACTGATCCGGAACGGACTTATTCATGAAGGAGCGCCTTGCACCATGGCTGCCGGCAAAGAGGAGCAAACGGCGAAAAGCCTTTTGCAGGAATTCGTTCGGGAAACCATCCCCGAATACATCATCGACGGCTCCCATGCCATCGTGGCCCAGGACGGCGTGCAAAAACTCACCGTCAACAAGCGCGAAGGCTATTGGGACGTGGACGGCCAGATCCAGGGTGAGGATTTCCAGGTCTACGCTTCGGAACTCTCGGTCAATCTCAGGGATCGGACCATCAACTTTTTCTGCAACTGCCCGGACTCCTTCTCCGGGGTGTGCCGCCACGTGGGGGCCACGGCCTTAAAGCTCATCAAGAACCTCGACGACACAACGGACGAGGAGGATGCCCACGCCGCCCAGAAGACCGAATGGCGGCAGACCTTCCGGGCCTTTTTCTCCACCGAGCCCGAACCCGAGGCCGGGCGGCACTACTTCATCTACCGCTTCCATCCCGAGCACGGCCGTCTCCAGGTGGCCTTTTACCGAGCCCGCCAGAACAAGTCCGGCATCTCCCAGGTGCACCAGGAAATCACCCTGGAGCAGATCATCAAGAACCCGGACTGGAGCGAGATGTCGCCGTTTCTGCCCATGGTGGCCGAGCAGATCGGCCACAACCTGGACTATTACGGGCACCGCGTGGACATCCCGCCCGGGCTTTTGAGCTGGTTTTTCTGGGCCATCGGCAAGGAATACTACCTGTATTGGCGCGACACGGAACAGCCCGTACGCATCGAGAACAAGACCATGCGCCTGCAGTTGTCCCCGCGCCTGGGCGACGAGGGGCTGACCTTCGACATCCTGCTCGGCGCCGACGGCAAGCCGCCCTTCTCCATCCTGGGCCGGGAGATCTTTTTTTACGGCAGGCTGCCGCTTTGGGTGTGCTGGAACCGGGGGTTCTATCCGGTACAGACCGGGCTGTCCCCGGACGTGATCAAGGAGATGGTGCTCAGCCCGCCGTTTATCCCCACGGCCGACGTCTCGGAATTTTTGGACCGGGTATGGTCCAACCTGCCGGTCTCAGACCTGCACGGCCACGACGAATTCATGGAGCGCATGCGCCCCTTCTTCGTCCCGGCGGTCTACAATCCCAAACTCTTTTTGGACGAGGAGGGCAGCCTCCTCACCATGCAGATCCAAAACGTCTACGACACCGAACACGGCGAGATCACCGTGCCCGGTCCAAACGCCGAGCTACAGACCGGCTCCTACCAGTCCGAGGGCAAGTCCTTCCTCCTGGCCAGGAACCAGGAGGAGGAGGCCAGGCTCATCTCCCTCCTGACCGAGATGCACTTCCAGGCCAGAAACAACGCCAACTGGTTCCTCGAACCGGAAGAGGCCATCGTCTTTCTCCTCGACGCCTATCCCCGGCTGGTTGAGCAATACCGGGTCTACGGCGAGCAGAACCTGACCCGGTACAAGGTGCGCCTGACCAAGCCGGTGATCGTGGCCGAGGTGGAATCCAAGGAAGAGGACAAGTGGTTCGACCTGGACCTCAACGTCCAGTACGACGACCAGAAGGTGCCCATCGAAAAGATCTGGAAGGCCTGGACCCAGGGCAAGCGCTACGTGCAACTCAAGGACGGCTCCTACACCAGCCTTCCCGAGTCCTGGCTGTCCAAGCTGGCCCACAAGCTGCGGGCCCTGGGCTTCGACCCGGAAAAACCTCCCCAGACGAGCTTCAAGCAGTTCGAGGCCCCGGTCCTGGACAAACTTTTGGAGGACATCCCCGAGGCCCGCACGGACTCCTTCTGGAACAAGCTCAGGCGCAAGATCCACGACTTCAAGGAAATCATCCCGTTAAAGCCGCCCAAGGGGCTTTCGGCCACGCTTCGGCCCTACCAGCTCCAGGGCCTGAGCTACTTGAACTTCCTGCGCGAATACGGGTTCGGGGGCATCCTGGCCGACGAGATGGGCCTGGGAAAGACCGTGCAGACCCTGTCCTTTCTCCAGCACCTCCACGAGGCCGGGGCCACGGGCCCCAACCTCATCGTGGTGCCCACCTCGGTTTTGCCCAACTGGGAGCGCGAGGCCCAGAAATTCGTGCCAAAGATGCGCCAGCTCATCATCTACGGGGCCCGCCGCGAGGGCATGTTCAAAAAGATCGGCGAATCGGACCTAGTGGTCACCACCTATGCCCTCCTGCGCCGCGACCTGGACGAGCTGCTCAAATTCGAGTTCAACACCATCATCCTCGACGAAGCCCAGAACATCAAAAACCCCAACACCATCACCGCCCGCTCGGTCAGGCGCCTGTCCGCCAAGACCCGGCTGTGCCTGTCGGGCACGCCCATCGAGAACAACCTCTTCGAGCTGTGGTCTCTGTTCGAGTTCCTCATGCCGGGATTCCTCGGCGGCCAGAACGCCTTCCAGCGGGGCATCGTCAAGCCCATCAAAGACGGCGACGAGGAGACCCTGGAATACCTGCGCGGCCGGGTCAAACCCTTCATCCTGCGCCGCACCAAGTCCGAGGTGGCCAAGGATCTGCCGCCCAAGGTGGAAAACGTCTACTACTGCGCCCTGCTTGACGAGCAGATGGAGCTGTATGCGGCCCTGGCCAAGAAGCTCAAGGAACAGGTGCTCCAGACCGTGGACGAAAAGGGCCTGGCCAAGAGCCAGATGTCCATCCTGGACGCCCTGCTCAAGCTCAGGCAGATCTGCTGCCACCCCAGGCTTCTCAAGCTGGACATGCCCGGGGTGAACACCAACCTGCCCTCGGGCAAATTCGACGCTTTCAAGGATCTGGTCACGGACATCATCGAGGAGGGGCACAAGGTGCTCATCTTCTCCCAGTTCGTGCAGATGCTGCATATCATCCGCTCCTGGGTGCAGCTGACCCAGATCAAGTACGCCTACCTGGACGGCTCCTCCAAGGACCGTTTCGAGCAGGTGGACACCTTCAATAACGACGAGTCCGTGAAGATGTTTTTGATCTCGCTCAAGGCGGGCGGCACGGGCCTGAACCTGACAAGCGCCGACTACGTCATCCACTACGACCCCTGGTGGAACCCGGCCGTGGAGAGCCAGGCCACGGACCGCACCCACCGCATCGGGCAGTTGCGCCAGGTCTTCTCCTACAAGATGATCTGCCAGAACACGGTGGAGGAGAAGATCTTAAAGCTCCAGGAGCAGAAAAAGGATGTGGCCGAGGCCATCATCCCGGGCCAGGACGCGTTCAAGTCCCTGACCCGCACGGACCTGGAGTCGCTTTTCGAGGTGTAGCCCGCCGGTTTCCGACGCCCCCGATCCCGAGCGCCCCGGCCGCCGCATGGCCGGGGCGCTTTTTTTGTCCCGCCCACTCCGTCATCCCTCCTTGCCCCGCCCTTCTTGAAAATGACGGCCATCTCGCTGAAATTAAAAAAGAAAAATATGAAATGTTTATCCATTTTTTTCTTGACGCCTCTGCCTGCCGGAGTTAAATAGGAATTGTTCTTGATTCGGAATGAAAACAATTTCCAACGAAGGCCGGACGGCCCCCCCCGAGGGAGGCCACCGCCCGGCACGGCAGAAAAACCCAAACCGTCCCCCAAGGAGGATCACCATGTTCCCCATCGGCAGCCCCTTCCCCGAGATCGAGGTCGTCACCACCCACGGCACCATGAACCTGCCCACGGACATGAAGGGCAAATGGTTCGTGCTCTTCAGCCACCCGGCCGACTACACCCCCGTGTGCACCACGGAGTTCGTGGCCTTCCAGAAGCGCCTGGCCGATTTCAAAGCGCTCAATTGCGAGCTCATCGGCCTGTCCATCGACCAGGTCTTCTCGCACATCAAATGGATGGAATGGATCAAGGAGAAACTGGGCGTTGAGATCGAGTTCCCGGTCATCGCCGACGATTGCGGCAAGGTGGCGGAGAAGCTGGGCATGATCCATCCGGCCAAGGGCACCAACACCGTGCGCGCCGTGTTCATCGTCGATCCCGAGGGCATGGTCCGCATCATCTTCTACTATCCCCAGGAACTGGGCCGCAACATGGACGAGATCCTGCGCGCCGTGAAAGGCATGCAGACCTCCGACGCCCTGGGCGTGGCCATCCCCGCCGGCTGGCCGGACAATGAACTGATCAAGGACCGGGTCATCGTGCCCCCGGCCAAGGACGTGGCCACCGCCAAAAAACGCGCCTCCGAATACGAATGCTACGATTGGTGGTTCTGCCACAAGCCCCTGTAGCCCGAAACGCAACCCCCTTCACGGCGCGGCCCTCTCACCTCCTCTTGAACCCGCGCCGCGCCGGGAGGGCCGTCGGGCCACACGTTCCCTGGAAAGCGGTGGAATACTTCGCCGGAACCTGATCGGAACCTCTTGGCCACGCGACGGCCGGGACGGTCTGCGGCGCAAGCCGGCCTCCAGGGGAAGCGGGCTTTTTCCGTGAGGCGCTCAAGCGATCCTTCGTGCGCCAGCCTGCCTGCACCCCGCTTTCCAGTTGGTCCGGACGCCGCAAGGGCGTGATCTTGCCTCCCTGGAAAATATGGATATGTTTCGAAAAGAATCGGCTCCCTCCGGCCTGGGCCGGAAAGCCCTGCGGGGACACGCCATGCCCCGCAAGGCGGCCGGACGCCGGGACCGGACCCGCCCCTGACCGAAACCGGGACCGAAACCGGGCCGGCCTCGCCAAACCGCATCCAAAAAGGACGGACCAGCCATGTATTTCAAGCAGATCGTCACCCCGGGACTGGGCTGTTTTTCCTACATGATCGGCTGTCCCCGGGCCAAATCCGTGGCCGTGGTGGACCCCAAGCGCGACATCCGCGACTACCTGGACATCGCCCGCGACGAGGGCATGCGCATCACCCACGTGATCAACACCCACATCCACGCCGACCACATAAGCGGCGACCAGGAGCTTCGGGCCGCCACGGGCGCGGACATCTACGTCCACAAGGACTCGCCCGTGACTTACGCTCACAAGGGCCTCAATGAAGGCGACGTCATCGAGATCGGCGCGGCCCGCATGGAGGTGCTCTTCACCCCCGGCCACACCCCCCAGTCCATTTCGCTGGTGGTCACGGATCTGGTGCGCTCGGCCGAGCCGGAGATGATCCTGACCGGCGACCTGCTCTTCGTGGGCGACATCGGCCGGCCGGACCTGCCCGGCCACCAGATCCTGGAAGGCCAGGTGAGAAACCTCTACGACAGCCTCTACGTCAAACTCGCCAAATATCCCGACCACATGGAGGTCTATCCGGCCCACGGCCAAGGCTCCCTGTGCGGCCGGGGCATGAGCGCCAAGCAAAGCTCGACCCTGGGCTACGAGCGCCGGGCCAATCCCATGCTGCGCTTTGCGGATTTCGCATCCTTCCAAAAAGAGGTCATGTCCGCCTTTCCCGTGCGCCCCAAGAGCTTCAGCCACATCATCGCCACCAACATGAAGGGCGCGAACCTCCTCGACGCCTGCCCCCTGGAACGGTCCCTGACGCCGGAGCAGTTCGAGGCGGAGATGCAGGGCGGCGCCGTGGTCATCGACGTGCGCGAGGCCGCGGCCTTCGGCGGCATGCACATCCCGGCAAGCCTCAACATCGGCTTCGAGAAGCAGCTGGCCAACTGGGTGGGCATGGTGGTGGACCCGGACGCGGACATCCTGCTGGTCACTCCGAACCGCGAGGACTACGAACGTATGACCGTAGAGCTGCACCGCATCGGCTACGACCGCATCATGGGCTACCTGCGCGACGGGGTCACGGGCTGGCTTTTGTCCGGGCGGCCCGTGGACCGGCTGAGCCTGATCGCGCCCCGCGAACTGGCCGGGGAGATGGACAGGGGCGGCGTGACCGTGCTCGACGTGCGCACCCCGGCGGAATGGGCCTCGGGGCATCTGCCCGGGGCCGTGCACCTGCCCCTGACGGACATCATCGAAGGCAAGACCCCGGATGTGCCCAAAGACGCGCCCCTGGCCACGCTGTGCGCCTCGGGCTACCGCTCCAACATCGCGGCCAGCCTCCTGATCAAACAGGGCTTCACCGCCGTGTCGTCCCTGGCGGGGGGCACCATGGCCTGGGACAGCGCCGACCTGCCGGTGACGGCATAGGGGGCGGCAGAGCGGACGGCGGGAATGGGAGGGACGGGAGGAACGGAGGGAGCGGAGGAGACGGGGGTGAGAAGCCTCCGGCGGCCCAAGGGGGCAGCGCCCCCTTGGGAATCTCCGGTAGGGAAACATCCGTCCCGCCCGCGTCATGCGCCATGTGACATGCGACATGCCGGAGCATGCCGCGGGCCGGAGCATGCTGCGGGCCGGACGGGAGTGCATGGCCCTCGGTTGCGCCACACGGACAGGCGGCGTCTATCCTTGGCACTCCGGTTCCTTCATGCCGGTACGGAAAAAATCGTACCAGGCGGCCAGGACAAGCTGGAGATGGGCGTAGGTGAATTCCGGGCCGGGCGGGCCGTTCCGCTTGAGGTGCTCGTTGACCGCCGCGACGAAGTCGAGCCTGCGCTGCTGCCCCTCGAAACGCTCATAGACCTTCTCGATGTACTTCATGATCTTTTCGGAAATGTCCGTGGTCTTGTAGATATGGGCGATGCTCTCCTTGCCGATGGTTTTGTCGTCCAGCCTGCGCTCGATGTATTCGATGAGCTTGCTGTTCACGGTCTCGAAGGTGTCTTCGCCGATGATCGACGTCTCCAGGACGGCTAGAAAGGATCTGCAGTATCTCCTGGGGAAAAAGCCGCTGTCCGCCTCGTCCGTTGCCGAGATGCCGTGCTTGAGCTCCACGGGATAAAAAAGGAACCGCCCCAGGACGTTGCGTATCTCATGGCTCGATTCGTCGAGCATCATGATGATGGCGTTCAGGTTCCCGGAGATGAAGGCGTACAGATCCCCCCTGGTCTTGGCGAACACCTTCTCGAAGGCCAGGTTCGCCTTGTTGAGATAGTTGTGGTAGATGTTCAACTTGGCGGAAGAACAGCCCTGGCAGGAGACGTGCGTGTCCAACATTCGCTTGAGGTCGCTGGTGCTCGTGGTCAGAACCTTCTGGAACTGGATGTCCAGGCTGGTGTTCACCCGGGCGCAAAAAATGGCCTTGCGGCCCCGGTTGATCCGTTTCAGATCGGTAAGCAACACATGCGACAGCTTCTTCGCCGCCATGTTCGCCATGTAATCGGAGAGCTGGAAATACAGATTGATCCTGGTTTCCAGGGAAAGACTCCGATTCATCCGTTGGGCGCACTTCAAAAACAGCTTGTAATAGATATTGGCGATTTTCTGCGAGGAACCCGCAATGGCGTGGGTGAAACTATCGTGGAAGGTATTCTGGAACTTGCGATACTTCATGAATAAGACGACCGCGCCGTGAGTCAAAGGTCATGCGTCGCGTCCAAACGCCAGGGCCAAGGCCAGGGCCAGAACTGAAGGCCAGCCCCCACGAACGCCATACGCCGGATGTCTCTGTACCTAGCCCCCAAGCCAAGCATTTGCAAGCCCGGCCGCCACCCCAAAACCTAGCCCCAAAACCCGGCCCCGGCACGCCGTCCGTCCCAGGCTCCGTCAGCCGTCTGCCCGATACATAACCGGCGACGCCCGGCCCCCCCATACGCCGTCCGCCCAGGCCTCGGCCGTCTCCGCCGCAGTCGCCAGGAATATGGCCACCCCGTCTCCCGGCCCGCGCCAACCGGCGCGACGCCTGCCCCTGTCCGGGACACATCCTTATAATTCACACCTTTGTATAAATCAGGAAACACCACAGGCCGCTCTCCACCGCAAAACCAAGGCATAATCGACGGCGAAGGCGTTTCGGCCAATTTTGTATCGCCCGTTTGCATCCTCGCCGCAGCATGTGAAAAAAAGCATGACAAAACAAAAGCATTTCCGTAGAGAATGGAACAAGGCTTTATCTTCTGGACACCGTGCCGCCCCAGGGCGGCCAACCTCAACAAAGGCGCTTCCATGGCCCGCACCGTCAGGAATCGGCTGGGGTACCTGGCCGTGGCCGCCGTCATCGCGGCGGCAGGCGGCTTTTTCGTCATGTTCGGCCCGCCGGGGCTCATGGCCAAGACCGAGACCCCCGATTTCTGCGCCTCCTGCCATGTCATGGAGGCCCAGTACGAGGCCTGGTTCCACGCCGGGGCCCACCGCTCCCTCAAATGCGTGGACTGTCACCTGCCCCACGACAACGTGGCCGCCTACTACACCTGGAAATCCATCGACGGCATGAAGGACGTCATGGTCTTTTATTCCGGCTGGGTTCCCGAGAACATCACCGCCTCGAGCCACGCCAAGACCACAATCCAGGGCAACTGCATCCGCTGCCACACCGAGCGGGTTTTCAAGATCGACACCGAGCGAAACTGCTGGGACTGCCACCGGCAATTGCAGCACAGGCTGACAGGCATCCGCCAGACCATCTGACGGACATGACGGGTGTGTCTTTCCAGGCCGCGGCGGCGGGAACCACGGTTCTCCCGGCAGCCAAACGGACTCTTACGACAGCGAGGAGGGGATTATGTTCAAGGGGGCGCTGACGGTGGCGGCGACAGCTCTTCTGACGGTCTTTTTGTTCGGGGCGACGGGGTGTGAACCGCCCAAACCCGAGATGGTCAAGACCGTGACCATCCCCGACGGCGAGATCGATCCCGCCATCTGGGGCAAGGCCTATCCCGAGGAGTTCGAATCCTGGAAAAAGACCGAGGAAGCGGTCCCCACGCAACTCAGCAAATACAAGGTCGGCATGGGCGGCGGCACGCCCAGCGTGGACAAGCTCTCGGAGTTCCCCTACATGGCCTTGCTTTTCAACGGTTGGGGCTTCGGCGTGGAATACAACGAGCCGCGCGGCCACGCCTACATGGTCCGCGACCAGCTCGAGATCGACTCCTCGCGGCTTAAATCCGGCAGCGTGTGCCTGAGCTGCAAAACCCCCTACGCCCCGGGACTGCAGAAGCAGTTGGGCACGGACTATTACAAGCTGCCCTTCAAGGAAGTCCTGAACATGATCCCGGAGAAGAACCGGGAGCTGGGCGTGGCCTGCATCGACTGCCACGACAACAAGGACATGTCGCTCAAGATCTCCCGGGGCTTCACCCTCACCAAGGCCCTGGAAGGAATGGGCGTGAAGCCCGAGACCCTGACCCGGCAGCAGATGCGCTCCGTGGCCTGCGCCCAGTGCCACGTGACCTACAACATCCCAAAAGACAAGGACAACCAGTCCGTGGGCCTGTACTTCCCCTGGCAGGGCAGCACCTACGGCAACATCACCATCGAGAACATCATCAAGCAGATCCGCTCCGACGATTCGGTGCGGGAATGGAAGCAGACCGTGACCGGATTCAAGATGGGATTCATCCGCCATCCGGAGTTCGAGTTCTGGACCCAGAACAGCGTCCACTACAAGGCCGGGGCCTCCTGCGCCGACTGCCACATGCCCTACACCAAGGCCGGGGTCTTCAAGATCTCCGACCACCGGGTCATGAGCCCGGTGCAAAACGAGATGCGGGCCTGCATCCAGTGCCACGCCGAGAGCAGCGACTGGCTCAAGGAACGCGTCTTCACCATCCAGGACCGCACCGTGTCGCTCATGATCCGGGCGGGCTACGCCACGGCCACCGTGGCCAAGCTCTTCGAGACCATCCACAAGGCCCGGGACGCCGGCACGGCCATCAACGAGGCGTTCTACGCCCAGGCCAAGGACTACTACGAGGAGGCCTTCTACCGCTCCCTGTTCATGGGCGCGGAAAACTCCATCGGCTTCCATAACCCTACCGAGGGCATGCGCATCCTGGGCGACGCCATCGCCTTCGCCACCAAGGCCGAGGGGTTGCAGCGCCAACTGCTGACCCAGGCCGGGGTGGAGGTGCCCCTGGTGGTGGACCTGGAGCTGCTCAAGTACCTGGAGGACCGGGGAGAGAAGAAGATCAAGTTCAATCCGGCCGTGGAGTTCAAGGATCCCTCCGGGGTCCAGGACCGGTTCCACTAGGCCCACGTCCCTTAAAAAATACGATAGTATTTTTTAAGAAAAATCAACGTGTTAGCTTGTGCCTGCGAAACGCCATCTGCGCTTTTCGCGGACGCGGCACGAGGCCCAAGCGCGCGCATTAGAAAGCCGGCCGGGGAGGAAACGCGGGTTTCCTCCCCGGGCCGTTTTTTTTCCGGCACCGGGAAACGCCCCCCTACCGCGCCCCCCGGGACAGGGCCGCCAAAAACCCCTGCGGATCGGCCACGCTCACAAGCACGGAAAACTCCCCCCGGGTGGGCAGGTACACCGTCCGGGCCTTGTCCGTGACGAAGGCCAGGGCCTTTTCGCCGTTTTTAAGCCGCCACCAGCCGAACCAGATGCCCGACAGGGCCATGCCGTTGGTCTTCCACTTGAGTCCCAGTTGGAAATCCCGCCGCAAATCCACCTCGCGCGCCCCGGACAGGTCCAGGTCGGCCAAAGGGATGCTGCGGCCATACGGCCAGGCCTGGATGGAAAGCGTCTCCGCCGACACGGCCACCCGGGCCTCGATCACGTTGGACACCATCTGGCGCATGAAAAAAAACACCGCCAAGAGGATCACCAGGGCCCCGACAAACCCCACGGTCAGCCAGCCCGACCGGGCCACCGGGATCATCTGGAAAATCTGCGGTTCGCTCATGTCCGCCCCTCCTTTCGCTCGCGTTCTCCGGGCCGCCCGCCGCCGTCGCCAGGCACGCGACACCCTTAGCCTTCCCGGCCGCCCGGGGCAACAAACCCCTTCCCTTTTCCCCTGTTTGCGGCCACAAGTCCCCCCATGACCTGGGTTCTGCTCATGATCGCGGCCGCCTTCCTCCAGGCCGCCAAGGACGCCTTCCTGAAACGGGCCATGGCCGGGGTGGACGTGCTGGTGGCCACCTGGAGCTATTGCCTGGTCACCTCGGTGTTTCTGGGCGTGCTGCTGGCCTACACCGGCTTTCCCCCGGTCGGGGCCCGCTTCTGGTGGCTGGTGGCCCTAAGCGGCAGCTTCGGGGGCATGAACCTTCTGATCTATTCCGCGGCGGTCAAGGCCTCGGACCTGTCGTTGACCCTGCCCATGCTGGCCCTGTCGCCGCTTTTCATGCTGGTCACCACGCCGCTGATGATCGGGGAATTCCCCGACACGGCCGGGCTTTTCGGCATCCTGCTCATCGTGGCCGGGTCGTATTCCCTCAACCTCAGGCGGCGCACCGACGGCCTCTTCGCCCCCTTTAGGGCCCTTCTCGACCACAAGGGGCCGCGCCTGATGCTTCTGGTGGCCTTTTTGTGGAGCCTTTTCGCCAACATCGACCGCATGGGCCTGGACGTCTCGGCCCCCATCCCCTGGATCTTCTGCGCCTTCGCGGCCACCACGGTCTTCCTGACGCCGCTCGTCCTGTGGCGCGCCGCCGCGCCCCTTGGCCAGGTGCGCCGCCATCCCCGGGAAATCTTCGCCGCCGGGCTGTGCGAGTCCGTGTCCCTGTCCCTGCAGATGGTGGCCCTGACCATGACGCTCGTGCCCTACGTCATCGCCGTCAAGCGCCTAAGCGCCGTGTTCGGGGTGCTCATCGGGACGCTGATATTCAAGGAGTCCGGCTTGGCCGAGCGGCTTTTCGGCACGGCGCTCATGGTGGCGGGAGTTTTTTTTATCGCGCTTTTGGGGTAGGCTGCAAAACCGCCCCACGGAGGCCTGACATGACCCGTATCGCCGCCGACGACAAAAAACGGCTTGTGGATGAACTCGTGGCCTGTCTCAAGCGTGAGCGGGAAATCATCCGCATCGTGGTCTTCGGTTCGTTTGTGCACAGTGACGCCCCGCGCGACATGGATGTGGCCATTTTCCAGGACAGCACGGAAAAATATCTCCCCCTGGCCTTGAAATACCGGGAGAAGACCCGGCGCATCGCGGACGACATCGCCCTGGACATCATTCCTATTCGTCCCAACGCGCCCCGGACCTCCTTTCTCGCGGAAATCGAGCAGGGGAAAACCGTCTATGAACGATGACGTTTCCATCTGGCTGCGGTATGCGGCGGACAATCTCCAGGCGGCCCGTCTCCTTCTGGATAATGGCCTTTTCAATCCCTGCCTGCAAAATGCCCAACAAGCCGCTGAGAAAACCCTCAAGGCCTGTCTTCTCTCTTTCGGTCAGGATGTGGAGCGGACACACGGCATCGGTACGTTGGCACGGAAGGCCAAGCTCCTTTGCACGCTCGATATCTCCGATGGGCAATGCGACCTCCTTGATTCCATTTACATCCCGTCAAAATACCCCGTCTACTCGGTACTGCCGGACTTCGTTCCCGATGCGGATATCTGCCGGACGTGCATCGATATCGCGGAGAGCCTCTTCCTGCAGACCAAGAACCTTGTACGGCTCTCGCCGCGCATTTCGTGAACGTGAGGAGTGACATGTCTGTACCATACCGTTTTCTCCCAAGCCTGAGCCCGGAACAAACCGCCGCCATCCAGACCGAGGGCCTCAACCGGACCCTGCGCCACGCCTTTGCCGGCAACCCCCGCTACCGGGAACGCCTGGCCGGGGCCGGATACGACCCGGCCCAGACCCTAGGCCTGGACGACCTGTCCCGCATCCCCGTGACCACCGTGGACGAGCTGCGCCTGGGCTATCCCCTGCCCCTTCTGTCCGTGCCCGAGTCCGAGGTGGTGCGCATCCACGCCTCCAGCGGCACCACCGGCAAGCGCAAGATCCTGGCCTACACCCAAAACGACATCGACACCTGGAAGGACATGTTCGCCCGCTGCTACGAGCTGGCCGGGCTGACCCCCCTGGACCGGGTGCAGATCGCCGTGGGCTACGGCCTGTGGACGGCCGGGGCCGGATTCCAGCTCGGCTGCGAGCGTTTCGGGGCCATGAGCGTGCCCATCGGCCCGGGCAACATGGAAATCCACCTCCAGCTCCTGGAGGATCTACAGACCACCTGCCTGTGTTCCACGGCCTCCATGGCCCTGCTTCTGGCCGAGGAGGTGGCCAAGCACAACCTCAGGAAAAAAATCTCCCTGAAAAAGGCCATCTTCGGGGCCGAGACCCACACCCCCAAAATGCGGGCCCGCTTCGAGGAATGGCTGGGCCTTGAGGACAGCTTCGACATCTCGGGCATGACCGAGCTCTACGGCCCGGGCGCGGGCCTGGAGTGCGCCGCCCATGCGGGCATCCACTACTGGGCGGACCTGTACATCCTGGAGGTGCTCGACCCGGTGACCCTTGTGCCCGTGGCCCCGGGCGAGGTGGGGGAGATGGTGGTCACCACGCTCAAAAAAGAGGCCGCGCCGCTTATCCGCTACCGCACCCGCGACCTGACCCGGCTCATCCCGGGCGACTGCCCCTGCGGCCTGTCCATCCCGCGCCACGACAAGATCCTGGGCCGTTCCGACGACATGTTCATCTTCCGGGGAGTCAACATCTACCCCGGCCAGATCGCGGCGGTGCTGGAAGCCTTCCCGGAACTGGGCTCGGAGTTCCAGATCCGCCTCACGCGCAAGGACGGCCGGGACCAGATGCTGGTCAAAATCGAGCGCAAGCTCGGGGTTCCGGCCGACCTGGACCAGAACCTGTCCGAGGCCGTGTCCGTGGAGATGCGCAAGCACCTGCTGGCCCGGGGCTGGGTGGAGATCGTGGCCCCCGGCGAGCTGCCGCGCTCCTTCGGCAAGACCAGGCGCCTGATCGACGACCGAAACGCGGACGAGCGGCCCTGACCCGCACCATGACGTAGCCCCCGGCTCGAGTCCCGAGCCGGGGGCTTTTTCCGTGTCCCCTCTCCCGTGGGATACCCCTTTGGGCCTCTCCCGGCCGCCCGGCCGATCCGCACACCCACACCCCGGCGTTTTGTGATGAACGGCAAGAATTGTCTGGCCGAGGACGATACATTGCTCTACATATCACAGTCAGACACAGGCTTTTTTCCGTTCCTCCACACCAAACAAGGAATGGGCGGCAACACCACGCACAGATAAAAATATTCCAGCAAAAGAATATGATGCATGGGGTGGTTTCCCCGCCGGAACAGGAACACCCCGCATTTTCGGGACAAAAGGACCAGCCATCGGCTCCAGGCGTCACCGATGCGCATGACGGAGCTTCCCATGCGGCTTCAGGCCAAAACCCTCACGCTCTTCGCCGTTTCCGGCGTGCTGATCCTCACCCTGGTCGGCACGGTCCAGTACGAGGTGCTCACGTCGCGGACGTTTGCCGACATTGACCGCCAGATATCCAAGCAATTGGAACACCTGGATTTCGCCTTGACGCGTTTCCTTACGGACGTGGAGAACGACCTGCTCATCCTGGCTGCGGACGCCCGGGTCAGAACCCCCCACGACGGCGACTTCACCTCCTTCCTCGACGCCGACGAGCGCGCCTTCGTTTACCGGATCGGTCCCCGCGAACAGGACATCATCGATCTCTTTCAAAGCTTTCGCCACTACCATCCCCACGTCAATTCCGTGTACATGGGCCGTGAAAACGGCAGCTTCGTCCGCTCCCACAAGCGTTCCAGCCCCACGCCGTACGATCCGCGAACCCGTCCCTGGTACCAATTGGCAAAGGACCATCCCGACGCGGCCAGGCGCACGCCGCCGTATCGGTCCCTGACCACCCCGGACGTGAACATCGGCGTGGTCGTGCCCCTGCGGGATGCGGACGGGAAACTGTTCGGCGTTCTGGGGGCGGACATCACGCTGGCCAACCTCACGGAATATCTTACGGATTTTTCCATCAGCCACGATGGCCAGGCGCTTTTGCTGGACAGTGAAGGGGTCGTCCTGGCCGCTCAGGACAGTTCCCTGCTGTTCCAGAATGTGCGGGACATCTTTCCGGACGGCGTACGCCTGCTTTTGACCGGCAACGGCGGGCACGTGGTTTTCGAGGAGGCTTCGGGGCGGCGCCATGCCTATGTCCATGCCTCTCCGGAAACCGGCTGGACGCTCGTCGCCCTGGTCGACGAACGCCTCATCCAGGAGGACATCCGGACGGTGGTGGTGCGCAGCCTGGTCATCCTCGCCGCCACCATCGGGCTACTCAGCCTGGTCACCCTCCTCGGTCTCTATTCCTCCATCCTCTCCCCCCTGGCCGCCCTGACCAAGGGCACCCGCCATATCCGGGAAACCGGCGACCTGAACTACCGGCTCCAGGTCCGCGGGCGCGACGAGATCCACGACCTGGGCCAGGCCTTCAACCAGATGCTCGAGAGCATGCAATCGGCCGAGGCCAGGCTCAAGGATTCCCGGGAGGCCTTGCAAAAGGAGCGCGACCTGCTGGAGGACCGGGTCAGAATGCGCACGGCGGAGCTTGAGGAGGCGAACACGAGCCTTCTGACGGAAATCGGAGTGCGCAAGAAGGCCGAGGAGGCCGCCGAGGAGGCCAGCCGGGCCAAGAGCCTTTTTTTGGCGAACATGTCGCACGAGATACGCACGCCCTTAAACGCCATCCTGGGCTTTACCCAGCTTTTGCTGCGCGATCCCCAGATGCGGCCCGGGCAACGCCGCTCGGTGAACACGGTCTATCGCAGCGGGGAGCATCTGCTGCTTCTGCTCAACAGCATTCTGGAGATGTCCAAGATCGAGGCCGGGCGCATGACCCTGCAGGAGGAGAGCTTCGATCTGCATGCCATGCTTGACGACCTGGAGGCCATGTTCCTGGTCCTGACCCGGAACAAGGGCATCTCGCTGGAGTTTGCCGTGGACCGGGAGGTGCCGCGCTGGATCGTGGCCGACGAACAGAAGATGCATCAGGTGCTCAACAATCTGTTGGGCAACGCGGTGAAGTTCACGGACCAGGGAGGAGTGGTCCTCCGGGTCGGCATGAGGCCTGGGGAGGATGCCGCCGGGTCACGCCGGGCCGGGGACGGCGAGCCCAGGCAGATCCTCTCCTTCGAGGTGGAGGACACGGGCCCGGGCATCCCGGCCGAGGCCATACACACCGTCTTTTCGCATTTCGAACAGCTCGATCCCGGCAAGCGGAAAAAAGGCGGCACGGGCCTGGGCCTGGCCATCGCCAAGGCCTATGTGGAGTTCATGGGCGGCGGCATCGCCATCCAAAGCCAGCCGGGCAAGGGAAGCGTGTTCCGGTTCACGGTGCCCGTGGTCCCGGGCACGCCGGGACAGGACAGGCCGGGCGGCCGGCTGCACCGTGTGTCCCGCTTGCGGCCCGGCCAGGGAGAGCGGCGCGTCCTGGTCGTTGACGACAACGAGACCAACAGGGAAATCCTGGTGCGTCTTCTGGAGGACGCCGGATTCGCCGTGCGCGAGGCCGGAGACGGGAGGGATGCCTGCCGGGTGTACGGGCAGTGGCATCCGCACCTGGTTCTTTTGGACATGATCATGCCGGAGATGGACGGTTTCGCCGTGCTCGGGCACATCCGGAACATGGACGGCCCGGACGCCCCGCCCGTGATTGCGGTCACGGCCAGCGTGCTCATGGAGGAAAAGGAACGGGTGCTGGCCTGCGGGGCGGCCGCGTTCCTGAAAAAACCATTCAAGGTCGAAGACTTGTTCGATCTCATAAAACAACACCTCGGGGTGGAGTTCCTGGACGAGGATTCTCCGGAACTGGACGATACCGCCACGCCGGCATGCGATGAAGAACTTGACCCCGCCCGTATCTCCCGGCTCCCGGCAGAACGCGTCGCCGCCCTGCGCGAGGCCGCCCTGAGCCTGGATGTGGAGAACCTGCGGGAACACATCGCGGGGCTTGGCCCGGAACATGCGGCGGTGGCCAAGGGGCTTCTCACGCTGGTTGAGGGGTACCGGTTCGAGAAGCTGCAGGAGCTTTTACGGGAGGGAAACGCCTCGTGACAAACGACACGCCGCCGTCCATCCTGATCGTGGACGATGTTCCGGCCAATCTCCAACTGCTCTCCGGGATGCTCGCCGAGCGGGGCTGCAAGGTCCGCCCGGCGCCGAGCGGCCCCCTGGCCCTGGAGGCCGCCCGGCGCAGTCCGCCGGAACTGATCCTTTTGGACATCAACATGCCGCACATGGACGGCTTCGAGGTCTGCCGCAGGCTCAAGGCCGACCCGGACCTGGCGGACATTCCGGTCCTGTTCATCAGCGCCCTCGGGGACGCCGCGGACAAGCTCCGGGCCTTTGCCGAGGGAGGCCAGGACTACATCACCAAGCCCTTTCACGTGGAGGAGGTGCTGGCCAGGGTCATGACCCATCTGGCCCTGCGGCGGGCCCAACGCGAGGTGAAAGACCAAAACCGGGTGTTGCTGGAAACCCTCGACCAGTTGCAAAAGGCCCAGAACCAGCTTGTGATTTCCGAAAAAATGGCCGCCCTGGGCGTTTTGGCGGCGGGGGTGGCCCATGAGATCAATAATCCCCTCAATTTCGTGAAAACCAGTTGCCATGGCCTGGAAAAAGACCTCCGCGACCTGACGGCCCTCCTCGAATTCTGCCGCGCCCGCGTGCCCGGCGGACAGCGGGAGGCCCTGGCCGCCCTCGAGGACCAGATGGACTCTGCGACCCTGACCCGGGAAATACCCGAGCTTTTGTCGCATATTTTCGAGGGCCTGGCCCGGGCCGGGGACATCGTCAGCTCCTTGCAGGTCTTTTCCCGCACGGACGACGCCTTAAGCGAGACTGTCGACATCAACGAGGTGGCGGAATCCGTCCTGGTGGTCCTGCGCAACCGCTCCAAAAACGTCGCGGAGATCGAAAAACATCTCGGCCCCATCCCAAACATTCGCGGCAATCCCGGCAAGCTGGGCCAGGTGGTCATGAACTTCCTCACCAACGCCATCGACGCCGTGGAAGCCCTGGACGACCCGGCCCGGCGGCACATCACCCTGACAACCGAAACCCGCACCCGTAACGGCGCGACATACGCAGCCTTGCACGTCACGGATTCCGGCCCCGGCATCCCCTTCGACATCCAACGCCGCATCTTCGATCCCTTTTTCACCACCAAGCCCGTGGGGCGGGGGACGGGGCTCGGGCTTTTCATCAGCAACAACCTGATACAGGAGCACCATGGGGCCTTGGAGGTTTCCAGCGTCCCCGGACACGGAACCACCTTCTCCATGTATCTGCCCGTACCGCAGGAGGATGCCGCATGAGTCCGACGACCAGCCTGGGAAAACCGGTCATTTTGTATGTGGACGACGAACCGGAAAACTTGAGCAGCTTCAAGGCCCTGTTCCGGCGCGACTACGACATCCGCCTGGCCCAGTCCGCGCCTGAGGCCCTCGACATCCTGCGAGGCGAGGAAATCCATGTGCTGATCACCGACCAGCGCATGCCGGTCATGTCCGGAGCGGCCCTTTTGGAACAGGTGGCCGGGGAGTTTCCACACGTCCTGCGGTACATGCTGACGGGATACAGCGATTACGATCCCCTGGTGGACGCCATCAACAAAGGCCAGGTGCATGGCTATTTCCCCAAGCCGCTCAACCCCCGGGAGTTTTCCGAGCGGGTGGGCAAAGGGTTGGAGAATTGCCTCCTGCGCAGGCGCAACGAACTGCTTTTGGCCGAACTGCAAAAAAGCCAGGCCCTGCTCAAGCAGGCCCACGCCCTGGCCCGGATCGGCATCTGGAGCTGGAACCGGGACAAGGATCAGGTCGCATGGTCCGAGGAACTGTGGCAAATCGCCGGCCGCGCGCCATCGCCCGATCCCCTTTCCCTTTCCCAGGCCTCCGGGTTCTTTACCCGGGAGAGCCGGGAACGCCTGCAGCCGTACATCGACAGGGCCCTGGAAAGCGGCGAGCCGTACCAGTTGGAACTGGAAATGACCCGCCAGGACGGCCAGACCTGCTGGCTCAACGCCTTCGGCGGGCCGGCCCGGGATCACCAGGGGCGGATCACCGGATTGCACGGGACGGTGCAGGACATCACGGAACGGAAACGGCATGAGATCGCCTTGCGCCAGGCCATGGAGGCCGCCGAGGTCGCCAATCGCGCCAAATCCACCTTCCTGGCCAACATGAGCCATGAGATCCGCACGCCCCTCAACGGCGTCCTCGGCATGCTGCAACTGCTGCGCATGTCCTCCCTGGACACGGACTGCGCCGACTATGTCGCTACCGCCATCCAGTCCTGCAACCGCCTGACCCGCCTGCTTTCGGACATTCTCGACCTGTCCCGGATAGAGGTCGGACATCTGAAGATCCAAAACGAGTCCGTGAACGTGCATGATCTGATGCTTCAGTTGTTCGAGATGTTTTTACCCACGGCCAGGCAGACCGGCATCGGCCTGACCTGCCAGGCGGACCAGGCCATTCCGCGATATCTGTCGGGAGACGCCACCCGTCTACAGCAGGTGCTCATCAATCTGGTGGGCAACGCGCTGAAGTTCACCTCGTCGGGCAGCGTCGCCGTCACGGTTTTTCCCCTTCCCCCACAACGCCCGGGGGCCTACCCGCTTCTTTTCTCCGTCACCGACAGCGGCATCGGCATCCCCGACGACAAACTGGCCATCCTCTTCAAACCCTTCACCCAGGTCAGCGAAGGCTATATGCGCCAGTTCCAGGGGGCGGGGCTCGGGCTGGCCATCTGCAAGCGCCTGATCGAACTCATGGGGGGGACCATTGCCGTGGAAAGCGAGGAAGGCGTGGGCACATCCGTCCACTTCTGCGTGACCCTCGGCGCCGGGCAACAGACGCCGGAAGAACCGCCCCCATCGATCCGCCTCGGCAATGGCGGCGTGTCCTCCCTGCGCGTGCTTGTGGCCGAAGACGACCAGGCCAATGCCCGCACGGCCCAGCGGCTCCTGGAACGCAGAGGGTGTCTCGTCCGGACGGCCGAGACGGGAGAACAGGCCCTCGCCCTCTTGCGCCAGGAGACTTTCGATGTGGTGCTCATGGACGTGCAGATGCCGGGCATGGACGGCGTCGAGGCGACGCGGGCGATCCGTTCCGGCCGGGCCGGGGAGGACAGGCGGCATATCCCCATCATCGCCGTGACGGCCTATGCCATGCCCGGCGACAGGGAAACATTCCTGGCGGCCGGGATGAACGGATACATCGCCAAACCCATGGGAATCGACGAACTCGCCCACGTCATGGCCGAGGTCATAAAGACAGGGAGCTAACGGGATTGCCCCGCCGGACCGGCGTCACAGGCGGCCTCCCCTGCCCCGGGCCGAGTTCCAGGCCCGGGCTTTTCATCCCCCCAAGAATGGCAAGGGGCCATGACCCGCCCGGCGCTTTCCCGCCAGGTACGGATCATGGCCCCGAAAAAGCCGGTCCGCGCCCCGTGCTACCAGGCGAAAAGCGGGAACTGGCGGGCGAAGCCCTCGACCTGGACACGGATCTCGTCGAGCTTCGTGGCGCTCTCCCGGGCCTTGATGGCCGCGTCGATCCAGGCCACGATGCGCTCCATGTCGGCCTCGTCCATGCCCCGGGTGGTCAGGGCCGGGGAGCCCAGGCGGATGCCCGAGGTGATAAACGGCGAGCGCGTCTCGAAAGGCACGGTATTTTTATTCACCGTGATCCCGGCCTTGTCCAGGGCGATCTCCGCCTCTTTGCCGGTCACCTCGGTGTTGGTCAGGTCCATGAGCATGAGATGGTTGTCCGTGCCGCCGGACACCAGGTCGTATCCCAGGGCCATGAGCCCCTTGGCCAGCACCTGGGCGTTTTTCACCACCTGCCCCTGATAGGTTGTGAACTCCGGACGCAGGGCCTCGCCGAAGGCCACGGCCTTGGCCGCGATGACGTGCATCAGCGGGCCGCCCTGGATGCCCGGGAAGATCTGGGAATTCAGCGTCTTGCCGAACTCCTCCGAGGACAGGATGAGCCCGCCCCGGGGGCCGCGCAGGGTCTTGTGGGTGGTGGAGGTGGTGAAGTGGGCATGGCCTATGGGCGAGGGATGGTGCCCCGTGGCCACCAGCCCGGCGATGTGGGCCATGTCCACCATGAGCCTGGCCCCGACTTCGTCGGCGATGGCCCGGAAACGCGGGAAGTCGATGACCCGGGGATAGGCCGAGGCCCCGGCGATGATCATTTTCGGGCGATGCTCCCGGGCCAGCCGGGCCACTTCCTCGTAGTCGATGGTCCCGGTCTCTTTGTGCACGTGGTAGAAGACCACGTTATAGAGCCGCCCGGAGAAGTTGACCGGCGAGCCGTGGGTCAGGTGCCCGCCGTGGGACAGGTCCATGCCCAGGATGGTGTCCCCGGGGGTGATGGCCCCGAAGCACACGGCCATGTTGGCCTGGGAGCCGGAGTGGGGCTGCACGTTGGCGTATTCGGCGCCGAACAGGGCCTTGACCCGGTCCCGGGCCAGATCCTCGGCCACGTCCACGTATTCGCAGCCGCCGTAGTAGCGCTTGCCCGGATAGCCCTCGGCGTACTTGTGGGTCATGACGCTGCCCTGGGCCTGGCGCACGGCCGCGGACACGAAGTTCTCCGAGGCGATCATCTCCAGCTTGCCGGTCTGGCGCTCGATTTCCAGGGCAACCGCCCTGCCGACTTCCGGATCCGAAATAAGCAGCTCGTCCATGTTCGTTGTGGTCCTTGCTTGAGTGTCGCGTCCTTTCAAATCCGGCGCCTCCGGGCAGCCGGATCGCGGGGACGATATCCCGGCGTCTTCTCCCGGGAAAAGGCCGACGGCGCATGCCCGTGCCGGGGCACTACTCCGTGAATTTCTTGAACACGATGCAGGCGTTGGCCCCGCCGAACCCGAAGGAGTTGCACAGAACCGACGTGACGTCGGCCCGGCGCGGCGTGCCCGGGCAGTAGTCCAGGTCGCAGGCGGGATCGGGGGTCTCCAGGTTGATGGTGGGCGGGATGACGCCCTCCATGATGGTCTTGACGCTTATGACCGATTCGATGCCCCCGGCGGCCCCGAGGGTATGCCCGATCATGGACTTGTTGGAGGTGATGGGCACCGTGTAGGCGTGTTCACCGAACACGGTCTTGATGGCCGTGGTCTCGCAGGCGTCATTGAGGGACGTGGACGTGCCGTGGGCGTTGATGTGCGAGATTTCGGCGGGCCGCATGCCGGCCTCGCGCAGGGCGGCACTCATGGCCTGGGCCATGCCCTCGCCGGACTCGGGCGGCGCGGTCATGTGGTAGGCGTCAAGCGACGTCCCGAAGCCGCCCACCTCGGCCAGGATGGTCGCGCCCCGGGCCCGGGCGTGGTCCAGGGACTCCAGGACCAAAAGCCCGCAGCCCTCGCCGTTGACGAAGCCGTCGCGATCCTTGTCGAAGGGACGCGAGGCCCTGGCGGGATCGTCGTTGCGGGTGGACAGGGCCTTCAGGGCGTTGAACCCGGCGATGCCCAGGGGGGTGATGGTGGATTCCGTGCCGCCGCAGATCATGACGTCGGCCCGGTCCATGAAGATATCCGTATAGGCGTAGCCGATGCCGTGCACGCCCGAGGCGCAGGCCGAGGTGGTGCACACGCCCGGCCCCTTGGCCCCGGTGAAGATGGAGATTTGCCCGGCGGCCATGTTGGCGATGATCATGGGGATGAAAAAGGGCGACACCCGGCCCGGGCCCTGCTCTAAAAGCTTGGTGTGGAAGGACTCCAGATCCTCCAGGCCGCCCAGCCCACAGCCCACGATGACCCCCACCCGGGCCGCCTCGGCCTGGGTGACGGCATAGTTGGCGTTTTCCAGGGCCATGAGCCCGCAGGACACGGCGTACTTGGTGAAGAGGGCCATGCGCCGGGCCTGCTTGTGGGGGATGTAGGCCTTTTCGTCAAAGTTTTTCACTTCGCAGGCGAAGGTGGTGTCGAAGCCGGTGGTGTCGAACCTGGTGATGGGGCCCGCCCCGGAGACGCCGGCCAGGAGGTTCGACCAGCTTTCGGTCAGGTCGTTCCCGATGGGGGTGATGGCCGCAAGGCCGGTGACGACTACCCGTTTGCCTCTCATAAAAAACCCCTTTCCTCCGCCCGGCCGGGACGCCCAGTCATGCACGCCGGCCGGTAAAGATGGTGGAACATGGTCGTCGGTGATGAAAAACCGGGACGCCCCGAACGGTGGCGAACGGGACGTCCCAAAGAGAACGCGGCCGGGGTGCGGTCACCCCTTCGCGACAGCGGCCGCCCCCCCGGGATGCGCCACGGGCGAACCAGGTACGGGGACCGCGATGGTACTGTCATGCGTTCTGAACATGGGCGTAAACGATATGATGTCAGGCCTGTTTCTTTTTCTCGATGAAATTGACGGCGTCTTTCACCATCAGGATCTGTTGGGCGTCCTCATCGGAGATCTCCACGCCGAACTCCTCTTCCATGGCCATGATCAGCTCGGTCAGGTCCAGGGAGTCCGCGCCCAAATCCTCCACGAACTTGGCGTCGGCCACGACTTCCTTTTCATCCACGCCCAACTGGTCGACAATGATTTCCTTGACTTTTTCAGCGACAGACATGCTTTCCCTCCAAGATAGAGCGATGTTTTTTACAGATACATTCCGCCGTTGACCGACAGCACCTGACCGGTGACGTAGGCGGCGGCGTCCGAGGCCAGATACGCCACGGCGTCGGCCACCTCGTCCGGGGTTCCGGCGCGCTTCAGGGGGATGCGGTCAGCGTAGGAGGTCTTGACCGCGTCGGGCAGGACGGCGGTCATATCCGTTTCGATGAACCCCGGGGCCACGGCGTTGACCGTGATGCCGCGCGGGGCGAGTTCCAGGGCGGCGGACTTGGTCAGCCCGATGAGCCCGGCCTTGGCGGCCACGTAGTTGGCCTGGCCCGCGTTGCCGGACTGGGCCACCACGGAGACGATGTTCACGATGCGGCCGCTTCTGCGCTTCATCATGATCTTGGCCGCCTCGCGCAGGCAGGCGAAGGCCCCGAAAAGATTCACCCGGACCACGTTTTCGAAGTCCTCGTCGCGCATGCGCACGATGAGGCCGTCCTTGGTGATGCCGGCGTTGTTGACCAGGACGTGCAGGTCCGCCTTGTCCTTGATGTGCTCGGAAAAAAAGTCGGTCACGGCGGCCATGTCGCCCACGTCCAGGGGCAGGGCCGTGGCCCGTCCCCCGGCGGCGGCGATGTCGTCGCACACGGCCTGGGCCAGTTCCGGCTTGCTCACGTAGGTCAAAAGGACATGCAGGCCGCCTGCGGCCAGCTTCCTGGCCACGGCGGCGCCGATGCCCCGGGAGCCGCCCGTAACAAGGGCCGCTTTGCTCATTTCGCTCATGGGTGTTCCGCCGTCTTGATCGCCCGCGCGCCGGATGGCCCGTGGGCGGTTGCCCCGCCGGGCCCGCCGCCCGCCTTCCGGCGGACTGGACGGCCCGCCCGGGGCACGTTGAAAGCGTTTTTTCCTACCGCACTTGCCGCCAAACGGCAAACACGATTTCCGCCGCCCATGCGGGACCGGAGACTCGTGTCGCGTCCACGAAAAGCGCCTGTGGCGTTTCGTAGGGAAAAAGCTAAAACCATTGATTTCTCTTAAAAAATACGCTCGTATTTTTTAAGAGACGTGACACTAGAATTCCAACAGGGCCGCGCCCCAGGTGAATCCACCGCCGAAGACGGACAACAGCACCTTGTCCCCGGGCCTGATCTTTCCGGTCTGGACGGATTCGGCCAATCCCATGGCCACCGAGGAGGCCGAGGTGTTGCCGTAGCGGGCCACCGTGGCGCAGACCTTCTCAAGGGGCAGGCCGAGCTTTTTGGCCACGGCTTCCATGATGCGCCAGTTGGCCTGATGCGGGATGAAATAGCCGATGTCCGCGCCGGTCAGGCCGTTGGCGGCAAGCACGTCCTCGCACACGGAAACCATGTTGCGCACGGCGTGCTTGAAGACCTCCTGGCCGCTCATCTGCACGAAAAAGTCTTCGCCCACCACGTCGCCCAGGCGCAGGGGGGTGCCCGAGCCGCCGCCCTTGACCGTGAGCAGGTGCCCAAGGGAGCCGTCGCTTAGAAGCCGCACGTCGAGGATGGCCGCGTCGCCGGGCCGCTTGGGTTCGTCGCCCGAGGTGACCACCACCGCGCCCGCGCCGTCGCCGAACAGCACGCAGGTGCGCCGGTCGGCCCAGTTGGTGCGCGAGGTCAGGACATCGCAGGCGCAGACCAGCACCTTGGCCGCCGGGGACAGGCACACCACGGCCCGGGCCATGTCCAGGCCGAAAAGAAATCCGGAGCAGGCGGCGTTGAGGTCCATGGCCGCCTTGCCGCGCACCCCGAGCTTCTCCTCGAGGATGCAGGCCGCCGGGGGGCAATAGGCGTCGGGGGTCAGGGTGCACAGAAAAAGGTGGCTGAGCTCCCCGGGGGACATGCCCGCCGCACCCAGGGCCGCCTTGGAGGCCTCCAGGGACAGGTCGCTGGTGGCCTGGCCCGGGGCGGCCACCCGCCGCTCCTTGATGCCGGTGCGGGTGGTGATCCATTCGTCGGAGGTCTCCACCATGCGTTCCATCTCGGCATTGGTCAAAACCCGCTCCGGGACGTAATAGCCGATACCGCGAATGAGGGGATATTTTTTCATGTGCTGCTGGGGAAATACGTTAGGGGGTCTGGTCCGGAAGCGCCGGCTCGCCGGGATCGGCCGCAGGAGTGGAGCCGGCCGCTGCGGCGTGACGCGATTTTTTCCGGGCCACCGTCAGGTTGATGTTGGCGGCGATGTCCTTGACCAGATGCTCGTTGGCGTTGCCCTCGACGAACCGGGCGGCCATGTTCACGGCGTTGGCGATGGCCTTGCTGTTGGACGCCCCGTGGCACACCAGGCAGATGCCCTCCAGGCCCAGAAACGGCGCGCCACCGTATTCGGCGTAATCCACCAGCCGGGAAAAGCGCTTGAGGGAACTGAGCGCCAGCATGGTGCCGATCTTGCCGAAAAAGCCGCGCCGCAGCTCGCCCTTGAGCAGGCGGCCAAGGGACGAGGCCAGGCCCTCGGACTGCTTGAGCACCACGTTGCCCACAAAGCCGTCGCAGACCACCACGTCCACGTCGCCGGTAAACAGGTCGCGGCCTTCCACATTGCCCACAAAGTTCAAGGAACTCATGCGCATGAGTTCGAAGGCTTCCTTGACCTGGAGGTTGCCCTTGCCCTGCTCCTCGCCGATGGACAAAAGCGCCACCCGGGGATTGGGGATGCCGAGCATGGACCGGGCCAGGACGTCGGCCATGATGCCGAACTGGAGCAGGTGGAACGGCTTGCAGTCCACGTTGGCCCCGACGTCGATGAGCACGAAGTGGGCCTTTTCCGTGGGCATGAAGGTGGCCAGGGCGGGGCGTTCGACGCCCGGCACCCGGCCGATGGTGAACATGGCGCTGGCCAGGGTGGCCCCGGAGTTCCCGGCGCTGATGATCCCGTCGGCCTGCCTGTCGCGCACAAGATTCACGGCCACCTGGATGGAGGAGTCCTTTTTCTTGCGAAGGGCCTCGGAGGGTTTCTCCTCCATCTCCACCATCTGGGGGGCGTGCACGATCTCCACGTCCTGGCCCTTGGCCCCCAGCCTTTCCAGTTCCGCCTCGATGCGGGGCTGGTCGCCGACCAGGACGACGTCGATCTTCTTGGCCTTGGCGGCGTGCAAGGCGCCGGGAATGACCACGTGGGGACCGAAATCCCCGCCCATGGCATCCACGGCGATTCGCGGCCTGCTATTCGCCATCTTCCTGCCTGAGCATCTGACGGCCCCGGTAGGAACCGCAGCTCGGGCAGACGCGGTGCGGCAAGGTGGGCTCGCCGCATTGGCAAAGGATCACGGTGGGAATGGCCACCTTGTCGTGGGCGCGACGCATGCCCTTGCGGGACTTGGAGATCTTTCTATTGGGTACCGCCATCTTCTTTCAACCTCGACGTATGGTTTTCTCGTCACCGCCTGGCCCGAAAGGGGCGCGGGCGGTTTCGGCTAGTTCGCCGGCTTCGTGACCCGAAGCCCGCGCAGGGGCTCAAGCCGCGGATCGCCTTCCGGTTCGCCGCAGTTGCACGACCCGGCATTGAGACTGCGTCCGCAGCCGGGGCACAGCCCCAGGCAGCCTTCGGAGCACAGGGGCTTGACCGGCATGGCCAGGACGAACTGCTCCCAGAGCAGGCCGCCCACGTCCAGCTCGAGCACCTTTCCCCGGCGGCGCACCAGGGCCGTCTCCAGGGAGGCCTCCCCGGGCCTGGGCAGTTCTTCGTACAATTCGAAGGGACTGTCCAGGGGGACCGCCGTATCCTCGGCGCACCGATCGCAGGGGGTGACCACTCGGCCCGCGAGGTTTCCCCGCACGAGCACGCCGTCTTTTTGCGGGGCCACGGACAATTCCGCCGTGGGGGGGGCATCCCGGTCGAACCGGTAGGGCAGGCCGTACCGGCCAATCGGCTCTTCCCATATGGCCGGGTCCGAAAATGAAAAGTCCCGGCCAGTGGCCGGGATGTCGGTAATGTCCAGCCAGAGTTCGGTCATGGTTCCCCCGCGCAAGGAAACCGTTGCTATCCGCGAACGCGATCCTTGTCAAGAAAAAGCTTGCGAAACCGGCTTCGGGCGTGTATCAGGCGAAGTTCTTCACGCGTCATAACCGTGCGCGGCAGCCCCGGCACGGGTGGATGTTCTCAAAAAACGCTTTCCGCAAAGGCGGATACGATATCCGGAGGGAACCATGGCCAAGATGTGCGACAAGTGCGGCAAAAAGCCCCAGAGCGGCAACAACGTCAGCCACGCCAACAACAAAAGCAAGCGCCGGTTCAAGCCCAACCTGTTTTCGGTGCGGGCCCAGCTGCCCTCGGGCGAGGTCACGACCCTGACCGTGTGCAGCCGCTGCCTGCGCTCGGGCGAGGTGGTCAAGCCCAAGGCCAAGACCGCCATCTAGCTTTCGAAGAATCCCCGTTTTTTACGCTCCCCTGCCCGGCCGCGCGCCCGGCGGGGGAGCGTTTTCGTTTTTACGCGCACAAGCCCCGCGCCGCGTCCTTCCACACCGCTTCCAACACGCCGCACACGGCCCGGATCACCGGATCGCCTGCCCGCGACCGGCGGTAGGCGAAGGACAGGGCCAGGCTCATGGGCTCGCGTTCCCACACGCAGACATCCCCGGCGGCGCAGGCGTCCTGGGCGTCGTCCCGGCGCAAAAGCGTCAGCCCGCACCCCGCCGCCACCAGGGCCCGCAGGGTGGAGTCGTTGTCCCCGATGATGACCTTGTTTAAGGAAAACCCCTTGTGCGCAAAGGTGTCCTCCAAAAGGAACTGGAAGGGACACCGCTCCGGGAACCACACCCAGGGCATGCCCGACAACGCCTCCCAGTCCGCCGCCGCGATCCGCTCCCGCCACGCCGCCGGGCCCACGATGGCCATGTCCACCCGGCAAAGGGCCAGCCCCCCCACCTCGGCCACCGGATCGTTGGCCGTCTCGTAGACGAAGGCCGCGTCGAGTTCCCCGGTCAGGATGCCGTCCAGGGCGTCGGCCGTGCTGTACTGCATGAGGTGCAGCTCGATGCGCGGATGGTCCGCGCGCATGCGGGCCAGAAACTCGGTCATGCGCAGCCGGACCGGCTCGTTGTTGAGCCCGATGCGGGCCACGCCCACGGCCTGGGAGCGAAACGACCCGGCCGCAGACAATAGCTCCCCGGCCGACTCCAGGGTCCGCCTGGCCCGTCCGGCCAGTTCCTTCCCGGCATCCGTCAGGCGCATGCCCTTGGCCGTGCGGACAAAAAGCTCCACCCCCAGTTCTTCCTCCAGGGCCTTGATCTGGGCGCTCACCGCAGGCCCGCTGGCATTGATGCGCTGGGCCGCCCGGGTCAGGTTGCCGGTCTCGGCCACGGTCACGAAGGTGCGCAACTGGTACAGTTCCATGACGTCTGATCCCATGGTCCGGCGCGTTTCGTTTTTCCGAACGCCGCCTTCCGATCTTGCGATTGGATTTCCCGCTCCCATCCGGACTACCACTCATCCATCCGGGCCCTGGGGCTTGATGGCACAGGGGCCTGATTCCGTAAAGCCCTTGCCCCACCCGAAAGGAGGCCGCCATGTTCACCACCAAGCAGCTCGCCGTCATGGCCGTCCTGGCCGTCTGCCTTGTGGCCCTACTGGCCGGAAAACCGGCCGGGGACGCCTCGGTCTCCCCGCCCCGGCAAGACGGCCACACGCGCCCGGCAGGGGCCGTGGAGCCCGGGTCCGGGCCGGGAATCCGCAAGGCCGAGGAGATCTTCGCCGCCCGCTATGCGGCCTCTTACGAGAAGGGAATCTATCCGGGGCTGCCCGTGACCATGTGCGAGGCCAAGCTCCTGGAATGCCGGGGCCTCGGCTATGCGGCCTGCCGGGAGCACTGCCGCCAGGCCTGCGGGCTGCCGTGACCCACCCGGGAATATGCCCCGCCCTTTCGCGGGAGGCCCCAGAAACGGCGCCGCCCCTCGGCCAAGGCCGGCATGCGGGGAAATCCCTTCGGGAACGCGCCTATACGGCCACGCACTCCCGGACGGTCAGAAAGGTCACCTGGGGCCATTCCTCCAGGGCCTTCTCCAGGCGCCATTCGTTGGCGAAGGACATGGCCGGGAGGCCGTCGGAATCGGTGAGCATGGCGCTTGTGTGCTCGCGGCGCAGGCGGTCCAGGGCCGCCGTCTCGCCCGCAAGCCAGCGCACGGCGGCGATGTTCACGGGCTCCACGGCGATCAGCACGTCGTATTCCGCCCGCAGCCGCTCAATGATGACGTCGAACTGCAACACCCCCACCGCGCCCAGGATGTGCTCGCGCCCGGTCACGGGCCGGAAGAGCTGGATGGCCCCTTCCTCCGTGAGTTGTTGCAGGCCCTTTTCCATCTGCTTGGCCTTGAAGGGGTTTTTGAGGATCACCCGGCGGAAGTGCTCCGGCGCGAAATGGGGGATGCCCAGGTAACGCAGGGGCTCGCGGCCGCACAGGGTGTCGCCGATGCGCAGCGTGCCGTGGTTGGGGATGCCGATGATGTCGCCCGGCCAGGCCTCCTCGGCGCTTTGCCGGTCCTGGGCCATGAAGATGGTGGCGTTGTGCACCAGCATGTCCTTGCCCGTACGCTGGTGCGAGACCCGCGTCCCCCGGGTGAAGCAGCCGGAATTGACGCGCAAAAAGGCCATGCGGTCCCGGTGGGCCGGGTCCATGTTGGCCTGGATCTTAAAAACCACCCCGGAAAAGGGCTCCTCCAGGGGCGAGACCTCCCGGGTTTCCGTCTGGCGCGGCCGGGGGGCCGGGGCATGGCGCAAAAAGGCGTCCAGAAGCTCGCGCACCCCGAAATTGTTCACGGCGCTGCCGAAAAAGACCGGGGTCTGCTTGCCCGCCAGATACCGCTCGTGGTCGAAGGGATAGCCCGCGCCCTCAAGAAGTTCGATGTCGTGGCGCAGGGCGTCCGCCGCCCGGGCCCCCACCTGGCGGTCCAGCTCCGGATCGTCGAGGCCCCGCACCAGCACGGATTCCCGGGGCCTGGCTCCCTTGTCCTCCCCGGCCTGAAAAAAGCGCAGCATCTTTTGCGGGATGTCGTAGACCCCCTGGAAGCCCTTGCCCATGCCGATGGGCCAGGTCATGGCCGCGCATTCGATGCCCAGGCTCCCTTCGATGTCGTCGAAAAGCTCGAACGGCGACATGCCGTCCCGGTCCAGTTTGTTGATAAACGTCATGATCGGCGTGTCGCGCATGCGGCAGACGTCCATGAGCTTCCGGGTCTGGGTCTCCACGCCCTTGACGCTGTCGATGACCATCAGCGCCGAATCCACGGCCGTCAGCACCCGGTAGGTGTCCTCGGAAAAGTCCTGGTGGCCCGGGGTGTCCAGGAGGTTCACGGCAAAGCCGTCGTAGTCGAACTGCATGACCGAGGAGGTCACGGAGATGCCGCGCTCCTTCTCGATGGCCATCCAGTCCGAGGTGGCGTGGCGGGAGGCCTTCTTGGCCTTGACCGCCCCGGCCATGCGGATGGCCCCGCCGAAAAGCAGAAGCTTCTCGGTGAGGGTGGTCTTGCCCGCGTCGGGGTGGCTGATGATGGCGAAGGTGCGGCGGCGTTCCACCTCGCGCCGCAGGCGGGTCATGAAGGCGATGTCGGACATGATGATCTCGTCGGGCCGGGAAACCGGGCTTGGTTTTATCGCGGGCCGTACGCGGCGTGACGCATCCCGGAAAGCGGCGTGACGCGTCCCGGAAGGCGGCGTGACGCGTCCCGGAAGGCGGCGTGGCGCGTTGCGGGAGACGGCGGCCGTCTGTCCGTTCCGCCGGGTCCACGGGGCCGGGCCGGACAGACCGCCTGAGCGGGGAAAACGATCCGGACGGCGCCTGTACCCCGGACGCCACTGATTTTCAAGTCCTCGCGGCCCTGGTCCGGAGCGGCCTCACAGGCAGTACAGAACGGTTTCGTGCACGTCCGGGGCATGGTGCCCGAGAAAGAAGCGGTAGTGCGGATACCGCTCCCGGATGGCCAGGGGGATGGCGTGCAGGTCGTCGATGTCGTGGTAGACGCAGACCTGCAGCCTCGGCCGGAAGCGTTCGATGGTCCGGGCCGCCCCGTCGAGGGCCCGCATCTCCGCGCCCTCGATGTCGAGCTTGATCAGGTCCACCCGGGGCAGCCCCAGGGCGTCCACCACGTTGTCGATGCTGTCGCAGGCTATGGCCAGCGTCCCGCTTTCCGCAATCCGGTTCCCCACCGGGGCCGCCGCGTTGCCGCAAAAACGCAGCTCGGCCGCCTCGGACCAAAGCCCCAGGTTCAGGCAGTCGCAGGCCCCGCCCAGGCGCGCCGCCTCGGCTTCGAGCCGGGGGAACACCGCCGGGGTGGGCTCGAAGCACACCATGCGCTCCGGCGTGATCCGGGCCCGGAAGGAACGCAGGGTGTCGCCGTCATAGGCCCCGCCGTCGACGATGACGTCCCCGTCCCGGGAACCGGCCAGGGGGTGGTGGTACTGTTCGTAGGGCGAGACGATCAGGTGTCCCTCGTCGCCCGTCACGTAGGTCTTGACCAGGCTGGCCAGGACATCCTTCGAGGCCTCGTCCTCAAGCATGGCATGCACGGCGTCGAGGGCGGCCCCGGCCTCCCGGTAATAGGGCGGATAGGTGTAGAAGGACGAGAGGGGAATGCAGTAGGCCGCAGGCGCGCCGAGCCGCCGCAACTGGGCCTCGATGGCCTGGTGGTGGGCCGAGGCCACGAAGACCGGCACATCCGGAAACCGGCGCATCCCTTCGGCCGGGGAAAGGACGGCAAGGCCGTCGAAGCCGTCCGGAAAACCGGCCTGGTTGTTGTCCAGATAACACAGGGCTCCGGCCCCGAGGGTGGCGAAGTATTTCCGGGTCAGGCGGCCGCGATGCCCGGCCCCAAAGATCAGGTAGCCGGTGAAGGGCAGGCCGTTGGCCGCGATGTCGTCCAGACGCAGAAACCGGCTCGGCAGTCGGCGCATCCTGTGTTCGAGCGTCATCATGCCCCTCCGGGGGATTGCGGCCGCCGTACCGGGCGGCGCAAAGCCCCGGTTCGGAAAAACCCGGGGCTTTGGCATCAGGTTGAGGGAGTGTCGCAGCCCCTCCCCTGTCCGGCGCGGCGTGTGCGCCGATCAGTTCTGGGCCCAGCGGATCAGGCCCAGGGAATGGGAATCCAGAAGCAGCGGGTGATGCGGCAGGATGCGCACCGTGAATCCGAAGCGCCCGGCCTCGCCCGGGGTGATTTCCCCCTTGAACACGTGCCAGCCGTCGCCCGTGGTGGACACGGGCTTCATGACCGTGGTCTCGCGCTCGGCGAACTTGCCCTCGTAGTTGAGGCGGCCGGAATAGATCTGCACCTCCACGTCCTGGGGCCGGATGCCGTTTAGGTGCACCTCGGCGGTCACGGTCACGGGATCGCCCACATGCAACTGGTCCGGCTCGCCGGTCTGGATGTTGCGGATGTCCAGGTTGCTCCACTTGGTCATCATGTCCATGCGCCAGGAGGCCAGATCCTTGGCCGCGGCGAAGTCGTTTTTCACCAGCCGGTTGTAGTTGTCCAGGGCCGGGACGTAGGCGATGCGGGCGTAGTCCTCCACCATGCGGTGGGAGTTGTAGACGGGCACCAGGGAGCTGATGGACTCCTTCATCTTGCGGATCCAGTTGCGGGGCAGGTTGCCGTGGCCGCGTTCGTAGAAGGTGGGGATGACCTCGTTCTCGATGATGTTGTAGGTGGTCTGGCTCTCCACGAAGTCCTGGTAGGCCGCGTCCTCGTATTCCTCGCCCTGGCCGATGGCCCAGCCCACGCTGTTGTCCGGCCGCCAGGCCTCGGCCCACCAGCCGTCCAGGGTGCTCAGGTTGATGACCCCGTTGCACATGGCCTTCATGCCGCTGGTGCCGCAGGCCTCGAGGGGGCGGCGCGGGGTGTTGAGCCACACGTCGCAGCCCTGCACCAGGTAGCTGGCCACCTCCATGTCGTAGTCCTCGAGAAACACCATGCTGTAGCGGCATTCCGGCGAGGTGCACAGCTGCACCAGCTCCTGGATGATCTTTTTGCCCTCGTTGTCGTGGGGATGGGCCTTGCCCGCGAACACGAACTGCACGGGCCGGGGCGAATCGCTGATGATCTTTATCAGCCGCTCCTTGTCCTGCAAGAGCATGTTGGCCCGCTTGTAGGTGGCGAAACGCCGGGCGAAGCCGATGGTCAGGGCCTGGGGATCGAGCACCTCCTCGGACATCTGGAGTTCCTTGCGCTTGGCCCCCCGGGCCAGGAGCTGCTCGCGCAGCTTGACCCGCACGTAGCCCACCAGCCGTTCCCGCAGGCGCTCGTGGGTGCGCCACAGCTCGGCGTCGGAAATGGCGTGGGCCTGGGAAAAGACCCGGGGACAGTCCGGATCCTCACGCCAGTTGGCCCCCAGATAGCGGTCGTAGAGGGCCCCGATGTCCTGGGCCACCCAGGTGGGCACGTGCACCCCGTTGGTGATGGCCCCGATGGGCACGTCCTCCACGGGATACTGGCTCCAGACCCGGTTCCACATCTTGCGCGACACCACCCCGTGCAACTGGCTGACCCCGTTGTTGAACCGGGAGAGTTTGAGCGCCAGGACCGGCATGCAGAAATGCTCGGCGTCGTTGCGCGGGTCTTCGCGGCCCAGGGCCAGGAAGACCTTGAAGGCCAGGCCGAGCTTTTTGGCGTAGTCCTCGAAATAGGGCTGCATGAGCTCCGGCGGGAAGCGGTCGTTACCGGCCGGGACCGGGGTGTGGGTGGTGAACACGCTGCTCGACGCGGCCAGCTCCAGGGCGGCCTCGAAGGACAGGCCGTTTTGGCGCATGAAGTTGCCGATGCGCTCAAGCCCGGCAAAGGCCGAATGGCCCTCGTTCATATGGATGACCCGGGGGGACAGCCCCAGGGCCGCCAGGGCCCGGATGCCGCCGATGCCCAGCAGGTATTCCTGGCGCACGCGCATCTCCAGGTCGCCGCCGTACAGCCGGGTGGTGATCTGCCGGGAATGGGGCTGGTTCTCGGGTACGTTGGAGTCCAGAAGATACAGGGACACCCGGCCCACCTGGGCCTTCCAGATCTGGGCGTAGACCTTCTCCCCGCGCAGGTCCACGGAGATCATGATGCGGCCTCCGGAGGCGTCCTTGCACAAGGTCAGGGGCAGCTGCTCGAAGTCGTAGATGGGATAGCGTTCCTGCTGCCAGCCGTCGGGGGTGAGGTACTGGCGGAAATAGCCCTGCTGGTAGCACAGGCCGATGCCCGCCAGGGGAACGTTGAGGTCGCTGGCGGACTTCAGGTGGTCGCCGGCCAGGATGCCCAGGCCCCCGGAATAGACCGGCAGGCACAGGGAGATGCCGTATTCCAGGCTGAAATAGGCCACCACGGGCTCCCCGGTCTTGTCCGGGAAGGGGATGGACGTGGCCTTGCGGGCCAGGTAGCCAGCCAGGCGCTGGCGCAGGTCGCCCAGGCGCTCCAGGAAAAAATCGTCCTCGGCCAGGCTCTCCAGGGTCTTCTGGGGCAGGCGGTTCAGGAAGGCGATGGGGTTGCCGTAGCATTCCCGCCACAGCTTGTGATCCACCTGGGCAAAAAGCGACACGATTTCGGTGTTCCAGGAGAACCAGTAATTGTAGGCCAATTCCCACAGCGGTTTGAGCTTGGGCGGCAGTTTGGGAACGACGCTGTAGACGCGAAGAGGCTGCATATTCTTTCCTCCGAAATCGTGACATTGAAAAACTGCGTGGGGAATCGGCCCGCCGCGTCACGCCTTGCGGCGAAACCACGGCCCCGTTGTCCTTCTAGCCGCAAGGCGCAACAAAATGCAAGCCCGGAAAACCGGCCCCGAATTCGGGCGGCGCCCGGGATTTCCGGCAAGGATAGCACAGGGGAAAAAGAGAAACACGAAGATCCAATGGCGTTTTTCCGGCCAAAAAAACATCTCTGCGGCCGGAAACGGGGTTGACGGCCACCCGCCTTTGGAGTAGACGACACCTCTTCTTTTGCGGAGGGAAAATTCATGTACGCGATCATCGAGACCGGCGGAAAGCAATATCGGGTTCAGGAAGGCAACAAGATCCAGGTGGAGAAGCTTCCCGTGGAAACGGGGAACGAGCTGACCCTGGACAAGGTGCTCATGGTGGGCGGCGAGGCCGGAACCAAGATCGGCGCGCCCTACGTCGAAGGCGCTGCCGTGACCTGCGTGGTCAGCGGCCAGGCCCGGGGGCCCAAGATCGTGGTCTTCCACAAGTGGCGGCGCAACGACTCCCACAAGAAAACCGGCCACCGCCAGAGTTACACCACCCTGGAAGTGAAATCCATCCGGGCCTGATGCCCGGCAGCCAAGGAGGCCCATCATGGCTCATAAAAAAGCGGGCGGAAGCTCCAGAAACGGACGCGACAGCGCCGGGCAACGGCGCGGGGTGAAGCGGTTCGGCGGGCAGCAGGTGCTGGCCGGCAACATCCTGGTGCGCCAGCTCGGCACCAAGTTCCATCCCGGCGAGAACGTCGGCATGGGCCGCGACTACACCCTTTTTGCCCTCATCGACGGCGTGGTCAAGTTCGAAAAGTACACCCGTAATAACAAGGTCAAGACCCGGGTGGCCGTGTTTCCGGCCTGACCCTTCGTCTCCCTGACGTTTTCCAAGGGGAACGGGTTTTCACCCGCTCCCCTTTTTTTTGGTCTTGCCTCCGGGGCCGCAGCCGGGTACACCAACATAACTCGCTAAATTGGCACGGGAATTGAATGCTTTTCGCCCAAACAGCCGCTTCAGGCGGCCCGGGACGCGGTGAGGCATGGCGGAACAGGGACACAAGGCCCCGATCATCATCAAGAAGATCAAAAAGGGCGGCGGCGCGGCGCACGGCGGCCAATGGAAGGTGGCCTACGCCGATTTCGTGACGGCCATGATGGCCTTTTTCCTGCTCATGTGGCTCCTTAACATGACCCCCAAGGAAAAGCAGGAAGAGGTTGCCGCCTATTTTCGCGAGTTCAGCCTGTTCGAGGCCCCCGGACCCGGGATCATCCCCCTGGAGACCGGCGGCATCGGGCCGCCCGCCGTGGTCAGCAGCTCGTCCGAGCGTCCCGACGGCCCGGCCGCGGCCGTGGGCGGCGGCACGGGCGAGGGGCCCGAGGCCGGAGGCCCGTCCGCCGAACAACAGCGCGTGGCCGAGATGGTCCAGGCCCAGTTGCGCACGGCCCTGCCGGAGATGGCCGACCAGGTGAGCGTGGTGGCCGAAGAGGGCAAGGTGCGCATCGAGATCATGGACAAGCTCGACCGGCCCATTTTCGAACGCGGCAGGGCCGTGTTGACCGCCGACGCCCAGCGCATCCTGGCCACCCTCACCGGGGTGCTCAAAAAAGACGACTTGAAGGTGGTGGTGGAGGGGCACACCGACGCCGCGCCTTACGGCACCGAGGCCTACACCAACTGGGAGCTGTCCACGGACCGGGCCCAGGCCGCCCGCCGGCTCATGCTCAAGGACGGCTTTCCGGCCGCCAACATCGTCATGGTGGCCGGTTTCGCCGACACCATGCCCTATGTCCCGGCCGACCCCCTGGACGCCAGAAACCGGCGCATCAGCCTGCTGCTTTTCCAGGAGCCGGCGCCCGGCCAGGATCGGGAAAACGGAGCCGGCCCGGCCCGGGGGCAGGCCAAAAACGGCCGCGCCACGGAAGCCCTACCCGAGCCGGAGGCCGCGCCTCCCCTGCCCTCGGCCAACGAACTCCTTGAACGGGAAATCGACAAAATATATGAAAAGGCCACCGAGAAACAGTTCTGACGCGACAGGCCGGCCGTCGTTGCGGCTCCTGTCCCGCCTTCACCTCGACCACCCGGCGGAACCATGTTCGTCATAATCGGCGTCGTCATCGTGCTCGGGGCCGTGGGCCTGGGCTTTTTCTTCGAGAAAGGCAACTTCTCCCTGCTCTTTTCGGCCGCGCCGGCGGAAATGCTGATCATCTTCGGCGGGGCCTTCGGCTCCCTGATCATCAGCTCCCCCAAGGACATCCTGGGCCATATCTTCAAAAGCTTTTTCGCCATCTTCGGGTCCATGAAGACCAGCAAGGGCTACTACCTGGAGATGCTCACGGTGCTCTCCATGCTGTTCATGAAGATCCGCCGCGAGGGCCTGGTGGCCATCGAAAAGGACATCGAGCATCCCACCGAGAGCCCCATCTTCAGTTCGTTCGCCAAAAACAAGGACAACGCCGCCGTGGTCAGCTTCGTGTGCGACACCATGCGCATCTTCTCCACGGTCAACATCGAGCAGCACGAGTTCGACAACATCATGGACGCCGACATCGAGGCCTCGGCCCATGAGGCCATGGTCGCGGCCCACACCATGAACAAGACCGCCGACGCCCTGCCGGGCCTGGGCATCGTGGCCGCCGTGCTCGGCGTGGTCATCACCATGGGCAAGCTCAACGAGCCGCCCGAGGTGCTGGGGCACTCCATCGGCGCGGCCCTGGTGGGCACCATGCTCGGCGTGCTCGGCTGTTACGGATTTTTGGGCCCCATGGCGGCCAACATGGAGCATCGGGCCAAGGAGGTGGAGGCCACGCTTTTGGTGGTCAAGGCGGCGCTGGGGGCCTTCGTCGGCGGCAATCCGCCGCCCGTGGCCTTGGAGGCCGGACGCCGGGCCATCCCCACGGGCCACCGTCCCACCTTCGAGGAGCTGGAAGAGGCCATCAAGGCCTCCAAGGGCAAGTAAGGCGACCCTTTCTCCCGCCTCCGCATCACTTGCGGACGGCCGCCTTGCGGCCAAGGGCTTCAGGGCGGGCGACGGGTCGCCGGAAACGTCCGGCAGCGACGTGGAGCGAAGCGCAATTCGTCGCGGCCGGACGTTTGCCGCCGATCCCGAGCCCGGCGGCCAGGGGACGCGCGGGATGGGATTTGCCCGCCCGTCTCCCCGTCACGCCACAGGCGACGCCAGCACCCGGTCGATGCGCCGCCCATCCATGTCCACGATCTCGAAGTGCCACCCGGCATGCTCGATCACCTCGCCCATGGCCGGCGCGTGATGCAGCCGGGCCAGGACGAACCCGGCCAGGGTCCGGTGGGCCTCCTCCGGAGCCGGAACCGCCAGCCCCACAAGATCGAAGGCCTCGTCCACGGGCATAAGCCCGTCCAGGAGCCAGGAGCCGTCCTCCCGGCGCACGGCGTCCGGTTCCCCGGCCTCGTCCGGGGTGGGGATGTCCCCCACCACGGCCTCCAGGATGTCCCCCAGGGTAATGATGCCCTGCACGTCGCCGTATTCGTCCACCACCACGCCGAAGCGCATTCCGGACCTGGTCCGGAACCGTTCCAGAAGGGTCAGCACCCGGGTGCTCTCCAGGACGTAGACCGGATCGTGGGCCAGCTTCGCCAGGTCCGGCGTCTCCCCGGCGGCCAGGGCGGCCAGGAACTCCTTGGCCCGCACCACCCCCATGACGGCGCTGATGTCCTCCCGGGCCAGGGGATAGCGGGAATAGGGGTTGTCCTCGACCACGCGCAGGTTGTGCTCCAGGGAGGCCTGGGCATCGAGCCAGCGCACCTTCAGGCGGTGGGTCATGCACAGCCCCACCCGGCGGTCCCCCAGGCGCATGATGCGTTCCACCATGCGCCGCTCCCCCGGCTCCAGCACGCCGGTCCGGGCCGCCTCGGACAAAAGCCCGCGCAGATCCTCCTCGGTCATCTCCCGCACAGGCAGGGCCGACACGCCGAAAAGCCGCAGCACAAGCTCCGTGGAGCCGCCAAAAAGCCGCACCGCCGGGGCGGAGACGGCCATGAGCCAGGACATGACCGGGGCGCAGGCCACGGCCAGCCGTTCCGGGTGGGCGAAGGCCAGCCGCTTGGGCACAAGCTCGCCGGCAACGATGGAGAGATAGGTGATGGCCGCCACCACGATCCCCAGTCCGAGGCTCGCGGCATATCCGGCCAGGGCCGGGATGTCAGAGAAATAGCCGGCCAGGGGCTCGGCCAGGGTGGCCCCGCCGAAGGCCCCGGTGAACACCCCCACCAGGGTGATGCCCACCTGCACCGTGGGAAAAAAGGACTCGGGCCGGTCGAGGAGCTTCAGGGCCTTGGCCGCCCCCCGGCTCCCGGCCTTGGCCAGGGCCAGAAGCCGCAGCCGGTTGGCGGACACCAGGGCCATCTCCGCCATGGCGAAAAAGCCGTTGAGCAGGATGCACAGCAAAACCACGCCGATTTCCGCGACAAGCATGTTCATGCGATCCCCACGGGGTGAACCGGCGCGGCCCGGGATCGGGCCGGAGGGGCCCCCGGATTACAGCGAGGCGGGGAGGAAAAGGGCCATGCAGGCCACGCAGGGCTGACCGGCGGCGATGCGGGCCGCCGTGGTCTGGTCGGCCAGGTATTTGGCCGAATAGCCCGTGGTGGAGAAGGCCTCGATGACGGTTTCCGCCAGGGTCACGGCCCCGTCCCCCTGCACGGCGAAGGCCAGGGAGACGAACACCCGTGCGGCGGGCTTGACCTCGGCCCCCACCGGCGGGCACTGGGCCGTGCCGCGGGCCACGTCGTACTCGGCCACGAACCGGACCATCGTGCGGCGCTCCCCGTCCACATAGGTTTCCCAGACCGGGTTCGAGAAATAGGCATATCCGGCCAGGGCCTGACCCACGCTGGCCCCAGAGTCCGGGAGGATGCGCGCGGCGCGGACCAGGCTTTCGGGATCGTCCCCGTTGCCGCCGCAGGCCGCGGCCAGGATCACAAGAAAAAAGAGCGCCGCCCGGATCACGGCGGACGCGGCGCCGGGAAACGCGGCCCACGCCGCATGCCGCCCGGGGAAAAAGACGTCCCGGCTCACACGACCTCCCGTTTTTCCACCCGGTTGCGGCCGTTGGTCTTGGCCTGGTACAAGGCCCCGTCCGAGGCCAGGAGCAGGGACTTGGCCGCAACGTCCGGCCGGGGCATCACGCTGGCCGCGCCGACGCTCACCGTGATCCGGTCGGCCACCGAGGAGGAGGCGTGCTCGATGCCCAGGCTGTACACGTTTATGCGTATCTCCTCGGCAATGGACATCGCCCCGGCCTCGTCGGTTCCGGGCAGGATGACCACGAATTCCTCGCCGCCGTAGCGGGCCACGAAATCCCCCGGCCTTTTGAGCACCATGCAGATGGCCTCGGCCACGGCCTTCAGGCAGCAGTCGCCCTTCAAGTGCCCGTAGGTGTCGTTGTAGTGCTTGAAAAAATCGATATCGATCATGAGCAGGGCCAGGGGCAGGCCGTCCCGCCGGGCCCGCAGCCATTCCTTGTCGAAGACCTCCTCGAAGCGGCGGCGGTTGCTCACGGCCGTCAGTCCGTCCTGGTTGGAGAGCTGGCTCAGGCGCTCGGTCAGGGCCTCAAGTTCGCGTTCCCGGGCCTTGCGGCGGTCGATCTCCTCCTTGAGCCGCAACACCGAACGCACCCGGGCGCACAACTCCAGACGGTTGACGGGCTTGCTGATGTAGTCGTTGGCCCCGGCCTCCAGGGCCCGCTCCAGGCTCGCCACCTCGTCGCGCACGGTGACCATGATCACCGGCACGTCCCGGAAGCGTTCATCGGCCTTGAGCCGCTTGGTGGCCTCGATGCCGTCCATTTCGGGCATGACGATGTCCATGAGGATCAGGTCCACATCGGAGTCGCCGTTTTCGCCCACGCCCCCTTCAAGCACGTTCAGGGCGGAGACGGCGTCATGGGCCTCGACAATGTCCTCGTATCCCGCTCCCCGCAGGATCCCTCCCAACAGCATGGTCTGGGACCGGGAATCGTCCACAACAAGTATCTTCATATCGTTCCATCCGCGGCATGCGCCGCGTTGCGCTTGTCCGGCCGACGGCAGGATTTCCGCCAGGCAATCCGGCGACCTTGCATTGACACTACACGGGATATCGAAAAAAAGAAACTCGCTCCACGCGGGAATTCATGCGGCAGGCCAGCAACGGATACCAGAAAAACCGGACCGGCGCATCAGAATTCTGTTGCACGCCGGGACAAGGCGGAATGTTGCGCAGGCCTGAGCTTGGCCTGCATGGTTTCCGGGCGGCCGGGAACGTAACGCCTGGGGGTCATCCCTGCGGCACGCCGAACTGTTTTCCGTCAAGCAGGCCTTTGAGCCGCTGCAGGGTGGGCGCATCGGTAAAATCGAAACGCAGGGGGGTCAGGGTGATGTGTCCCTGGGTCAGAAGATCCCGGTCCGTGCCCGGCGACACGCTTTTGCCCGGGATGACCCCGTCGAGCCAGTAATAGGGGCGGCCGCGGGGGTCCGTGCGCTCGTCGAACCAGTCCTTGTAGGTGGCCTGGGTCTGGGGGCACAGCCGCAGGTCCAGGGTTTCGGACATGGGGCGGCGGGGGAAATTCAGGTTGAGCACACAGCCGCGCGGCACTTCGTCCCAGGGCACGGCGGCGGCGAATCCGGCGGCGTAGGCCCCCTGGCCCGAGAGGTCGACCGGCGCGTAGTCGTCCACGGACACGGCCAGGGCCGGGAGCCCGGCCAGGGCGCCTTCCGTGGCTGCGGACACGGTGCCGGAATAGAGGATGTCCACGCCCACGTTGGCCCCGCTGTTGATGCCGGACATGACCAGTTCCGGGGGCTCGGGCAAAAGCGCGGACAGGGCCAGCTTCACGCAGTCGGCCGGGGTGCCCGACACCCCGAGGCCGAAGAAGCCGTTTTCCTTGAATTCCCTCACCCGAAGCGGCGAGGCCAGGGTCACGGCGTGCCCCACGGCCGACTGCTCGGTGATGGGGGCCACCACATGCACCTCGTGCCCGGCATCGCGAAGGCCCTTGTACAGAGCCCGGATGCCCACGGCCTGGATGCCGTCGTCGTTGGTCAGAAGTATCTTCATGCCTGGTTTCATATCCTTCATTCTTGACGTCCGGGTGACGCCCGGCCCGGGCGGCATCCGGCCTTGATTGACAACCGTGCGGCGGCAGGGCACTTGTTTTTTGCAAAAGACGCCGGCACAGCCTCATGCCCCGAACCGAGCATACCGTGAGCGGAAAAACCACCTTCGTCAAGGATCTCGTCCCCGGCCGCCCCGTGGACGACCTGTTCGTCGTCGCCGACGCCAGATCCGGCCAGGCCAAAAACGGCCCCTTCTGGACCCTGACCCTGGAAGACGCCACCGGGGCCGTGGAGGCCCGCATCTGGAGCCCGGCCAGCCAGGCGTACCAGGACATCCCTCCCGGTTCCCTGGTGCGGGTGGCGGGCATGGCCGGAAGCTACCGGGACAAGCCCCAGATCTCCGTGGATCGCCTGGAGTTTCTGCCTCCGGAGGAACTGGCCCCCCTGCTGCCGCTTTTCACGGCCTCAAGCGCCGTGCCGCCGGAGGAACTGCTGGCGCAACTGGAGGCCCTGTGCCGGGACACCATCCGCCACGCCCCCTGGCGGCGGTTCTGCCGCAAGGTGCTGGCCGATCCCGAGGTGCGCACCCGGCTTTTGGCCGCCCCCGGGGCCAAGAGCGTGCATCACGCCTACGTGGGGGGCCTTCTTGAGCACACCCTGTCCGTGTGCGGCCTGGTTCTGGCCATCGGCGGCCGCTACCCGGCCCTGGACATGGACACCCTCGTGCCCGCCGCCGCGTTCCACGACCTGGGCAAGGCCTGGGAATTGTCCTCGGGCTTTCCCCGGGACTACACCGATCCCGGGCGGCTTTTGGGGCACATCGTCCTGGGCATGGAGATCCTGGAGCCCTTTTTCCGCAAGGCCAGGGATCTGGACCAAAGTCTGATCCTGCACTTCAAGCACATCATGGTCAGCCACCACGGCGAATACGAGTTCGGCTCACCCAAGCGGCCCAAGACCCCCGAGGCCTTCGTGCTGCATTTCGCGGACAATATCGACGCCAAGCTCAACCAGACCCTGGGGGCCTTTGCCGATGACGAGCCCGAGGCCGCCTGGTCGCCCTACGTGCGCACCCTGGAGCGCTATCTCTACAATCCCCGCCGGACCCCGCGCCAAAGCGAGGCGAAAGTGGCCGGCGACAAAGGGGCCACCCAGTGTTTGTTACCTTTGAAGGCATAGAGGGCACGGGCAAGACCACCCAGATCGGGCTTCTGGCCGAGGAACTGGGCCGCCTGGGGCAACGCGTGGTCACCACCCGCGAACCCGGCGGCAGCCATGTGGGCCGGGAACTGCGGCGCATCCTTTTGAGTCTTGAGACCAAAAACCTGTGCGACCGGGCGGAACTGTTCCTCTACCTGGCCGACCGGGCCCAGCACGTGGCCGAGGTGGTGCGCCCGGCCCTTGCCGACGGCGCGGCGGTCCTGTGCGACCGCTTCACCGACTCCACCGTGGCCTACCAGGGCTACGGGCGCGGCCTGGACCCGAACCTGTTGCGCCAGCTCAACGACACGGCCACCGGAGGCCTCGCCCCGGACCTGACCATCGTCCTCGACATCGACCCGGACATCGGCCTGCGCCGGGCCCTTGCCCGCAACCTGCAAGCCCGGGCCCAGGTGGACGAAGGCCGCTTCGAGGCCGAAAGCATGGCCTTCCATGCCCGGGTGCGCCAGGGCTATCTGGCCCTGGCCGCCCTGGACCGGCGCCGGATCCGGATCGTGGCCGCCGACGCCGAGCCCCGGGAGGTGTTCGCCTCGGTGCGCCAGGCCTACCTGGAGGCCGCCGCCCGGCAGGGCTGAGCCTCCCCACGCCATACGCCGCCTGCCCGGGACCGGCCCGGGCAAGGGCGGATCATCCCTCCCACCGCAACCGTCAAGGAGGTTTCGCATGATCCGTCTCATCCGCATCATCCTCACGTCCTTCGTGGCCCTGACCCTGTGCTGCGGCATCTGCCTGACCAATCCCGCCCCGGCAACGGCCGCCGCCGTCGGGCCCTATGACGTCGCCGCCGGCAGCGGACTGGCGGCCATCATCGGGCGCGGCAAACTGGTGGTGGGCATGGAGCTCAAATTCTGGCCCTTCGAATACGTGAACGAGAAAGGCGACCCCGTGGGTTTCGACGTGGACATCGCCCGGCAGATCGCCAAAGAGCTCGGGGTGGAGCTGGACATCAGGGACATGGAGTGGACCGGGCTCATCCCGGCCCTTCAGGCCGGAAAAATCGACCTCATCATCTCCGGCATCACCGGCACCCTGGAGCGGGCCAAGACCATCACCTTCTCCCGGCCCTATTTCACCACCGGCCTGTGCGCCCTGGTGAGCATCAAGAAGGCCCCGGACATGACCACCGTGGCCGCCCTGGACGACCCCTCCCGGATCATCGCCGTCAAGACCGGCACCACCGCCGACCTGGTGGCCTCCAAGCGTTTTCCCAAGGCCCACATCAACCGCTACAAGGAAGAAACCGCCTGCGTCCAGGAGGTGGTCAGCGGCCGGGCCGACGCCTTTTTCTACGATCAAATTTCCATCGCCAAGCATCACAAGCAAAACCCCGACACCACCAGGGCCCTTTTGACCCCGTTCACCTACGAGCCGTTTTGCATCGCCATGCAAAAGGGCGACTTCGACCTGTGGCAGTGGCTGGACATGTTTCTGGACATCTCCAAGGCCAACGGCACACTGGACGAGCTGCGCCGGAAACACTTCGGCGAACTCTTGCATTAGTGCCGCGTCCCCTAACAAATACGTCCGTATTTTTTGAGAAAAAACGAGTGGTTCAGCCGGTTATTTTCGAAATCCGCAGATACGTATTTCGAGGACACGACACGATGAAGTGGCGCGCCATCGGGCTGCCGCCCCGGGCCGGGCGGCAGCCTCGATGGCGTTGCGGGTCGGATCAGATGGAATCGCGACGCTGAAAGTGACCGGCGACGGTATGCAAAACGGCGGCGAGTTCCTCGGCCTTGGCAGGAGGAATATTGCGCTTGTTCTTCTCGTATTCGCTGATGTGACTTTGCGGGACGCCGATTTTCTCCGCCAGTTGGCTCTGCGTCAACCCGGCCCGCAACCGTGCCCCCCGCAGCATCCGCCCCACACGCTCCGCCTCGGAGAGCGGAGGAGCCACATGCACGGCTTGCTGCCCATCGCCCGGCTCAATGCGGCGTCCGCCAAGCGTTTTCACCAGGTCGAGGACGAGACGCAAGGTTTGGGCGGGAACTTCCAGGCACACCTGTGTCATCGTTTTTGAGCTCATCGCGATGTATCTCTTGCTTTAAATGGTTCAAATTATAATTAATTTTTTATTCAATATGGGGCTTTTTCTCGCGTTCCAAGATATTCAAACTGACAAACCGTCTTTTTCAACTTCCCGTCACGCTGAACGAAAACTTTCCATACCGCAACCTTGTCCCGTGTCAGATGACAATGCATGGCATCCTTGCGATATTGCTTCAGCGGACCAAGATGTGGCCAGCCTCTCCCGAACGGTTTGCCTTGCGTTTCACGAAGATCCTGTTCCAAGAGGCACACGATCTCCTGATCATTTTTCGACAATTTGTTTTTTTGTTTCCAGGCGCCAGACGTGTATCGAATGATCCCATCCACAGGAAACCCCTTCTCGGCTGAAAACGGATGCAATCATGGGTCTCCCTCCCTATGATTGAATAGAATTACCATATCCCACAAAATACCATCGGTCAACGGAAATGATGAGATTTATCTCAAGCCAAACACGTATCTTTTTGTCCTTAGCTGCCCTCTCCCAGCCGCACCCCGGGAACGTGAAAAATTTCACGGATCGCCGTATCCCCTCTCGACGGGGAGCGAGGCATGGGATAGGGTCGCCCCGACTGGCGGCCGTCGCCATCCATGCCATGCCCAAAAACGGCCATGCCGCCGTTGGCCGACGCTCCGGACTTTGCCATGCGCCCGCCTTGTCAATGACCTGAAAACGAACCCCTAACGTCTCACCCATCACATGCGAAGAGAGCTTCTCCTGCCGCTTCTCGGAACGGCCCTTTTTTTCACGTTCGAATACGTCTGCTACGCCGCCGGGCGGGCCTTCGCCGGGCTGTCGCACCCCTTTGCCCCGCTTCTGGCCGCCAACATCGCGGGGGTGCTGGCCGCCTCCCTGGTCCGCGTTCCCGATCCGGCCGACTCGGCCCCAAACCCCGCGGACGCCCGGCGGACCCTGCGCCGCATCGCCGTCGGCCTGGTGGCCGCTTCAAGCCTGGGCGGGACGCTGTGCATCCTGTCTCCCGGCAGCGGAGACACGGCCAGCGCCCTGTTCACGGCCTCGGCCCTTCTGGCCGGGATTCCCCTGCCGTTTCTTTTCCGGACGTTTTTCGCCAACGCCCCGTCCCGGAACCTTGGCCTGTCCCTGGGATCATGCCTGGCGGCGGCGGAGGTGGTGTGGATATTTTTGCATGTGGATCAGGCCAACCCGCTGGACAGCGTCACCCTGCACGTCTTCCTCGGGGTGGTGCAGATCGCCACGGGGATCATTGCCGCAGCGGCCCTCGTGGGACCAGGCACGGCCGCCCAGGGCCAGCCGCGCCGCCTGCTGCCGCCCTGCCCCAAACGCCTGGCCATGCAGACCATGGTCTATCTGGCGCTCATCGCCGCCGTCTTTTTTCTCCTGGACTCCATCATCGATCTCATCTTCTTCCGCTACGACAGCGCCACGCAGCCCATCCCCCGGGGGATCAGCCTCTACGTCTGGCTGACCTATCCGGTCCTGGGGCGTCTTCTGGACCGCTACGGGGCCGGGGCCGGTTTCTTCCTGGCCTGCCTGGGCTTTTGCATCGTCTCCCCGGCCTTGACGGTCCTGTCCCAGAGCACGCCCATGTACTGGCTCATCTTCGGCCTGGACATCGTCGGCCGGCACGGGGCCTTCCTGTTTCTCACCCTGGTGTTCGCCCGCCACGCCGGCCGCATGCGCCTGCCGGGCCTGGCCGTCTGCGCCCCCTACCTGCTCCAGCATGCGGCCTACCTGACCATGTGGCTCTTCTACAACGCCTTCCACCCGGGTTCGGCCTTCATCCTCCTCATCTCCTCCTTCCTGTGCGCCTCCTTCGCCCTGTTGTCCGCCCGGGTCCGCTACGCCCTGTCCCTGGCCGGCCACGTCCCGGCCATGGCCCTGCCCCTGGCCCCACCGTCCCCGCCGTCCCGTATGGCGGCGGGCCAGACCCTCCTGGCCCCCCTGGCCCCCCCGGCCACGCAACCGCCCATGGTGGTGGAACTGATCCCCCGGGAGGCGGAGGACGCAAGCGAAACGGCGGCCCCGGGGCACGACCCGGACGCTGCTCCCGGAAACGGCAAAAAGGCCGGATTCGTCCAGAAATACGGGCTTTCCAGCCGGGAGACGGAGGTGCTGACCCTTATCCTGGGCGGGATGAACACGGCGGCCATGGCCGAGGCCCTGCATATCTCGGAGAGCACCGTCAAGACCCACGTCAAAAACATCCTGCGCAAGACCGACACCGCCAGCCGCAACGTGCTCATGGCCCTGTACATGGGCGAAGGATAGGGTGCGGCCCCGGGCCGGGGCAGCCGGGGACGCGGGAAACGGGGCTCACGTTTTTTGCGCCAGGGAATGCGCGTCAGAGATCGCACGATGGGGACCGCACTTCAGGGAACGTGCGAAGGGGACCGTTCCGCACGGGCGCGGAGGCAGGGTCATGGCCGGCGGGAAAACGGGCACACCCGGCCCGTGACGATCATTTTTCGGGAAAGATGGGGCGGCCGTCGATGCAGCACACCCGGGCCAGATCGGGCCGCAGGGCGCGCAGCTTGCGGCTAAACGGCACGGAGCGGGTGCCGAAACCGCAGTACAGGAGCACGTTGCTCCCCTGGGGAATCTCCTCCAACCGTTTTTCCACCTCGAAGGCCGGGATGTGCACCGCGCCGGGCAGATGGCTGACCTCGAATTCGCGATTGGTGCGCAAATCGACGATGAACAGGTCCGGCGTGGCCAGCCGGTAGCGTTCGGCCTCCGGCGGCGAGAACCGGCAGTCCTCGTCGGCCCGGGCGGGCATCCCCCACAGACAGGCCACGGCACAAAAAAGCGCCAGAAAAAAGGCCCGGACGCCGCGTCCCCGCGACGTCCCGGCGCATCTGGCGGCGCATTTGGCCCTGAAATTTCTGGCCCCGGCGTCTCCGGCAATACGTTCGATGCCCATGCTTCCCCTCGCGGCACTCCAGGCCGCCGGCTGTGGCCGCCCATCCCGACGGGAATCGGCCCGGATCGGCCCGGATGACGCCGAAGCTGTCGCGCCATGACGGCGTCCACTGTGCGCCAGCCCGGCCGCAGGCCGGTCCAGCCCCGGCCAAACACTCCAGACGGAACACCCCAGGCCGGCCCGGCCCGGCCGATTCCAGCCCATATGCCGGAAAAACCGCTACCGCCAATTCTCCACACTGTCAAGATAACCGTATGTTTCAAGGTGGTTACGCCACGCCTCATCCCTTCGGCGGATACGTTTTTCCCTAAAAAATCATCCTTTTGGCGGATTGTTTCCGGCTCCTGTTCCATGCTTGCCTCCCATGCACCAGCCAACGGATGGTTCCCGGGCGGGTGGCGGCATGGGCCGAGATGCACCTGGAAACGAAACATTATCGGAACGGAGCTTTTTCATGCTGAAGAACAAATTTTTCACGACGATGATTCTGGCGGCGGCGCTGACCATGCTGCTGGCTGCAACGGCCATGGCCAAGGAGATCGTGGTCATGAACGGCACGGGATTCGAGATCCACGCCCTGGCCCTGTCGCCCAGCGAATCGGGCAACTGGGGCCCGGACCTCCTGGGTGACGACATCCTCAAGCCCGGCGAGGGGCTGAAGATCAACATCTCCGGCGACGCCAACAACTGGGATCTGGGCGCCCAGGACGGCGACGGCGGACAGGTGACCTTCCAGAACCTGGACTTCCGCAACGCCAGCCAGATCACCCTGCACGCCGACGGCACCGGCACCCTGCAGTAACCCCCCGCAGGAACGCAATAACGCCCGGCCTGACGTCCATCAGGCCGGGCGTTTCATGACCGGAAGCGCTTTTTTAGAAATTGAAGTTCAGCCGCTCCTTGAGCTCCGCCAGATTCCGCTCGGCCACGGCCTTGGCCCGGGCGTTGCCCGAGGCCAGGATGTCCCGCACCATGTCCGGGTTCTTGTCCAGCGTAGCCCGCCTGGCGTGGATCGGGGTGAGAAACGCCGTCAGGTTCTCCACCAAAAGCTTTTTGCAGTCCCCGCAGCCCCAGGTGGCGTTGACGCAGCCGTCAACGATCTCCGGCAGCCGGGTCTTGTCCGTCAAAAGCTCATGGTACGGATAGAGGTTACACTCCTTGGGGTCGCCCGGGTCTTTGAGGCGGGCCCGCTTGGCGCAGGTCAGCATGCTCATGACCTTCTTCTTCATGGACGCCGGGTCTTCGCCCAGGGCGATGGCGTTGCCGTAGCTCTTGCTCATCTTGCGGCCGTCCAGGCCCGGCAGCTTGGGCGACGGGGTCAGGACTGCGGCCGGTTCCGGAAAAAACTCGCCGTAGAGGTAGTTGAAGCGCCGGGCGATCTCCCGGGTCAGTTCCAGGTGCGGCAATTGGTCCTGGCCCACGGGCACCGCGCCGGGGCGGTACAGCAGGATGTCCGAGGCCATGAGCACCGGATAGCCCAAAAAGCCGTAGGTGCTCAGATCCTTGGCCGCAAGCTCCTTGACCATGTCCTTGTAGGTGGGGTTGCGTTCCAGCCAGGACACGGGCGTGATCATGGACAGGTACAGGTGCAGCTCCACATGCTCGCGCACCTGGGACTGCTGGAACAGCACGCACTTCTCCGGGTCGAGCCCCCCGGCCACCCAGTCCTTGACCAGCTCCGGCACGAATCCCTTGATCCGCGACGGATCGGCGTATTCCGTGGTCAGGGCGTGCCAGTCGGCCACGAAGAAAAAACAGTCGTGGTCCCGCTCAAGGGCCACCCAGTTGGCCAGGACGCCGAAATAATGTCCCAGATGAAGCGGCCCGGTGGGCCGCATGCCGGATACGATGCGGGTGTTGGTCGTCTCGCCCATGCTCTCCCGTCCACAGTGGTTTTACGGTGACGTGCGGCCCTTACAGGATCAGGCCGCGCAAAAAGATGATGGCCGGGAACAGGATCTTGCCCAGTATCCCGGTCAGCGCCAGAAGGATGACCACGAAAAAGCCGTAGCGCTCGTAGCGCAGATAGGCATACGCGGCCCGGGGCGGAAGCAACCCGGCCACGATGCGGCTGCCGTCCAGGGGCGGGATGGGCAGCAGGTTGAAAAGCCCGATGGCCAGGTTCACCGTCACCCCGGCCAGGCACATGTAGGCCAGGGGCTCGAAGATCATGGCCGCCACGCTCCCCTGCTCGGCGGCCACGGCCATGCCGCCCACCAGCCGGAACAGCACGGAGAAGACCACGGCCAATAAAAAGTTCGTGGCCGGGCCGGCGGCCGAGACCAGGATCATGCCCCGGGCCGGATCCTTGAAGTACCGGGGGTCCACGGGAACCGGCTTGGCCCAGCCGATCATCCGGGTCAGAAGGAAGGCCAGGACGCCCAGGGGGTCCAGGTGCTTGATGGGGTTGAGGGTCAGGCGCCCGGCGGCCTTGGCCGTGGGGTCGCCCAACAGGTAGGCCACGTAGCCGTGGGCCACCTCGTGGAAGGTCACGGCCACCAGGAGCGGCACGGCCAGGAGCGCGATCTCGCGCACATAGGAGGCGATCTCGAAGGACATGGGCATGGCGGCTAGCACGAACCATCCGGCCGGGCAAGCAAAACCCGCCCCAAAAAAGCGGCGCGCCGGGCAATCGCACCCGGCGCGCCGCAGATGTCCGTCCAGGAGCGATCTAAGCCGAGGCCCTGGACTTCTCAAGCGCCAGGGCCACCTTTCCCTTCAATTCGCCAAGATCCACCGACTTGACCACATAATAGTCGGCGGCGATGGATTTCAGATCGTGCTGGAAGCTGTCGTAGGCCGTGCTCAGGATCACCGGCAGGGCCTGGTCCTGGCCGCGAATCTCCTGGAGCAGGTCGAGGCCCGACCGGTTGGGCCCCAGCTTGATGTCCAGGACCACCACCTCGGGCTTGACCCGGGCCAGAAGCTCCAGGATGTCTTCCTCGCCGTCCGAGGTCACCACCTGGTAGCCTTCGCCTTCAAGCTCCTCCTGGTACAGCATCCGTATGTGTTTTTCGTCGTCCACAACCAATATCTTACCGCTCATGGCATGCTCCTTGCGGTTTTTTGTCACACACATCCCACGTTCATGTTATGGGGCAAAAAATCCGGCCGGTCAACTCCGTTTTCTCCTTGCGCTTCCCAGGCCCCGGACGCTACCACCAGCCCATGATCACCGTGCACATGGAACCCAAGCGCTCGACCCTCACCTTTCCCAGGCTCAACACCGTGCTCCAGCTCCTGGGCAAGCTGGGCCTTCGCACCAACGACGCCCTGATCATCCGGGGCGACGAACTGCTCACCCCCGACCGGCGTATTTATTCAGGCGATACCATTACCGTCCGCCTGGTCATGTCGCGCGGGTGACGCCCCGGCGACGGAAGGGCCATGATCGCCGGGATGGGAGCGGAAACGGCCTCCTTTATGCGGAGGCGGCCGATACGGCGGATGCTTCTATGTTCACTGTACGCGAACGGACACAGACGGACGCGGCAGGCGAGGAAAAACTGGCCCACAGGGACTGCCATGTCCGGCCCGATCTCGTGCTTCTCTACCGAAAGCCCGACGCGTTGACGCTGCAACGAATTCATCTGGATTCCCACTGCGGGCTTGGCCTCTGATCCACCGCCCCTGACCCTGCAAGGAGTTGCCCATGAAATGCCGCCGCTGCGGCGACGTGGCCCAGGTGGCCCTGCCCAGCCACCACACGGGTTTTTGCCCGGACTGCTTCCTGGACTTTTTCCGGGGCCAGGTGGAACGCGCCATCCGCCGCCACCGCATGTTCGGCCCGGACGAGCGCATCGTGGTGGCCGTATCCGGCGGCAAGGACTCCCTGGCCCTGCTCACCGTGCTTGGAGAGCTCGGCTACGCCCCCGAGGCCGTGCACATCGATCTGGGCATCCCGGACTCCTCCGTCCCGGTGCGGGCCTTTGTGGAGGATTTCTGCCGCGCCCGGGGGCATGTCCTGCATGTGGTGGAGACGGCCGCGGACGGCCTGGCCATCCCGGACGTCAAGCGCGCCGTGCGCCGTCCCATCTGTTCCATGTGCGGCAAGATCAAGCGCCACTGGTTCAACCGCTTCGCCTTCGAGCACGGCTTTGCGGCCATGGCCACGGGACACAACCTGGACGACGAAGTGTCGCGGCTTTTCGCCAACACCCTGCGCTGGGACGCGGCCTACCTTTCCGGCCAGGGCCCCACGCTGCCCGGCGAAGGCAAATTCGTGCGCAAGGTCAAGCCGCTGTGCCGCCTGACGGAATTCGAGACCGCCGCCTACTGTTTTTTCCAGGGCATCGCCCACTGGCACGAGGCGTGCCCCTACAGCGGCGGGGCCAGCTTCACCAGCCACAAGCGGCTTTTGGCCGACCTGGAGCACACCAGCCCCGGCTCGAAAACGGCCTTCTACGAGAACTTCCTGCACACCGGCCGTCCGGCCTTTGCCGCAGCGGGCAAAGCGGGCTATGGTGAGCTTCGCGACTGCGCCGAATGCGGCTATCCGTCCTCCGGAGAGATCTGCGGGGTGTGCCGGGTGCGGCACATGGTGGCCGGGACCGGCGGGCCGCCCGCTTCGTAAACGGACTGGCCGGGCTCCGGGCCTGCCCCTGAAACGGCCGGGACCGCCGGTGCGTCTTGACCGTCCCGGAGGTCATGCGACATAAAACCGGCAAAATCGGGAGCCATGCCGCATGTTCCCCGCACGGCCCGGTCCCCGCGCCCGCAAGGAGCCCCATGCCCCACGCCCGCACGAACCTCCTGGACGACATCTACGTCCACGATCCGGCAAAGGCCCCGGGTTTTCTCATCAGCCGCACGGCCATGCGGCTTAAGCTCGGCCTGCGCCGGGTCTTTCTGGAGCACGGCCTGGACGTGACCCCGGAGCAGTGGGGAGTGCTCCTCTGCCTGTGGCGCGAGGAAGGCCTGACCCAGAGCGAACTGGCGGATCGCACGGTCAAGGACCGCACCACCATCACCCGCATCCTGGACCTGTTGGAAAAAAAGGGGCTGGCCGCGCGGCGCAAGGACGCAAACGACCGGCGCACGTTCCGCATCCACCTGACCGAGGCCGGGCGGCGGGCCCGGGAGGAGCTGCTGCCCCTGGTGCGGGGCTATGCGGAGCGGATCTACGCCGACCTGCTCGATGCGGAATTCGCGGCGCTCGAGACCATCATGGGCAAGATCAACGGCAGGCTGGACGAACTGGAAGGGGAGGCGGCCACGTGACCGCTTGGGCCCGGAGGACAGCGGGGGGCCTTGGCATCACTTCTGAAAAAAGGGCCGCTTTCGCGGCCCTTTTCCATGAAACATGACGAAAATCCTTAATACGCGACCCTTTTCACGCCCTCGATCTCCCCGATGCGCTGACACACCTCGGGGGTGGGCTTTTGGTGCACCACGTAAACGGTCTGCACGTGGTCGTTGAGCTTTCTGGAGTTGTTCTCGCGGATGTTCACCCCCATCTCGCCGAAGGCCGTGCCGAACTTGCCGAACATGCCCGGCTTGTCCTCGTGGGTGATGAAGATGGTGTAGATCTCGCGGCCCTCCTCCTCCACGGTCTGCCCGGCGTTCACCGACTGGGTGAAATCCCCCAGGCGCAGGTACTTGGACACCACCTCGGCGATCTCCAGGCCCGTGCGGCGCATGGCGTTGCGGGTGGAGGCCCCCAGGTGGGCGCTGAACACCACGTTGTCCAGCTCCATGAGCTTGTTGGCGAAGGGCTCGCCCTCGCGCTTGGGCTCCTTGCGGTAGGTGTCCAGGGCCGCCCCGGCGATGACGCCGCTTTTGAGCGCATCGTACAGGGCCTCCTCGTCCACGTTCACGCCCCGGGAGGCGTTGACCAGAAAAGCCGTGTCCTTCATGAGCTTCAACTCCCGGGCTCCGATGAGGGTTTCCCGGCCGCCTGTGTGCAGGGACAGGAAATCCGAGGCCTTGAGCACGTCGTCCACCGTATCCAGATATTCCACGTCGGAATCCATCTTGCGGTACACGTCGTAGCCCACCACCTTCATGCCCAGGGCCTTGGCCTTGGCCGCCAGGGCCTGGCCGATACGGCCGCAGCCGATGATGCCCAGGGTCTTGCCCATGAGCTCGACACCCTGGAAACGCTTCTTGTGCCAGGTGCCGCCCTTGAGGGTGGCATGGGCGAACGGCACCTTGCGGGCCACGCCGAGCATGAGCCCCAAGGCGTGCTCCGCCGTGGCGTTGGTGTTGCCGTTGGGCGCGAATTTGACGATGACCCCGTTTTCCCGGGCGGCCACCAAGTCGATGTTGTCCGTGCCCACGCCCCCCCGGCCGACGACCTTGAGCTTGCCGCCGTTTTTGGTTCCGGCCTCGATGACCTCACGGGTGACCTTGGTGGCGCTGCGCACCAAAAGGGCGTCGAAATCCTTGATGTCGCCGATGAGGTCGTCGATGTCGCGCTTGACCGTGTCGACCTCGAAGCCCTCTTTGTGCAGATACTGGATCCCTTCCTCCACCAGCCCGTCGTTGGCCAATATTTTCATGGATGCTCCCTGTCTCCGGTTGAAAGTGCCTGACGCAGTCCGGGCGGGACGCAATGTCCCGCCCGGTTCTCCCCCCCCGTTCACAATGCCGTGCGACGCCGGCGGCCCGGGCCGCGTCCGCACCGCCCGCACGGCTGGCCATGCGGGCGGTGCGGGAAACTGACGTATTTTTTAGGGACGCGAGGCTAGGCCTTGGGCAGGGCCGGCCCCAGATCCGCAAGGTATTTCTCAAGCATGGCCGGGGTGATGTCGCCCATGTGCCCGATGCGAAAGATCGGCCGCTGGCCGTCCTTCTCGAGCTGCTCGTTGAGCTTGCCGTAACCCGGGTCGTAGAGGTAGCCCTTGCCCCGCATGACTTCCTTCAACGCCTTCAAGTCCTTGACCGATATCCCCTCGGGCACGCGCACCGTGGTCAGGGTGGCCGAACGGTGGCCTTCCTGGGCGAACAATTCGTAGCCGGGCAGCCCGGACACGAAATCGGCCACCATGCCGCGCATCTTCTCGTGGCGGGCGAAGCGGTTGGCGATGCCCTCCTCGTTCACGATATAATCGAGCTGCACGAACATCTGGTTGGCCAGGGTGCAGTTGGGCGTGGTCAGGGTCTGGAACTTCCCGGCCCGGCCGAGCTGGCCCAGGATGTCCGAGGAGTGCCCCCGGTTTTGCACCTTGCCCGCCTTGTCCACGGCCTCGGCGGTGACGAAGGCGATGCCGAACCCGGCCGGAAGCCCCAGGGACTTCTGGGTGGAGGTGCTGTACATGGCGCAGCCCGATTCGGCGATCATGGCCGGCGCGCCGCCAAAAAGGCTCACCCCGTCCACCAGGGCCAGGGCCCCGCTTTTTCGGATGGCCCGGCAGGCGGCCACGATGTCGTTGGTCACGCCTGTGGAGGTCTCGTTGTGGGTGATGGTCACCACGGCGGGCTTGTGCTCGCCGAGGGCCGCTTCAAGGGCCGCCAGGTCCATGGCCCGGCCGGGCTCGAACTTGAGCTGCGCGGCCTTTTTGCCGTTGACCACGGCCATCTTGTGGTACAGGTCGCCAAACGCCCCCACGGAGACGTTGAGCACGGTCTCGCCGTCGGCCACCAGGGAACGGATGGAGGCTTCCATGGCCGTGGAGCCGCTGCCGTTGAAAATGATGACCTGGTGGTCGTCGCCGACCCCGGCCAGCTTCTTCAGGTTGGCCATGATGGGCTTGAAGCGAAGGTTGTTTTCCGTGTCGCGGTGGCCGAACTCCGGCAGAAGTCCGGCCTGGCGGATCTGGGGCCGGATGAATGTGGGTCCGGTGATGAAAAGGGTCAGATCGGCAAAGGGGATATCCTTCATGTCCGTGGCTCCCGGGGTTTGAAATGTGGTGGCGCACCCTATTCCAAAAATCCGGCCCGAGCAATTGCCCAGACGGGCGGGTTCCCATGCCTTCCCGGAAAGATCACGCCGCCCTTCCCGTGCGACATGGTCCGTCGCAGAGGGGCAACCCTCTTTCAGGGCTCGTTTTTTCGATACATTCCCGCAAAGTCGAGCGTTCGCATATATAATCTTGCATGTTTTGTGCGCCCGGGCTATCAGACCGTAGTGGAGTTTGCATGACCGCTGAAAACACCTCCGGCGCTGCCGCGCCCCCCCCGCTGGTCGACCTGTTGCGCCGGGAAAATGCCGAACTCAAGATTCGCCTGCGTGAATGCATCGACGATCCGGCGCAGCCCCTGGAGGTCGCCCGCAGCGAATTTCTAGCCAACATCAGCCACGAGTTGCGCACGCCTTTAAACGGCATCCTGGGCATGCTGCAGATCCTGGCCACCACCGAGATGACCGCCGAGCAGCGTGACTGCGTGGAAACGGCCCTGGACTCCAGCCGGACCCTGCTGTGGGTCTTAAACGACATCCTGGAGTTCACCCGGGTACGCTGTTCGGGCTTCGAAATCGTGCACAAAGCCTTCAGCCCCCGCGAGATCGCCGAATCCGTGGTCCAGGCCTTCCGCCACCGGGCCATCCACAAGGGCCTTGCCCTGACGGGCGTCGTGGACGGCTCCGTTCCCAAGCGGCTTTTGGGCGACGGGGCCAGGCTGCGCCAGATCCTGTTCCACCTCATGGGCAACGCGGTCAAATTCACGGACGCGGGCGAGGTACGCCTGGAGGTGAGCGCCCTGCCCCAGGGCCGCGCCGGGGATCGGATCACCCTTCTTTTCACGGTCTCGGACACGGGCATCGGCATCCCGGACGACAAGCTGGCCGGGGTGTTCGTGCCGTTCATTCAGGCCGACGGCTCCTCCTCCCGCCGCCATCAGGGGCTCGGGCTGGGACTGGCCGTGGTGCGCCGGATCGTGGAGTGCATGGGGGGGTCGGCGGCCCTGGACACCGCACCCGGGCAGGGAACCGCGTTTTACCTGGGGCTGCCCTTCGGGCTCCCCGTGTCCTGTACCGGCGCGGCGCTCAAGGACGCAGTCCCGGACGGCGGCGGGCCTTCGCCTGCCACGGCCCGCTCCCTGCGCGTGCTGGTGGTGGAGGACAACACCATCAACCGGCTGGTGGTCCTGCGCATCCTGAGACGGCTGGGGCACGACCCCATGGGGGTGGCCCGTGGGTCCGAGGCCCTGGAGGCGCTCGGCGCCACAGCCTTCGATGTGATTTTCATGGACATCCGCATGCCCGGCATGGACGGCCTGGACACGACCCAGGCCGTACGGAGCGACCGCTCCGGCCTTTTCGACGCCGACATCCCCATCGTGGCCGTGACCGCCAACGCCATGCCCGGCGCCCGCCAGGAGCTTTTGTCCCAGGGGTTTACCGACTATCTGAGCAAACCGGTGACCATCGCCGACGTGGCCGAGACCCTGGAGCGGCTCTTTCCGGGCTCCGCCGCGGCCTGCGCCTGATCCGCAGGCGCTCCCTCCCGCCTTCCCGCCGCGCCCGCCGCGCCCGCCGCGCCCAGCATGCGGACGCCTTACCGTCCCAGCCCGGATCGGGCCCGATCCGGGCGGATCAGATCGTCGCAGGCCAAGCCGCCCAAAGGCCCCCACGGCCGCACCGTGTTCAATCCCGCAGGACAGCCCACGGGGGCCAAAACGCCTATTTCCCCACGGGAACCTGGTCCCGCATGGGCAGGGCGAAGGCGGCGTAGGCCGCCGCCAGGCCCACGGCCACGGCCATGGCCGTGACCCCGATCCCCGGCCCCACGAAGGCGGGCGCGGCCAGGGCCAGCCGGATGAGCAGGGTCACCAGGGCGAAGCCGGAATTGCGGAACACGGCGTGGAATCCCGGCTGGTAGGCATGGGAAATGAGCACGATGAGGATGTCGCTGAAGATGAGCACCGTATAGAAGACCTCAAAAAACACCTGGGGGTGCCCGGCGGACAGGCTGGAGAGGCCCACCTCCACGGCCAGCCCGGCAAAAACCACCAAAAGGACCAGGGACAGGAACTTCTTGGCGGCCACGAAGGCGTAGAGGTTCGTGCCCCGGCTGCCGGCGGGCCGTGTGGCGTGCAGCCGGTAATACCAGCCCAGCCCGAAATAGATGCAAAGCGCCCCCACGCCGTCGGCCAAAAGGGGCAACACCGGCTCGAATCCGCCGGCCAGGGAGATGGGTTCGCTGAAATGCACCAGCTCCTTGAAGGCGTTGCGGATCAGGATCAGGCACAGGATCTCGAATTGCTTGCCCACGGCCTTGCTCACGGAACAGGGCAGGATGAAGATGAGGTCGATGACCTCCTGGATGAGCACCAGGGTGAATGCCAGGCTGATGGCGTAATAGTGGCTAAAGGGGGTGATGCGGGCCAGCCCCGGGGGCAGGAGGCCGCGCCGGTTGAGTTCGATCCCGGCCACCCCGGCCAGAAAGACCACGACCTGGACCAGGGCCACGGCCCGGCGGGTGGAGGTGCGTTCCCAGAAGGCGTGCAGGGGATCGAAGATGTTGGTGGTGCATTCGTAGAATGTGGGCATGGCCATGGCCGCAGTCCTCCCTGGACGTTTCCCGGCGGCCGAAACCGGTCGCCTGCCCGCACCGCCAGGGCCGTGGGCGGGGCTCATCATGAATCGGACGGCGGCAAAAGGCAACGCTCAAACGATGGCATGGCGGCACCTATCCCGCGACGCCAATCGGGCGGCGTCGGGCCGCAATGCGCCGGGCCGCAATACGTCCGCCAGGAAGGCGTTGGCCCGGAATCCGCCCGGAAGGCGTTGGCCGGGCGGCCATACCGGCATGCGTCTTGCTTGTCCCTGTGGCGGGGGAAGGCATTGCCGCCTCCCCGATCCCCTGCGGAGAACCGAACCATGCACCGCCTTGTCTGGCTGCTTCTTTTCGTGACGCTTGCGTCCTGCGCCCCCCTGAGCAGCGGGGAGCTCGAACGCCTCCAGGGGCGCAAGTCCCACGACGAACTGACCCAGGTTCCGGATCGCCAGGACTTCCGCACCCCCAGGCAAAAGCTGCCCTCGTTCCTGCTTTTTTAGGCCTGCCCCTGGGGCCGATGCAGGCCTGGAGCCTGCCCCGCACCCGGGCTTTGCCACACGCCCAACCGGACATCCTGCCACCCGCCGCCGGGCCATGGCGCGGCCCCCTGTCAAAACGACACGGGCGCACCCTGGCAGGCCGTCCCCGGCATGGACGGCAAAAACCCCTGGGGCGGCAGGATGGCCGCCCGCACCGGATGGCCGGAGGCGTCCGCCGCCACGGCCCATATCGCCGCCGGTTCCCGGGGGGAACGCCGCACCACCACCCGCCCCGGTTCGAAGGCCACGGACATGGCCACGGGTTCGGTCTCGGCAGTGCCGCACAGGCTTTCCCGAAAGGCCGGCAGGATGTCCCGCGTCCCTCCCGTCCCGGCCCCAGTTCCTGCCCCAGTTCCTGCCTGAACGGTCAGCTTCGTGCGCACCGTCGCGACATGGACCAGACGTCCGGGAGGATCGAAGCGCAGGGAATTGACGTCGCCGGTGATGCCCGTGGCGTCGGGATCGAAGGCCAGGACCCGTCCGGCAGGGGTGGGGACTTCCGTGGGCCGGGCCGGTTCCACGGAACGCACCGCCCCGTCGGGATAAAACGCCGCGCCGATGCGCACGGGCACGGTCCCGGCCGGGGTGGCCATGTCCACGGCCTGGCCGGGAAACAGGGTGAGGCTGCGCAGGTTGCCCCGCCCGTCAAAGGCCAGGGAGAGGAATTTGGCCGTGATGCGGCCCTGTGGCGTCAGCGCGACAAAGGGCTCCAGAAGCCCGGCCTCGTCCTCCTGGGTCCAATAGGCCGAGATGCGCCCGCACAGGGGAAAGACGCGCTTGAGGCCTCCGTTAGGATGAAACAGGATCTGCTCGGCCAGCACCTCGCCCGCCGGGGTGGCGACGGGGGCGCGGGACTCCAGGATGATGGAACGCAGCCCGCCGTCGGGATAAAACTCCAGGGACGGCCCGGTTTTCGTGCGTTCGTCTTGTGATGCATGGCGCGGCGTAAAGACCCCATGCGCCGTGGCGATGACGGTCCCCGCACAGGGCATGACGGCCCGGACGGCTCCGCCCCCGTATCGCTCCACCAGGCCCTGGACGCCGAAGGTTCCGAAACGGGTCGTGACGCTTTTCATATGTCCCCCGACGGGCTCCAAGCAAGTCCCGTGCCCTGCATTTTCTCCCATGTTTCCAGCATGATTCTTTTTTTTCCGACAATACTGTCGGCACCCGCCGACAAAATTGAACCGTTCGAACACGTCCAGGAAACACCCGCTCCCGGTGCCTGGACGCAATACGGACGACATGCCGCCGCGCCCGGAAGGGTGCATGTGCAACGGCCACCGCGAAGCAGTCAAAGACATGCAAAACGGTTGCACTACGGCAGCATCTCCTTGATCCACGCATCTGGCATTTCCCCCTTCCGTGTTGACATTTTCATGCCGGTTTGAAACATCTACTTGGTTGTAATTCTTATCCTCCCAAGGAGATTCCCGGCATGAAACTCTCGACGAAACTGATTGGTTCCTTCAGCTTGCTTCTGGTACTGATCCTGGGTTGTGGGCTGCTCTCCATCTCCGTCACCGGGGATATCTACGAAGATACGGAAGATCTGGCCAAAAACTGGCTGCCGAGCATCCAGACCATCGGCTTCATACAGAACAAGTTCCAGGCCGTGCGCCGCATCGAGCTCGTTCACATCTTCTCCACGGAAGAAGGGGAAATGGTGGAATACGAGGCCGCCATGGACAAGGATCTCGGCGAGCTGGCGGCGGCCCAGGCGACATACGAGAAATTGATCTCCACTCCCGAAGAGCGCGCGGAATTCGAGACATACAAAAAAGCGTTTGCGGCATATCTCGCCATCCATCCCAACATCCTGAGACATTCCCGCAAAAACGAGATTTCCGCCGCCCGGAACATGGTCCTCGGCGACTCCAGAAAACATTTTATCGAGGCCTATGCCTCCCTGGACAAGCTCATCGAGATCAACAATCGCGGCGCCGACGCTTCCGTGAAAAAGGCTGAATCGGAATACCGCACCGGCGTCTATTCCACCGAAGGGCTTCTGCTGGCCGCCCTCCTGATCGGCATCGCAGCCGCCGTCCTGGTGATTCGCAGCGTGACGCGCCAGCTCGGCGAAGATCCTGGATATCTGTACGACGTGGCCGGGAAGATCGCCGCCGGGGATCTGAATGTGGCCTTCCGGCCCCAGAAGACCGAAGGCGGCGTGTACCACGTGCTCAAGCAGATGGTGGACACCCTCAAGGCCAAGATCGCCGAGGCCGACGCCAAGGCGGCCGAGGCCGCCCAGAAGGAAAAGGAGGCCCTGGCGGCCATGCAGGAGGCCGAGGCGGCCAAGGCCCAGGCCGAGACCGCCAAGCGCGACGGCATGCTCCAGGCCGCCGCAAGGCTTGAGGGCGTGGTGGCCACCGTGTCTTCGGCCTCGGAAGAGCTTTCGGCCCAGATCGAGCAGTCCAGCCGGGGCTCGGAGAATCAGGCCCAGCGGGTGGGCGAGACGGCCACGGCCATGGAGGAGATGAACGCCACGGTGCTGGAGGTGGCCAAAAACGCCTCCCAGGCCGCCGAGACCTCCGACGCCGCCAAGCGCAAGGCCCAGGAAGGCTCGGGCGTGGTGGAGCAGGTCATCCGCGAAATCGCCAACGTGCGGGATAAGGCCCTGACGCTCAAATCCGACATGGACACCCTGGGCAAACAGGCCGAGGGCATCGGCCAGATCATGAACGTCATCTCGGACATCGCCGACCAGACCAACCTGCTGGCCTTAAACGCCGCCATCGAGGCCGCCCGGGCCGGAGAGGCCGGACGCGGCTTTGCCGTGGTGGCCGACGAGGTCAGAAAGCTGGCCGAAAAGACCATGACCGCCACCAAGGAAGTGGGCGAGGCCATAAGCGGCATCCAGCAGGGCACCCGGCGCAACATCGAAAACGTGGAACGCTCCGCCCACTCGGTGGAAGAGGCCACGTCCCTGGCCAAGCGGTCCGGCGAATCCCTGACCGAGATCGTCGGCCTGGTCGACGCCGCCGCCGATCAGGTGCGCTCCATCGCCACGGCCTCGGAACAGCAGTCCTCGGCCAGCGAGGAGATCAACCGGTCCATCGAGGAGATCAGCACCATCTCCGCCGAGACCAGCCAGGCCATGGGCCAGGCCGCCCAGGCCGTGTCCGAACTTGCCCGGCAGTCCCAGGAGCTGCAAAGCCTCATCGAGGACATGCAGTCGGATAACGGCGGCGGGACGGCCTCCCGGGCCTTGGCGGGCGCGCCCAAAAAGGTCGCCGCCCCGGCCCGGCCCCTGCGGGCCCTGGCCTGATCCTTCGCATACCGGCCCATCCGGACCCCATCCGGTGCGCCATCAAGCGCCTTAACCGTCACGACGCAGTACCGGAAACAAGCTCACGGGCCGCTCTCCCTGCACGGGGGAGCGGCCTTTTTCATGGCAACGGCTAGGCCAACTTTCATCATCAAAATCCCGGACGTTGCCTCGGGGATGCCCGCAGGGCTCCTGGCATGCGGAGAGTATATCTCCCAGCAAGGGACGCTCCACACCACCCTCTCGTCATGCGTAACATCTCAATAAAAACATACGTTTCATTCTCGGCTGGATATTTCCTGATCCACAACCATTGGCTTTATTTCCAACAATTGCAGTAGACCGTATCCAGCAAGTTCAGGGATTTTGCTGGCGCATGCCATCCCGGAACATACACCGTTGCAATAATATACAATATCGTCAATTCAAATGACCGCAAGCAGCGTTGGCAAATTGACGTTATTTATAATGCAAAAATATTGCGAATTATTTATTGTTAAAACAACACAATGAAGTTTTTTTATTAAAACATAATTGACAATCAATGATTATTATGAAATAATGCACTGCTAGAAATCACTTTTCCCATCACAGGAGGTACACAACATGAAACTTTCAACAAAACTCATCGGATCCTTCGGGTTGCTCATCGCCCTCATTTTAATGACTGGCCTGCTTTCTATCATTACCAGCAAGCACATCTACGACGACACCGAAGATCTTGGAAAAAACTGGCTGCCGAGCATCAGGACCATCGGAGAGATCAAGGATTACATGCAGACACTGCGGCGAGCTGAATTTGTCCATGTCCTCGCCAACACCGCAGCAGAGAAGCTTGAAGAAGAACAAAGAATGAATAAGCAGCTCTCCAGCCTGCAAGCTGCTCTTCAAACATATGAAAAGCTCATCTCCTCTCCCGAGGAGCGTACTGAATTCGGAGTCTTCAAGTCCCGACTGGAGGCCTTCCTTCCCACGCACCCCAAGCTTGTCGAAACGTCCAGGAAAAACGACACCGCGACTGCCCATATGCTGATTACGACGGAATCGCGCCTCCCCTACCGCGATGCCATGGCCTCCCTGGAAAAGCTCATCGAGATGAACAACAAGGGCGCGGATGCAACGGTGCTCCATGCTGAGAATGAGTTCTATTTTGGGGAATACCTGACCATCGGCATCCTGGCTGCGGCAATCCTGGCCGGAGTGTTCACGGCCTTCGTGGTCATTCGCAGCGTGACGCGCCAGCTCGGCGAAGATCCTGGATATCTGTACGACGTGGCCGGGAAGATCGCCGCCGGGGATCTGAATGTGGCCTTCCGGCCCCAGAAGACCGAAGGCGGCGTGTACCACGTGCTCAAGCAGATGGTGGACACCCTCAAGGCCAAGATCGCCGAGGCCGACGCCAAGGCGGCCGAGGCCGCCCAGAAGGAAAAGGAGGCCCTGGCGGCCATGCAGGAGGCCGAGGCGGCCAAGGCCCAGGCCGAGACCGCCAAGCGCGACGGCATGCTCCAGGCCGCCGCAAGGCTTGAGGGCGTGGTGGCCACCGTGTCTTCGGCCTCGGAAGAGCTTTCGGCCCAGATCGAGCAGTCCAGCCGGGGCTCGGAGAATCAGGCCCAGCGGGTGGGCGAGACGGCCACGGCCATGGAGGAGATGAACGCCACGGTGCTGGAGGTGGCCAAAAACGCCTCCCAGGCCGCCGAGACCTCCGACGCCGCCAAGCGCAAGGCCCAGGAAGGCTCGGGCGTGGTGGAGCAGGTCATCCGCGAAATCGCCAACGTGCGGGATAAGGCCCTGACGCTCAAATCCGACATGGACACCCTGGGCAAACAGGCCGAGGGCATCGGCCAGATCATGAACGTCATCTCGGACATCGCCGACCAGACCAACCTGCTGGCCTTAAACGCCGCCATCGAGGCCGCCCGGGCCGGAGAGGCCGGACGCGGCTTTGCCGTGGTGGCCGACGAGGTCAGAAAGCTGGCCGAAAAGACCATGACCGCCACCAAGGAAGTGGGCGAGGCCATAAGCGGCATCCAGCAGGGCACCCGGCGCAACATCGAAAACGTGGAACGCTCCGCCCACTCGGTGGAAGAGGCCACGTCCCTGGCCAAGCGGTCCGGCGAATCCCTGACCGAGATCGTCGGCCTGGTCGACGCCGCCGCCGATCAGGTGCGCTCCATCGCCACGGCCTCGGAACAGCAGTCCTCGGCCAGCGAGGAGATCAACCGGTCCATCGAGGAGATCAGCACCATCTCCGCCGAGACCAGCCAGGCCATGGGCCAGGCCGCCCAGGCCGTGTCCGAACTGGCTCGGCAGTCCCAGGAGCTGCAAAGCCTCATCGAGGACATGCAGTCGGATAACGGCGGCGGGACGGGCTCCCGGGCCTTGGCGGGCGCGCCCAAAAAGGTCGCCGCCCCGGCCCGGCCCCTGCGGGCCCTGGCCTGATCCTTCGCATGACACCCCTTCCGGACCTCATCCGGTGCGCCATCAAGCGCCTTAACCGTCACGGCGCAGTACCGGAAACAAGCTCACGGGCCGCTCTCCCTGCACGGGGGAGCGGCCTTTTTCATGGCAAAGCCTAGGCCAGCTCATTGATGTCGAGGGCCCGGCCGCAGCCCGGGCACACCTCCCGGCGCTTGCGGAAAAGCCGCCGCCCAAGGGAAAACACCGTGGTCCAGGACCGGCCGGAAAAGCGATACTCCACCAACACGGGCGCGCCGCAGGAACAATACCGACGTTGCATGTTCGTCCTCCGCTGCATAAACAGTTGTTCATAAAAATAAACACTGGGGGCAAAAAAAAATGTCCGTGTCCATCCCCGCCTCCCGGTTTACAACTCACGTCCCACCCAGACCACCCGGCCGATGACCCGCAGGCCCTCGACCTCCTGGCCGCGCAGTTCGATGGGCGCATAGTCCCGGTTGTCGCTGAGCAAAACCACCATCCCGGGCCGCTTCTCCACCCGCTTGACCAGCACCGTGTCGTCCACGCCGAAGGCATACACGGCGTGGGCCAGGATGCCCGACTGGGACTGGTCGATAAGCACCATGTCCCCGTGGCGGATCTCCGGCTCCATGCTCACCCCCACCACATCCATGAGCACCATGCGCTCGGGCCGTCCCTTGCGCCGCAGCCACTCGGCCTGGAAGGCGAAATATCCGGCCACCCCGGCATCGGTCTCCAAAGACCCGCCCCCGGCGCTGACCCGGGCCCGCACCTTGGGCACCAGCAAAAACCCCTCGGGCACCCTCTCAGATTCGGCCCCGGACTCGGCCCCGGCACTCTCGGGCCGACGTGCCTGGCCGGACTGCCCGGATCGCCCGGACTGGCCGGTCTGTCCGGATTGGCCGGATTGGCCGGATTGGCCGGATTGGCCCGGCTGGAGGGTCTGGCCGGTCAACAGCCATTGCGGGTCCGTGCCGAAAAGTCGCGACAGGGTCAGGGCCCAGGCCGTGGGCACGCCGCCCTTGTTCTTGGCCTGGGTCACGGCCGAGCGGTGCAGGCCCAGGAGATTCGCCAGCTCGGACTGGCTCCTGATGCCGCACGCGCTCTGGGCGCGCTGAAAAAAGGCGTCGAATTCGTGATTCACGGCATCCCCCTTCGGCCCGTTGACCTGTTGCGATAAATAAACACTTGCGCAACACAGGTCAACAAAAAAAATCACGCCCGGTTTTCTTCCCGTGCGACCCGGCTCCTGGCCCGGCTCCTGGGCCTGCTATTGAGCCGGTTCCCGGCCCGGCTCATGGGCCTGCTATTGAGCCGGTTCCCGGCCCGGCTCATGGGCCTGCTCTTAAGCAGGCTCTTGCGTCGGCTCCCGGCCCGGTTCCTGGACCACGTCCTGGACCACGTCCTGGACCGGACACGCCGGCAGGGTGACGATCAGGTGGGTGCCCTCGAGAGGACAGGTGGTGTAGCGGATAAAGCCGCCATGGGCCTGGGCGATGAGCCGGGCCACATAGGTGCCAAGGCCCGTGCCGCCCTCCTTGCCCGCCGTGTTGTAGCGTTCGAAGAACCTGGCCCGGGCGGCCTCGGGAATGGTTCCGGGATTGTGCACGTCCACCGTGTGCGCCTTTTCGCCGAGGCTGATGCCCACGGTGACCACGCCGTCCTCTGGCGCGGCCTCCACGGCGTTTTTGACGAGGTTGGCGAACAGGTTCTCCAGGTGGTCCTCCTCGCCGCGAAAAACGATCGGGGAGGCCAGGGAGATGTCCTTACCGTCCAGGGTGAAGATGATGCACACGGACTTGTTCACGGCCAGGGGCCGCAGGTCGTCGTGGATGCGCCGGAACACCCGGGCCATGTCCACATCCTGGGGCCGCAGCACGTAGGAGCGCTGCTCCATCTTGAAGTAGTCCAGGGATTTTTTGATGAAATCCATCATCTGGCGGCCGCTGTTTTGGATGTAGGCCAGGTATTCGCGCTGCTTCTCCGTGAGGTTCCGGCTTTTCTGCAGGAGCTGGGCGAAGCCCACGATGCCGATCAGCGGCGTTTTCATGTCGTGGCGGGTGATGCGCTCCACATCCTCGCGCAACCGTTCCAGGCGGCGGCGCTCGGTGATGTCCTGGGCAAAAACGGCCACCTTGTCCACGCCCCCGGCATCGTCGAAAACCGGCGACACCATGACGTCATGCACGATCCCCGCCCGCTCGTCCTCGAAGCGCACCGGCCGCCGTTCGCAGTAGGCCTCCCAGATGCGCTCCATGCCCTGCTCGAAAAGCTCCCAGGACTGGAACTCGTGGAAGTTGCGTCCGGCGATGGCCTGGGGCGTGCCCCCCAGGCGTCTGGCCCCGATGTCGTTGACGGCCTGGATGGTGCCGTCCACGTCCACCAGGAAGGCCGATTCCGTGGTGGCGTTGAGCAGCGTCCGGGCCACCCGTTCGCTGCGCCGCAGTTCCTCCTCCATGCGCTTGCGTTCGGTGATGTCGTCCATGAGCCCGATGAGCGAGACGACATGGCCGTCCTCGCCGCGCACGGCCGAGACGTGCAACCGGCCCGTGAACCGGCCGCCGTCGCGGCGGCGGAACAGGGCCTCGTAGGTGATGCTGCCCTGGGTCCGCTCCAGGGTCGAAAGCAGCCGCGTGCGGCTTTCCGGATCGTCGTAGACCTGATGCCCGATATCCGTGACCAGGGCCATGGCCTGGGCGGCGCTGTCATACCCCAGCATGGCGGCCATGACCTGGTTGATCTCCTCGAACCGCCCGGCCGCCGTGGTCCGGAAGATGCCCAGGGGGGCATTCTCGAAGATGGCCCGGTATTTCTCCTCGGCCCGGCGGAAGCCCTCCATGGTCTCCTTGACGTCGGTCACGTCGCGGCCCACGGCCTGATATTCGACCACGGCCCCGGAGTCGTCCATGACGGCCCGGTACAGCCATTCCTGCCAGCGCACCTGCCCCCCGGGCAGGGTCGCCCCATGCACCAGGGAGGTCATGCTCCGGTTGGGGCCGAGCCCGGAAACGGCCCGGCGCACCTCCACGGCATCCGCCTCCGAGGCCTGGACCGGAAAGACCCCGCCCAAAAGCGTCGCGGCATCCTGGCTGTAATACCGGCAAAAGGCGGGGTTGACGTAGGTCAGGCGGCCCGAGGGATCAAAGCGGCAGATGAGCTCGGCCTGATCCTCGACGATACACTGATAGGGGGCGTCCGATGCCTGACGGCAGGCCGTCTCACGGATCAGGGCGGACGTGGGGAGGTCCGCTGCCGCAAGTCGGCCGCGCAAAGACCGCAATTCCTGGCTGAGCAGGGCCTTGTCCTTGTTTCTGGCCACGCGGATCCTCTTTTTGCAGAGCGCCGGGATGATGGAACTTGCCAAAAAAACAGCTACCTTTTTTCCCGGAAGGGGTAAAGTCCCGTATCCGTGAGACATCCTTAAAATCGGCTCTCTCCCTAAAGAGCCGGGATGCAGCGTCCGATAAGGACTAAAACCCCCGATCTGGACTGCTCGGGGGACCAACGTACAATCAGGATAAGATTGTGAACAAGCGCGCTTCGTTAGCCGCACCCATTTCCGTGCTCTCTGAGGAAGAAATCCTTGCACGCTCCCGCAAGGTCGCGGAACTCAAGCGGAAGGTTCAATCAGGAACCTACCTCATCCGCCAGTACGACATCATCGAGGGCCTGCTCGACGCCTGGGCCAAGAACCAGGACTGAGCCGCCCTCCGGCCCGGACCATTGCGGCGCACGGTGCGCCGTAAAACCCGGGAAGATGATGCGGGCATGGTGCAGATAAAGCGGCACGTCCCGGTCTTTTTCCATTTCCTTTTCCTCTCCGTAGCGTGAATCCCCCAGGATGGGATGCCCCCAGGCGGCCAGATGGGCCCTTATCTGGTGCCTGGCCCCCTTGGCGATGTCCGCCCGGACCAGGGTCAGGTCCGTGCCCGGGTCGTAGCCAAGGGGCCTCACCGCCGTGCGGCGCAGGGGGTCGTCCGTTTCCCGGGAGCGCACCCGGGTCGTTTTCCGGCGGGCCGTGTCCAGTTCCTGTCCGGCCGTAAACGGCGCCTCGACCAGCCCCCGGACCACGGCCAGGTAGGTCTTTTGGACCAGCCCCCGGTCCTCGGCCTCGCGAAACCGCCGCGCCGCCTCGGGATGGAAGGCCACGGCCAAAATCCCCGAGGTGGGCGTGTCCAGCCGCCCCAGCATAAGGGCGGCCCGGCCCGGGAAAAGTTCCGGCAGATGGTCCTCCACGCTCTCCATCCCGCCCGGGCCGATGCGGGCCGAGGCCAGGCCGCCGGGCTTGGCCACGGCCCCGTAGTCCTCCCCCTCGGCCACAACGTACAGCCCGGGCGGCAGGCCCGGCCCCTCCCCCGTCCGGCGCGTCCCGGCCCGCGGTGCGACCCGCAGCCTGGACCCGGCCCGCACCTTGAACGCCGCTTGGCGCGGCACGCCGTCCAGGGTGACCTCGTTTTCCGTAAACACCCGGCGTAGGCGCTTACGCCCCAATCCCGGGAAAAGTAAGCCCAGCACCCGGTCCAGGCGTTGCCCGGCGGCGGCCGCAGGAATCGTCAGCGTGAGAGGCGCACCGGGCATGTCCGGCCCATTCGGGACTATCGGAAAGGCCGGGCCATGCGGAGCGGCCGGGGCAGTCGTGCCGGTCGTGCCGGTCATGGAGGTCGTGCCGGTCATGGAGGTCGTGGAGGCCGGGCCATGCGGAGCGGCCGGGCCGGGCCGGGTGGGCTCGCGGCCCGCGTCGCGGCCCGGGTGGTGGGGATCGTCGGCCATGGTCGCCGCCTGGCGGCGCACGGTTCGACAGGGCCGGGACCGTGGCGCCTTGCCGGTCCCAGCCTGGGGGGCTATGGTGCCAGAACACCCCGCCGGTGAAAACCGGACAATCCCCACGCGGCCCGGGAGGCCCGGCATGATCGAACGGGTCAAGGCATCCGCCGGTTCCGGCAAAACCCATCGCCTCACCGGGCGGTTCGTGGACCTGCTCCTGGCCGCCTCGGAGGCGGCCCCGCCCCCGTCCTGCGGCAGGGCTCCAGCCGCACAGGGGGAACCGGGCGCACCGGGCGCGTCGGCAGCCCCGGGCCTTTACGGCGCGGGCGATATCATGGCCATCACCTTCACCAACAAGGCCGCCACGGAGATGAAGGCCCGGGTGGTGACGGCGCTCAAGGCCCTGGCCATGCAACCCGGTCCCGGCCCCGAGGGGCTGCGGCGCTCCCGCAAGGCCGCCCGGGAGCTGGACCTGCTGTTGCGCCATGCCGGACGGCTCAACGTGCGGACCATCGACAGCCTGTTGTCGCTTCTGTTGCGGCTTTTTTCCCTGGACATGGGCCTTTCCCCGGATTTCGAGACGGTTTTCGACAACGCCCGGCTCTTCGATCCCCTCTTCGACCGGCTGGCCGCCCGCCTGGACGCCCGTCCGGACCCCCATCCGGACATGACGGACACCGGGGACGCCGGACAGCCCGGACTGGCCGGACAGCCCGGACTGGCCGGATTGCCCGGACTGGCCACTCTGTTCGAAAAGGCCACCGAGGCCGTGATCCGGCAGGGGCAGACCGGGTTTCTCATCCGGCAGGCCGTGCTGGAGCGCCTGCGCCGGGTCTTCGATCATCTGGCCGCCGAGGGCGGCCCCCCGCCCCAGGCCGACGCGGCCGCCATCCACCAGTCCGCGGCCCGTCTGTCCGCCGCCCTGCGCACCACCGCCCGGACGCTTGTGGAGCAGATGGAGGCCGCAGGCCTTGAGCCCGTAAGCCATTACGCCAGGCTCCTGGAACGGGTGGCGGAACTGCCGGAGCTGACCGAGCCGCCGGATTCGGCCTATGCGGCCAAGGCGGACGTGGCCGACTGCCTGAAAAAGGCCTCCCGGGACCGGGCCGGGGAGGCCCTCGCCGCCCTGCACCGGACCTTTGCCGATCTGCACGCCCGGGCCAGGCAGGACATCCCCCTGTACGCCGCCGCCCTGGACTGGCTGCCCTTCGTGTCCCTGGCCGGGCGGCTTCTGGACGGACTGCCGGAGATGATCCGGGAGGAGGGGCTTTTGCCCGCGTCCCTGTGGCCCGCCCGGGTGGGGCAGGCCCTGGGCGGCGGCGGGGGCGTGCCCGACGCCTGGTGCCGCATGGGCACCCGCCTGACCCATCTGCTCATCGACGAATTCCAGGACACCAGCCTGAGCCAGTGGGGCGTGCTCGACCTCCTGGCCGCCGAATGCCTGTCCCGGGGCGGCGGGCTTTTTTATGTAGGCGACGTCAAGCAGGCCATCTACGGCTGGCGCGGCGGCGCGGCCCGGCTTTTCGACACGGCCGTGACGGCCTCGGGCCTGGACCGGCTGGCGGAGGTCTCGGACGAGACCCTGCCCTGCAACTGGCGCAGTTCCCGGGCCGTGGTGGACTTCAACAACCGGTTTTTCGGGCTTCTGGCCGACCCCGGCGCGGCTCGTGAGGCCGCAAATGAACTGCTCGACAAGGCCCCGGAAAAGGATCGCCGGGAGCTGGCCCGGCGGCTGACCGCGGCCTATGTCGACTGCGTCCAGGATCTGCCCCCGGGCCGGGACGTGCCCCTGGGCCGGGTCAGCCTGCGCCGCCTGCCCGGCGGCCTGGCCCCGGAATATGCCGAAAGCGCCCGCGAGGCCTGCCTGGACCTTCTGACTACCGACCTTGTGCCCCGGCTCGGGGCGTCGGGGGTGGCCATCCTGGCCCGGACCAATACCCAGGCCGAGCGGATCAGCCGCTGGCTGGTGGAGGCGGGCGTCCCCGTGGTCACGGAAAACAGCCTGCGCCTGGCCGACCATCCGTTGATCCGGGCCCTGGCGGCCTTTCTGGCCTTTGTGGACTATCCCGGCGACAACCTGGCCTTTTTCACCTTCGTCAGTTCCCCGGAGCTCTTTTCCCCGGTTTCAGGGCTGTCTCCCACGACCATCCACGACTGGGCGGCCCGCACCGGCCCGGCCGGACACGGGAAGAGCCTGGCGGCGGCCTTTTCCCGCGATTTTCCCCATGTCTGGCAACGGCTGGTGCGGCCCTACGCCCGGCAGGCCGGACTCACCGGGGCCTACGACCTGGTGCGCGAACTCGTTTTGGCCTACGGGGTGCTGTCCCGGCGGCCCGACGACGAGGCCTTCGTGCGCCGGTTCCTGGAGGTGCTGTACCTGGCCGAGGAGCGCGGCGCGGGGTCGATCTCGGCCTTTTTGTCCTGGTGGACCCAAAGCGGCTTCGAGGAAAAGGCCCCCCAGCCCGAGCAGGTGGAGGCCGTGCGGGTCTTGACCATGCACAAGGCCAAGGGCCTGGAATATCCGGCGGTCATCGTGCCCTTCCACCATTTCCGGGCCGATCCACCGGCCGATTTCGGGCGCATCGCCATGCCCGGCGGCGAGGCCCTGGTGCCCATGTGCGAGGCCATGGGCGAGCCCCAGCGGCTGCGGCGGGTGGAGGCCAGCCTGGAGCAGATGCATCTGCTCTATGTGGCCTGGACCCGGGCCGCCCGGGAGCTGCACCTGTTTTTCCCCACCTCCCCCCTGGCCGGGAAAAACCCCGTGACCCGGGCGGCGGACGCACTGTTCTGCCGCCTCGGCATGGCGGGCGACGCGGTCTTTTTCGGCGAAAAACCGGCCCAGGCGGCAGCGGGCGGGCCTGCCGCCGCGCCCCCGGCCGATCACGGCCCGGCACCGGCCAATGCGGCCGGGACGGCCGGGTCACCCGGGACGGCCGGGCCGGAACCGGCACCACCGGACGCCCCCGGGCTCACCGGGACAGTCGAGCCGCCCCTGTCCTGGGTCATGCGCCTCAAGGTCTACCGCAACTCCGTGCGCGACGTGCGCGACAGCCTGGGGTTCACCGAGAAAAAACGGGGCCTGGCCGCCCACGCCGCCGTGGAGGCCCTGCGCCGCCTGGACCTGGCCGATGCCGCCGCGCCCCTGAGAGCCGCCCGGGAAGCCCTGGCCGGTCGCGACTGCGCCCCCCCGGACCCGGACCAGGCCGAGGACGCGGCCCAGGACATCGCAGGCGGCCTGGCCTGGCTGCTGTCGCTCCCGGACATGGCCGCCCATCTGGCGCACGGCCTGTCCGAACGCGACATCCTGGACGCGGGCGGCGGCAGGCACCGCCCGGACCTCCTGGTCTTCGGCCCGGAGCACACCCTGGTGGCGGATTTCAAGACCGGCGCGCCCTCCCCGGAACACGCCGCCCAGGTGCGCCGCTACCTGCGCCTGGCCGGGAGCCTGCCCGAACACACGGCCCGCTTCGGCGCAACGTCCGGGAAGACCCGCCTGCGCGGCCTTTTGCTCTACCTGGACCGGCGTGAAGCGGTCCAGGTGGAGCCGGAGTAAGCCATGCCCGGCGCCGCATCCCCCAGCCAGCCGCCCATCCTCCTGGTTCCCTGGGACCGGGACTTCATCGACGCCGTGGCCGACAGGCTTTTGGCCGCCACGGCCGGGGATTTTCGCCGGGTCACGGTGCTTTTCCCCCTGCGCCGGGCCGGGCGGTTCCTCATCGACCGGCTGGCCGCCCATCCCGGGCTCGAAAAGCCCTGCCTGCTGCCCCGGATCGCCGCAGTGGACCAATGGCTGGCCGAACTCGGCCGGGCCGTCCACGGCCGTCCCCTGCGGCTGCTCGATCCCCTGGGCCGGGTGGGGCTTTTGCACGCCGTGGTGCAGGAGCTGCAACAGGGACGGGGCGACGCGCCCTGGAGCGGGGACCGGGGCTTCCCCGCCGAGCTGCACCGCTTTTTCCCCTGGGGCCTGCGGCTGGCGGAGCTGTGCGAGGAGCTTTTCCGCCACGGCGTGGCCCCGAAAAACATCGCCCACGCCGCCGCCGACGTCCTGCCCCAGGCCGCCGCCATCCTGGAAAACCTCAAGGCCATCCACACCACCTACCGCCGCCGCCTGCTGGCCACGGAAACGGCCACCCCAGGGCTGTGCCAGGCCCTGGCCGCCGAAGACCCCCAGGCCGCGATGGCCCGGCTGGCCGGCGACCGCCTGTTCGCCTGCGGCTTTTTCGCCCCGTCCGGGAGCGAGGAAATACTCTTCCGGACCCTTTCTGGGGCCGGACGCCTGGAGATGCTGTGGCACGCCGATCCCCTGTTGGCCACGGACCCGGCAAGCGCCCACTTCAGTTGCCGGGAATTGGCCGATCTGGCCCGCCGCCTGGGCGCGCCCGTGACGCTGCACGGCCAGGCCCTGCCCTCGCGGCCCGCGGCGGGCCGCCGCAAGCGGGACGGCGCCGCCCGGCAGCTGCCCCTTTTCCCCGAGGCCGCGCCCCTTTTGACCGACGACCTGCTGGCGGCCAAGACCATCCGGTTCCACGAGGGCTACGACCTGCACTCCCAACTGGTGGCCTTCGGCCGGGAGCTGGCCCTGGCCCCGGACACCGCCGACACGGCCGTGGTCCTGCCGGACACGGGGCTGCTCATGCCCGTCCTGCACCACCTGCCCCGGCGCGACGTGAACATCAGCATGGGCTACCCCCTGGGCCGGTCCTCCATCAGCCGCCTGATCGAGACCATCCTGCGTCTGCAGGAAACCCGGCTCGGTCCCGGGCGCTACGCCTGGCGCGAGGTGGTGGCCTTTTTGCGCCACCCCTACCTGAAGATGCTCAAGACCGGCGACACCGAACCCCTGCGGCCGCTTTTCTCCTCCTGGGAGCGGATCGTGCGCCAGGGCGGCACCCACCTGGACCCCTTCGCCCTGCCGCCGCCCCAGGCCGACCCCGACGCCGGGCCAGACGCCGGGCCAGACGCCGGACCGGGTGGCCAGACCGGCGCGGCCCCCCCGGGGCCGGATTCTCCGGCGGAGAGCCTGGCGGCGGCCGGGGCCCTGGCCCGCCGGGTGCTCGACGTCTGCCTGCGGGCCTTCGAGGACGTGGGCACCCCGCGCGAGCTGGGCGACGCCCTGGCCGGGCTGGCCGGGCTTCTCCTCGACGAGGCCCACGCCGGGGACATCTGGGAACGGTTCCTCATCGACGCCGAGTGCCTGTTCCGGGTCACCAGCGGGGTGATCCCGGCCCTGCGCGGCGGGGATCTGGCCGCCGAGCGCTTCCCGGCCCGCACCCTGTTCACCATCCTGCGCGGGCTGCTTGCGGCCGAGCGGGTGGCCTTCGAGGCCGAGCCCCTGTCCGGGCTGCAGGTCATGGGCATGCTGGAGACCCGGCTGTTGTCCTTTTCGCGCATCTATCTGCTGGACGCCGTGGAGGACCGCCTGCCCGGGGTGGCCCCCCACGATCCGCTCCTGCCCGACGCCCTGCGCCACCTGCTGGGGCTGTCCGATAGCCGCCAGCGCGACGCCGTGGCCGCCTACACCTTCTACCGGCTGATCATGGGGGCCTCGGAGGTGGTGATCTTCTACCGGGCGGGGGTGCAGAGCACGGGGCTTTTCGACGACAAGCCCATGCGCAGCCGGTTCGTGGAGCAGCTTTTGTGGAGCATGGAAAAGCGGCGCGGCACGGTCATCGCGCCCGGCGAGCCGCCGCTTTTCACCGTGTCCCTGCCCCTGCGGGCCATCCCGCCCCGGGAGGCCCGGGTGGAAAAGACCCCGGCCGTGCGCGCCGCCCTGGACCGGATTCTGGAAAGGCCCCTGTCCCCAAGCCTCCTGGACGCCTACCTGACCTGCCCCCTGCGGTTTTATTACGGCCGGGTCATGCGTCTGGCCCCCCTGGACGAGGTGGCCGAGGAAGGGGACGCGGCCGGGCTGGGCACGCTTTTGCACAATGAGGTCTTGCGCCCCACGTTTGCGCCCTTTGTGGGGCATGAGATCGACGGCACGCACATCCGGCTCGAACCGCTCTTCGCCCGCCTGGATGCGGCCCTTGAGGCCGCGCCCTTTTTCCACGCCCTGCCGCCGGACGGCCGTCTCGGGCTGGCCCGCACCTGCCGGGAGCGGCTGCGCCGCTATGTGGCCGGGATGCCCCGCACCACGCCGCTCTCCCTGGAGACGCGGCTGTCCGTGAGCCTGCCCGGGGCCGGGCGGGAATGGCTTTTCACCGGCATCGTGGACCGGGCGGATCGCCGGGAGGCGGGCATCGTCATCCTGGACTACAAGACCGGCAAGCCGCGCAAGCCCGGGGCGGCCCTGTGGCAGGACGAGGGATTCTGGGAGCGGCTTGGCGACCCGGCGGCCGAAGGGGACGAGGGGCTTTTGACCGAGGTGCGCGACCGGGTGCAGAGTGTGCAGCTGCCGCTCTACGCCCTTTTGTACGCCAAGGCCCTGGGCGAGACGCCCCATGAGGCGGCCTGCGTGGAACTGCGGCGAAGCGGCGAGGAATGCGGCCTTTTCGGAGAAAAAACACCCCCCGGGGTGCGCCGTGAGGCGATCCTGACGCGCACGCCGGTGCTCGTGGACTACCTGGTGCGGCACCTGACCGAGGCGCCGCGCTTTGCCCCCACCCCTTCCCGGGCCTGCGACTGGTGCGAGTTTGCGGGCCTGTGCGGCGGTGACGGCGGCGGGGCATGACCGGCCCGGCGGCCAGGGGCCGCGTCCCCGTGGGTCATGCCGGCCGGCCGTTTTATGCACATTGCAACATAGCTCTTGCGCAAATCCGATTTTTCCGTGAATTCTTTTTCAAAAAATGCACCTCCCCGGCATGCTGTGGGGAGTGACGCTTTTTCCGGATTCTTTGCCTCAACACGTTGCATGTACCCGGGATGTGCGGATGCTTCCGGCTGCCGCCCATGCCGCATCCATGACCACATGCCGTAGGCTGTTGTGGAGTCCTCGTTCCTGGTGACCAGATGGTGAAAACCGTTTTCTGACTGCAACGCGGGAGGAAACCATGCGGCAAACGCCGTCATCGCTCCGGTTCGCAAGGCTTGGCTTCATCCTGTTGGCATCCCTCGTCGGCCTTGTCCTGGCGGGACAGGCCCGGTGGGCCATGGCCGCCGGAGGCGAGGTCCATGCCGCCTCCGCCCTCGTCGCCCTGGCCCGGGTGGACATTGCCGGCGACGTGCGCAACATCCCCCTGCCGGTTCATTCCGTGGTGACGGACGGCCGCGGCGTGTCCTACGCCCTGGTCATGGCCACCACCGACCGGTTGCAGCGCTCCGGGGTCGCCCACACGCTCCTGGACGAGGCCCCGGCCGGCACGCGCTACCTTCTGGGAATCTCGCGCAATCCCGCCCCGCGCCAGGCGGCCGGAAGCGCCCTGCCGGTCCTGTACGACGACGGCCGGAGGATCATCCTGCGCGACGCCCCCGGGCTGACCGCCTCCCTCAGCCGCCTGGGCCTTTTTCCCCGGCCTCTCAGACGGAAGCCCCTGGACTTCGCTGCCCGGGAAGACCTCCCCGGGAAACCCCGGACAGCCATCTCGAAAGATCCCCTGGTCGAGGCCATGATCGGCAAGGTCACCAAGCAGGCCATCAACGACGCCATTGCCGACCTCAGCGGCGAACGGGAGATCACGGTGGACGGCGAGCCCTACACCATCACCACCCGGGACACCGACTCCGGCACGCCCATCGAGATGGCCACCGAGTTCATTCACGAGCAGATGCAGGCCCTCGGCATCTCCGTCTCCTTCCACGAATGGGACAGCGACGAATACTCCGGGCGCAACGTGATCGGGGTTCTTCCCGGCGCCGCCGCGTCCCCCAAGATCGTCCTCATGGTGGCCCACCTGGACAGCACCAACGACACCACCGACAACCCCGAGGACCCCGCCCCTGGCGCGGACGACGACGGCAGCGGATGCGCCGCGTTGCTGGTGGCGGCCGCCGCCATGAAAAACGCCAGATTCGCGAACACCATCCAGTTCGTCTTCACCACCGGCGAGGAGAACGGCCTCCTGGGCAGCGAGGCCTATGCGCAAAAACTGCATGACGAGGGAAAACCTGTGGCCGCCGTCGTCAACCTGGACATGATCGCCTACAGCACACAGGAAAATCCCATCCAGAACCTGCACACCCGGGTCGCGTCGGACCCGATCGGATATGCGCAGGACATGGTGATCGCCAACCTGTTCGTCGACGTCGTCAACGCCTACGGCCTGTCGGGCAGCCTCATGCCGGTGATCCTGTCGGAGAGCAACGACGAAGGGGATCACTACAGTTTCTGGGAAAACCAGTTCCCGGCGATCATGGCCATCGAGGACGACAACAATTTCAATCCCAACTACCATTGCAACGAGGATCTGGACCTTTTGCGGTATTTGAATCTCGATTACGCCACGGCCAACGTCAAGGCCGCCCTGGGCACGACGGCCCATCTGGCCGTCCCCCTGTCCCGGCCGTCCGCCATACCCGGGCCGTCGCATTTGCTTCTGGGAGCGGAGTGAGGCGGCACGGCACGGGGCCGCCGCTTGCGGGCCGCCCGCCCGGCTCCGGCGGCGGCGTCAGGAAGACAGGCTTGCCGCCCGGTCTGCACTGCGTATGGCAAACTCTGCGTTCCCGGCGCTAATGCGCGTCTTCCCAGTCGTAGTACCGGAGCGCAATCTGCGTCCCGATCCACCGGAACGGCTCGGGCGGGATGGAGGGCAGCGAGTCTCCCGCATACGGCGTCTCCAGCCAGGGATGCGCCTTCCCCTGGTGCAACGCGGCGATGACCTCCCCAAAAAGAAACGACAGGTTGACCCCCTGTCCGTTGTAGGCCAACCCGTAGAAGATGTTGCGGTGTTTTCCCGTCACGCCCACGCCCGGCGCGCCGTCGAAGGACATGCCCAATAGCCCGTTCCAGACGTATTCGAACCGGATGCCCCGCAACGCAGGGTACATGCGCCACAGCTCGCCCTGCATCATATCGGCTATGGCGGACAGATTGCCGCGATAGCACACGTCGTTGCCGAAAAAATATTCCGCGCTGCCCCCGCCGATGACAATGCGGTCATCCGGCGTCAGCACCAGATGGAACAGGGCGTTTCGCGAATCGAAAAACGGCAGGCGGCTGTCCCAGGCGATGCCGGCCAGCTGGCTTTCGGTCAGGGGCGGCGTGACCGCCGTCTGGACGTGCAGCGGCATGACCTGGCTTTTGAAATACCCCAGCTTGGAGGTGTAGCCGTTGGTCGCCAGCACGATGGCCTTGGCCCGCACCGTGCGGTTGCCGCCGCCCACGCGCAGGACCATGGTCTCGCCCTCCTCGATGCCCGCCACCGGGCTGTCCCCGAAGATGCGCACCCCCGCGCCCAGGACCGCCGTGGCCAGGGCCCTGACCAGCTTCATGGCGTGCACCGAGCCGCCGTGGGGGTCGTAGACCCCGCCCGCGAACACCTCCGTCCCCAGTTCCCGGGCCGTCTCGTCCCCGTCCAGAAGCTCCAGGGGGATCCCGGCCCGCATCGCCTCTTCCACGTATTCCTCGTAATAGGGCAGGTCTTCCTCGCTTAGAAAGGTATGGACGTATCCATCCAGCTCCAGATCGCAGGCCACGCCCGTGGCCTGAACCATCTGTTGCAGCGAGGCCATGCCCGCAACCGTCAGGTCGTAGACCAGCTTGTGGGTCGCCAAGTCGCTTGCGATCTCGAAGGACTCCACGCCGGTCTGGGGCAGCACCATGCCGCCGTGCCGTCCCGACGCGCCGTGGCCCACCTGCCGCGCCTCCAGCAGGATGACGCGCAACCCCGGGGCGGCCTTGGCCAGATGCCAGGCGCTGGAAAGGCCGGTATAGCCGCCCCCGATGACGGCCACGTCCACGCTCAGATCCTCCTGCAAGGGCGGGCTGGCCGGCGGTTTTTCCAGGGCCCAGTAGCTGTCGTTGGGCTCGAAGCACGGCCCGGCCTCGCCCAGGGCGTATGGAAGGCCGATGCCCGCGGCGGCCGCGGCCCCTCCCGTAAGGGCCGCCATCTTGAGAAAGCTCCGCCTGGAGTGTTTCGTCTGCATCCCGACCTCCTCCCGCTTCATGACTCCGCGCGATCCGCCGGACTCCCGGCCGCATCCGTCCTCCCGCCGCAATCCCCCGGCCTGGGCTCCGTCACTGCAGATTTCTCGGAATCTTCCGTTCCCAGCGTTTTTCCCGAACCAGCCTGCCGTTTTCGCTCAGCCGGCGGGAGACGGACAGGGTGAACGCCCGCTCATCCGACGTCAGGTCATAGCCGCACATCAGGCGGATGCCGCGTCCCGGCAGGGTGATGGCGTAGTCCGCTACGGCCTTGTAGGAGGCTGCGGCCGGACGCGCGTCGCTGACCGAGTACACGTTGGTCTCGTGGCGGCGCACCGCGACGTCGCCGATGGTGAAGCTTTCGTCGTCGCCGGTGGAATAGGTGGCCACGCCGGTCTCCTGGTCATACTGCGACACGGCCCGGGACTCCTTGGCGTCGCGGGCCCGCACGGCCGCGGATTCCTCCTCGGGTTCCGGGGCGGGCAGGACGCAACGTCCGGTCAGGGAATTTTTCGCCGCCACGGGCAGATCGAGCCAGGTGTCCGGGCCGGTCGTCAGGGTGATGCCGCACGGCGAGGGCGACGGCCAGGCCATGGGAAACTGGGCGTTGCCCACGGCCAGGCGGATCCTGTGACCGGGATTGAAGCGCCAGGTGGTGAAATGGATCTCGGCGGCCAGGGTGACCGCCTCCCCGGGGGGCAGGGCCTTGCGTTCCAGCCGGGAGACGCGGTCGGCGGGATTGATCAGCACCCCGCTGACCAGCGCCACCGTCCCATCCGGGGCCACGTCTTCGAGGCGGACGGTCACATGGGTCAGGGGCGCACGGGCGGCCAGACGCAGACTGACCCGGGGCAGGCCGATGATCTCCACGGGTTCGGCCAGGACCGGGGAGTCGAAAACCAGGCTGTTGTCGTCGTCATCGGCCATGTCGTCCGAAACCTCTCCCCACCAGCCATGCACGCCCATGCCGGCCCCGGGCCAATAGGCCAGTTCGCAGTCCGTGGCGGCCGGCGGCCTGGCGGCCAGGTCCGAATCCCCACCCGGATGGTAACGCCTGGCCGTGACCCCGGCCACCGGCCAGGCGCCGCAGTGCCATTCTCCGGACTGCGTCCCCCCGGCGGCGGGGGGCTGGCCGTGCCGCACAAACACCATGAAGCGGGGTTCGTCCATGATCCCGGTGTCCTCGCCCCGCAGCCAATGGTTGAACCAGCGCACGGCCTTGTGGCGCCATTCGTAGTTCGGTCCGGGCGAGCCGGTGTTGGGCCAGTCGTGGCTCCAGGGGCCGATCTCGGCCTTGACCACGGCGCCTGGGGAATCGAGCAGCCGGGGCACCGTGTCCCTGTAGCCGTCCAGGAGCCCGCCGATGACGTACACGGGCAGGGTCACCGGCGGCTTGAAGCGGGCGGATTCCCTGCGCCAGAACGGGCCGTCGGCCTGTTGCTCCTTCCAGATGAAATGCCACGGCTCCCGGTCGAACCGGTTGCTGAAATAGTCCTGGGTGAGGGCGTAGCCCTCCGGGGACGGCAGGGCGTTGAAGGTGTCCATCATGGCCTCCCAGACGTCCATGTGGAACACCCCGTCGATGAAGTGGACGTCCTGATAGAAGAGGTCGTCCGAGGCGTGGGCGATGAGAATGGCCTTGAGGGCCGGGGGCTTGCGGGCCGCGATCATCAGCGAGTTGAACGCGCCCCAGGACAGGCCGTACATGCCGACGTTGCCGTTTGACCAGTCTTTTCCGGCCAAAAGCCCGATCACGGCCACCCCATCCGACAGTTCCTCCTCGGAATAGTCCCTGCCCGGAAGCACGCCGCCGCTGGCCCCGGTGCCGCGAACGTCCACCCGGGCCACCACAAAGCCGCGCCGGGCGAAATAGGCCCCGATGGGATAGTCCCAGACGAACATCATGTCGTCCTTGCGGTAGGGGTTCATCTCCACAAGCACCGGGAAGCGTTCGCCAGGGGATTTGGGCGTCGGCATGAAACAGGTCACGGCCAGTTCCACGCCGTCGGGCATGGTGAGCCGCTCCTTGACCAGGGTGAAATCGTACCGGGATGCGGCGGCCTGCGACCCGGCCGCCGGGACGAGAAGCAGGGAACACAGGGAGAAGAGGGCGACCAGCACGGCGGATACCGCGGACATGGCGGAACCTCCTGTAAGAGGGGGCCGGCTGGAAGGCCGGCGATCCGGCGCCCGACCGGTGCCTGAAGACCACGCGGCCCGGCCGGGACGGCACTCATGCCATGCTCTACTGCATGACAACAGACATGTCGATATTGAAGGGACGCGGGTCCACGGCCTCGGCAATGCTCAACGGATATCCCGCCGACGATTCGCCGCATGCGGCCAGATCGACGAATTCGGCCGGTATGGGCCGCATGGCGTCGTCGAAGGCGGCCTTGACCGTGGGCAGAAGCGGGGCCTGGGCGTTTTGGGACCAGACCAGGCCGTGGCGGCTGTCGCTTAAACGCACGAAGCTGCCCACGGGGTAAATGCCCAGGCATTTGATGAAGCGCTCGACCATGGTCGGATGGAAATCCTTTTCGCGCATGCCGTACATCACCCCCAGGGCCTGGGAGGGCGGCATGCCCTTCCGGTAGACCCGGTCGCTGGTCAGGGCGTCGTAGACGTCGGCCAGGCTGACGATCCGGGCGAACATGGAGACCTCCTCGCCGCCTATGCCGCGCGGGTAGCCGCTGCCGTCGTATTTCTCGTGATGCTCGACGATGGCCAGGAGCACCCGGGACTTGAGCGGCCCCTTGTCCTTGAGCAGGGCGTAGCTTTCCAGGGGATGGCGCTTGATGACCTGGAACTCGCGCTCGTCGAGGCGGCCGGGCTTGTTGAGCACCTCGCGGGGGATGTTGGCCTTGCCGATGTCGTGGAAAAGCGCCGCCAGCCCCAGGGGGCGCAGTTCGGCCTCGGGAAGGCCCAAAAATTGCCCGAAGGCCGTGGCCAGCACCGTCACGTTGATGCTGTGGGTGTAGGTGTATTCGTCGTAGACCCGCAGCTTGCACAGCCCCGACAGGGCCTCGCGGTTGCGGGCGACGCTGTCGATGACGTCGCCGACGAAGGCCTCGGAGCGCTCGATGTCGACGGTTTTTTCCAGGTAGGCCTTGTGGATGAAATCCCGGGCAAAGGCCAGGGCATCCTCGTAGACCTTCCTGGCGGCGGGGAGTTCCCGCTCCATGGGGACGGCCAGGCGTGGCGCGGCGGATGGCGGCGACTGTCCCGTGAAGGCCTCTTTATACAGCGTCCCGCCGGACAGACGCCGGGCTGCATCGTCGTCGAAACCGCTTTGCTCCGTGTCAATGAAGGCCTCGGTATAGCCCTCACGTCTTACGGCCTGGAGGCTTTTTTCGCTGTCGATGCGGCCCTGGCGGGAATAGAGGTAGGGGTGCTCCATCCAGGACAGGCCGGTATCGACGACATACATGCCGACAGCGAGTGTGTTCACGCCGATTTTGACGATCATGCACGCCCCCGGTTTTTCTTCTAAAAAAACCACCCATACCCCATATACCGGCCTTTTCCGCATCCTTCAAAGGCTTTTTTTCATGCCTCTTTCTGGCGAAACGCCATTTTATATAAATAACCATTGCTGGGCATGCCGGGAAGAATGCGTGGCGCAGAATTCAATTCATGTGTGTTGTTTTTTTACGGACGGCCGCGATGCGGCGGCGGTATGGTTGTGGAGGGGCTGCGGTGCAGGCGGGGGGAGTTGGGAGGGAAGGGTCTGTGAGATGTAAAAATTCCTGCTTGAGGGATATGCTTCCAAGGTAAGGGGGACTGTCGTAGCCCCCCCTCACCTCAACCGAGCATACGGGCTCATGATCCGGGAATTATGCCGTTTCATGGTATCGGCATGCGCCACCCTTCATTACGAAGCCTAGGACAAATTGCACGTGCAGCCGTGGCGCTTGGCATTGGCGATGCAATCCGACTTGTTGACATAACCTTCCGACGAATCGCCGACGATTCTCCCGTTGGAGGCAGTTCTCCTCCACCGCCATTCGCCCTTGCTGTCCTTGTAGACCTCCCAAGTGTCTCCGTTCGAATCCTTGCACTGTGACATCGTTCGCTTCCTCCTTTCGAGATTTAAATAGATGGGCTAGAATTCATAACGTTTTATAAATATAGTCAACTATTTTTTCTGTTTTTCTTGGAACCAAACCAACCTCGGAAAACGAAAAGGCCCCCCGTTCCCGGAGAGCCTCATTGTCCCAGCTACCGCCGTGGCCGCGCCCGCCGCACCCTCACGGGCACTGCGCGTCCGGCGGCCCCTCCATATCCATCATCTTCCCGTAGCAGCGCAGCTGGATGGCCCGCTTGCGGGTCAAATCCAAGACCTGCGCCCCCTCCACCAGGGGCCAGATGGTGCCGTCCTGGGTGGAGAAATGCTCCCGCAAAAACTTCACCTCCGCGTCCCGGAAGCCGATCCAGGCCCTCTCCGACGCCTTGAGCGCCTCCCTGGCCCCGGGCTCAAGGGTCTGCATGAGCGCCGCATAGGCCGCGTTGAGCTCCTTGTCCCACAACTGCCTGGCCGTCGTGAGGCACTGGCCGAGATCAACGCTCGTCTGGCCGCCCTGGCGGCATTTCTCGAAGGCGGCGTCGATGGGATGCCCGGCCAGGACCGACGTCCCCAGGGACAACACCATGAACGCCGCCATGAAGGCCAAAAAGACCGCCGGACGAATGCACACGCAACGGGGCATGGCGTTCTCCTTCAGGTTGCAGGTGAAATGCCCGGGCAGCGCCAAACGGCAACGGCCCGCCTCACTCCTTGACCACAAACACCGGCGTCTCATGGGAAAAGGGCAGCTTGCGAAGCCTCACCCCACGCCCGGCGAAAAACTCCTCCACCGCCGCCGTGCCGCCGCACTCCGTGCCGTAGTCGTCCAGGACGACGACCCCGCCCGGCACCACCCGGTCGTAGAGAAGCTCAAGCCCCAACGCCGCAGGCTCCCGCACGTCCGTGTCGATATGCAACAGCGCCACCCGGGCCGCCGGATGCGCCGCCACCCAGGCGGGCAACGTCTGCCGGATGTCCCCGGCCACCAGCTCCACGTTGCCGATGCCCTTGTGGGCCAGCGCCCCGCGCAGTTCCGCAACGGAAATACCCTGCCCGGCCCCACGCTCCCAGCCCGCCACAAAGGCCTTGTCCGCAGCGGCATGGGAATCGGCCGCATCCGGCTCGGGAAAGGCCCCGAAGGCGTCGAAGCCGATGATCTTTCGCGACCGGGGCGACTCCAGAAGCTCCCGGAAGGTGGCGAAGCGCACCAGGGAACACCCCTTGAACACCCCAAGCTCCACCACATGCCCGGGCAGCCCGAGGATCATCCGGTACAGCTCGAAATGGGCCGCGATCTTGCCCAGGCGCGTGATGTCCGAGGTCAGGTGGAAGCCGTTTTCGTAGTCCCAGGCCCTGGCCGTGTCGAATCCCAGAAAGGTGCTCATTCCTCGATCACCCGCCCGGCGCAGACAAAGGAAATCCCCTGGTTGGAGCTGGCCCCGATCATCACCGACTCCACCACGGGCGCATTGATGGCCTCGGCCGCCGACCAGCGCACGATGCAGTTGGCCCCGGAGCCGCCCGCCTCGTCGCGCTCGTCCACGATGAACTCCCGAGTGCCCAGGGGCGGCAGGGTCACCGGCTTGTCCAGAAAATGCCGCACCAGCTTCCCTTCGGTGTCGTAATAGTCCGCCGCCAAAACGGTCATGGGCCTTCTCGGGTCGGTGTTGCGCACGCTCACGGTCACCGTCAGGTTGAACGGCCGGGCCTTGATGCCGTGGTAGATGTGCGAATAGACCGGCACGTAGATGGTCTGCCCCTTGGACAGCAGCGCCCCCCCCGGCCCGGCGGCAACAGCCGCCCCGGCCAACGCGACGATCACGGCCGCCGCACACAACACCCGTCCCATAAAAACGCGCGCCATGGCTCCCTCCCGGATTACACGATTCACCGCCTTCCTATCCTCCGGCTCCCGGCCGCGTCAAACTTCGTCTTGTCCTTTCCATCGGACTGGTCTATGCAGGGGATAGTGGTCACAATCCCCGGACATCGTCCCTGGAGGCCCCCATGCCCCATGCCAGACGTCCCACACCGGCCGTAACCCGATTTCGCCCCGCCATCCGCCTCCTCTTCGCGGCCCTTTGCCTCATCCTGGCAGCCCCGGCCGCAGCCCAGACCCTTGTTCCGGACACCATCTCCGGCCTCTACGTCCATTCCTCCGACCCCCGGGCCACCATCAAGCTCCTCCTGGCCCCCTCGGAAAAAGACGGCCAGCCCGTGGACCGGGTCTGGGGTGTGATGTCCTTCAAAGACCCCAGGTCCAAGGCCGACTCGTGCATGTTCGAGTTCCAGTCCACGGTCAAAAGCAACGTCATCACCTGCCGCGACGCCATGAACCCGGGCTGCGAGATCCGCCTGCGCCTGGAGGACCGCACCGTCATCCTGGACACCGCACCGGCCTGTTTCCACGTCTACTGCAAAGGCCAGGGCATGATCATCGAGGGCGTCTACGCCCGCACGGGCAAGGGCGGAAAATAATCCGGCCCGCCCAACCTTTTTGACCGGCGCCATTGCGGGACATGATTTTTTCCTTGCAATGGATAACGATTCTCCATAAAGAATGTTTCCATGTTTATATCCCGGCAAGCCTGAACTCCGCGCCTGACGCGGACAGACCCCTCCCCAACCCCAACCCAAGGAGAACGCCATGGCGAAGAAGAAATCCACCCTGTCCACGGCCTTCGGCATCCCCGTGGGCGATGACCAGAACAGCCTGACCGCCGGTCAGCGCGGCCCCGTGCTCATGCAGGACGTGCATCTTCTGGAAAAGCTGGGCCATTTCGACCGCGAACGCATCCCCGAGCGGGTGGTGCACGCCAAGGGGGCCGGGGCCTACGGCGTGTTCGAGTGCACCGCCGACGTGTCGCGCTACACCAAGGCCACGTTCCTGACCAAGGGGAAAAAGACCGAACTCTTCGCCCGCTTCTCCACCGTGGGCGGCGAAAAGGGCTCGGCCGACGCCGAACGCGACCCGCGCGGCTTCGCCGTCAAGTTCTACACCGAGGACGGCAACTACGATTTCGTGGGCAACAACACGCCGGTCTTTTTCATCCGCGACCCCTTGAAGTTCCCCGACTTCATCCACACCCAGAAACGCCATCCGGCCACCAACTGCAAAGACCCGGACATGTTCTGGGATTTTTTGTCGCTGACCCCGGAGTCCATCCATCAGGTCACGGTGCTCTTTTCGGATCGCGGCACCCCGGCCACCTACCGCAACATGAACGGCTATTCCAGCCACACCTTCGTCTGGTACAACGCCAAGGGCAAACGCTTCTGGGTGCAGTACCACTTCAAGACCGACCAGGGCATAAAAAACCTGACCCGCCAGGAAGCGGCGGCCATGCGCTCCAAAGACCCGGACCACGCCACCCGCGACCTGCACGAGGCCATCGCCCGGGGCGAATTCCCCTCCTGGACGCTCGAAATGCAGATCATGCCCTATGAGGAAGGCCTCAAATACCGCTTCGACATCATGGACATCACCAAGGTCTGGCCCCATGCCGACGTGCCGCCCATCGTCGTCGGCACATTCACCCTCAACCGCAACCCCGTGAACTACTTCGCCGAGGTGGAGCAGGCCGCGTTCTGCCCGGGCAACCTGGTGCCGGGCATCGCCGCCTCGCCGGACAAGATGCTCCAGGCCAGGCTTTTCTCCTACCACGACACCCACCTGCACCGCCTGGGCCCCAACTACCACCTCATCCCGGTCAATGCCCCGAAAAACCGCCCGGAAACCAGCTACCAGCGCGACGGGTTCATGCGCGTGGACGACGGCGGCGGCGCGGGCCCCAACTACTGGCCCAACAGCTTCGGCGGCCCGGCCCCGGACGAAAAAGCCATGGAGCCGCCCTTCCCCGTGGGCGGCACGGCCGACCGCACCCCCTACGGCCACGACAACGACGACTTCGTGCAGCCCGGAGCGCTTTTTTCCAAGGTCATGACCGACCAGGACCGCAAAAACCTCATCGGCAACATCGTGGAGCATCTCGCGGGCGCCCAGAAACGCATCCAGTTGCGGCAGTGCGCCCTCTTCTACAAGGCCCACCCGGACTACGGCGCGGGCGTGGCCAAGGGGCTTGCGCTGCCCCTGGCCGAGGTGAAAAAACTCGCCGCCATGAGCCAGGAGGAACGCGCCAAGGCCACGTCGGCGTAACGGCGGGAGGGAGAATGCCTCCGGCGGCCAGGGGGGAAACTTTTTTGAAAAAAAGTTTCCCCCCTGGACCCCCCTTCCAAAAACGTTGTCGCGCTTCGCGGCCGGGCGCGGGAGCGATCATGTTCTCCGCGCCACCTGGATTTCCGGGCGTCATCCGGCGACGCGTCGCGTCGCCGGATGACGCCCGGATACCAGGGGGTCCGGGGGAAATGATTTCCCCCGGGCGGGGCCCGGGGCGGCAGCCCCGCCGCAGGGGCGGCAGCCCCGCCGCAGGGGCGGCAGCCCCGCCGCAGGGGCGGCAGCCCCGGTAAATTGTTGAACAATAGCGCCAAAGTGCATATCGTAGGCGTAAAAAAGGAGGACCATCATGGCGAAAGCCGTTTCGGACAAGGATGCGCGTCGCGCGAAGGTCATCGAGGTCTTGAACAAGGCCCGGGCCATGGAGTTGTATGCCATTTCCCAGTATATGAATCAGCATTACGGCCTGGATTCCATGGATTACGGCGAACTGGCCAAGAACATGAAGCTCATCGCCATCGACGAGATGCGTCATGCCGAGCAGTTTGCCGAACGCATCAAGGAGCTTGGCGGCGAACCCACCACGGATCTGGCGGACAAGGTGATCAAGGCCCAGGACGTGCGGACGATTTTCCCGTTCGACACCAAGCTGGAAGACGACACCATCGACGCCTACAACCAGTTCCTGCAGATCTGTCGCGACATGGGCGACAACGTGACGGTGAAGCTCTTCGAGGCCATCATCGACGAGGAGCAGGCCCACTTCAACCACTTCGACAACGTGGGCAGCCACATCGCCAACCTGGGCGACGTGTACCTGTCCAAGATCGCCGGCACCCCGGCCTCCACCGGCGGCGCCGCCAAGGGCTTCGTCCTGGGCACGGGCGCGGCGGGCTGATCCCTTTTGGGCCTCTGGCCACGTCCCCGGCGCGCCGGACAGACCGGACGCGCCGGAGACGTGTTGTTATGGGGCGAACAGGAAAAAACCGGAAAAGGCGCGCCGTATCTCCTACGGCATAAGCGGGGCCAGATCGAGCCCGGCCTCGACGGGCAGGCCGAGCATCAGGTTGGCGCAGGCCAGGGCCTGGCCCGACGCGCCGCGGCACAGGTTGTCGATGGCCGTGACGATGACCAGCCGTCCCGTGCGGCCGTCGAGCACCATCCCGATGTCGCAGAACATGGTGCCGCGCACGAACCGCGTCTCGGGCAGCCTGCCCTTGGGCAGGACGCGCACCCAGGGCGACTGAGCGTAGTGGGTGGTGTAGACGTTGTGCACGTCGTCCAGGGTCACGGGTTTGACCGGCTTGGTGTAGATGGTGGACAGAATGCCCCGGTCGATGGGCACCAGGTGCGGGTTGAACGACACCATCATGTCCGCGCCCGCGATCTTGGACAGCTCCTGCTCGATCTCCGGGGTGTGGCGGTGCTTGCCCAGGTTGTAGGCCCGAAACGTGTCGTGCACCTCGCAAAAGAGCATGCCCACCTGGGACTTGCGTCCGGCCCCGCTGGCCCCGGACTTGCTGTCGGCCACGATGCCGCCGGTCTCGATGAGGCCCTTGGCCAGGGCCGGGGCCAAGCCGAGGATGACCGAGGTGGGGTAGCAGCCCGGGTTGGCCACCAGGGTGGCCTCCCTGATCCGTTGCGCATGGAGTTCGGGCAGCCCGTAGACGGCCTGCTCCAAAAGCTCGGGATGGCGATGCTCCACCCCGTACCAGGATTCGTAGACGCCGGGGTCGGTCAGGCGGAAGTCGGCGCTTAGGTCCACGACCTTGAGCCCAGCCCCTAAAAGCTCGGCGGCGTAGCCCATGGCCGCCCCGTGCGGCACGGCCAGAAACACCAGGCGGCAGGCCGAGGACAGGGACGGCGCATCGGGTTCCGTGACGGACAGCTCGCCGATGCCCAGGCCCTGCACGTGCGGATACAGTTCCACCAGGGTCTTCCCGGCCTCGGCCCGGGACGTGGCCCGCACCAGTTCCAGGGCCGGATGCCGGGCCAGGAGCCGGACCAGCTCCATGCCGGTATATCCGGTGACGCCCACCAGCCCGACGGGAATCTTGCTCATGATCTGTTCTCCGCTTCAGCCGGTTTTTCTGACATAGGACAGCCTGAGCTGGCACAGAAGATCGGCCAGAAGCTTGGCCTCCTCTTCCGTGACGTTCGCCCGGGTCTTGCATTGCAGCATGGCCAGGATGTCGATGGTGTGCTTGGCCAGGGGCAGGTTTTGCATGTACTGCCCGGTCTCGGGCTCGGGGGACTCCCCGAGCTGGACCATGGCCGAGGCGGCCAGGGATAAAAGAAACGTGGAAAAGGCCACGGGCGGATAGCAGGGCTCGTCCCGTCCAAGCGGCTTTCCCTGCCCTTCCCGGCAGGTTCCCGCCGCATCCTTGCCCGCCGCGCGGCGATCGTTCACTGTAAATTCCTGGTTGTCGCTCATCGCATGACTCTCCTTGCGCGTCGCGTCGATCCGCTGCCTCCGGCACGCCTGAGGGGGGGAGGGGGTTGTCCCCCGTCGCAACTGGCCGTATGACGATGATACGGCGTCACCGTACGGCAACGCATGCCGGGTATGCATACCCGAATCGGGGTCGGGTTGCATCCGGTTTTTTCCCGCCGCGACCGGCGCGGGCGGGACGACTTGGGCCTACCCCACACAGGGAGCGACCGCATGCAGACAAAAATCGTAGCCACGCTTGGCCCCGCCTCCATGAACCCGGAAACCATGCGCCAGATGGTGGCGGCCGGGGTGCGCATCTTCCGCCTGAACTTCTCCCATTCCGACGCGGCCTATTTCGTCCCGGCCATCAAGACCATCCGGGAGATCGAATCCGAGGCCGGTGTGCCCCTGACGGCCCTGGGCGACCTGTGCGGCCCGAAAATCCGCATCGGCGAGGTGGAGGGTTCCCCCAGACAGGTCAACAAGGGCGAATACCTGCACCTGGGCCTGCCCGAAGAGCGTCCGGCGAAAAGCGAACTGGCCTTCATCGACCTGGACATCCCCGAACTGCTGGCGGGCCTGGCCGTGGGCATGCCGGTCAACTTGAGCGACGGGCTGTTGCAGTTCAAGGTGGCCAAGGTGGTCAAGGCCGACCGGCTTTTCGAGCTCGAGGCCCAGAACGCCGGATTTCTGTCCTCCCACAAGGGCATCGCCTTCCCCGGCAAGCACCACCCCATGCCGGCCCTGACCCAGAAGGACATCAAAGACCTGCACGAGGGCATCGACGTGGGCATCGACGCCGTGGCCCTGTCGTTCGTGCAAAGCGCCAATGACGTGGCCGACGTCAAGGAGCACATCAAGGCCCACGGCACCTGGATTCCCGTGGTGGCCAAGCTGGAGCGGCAAAACGCCGTGGAGAACCTGGACGACATCCTGAAAGTCACCGACGTGGTCATGGTGGCCCGGGGCGACCTGGGGCTGGAATGCCCCATCCCGGAGCTGCCCATCATCCAGAAAAAAATCATCCGGGCCTGCCGCCACGCCCAGAAGCCGGTCATCGTGGCCACCCAGATGCTCCTGTCCATGGTCCACAACCCCATCCCCACCCGGGCCGAGAGCACGGACGTGGCCAACGCCATCCTGGACGGGGCCGACTGCGTCATGCTCTCCGAGGAGACGGCCATCGGCGACTATCCGGTGGAGACGGTGAAGGTGATGCGGCAGATTTCCGATGAGGCCGTGGGCTACTACCTGGAGCGCATCGAGGGCCCGTTCGCGCCCAAAAAGGAGCGCAACCCGGCCAAGTACCTGGCCTATGCGGCGAGCTTACTCGCCAACAACGTGGACTCCCCGGCGCTGATCAGCCACACGGTCAGCGGCGACACGGCCAGGCTTCTGTCCTCGCGGCGGCCCGCCCAGCCCATCTACGCCCTGACCCCTGACACCAGGGTGCTGCGGGCCCTAAACTTCGCCTGGGGGGTGAAGCCCCGGCTGATCACCGGCGACGACCGGCGGCACATGGACCGAGTGGAGGAATATGTGGAGGCCAATCCGGATTTTACGGCCGGGAAGCCGGTGGTGATCACCGCCGGCCGGCCCACCCCGGGCAATCCCAGCCCCGGCACCAACGAGATCAAGATCTATTACAAATAGCGCCAGCCACGAGGAAACGGGGCGCGGACGAGGGTTCGCGCCCCGGGCCGATCAACCGGCCGTTGACACCGGCTCCCTTGTCGGCGGCCTCGGTTTCGTATAATGTTCCTTGGTAATTCCTGGTCCCCCTTCCCCAACGGCAACCCGGAGCGACTATGTTTTCCGCCTCCCTGACCTGGTTTCTCATCGGCGTGGTCTTTTTGTTCGCTGAACTGGCCATGCCCGGGCTCATCCTCATCTTTTTCTGCTTCGGCAGCTGGGTCGCGGCCCTGACGCTCCTTTTCGCCGGCGTGTCCGTGCAGGTGCAGCTTGTGGTCTTCCTTGTGTCCTCGCTGGTGTTGCTCTTCACCCTGCGCAAGGTGTTCATGCGCACCTTCGGCGGACGCCTCAAGGACGGCGCGGACAAGGAATTGTCCGACCGGGCCGTGGGCAGGCAGGCCCTGGTGACCACGGCCATCCGCCCGGCGGTCCCCGGGGAGATCAAGTTTCGCGGCAGCTTCTGGCGGGCGGCCGCCGATGTCGATATCCCCGAAGGGGCCACGGTGGTCATCGAAGGCCCGGGCTCGGACGACGGCCTGACCTTCCGGGTGCGGCCCCTGTAACCTCGCGTCCCCGTCGTCCAGGCCTCTCCCGATTTTTGGGAAGAGCCCGTTTCCATCACATTTTTTTTGCAACACGCACCGGCGCGATGTTCTTGATGCGCGCCGCACAAAGGAGCCTGACATGTTCAACGACTCCGTCATCATGCTGGTCGTCCTGGCCGTCGTGGTCATCATCCTGTTCGTCAAAACCGCCGTGGTGGTGCCCCAGCGTTCGGAATACGTGGTGGAGCGCCTGGGCAAATACCACAACACCCTGGGGGCCGGGTTCCACATCCTGATCCCCTTCCTGGACAAGATCACCTACCGCCGGTCCCTCAAGGAGGAGGTCATGGACATCCCCTCCCAGACCTGCATCACCAAGGACAACGTGGCCGTGTCCATCGACGGGGTGCTCTACCTCCAGGTCATCGACTCCAAACTGTCGGCCTACGGCATCGAGAACTACTATGTGGCCGCCTCGCAGCTGGCCCAGACCTCGCTTCGCTCGGCCATCGGCAAGATCGACCTGGACAAGACCTTCGAGGAACGCGAGACCATCAACCGCCAGGTGATCGAGGCCGTGGACGAGGCGGCCCAGAACTGGGGCATCAAGGTCTTGCGCTACGAGATAAAGGACATCGCCCCTCCGGCCTCGGTCATGGAGGCCATGGAGCGCCAGATGAAGGCCGAGCGCGAGAAGCGGGCCGAGATCGCCACCTCCGAGGGCGACCGTCAGGCCCGCATCAACCGGGCCGAGGGCATGCGCCAGGAGGCCATCTCCGTGTCCGAGGGCGAAAAGCAAAAGCGCATCAACGAGGCCGAAGGCCGCTCTTTGGAGATCGAACTCCTGGCCAAGGCCACAGCCCAGGGCATCCAGGCCGTGGCGGCGGCCCTGGCGGCCGACGGCGGCGTGACGGCGGCCAACCTGCGGGTGGCGGAAAAGTATCTTTCCGAGTTCGGCAACCTGGCCAAGGCCGGAAACACCATGATCCTCCCCGCCAACCTGGCGGACATCGCCGGGATCGTGGGTACGGCCATGTCGGTCATGCAGGGCGTGGGCGCGAAAAAGGCCGGATAGCGGCCTTCCCAGGCCGCTCCACGCCATGCCCCAGGATATCCGGAGAAATCGGATTCCAGCGCATGGGGCCTTGCCTTGCGAGGCAAGGCCCTCTATCCTGGCGGAAAAAACGCTTGGGGCCGCCTTGGGCGCGCGTCTTCCGGACACGCACCGCAGGGCCCGGTCCCCGGAAACGCCCATGCCCAGACGAGCCGCCCGACCGGACCAGCCGCCCGCCGAAGACCCCGCCGTATCCGGCGTGGTCGGCGCGGCCGCCATGACGCGCCGTGACGCCGCCGGAATCGCCCTCCGGACGGCCCCGCGAGGCCCGGCATGAGCATCAGCAACCTCGATTCCCTGTTCAAGCCCAATTCCGTGGCGGTCATCGGGGCCACGGGCGAGCCCGGCCACGTGGGCGCGGTGATCATGAGAAACCTCTTGGCCGGGAAGTTCCTGGGCCCGGTCATGCCCGTCAACCCGGCCGTGGACGCCGTGGCCGGGGTGCTGTCCTACAAGTCCGTGGACACCATGCCCCTGACCCCGGACCTGGGGGTCATCTGCACCCCGCCGGACACCGCCCCCGAGGCCATCAAGGACCTGGGCAAGCGCGGCACCCGGGCCGCCGTGGTGCTCTCCCCGGGCTACAGCAAGCTTTCCCGGCCGGACAAAAAGGCCCTGCAGCAACGCATGCTGGAGGCCGCCGCGCCCTACGGGGTGCGCCTCCTGGGCCCCAGCGGCCTGGGGCTGATCATCCCCGGCATCGGGCTCAACTGCTCCCTGGCCGGCTCGGACGCCAAGCCCGGCCGCATCGCCTTCATTTCCCAGTCCGCCTCGCTTTTCACCGCCGTCCTGGACTGGGCCGGAACCAAGGGCATCGGCTTTTCCTACCTCGTCTCCCTGGGCGACCGGGCCGACCTCAAATACGGCGACATCATCGACTATCTGAGCTCCGACCCCAACACCCGCTCCATCCTGCTCTACGTGGAATCCGTGACCGACGCCCGCTCGTTTATGAGCGCCTCCCGGGCGGCGGCCCGCAACAAGCCCGTCCTGGTCATCAAGCCCGGCCGCAAGCTGTGGACGGTCCATCCTCCGGGGCCGGAGGAAGGCCGCGACGAGGTCTACGACGAGGCCTTTCGCCGGGCGGGCATGCTGCGGGTCTTCGAGATCGACGCCCTGTTCGACGCGGCCCAGACCCTGGCCCGTTCCAGGCCCCTGCGCGGCGACAAGCTGGCCATTTTAACCAACGGCGGCAGCGTGGGCATGATGGCCGCCGACACGCTTTTGGCCGGGGGCGGCAAGCTGGCGGAATTTTCCGGCGAGACCAGGGCCGCCCTGGACGGGATCCTCGGCCCCAACTGGCTGCGCGACAGCATCATCGACATGGGCTTCGACGCCGAGGCCGGACACTACGAAAAGGCCCTGCGCGTCCTTTTGAAGGAGCCGGGGGCCAACGCCATCCTGATCATCCACGTGCCCTTCGCCACGGTCCCCGGGGTGGAGGCGGCCAAGGCCGCGGCAACGGTCCTGGGGAAATCCAGCCGCACGGTCCTGGCCTGCTTCATGGGCTTCGACCAGTCCGGCGAGGAGGTGCGCCTGCTGACGGAGGCGGGCATCCCCACCTACGAGACCCCGGACAAGGCCGTGGGGGCCTTCGTGCATCTGGTGCGGCACCGCCGCAACCAGGAACTGCTCATGGAGATGCCCGCCTCCCTGCCCACGGAGTTCTACCCCGACCCGGACGCGGCCAGGGCCGTGGTCGAGGCGGCCCTGGCCGAGGGCCGCGAGGACTTAAGCGAACCCGAGGCCAAGGCCGTATTGGCCGCCTACGGGGTACCGGCCATCGCCTCCCGGATGGCCGCCGACGCCGCCGACGCCGTGGCCCAGGCCGATCAGCTGGGCTATCCCGTGGCCATCAAAATCGTCTCGCCGGACATCCGCCAACCCTTCGACGTGGGCGGCATCGCCCTGGACCTGGAGACCCCCGAGGCCGTGCGCGAATCCGCCGAGGCCATGCTGGCCCGGGTGGCCCGCATCAGGCCCGAGGCGCGGGTGACGGGATTTATCGTGCAGGAGATGGGACGCCGGGTCGGGGCCAGGGAACTTTTCATCCAGGCCCGGGTGGACCCGGTGTTCGGCCCCTATGTGGTCTTCGGCCAGGGGGGCCTTGCCGGGCGGGCCACCCAGGATGTGGCCGTGGCCCTGCCCCCCCTGAACATGTCCCTGGCCCGGGATCTCATCTTCCGCACCCGGGTGGCCGCCGCCCTGGCTGGCACCGAGGCCGACGCCGGGGCGGATATCGACGCCATCTGCCTGACCCTGGTCCAGGTGGCCCAGCTCATCACCGACGTGGACCGCGTCAGCGCCATCGACGTCAATCCGCTCCTGGCCGACGAAAAGGGCGTGCTGGTCCTTGGGGCCCGGGTTCTGGCCGACGCCTCGCGCGAACCCGACCCCCACCGGCTGGCCATCCGGCCCTACCCCCGGGAGCTCGAGGAGTGCACGGTCTTAAAGACCGGCCGCAAGGTGCTCCTGCGGCCCATCCGGCCCGAGGACGAACCGGCCCATTTCGAATTTTTCAAGCGGCTGTCCCCGGAGGACCTGCGCTTCCGGTTCTTCGGCGTGGTCCGGGAACTGTCGCACATGGAGATGGCCAGGCTGACCCAGATCGACTACGAGCGGGAGATGGCCTTTATCGCCACGGCCGAGGACGAATCCGGAAAGCCCGAGACCCTGGGCGTGGTGCGGGCCTCCACCCAGCCCGACAATTCCTCGGCCGAATTCGCCATCATCGTGCGTTCGGACCAAAAGGGCGCGGGCCTGGGCCGCATGCTCATGGAGAAAATGATCCGCTACTGCCGCGAACGCGGCACCAAGGTGTTGTGCGGCCAGGCCCTCCTGGAAAACGGCGGCATGCAGGGGCTGGCCCACAAACTGGGGTTCGACGTGTCCAAAAACTTCGACGAGGAAGTGGCCGAGATGCGCCTGGATCTTCAGGCCCCCACGCCCAGCTTGCCCAAGACCTGAAACAGGTGGTCGCGGTCGATGGGCTTGGGCACATAGGCCGTGGCCCCGCCGCGATAAAACGCCTCCACCACGTTTTTGGGGTCGGACAGGGCGGTGATCATCACCACCTTGACCTCGGCGCCCTTGCCCCCTTCCGCCTCCGATTCCAGCCGCCGTATCCCGCGCAACACCTCCTGCCCGTCCATGCGCGGCAAAAGGATGTCCAGGCAGACCAGATCGTAGGGTTCGCCCTCGGTAAAGGCCCGTTTGAAAACCGCAAGCCCCTCCTCGCCGTCGGCGGCCAGGTCGCATTGCCCGAACTCGGACAGGATGGACTGCAAAACGCCGCGGCTGGTCGCGTCGTCTTCCACCACCAGAATCTTCATGCACCACTCCTGACCGGGCCGCCGCATCCGTGGCCCGGGAAAATTCACTGCGCCGTCGCGGCGTGGGACGCCGCAAAGTCAACCAGACGCGGCACGTCCAGGATCAGGGAAATGCTCCCGTCACCGTTGATGGTCGTCCCGGTAATAAAGTTGACGTTTTTATACATTTCGTCAAGGCTCTTTATCACGGCCTGCTGTCTTCCCACAACCCGGTCCACGGCCAGGCCGACCTCCATGCCGTCCACCTCGGCCACCACCACCCGCTCGAAGTCGGGCCGGTCCTCGCGGATGCCGAACAGCGCCCGCAGGCTCACGCATGGCACCATCTTGCCCATCCGCTCGATGATGTCCACGGTTTTGCGGTTCTCGCCGGGAATCCGCTCCTGGAAGCCGCGCAGGGCCGTGAGCGGCACGATGTAGGAGCCCTGGCCGATGACCACGCAGAAGCCGTCGATGATGGCCAGGGTCAGGGGCAGCCGGATGGTCAGGGTGGTTCCCCGGCCCGGTTCGCTGTCGATGTCCACGGAGCCGCGCAGGGCCTCAAGCGCCCGCTTGACCACGTCCATGCCCACGCCCCGGCCCGAGAGGTCCGAGACGGCCTCGGCCGTGGAAAAGCCCGGCTCGAAGATGAGGTTGAAAATCTCCCGGCGATCGGGGTCCGCGTCCGGGGCCAAAAGCCCCTTGGCCTGGGCCTTGCGCTTGATTTTTTCCGCATCGAGCCCCCGGCCGTCGTCGGACACCCGCAGCACCACCTCGCCGCCGACATGCCCGGCCCACAGGCGCACCAGCCCCCGCCGGGACTTTCCCGCCCCCTCCCGGTCTGCGGGAGGTTCCACGCCATGGTCCAGGCTGTTGCGCAGGATATGCACCAGGGGATCCTTGAGGCGGTCGATGACCGTCTTGTCCAGCTCCGTGTCCCCGCCCTCGGCCACGAATTCCACGTCCTTGCCCAGTGTGGCGCTCACGTCGCGCACCAGGCGGCGCAGGTTGCCGTACATGGTGCCGATGGGCAGCATGCGCAGGCCCAGGGCGTTGTCGCGCATCTCGTCCGTCAGGCGCTCCAGATCCTCGGCGATCTGGGCCAGGCAGGACCGGTCCAGGGCCTGGTTCACGGCCTGGGACAGACGGGACTGGATGATGACCATCTCCCCCACCATGTTCACCAGCCGGTCCAGGCGTCCCGAATCCACCCGGATGCTGGACGTCCCCGGGGTGTGGGACACGGCCTCCCGGGGCTTGCCCGAGGCCCGCATGGCCAGCTTGTCCAGCAAAAAACCGCGCAACAGCCCGGGCAGGGCGCCCACGTCATGAGCCGGATCCCGGGTCATGGCGGCCAGGAGCTCCAGGTCGCCGCCCCGGGGCCGGCCCTCGCCGATTTTCTCCAGGCGCACGGCCTCCCCGTCGTCCACGAAGAGAAACACCCCCCGGATGTCCTCCTCTCCGGCATCCGTGACCAGGATCACGTCCCAGAAGCCGTGGGGCTTCTCGGGGTCGTAGCTCTCCAGGGGCTCGTCCGGCCCGGGATGATAGACCACGGCATGCTGTCCAAGGGCCGTGAGTTCCTCCACCAGGGCCAGGGGGTTGCACCCGGTGGCGAAGCTGTCGGCAGCCGGACGGTAGCGGACCCAATAGGTGGCGGTCTGCCCGGCCGGGGCCTGCCCGGCCTCCTGTCCGCCAGACGGGCCGCTGGCCGGACCCCCGGCCGGACCGCCATCCGGAGCGGACACAGCCCCAGGGGCGGGGGACGGAGCGCCGGGCATGCCCGGCACCCCGGCCAGCCTGGCCAGGATGGCGTCGGAGGCCGGAATCAGGCCGCCGCCGTCGGGATGGGTTTCCAAAAGGGCCTGGATGTGGTCCTTGGCCACAAGGCCCAGGCCCAACAGTTCCGGGCTCAGGGGCAATTCGCCGCTGCGGGCCTTGTCGAAGGCCGTCTCCAGGTCGTGGGTGAAGCGGGCGATCTCCGTGAACCCGAACATGGCCCCGGAGCCCTTGATGGTATGCAGGTTGCGGAACACCCGGGCCACGCTCGGGGTATGGCCCGGATCGGACTCCAGTTCCAGCAGGGCCTCTTCCAGCTTGGCCAGAAGTTCCCGGGCCTCTTCCAGGAAGGCCTGGGCGGGATCGTTTTCACTCATCATGACGCATCCTTGGCAGCATCCGGGGTCCGGTGCCCGGCGCCCCCGGGGTGGGGGCACAGTTCGGGGAGGCCCGTCCATTGCGCCGCCGCTCCCAGATGTTCCGGGATGTCGGGCAAAATGACAAGCTCCACCCCCCGGTTCACAAAACCCTGACGCGCGGCCCGCAGCAGTTCGAACAGGGACAGGTCGGCCCGGGTGACCCCGGCCAGGCTCACCTGGGTCGGTTCCCTCCCGGCCAGGGCGCTTTGCAGCAGGTCTTTAATGGTCCGGGCCGCAGCCACGGTGCAGTCGCCGTCGAGATCGATGCGCATGGAACATCCTCCCTCAAGCGGCCGCCGCACGGCCGGGGGACCCGGGACGCGCCCAACAAGGAGCGGCGTCCGGCGAGCCTTACGGCCTCACTGCGCGTCACGGCCGGTTCTCGTCTCCCGTTACAAAGGGGCTCAGGCCGCCGTGGCGCCCGGTTCGTCGCCATGGCACGCGCCCAGGCCGTCCAGGGTCAAAATCTCGTCCGAGGTGAAGACCTTTTCCGCGTCGAGGATGAGCAAAAACCGCTCACCATGGCGGGCGATGCCCCGGATGAAGTCGGCCTTGACGCCCGTGCCCATGCGCGGCGGCGGATCGATCCTGTCGGTCTCGATCTCGAGCACCTCCTTGACGGCGTCGGCGATGGCCCCGATGGCCGCCGCGGCGTCACCCCGGGCGATTTCCAGGATGACGATGCGCGTGTTCAGCGTCCGCTCGGCGGCGGGCATGCCGAATTTCAGGCGCAGATCCACCACGGGCACGGCGCTGCCGCGCACGTTGACCACGCCGCGCATGTATTCCGGGGTCTGGGGGATGCGCGTGATCTCGGTCATGTCCAGGATCTCGCGCACGGAATAGATGTCCAGGGCAAAGTGTTCCTTGTCCAGATTGAGCGTCAGGAACCGCTGGGTTCCGCCGCGTTGTTCCTCATTCATGGCCTGCCTCCGGTTTCAGGATCAGGTTTCGGGATGGCGGCCCGGCATGTCCGCCGCCGGGCGGCCGGGCGTTCGGGATCATCGCCCGTTTTCCGCCCCGCCATGCGCCCCAGGCCGGCTGTCCGGCGATCCGGGGGGCGCGCGCCGCCCGTGTCGTGTCCTCGAAATCCGCCGCTGCGGATTTCGAAAAGAACTGCGTGAAGCAGTTATTTGTTAAGGCACGCCACACTAGTACCGATCAAAGGCCTGATCGTCGTCATCACCCTCGCCGGGCTCCATGCGCAGCCTGACCGGGGCTCCTCCAGCCGTCGGCCGCTTGGCCTGGGGCTGGGCCTGGGCCTTCCCCCGCCCCCTGGCGGGCGTCGTGTGCGGGATGGCCTTCATGGGCCGGGCGGCAGAGGTGTTGTCCGTGGTGAAAAAGGCGATGGAGGACTGGAGCTGTTCGGCCTGGGCCGACAGTTCCTCGGAGGTGGAGGCCAGTTCCTCGGAGGCGGCCGCGTTTTGCTGGATGACCTGGTCGAGCTGCTGCAGGGCCTTGTTGACCTGGGCCGCGCCGGAGCTTTGCTCCTGGCTGGCGGCAGCGATCTCCTGCACCAGGTCGGCGGTCTTCTGGATGTCGGGCACCAGCTTCTCCAGGAGCGTCCCGGCCCGTTCGGCCACGGAGGTGGAATCGGCCGAAAGCTTGTTGATCTCGGCAGCCGCGCCCTGGCTGCGCTCGGCCAGCTTGCGCACCTCGGAGGCCACCACGGCGAAGCCCTTGCCGTGCTCCCCGGCCCGGGCGGCCTCCACGGCGGCATTGAGGGCCAAAAGGTCCGTCTGGCGGGCGATCTCCTCGATGATGGAAATCTTCCCGGCGATCTCCTTCATGGCCGCCACGGTCCTGGTCACGGCCTCGCCGGACTCCTTGGCGTCGCCTGCGGCCTTGGCGGCGATGGACTCGGTCTGGCGGGCGTTGTCGGCGTTCTGGTTGATGGAGGAGGACATCTGCTCCATGGACGAGGAACATTCCTCCACGGCGGCGGCCTGTTCGGACGCCCCCTGGGACAGGGTCTCGGAGCTGGCGCTCATCTCCTCGCTGCCCGAGGCCACGTTTTCGGCCCCGGCCTGGACCTCGCCCACGATGGCCGTGAGCTTTTGGATCATCTCGGCGATGGCCCGCATGAGCGTGTCCTTCTCCGAGCGTTCGGCCACCTTGATGCGCAGGTCGCCGTCGGCCAGAAGCCCGAACTTCTGGGCCACATCGCCCTCGGCGGCGGCCACGGCGCGCATGGCGTCGGCCAGGGCCCCCACCTCGTCCTTCTGGCCGATGGAAAGCGCGCCGCTCAAATCGCCCTTGGACAGGGCCATGCCGAAATCGGCGCACTGCGTGATGCCCTTGGAGATCATGCGCGACAGGACGATGCCGATGACCATGCCCAGAAAGACGGCGCAGCCGATGATGATGTACATGACATTTCGCGACTGCCGGTAGACCGCATCGCTGTCTTCGGCGGATGTTTTGGCCGTCTCCCTGTTGGTCTGGGCCAGCTGCCCCAGGAGTTCGTCGGGTGCCGCGCCGAGTTTGGCCGCATCGCCAAGCATATGCGCGATGGCAGCGTCCTTGTCTCCGGCCAGGGCCAATTCCGGGATCTTGGTCGCCGACTCCCGGTAGGCTGCAAACGCGGTCCTGAATTTCCCGAGGAGATCTTTTTCCTTGTCGCTTAAGGTGTTCGCTGCATACTCGCCAAGAACCTTGTCGATGTTCGCGACATTCTCCTCGATGCGTTTCTTGTAGTCTTCCATCTCGGCCCGGTCCCGGGAGATGACCAGCCGGTAATGGTTGCGGGCGAACTTGATCAGCTCGATGTTGGCCTCGTCGATCTGCAGGATGGGAACGAGGTTGTCGGTGTACAGATCGTCGAGCATGTCGTTGATCATGCCCATGTTGGTCACGCCGAGATAGCCCACCCCGCCCATGAGCAGGAGCAACAGGATGTAGCTCGAGAGGAGCTTGGTGCCGATCTTGAGATTTTTCAGCCACTGCATACGACTACCCTCCTGACATTTCCGTTTCGCCGCCGTCACCGCTACGGCCGCCCGTTCAGGATTCGAGGCCTCCGGACCACGCCCGGCCCATGAGCCCCCGTGGACATCACCAGCGCATCACTATGGCCCGGCCGTTTCGAGAGCCGTCCCCGCCGTTTGGCCTCGCGCGGCGACTCCCCCCGGTATCGCCCATCCGATTTTCTTCGCCGCCCTCCAAATCCGGCCGATTATTCTGATTCTCCTTTTCCGAAGCCATGTTACAATCGAAACCACTTGTACCTCGACGAATTGTGGGAAATTTCACACGTATAAATCTTAAACAGATGGGCCAGATAAGGGGAAACACGCCCAAACCGTCGCACCGGGCAGTCAAACGTATCAGACAACTGTATTCATGCGATATATTCGTGTGACTATGGCCAAAAGTGGAATCGATCATCGTTGTTGACTCAATCCATCTCATAGCAATAAAGAAGCCTTTCAAATGAAACACTATCGCAAAAATCAGTTTTACTTGTTTTACAATCCGATTCGATAATAAGATATACACCGAACCGAAACGAATCATCGTCGCAACTCAGGCACATTCCCTCGCAATCCCGCTCCTCTTGGATTCATATTGTTCCTCTCACCTTGTCTCATTTCCATGTCAAGCATTTTGTATACAAAATTTCAATATACAACCAATATACAACTTCATAACAAACAAACGCCTGGACATCTGTTTCTACGGATTTTAGTATTTCACGGTTTTGTCATTTTATTCGGTGCCCCTTCGGCCAGCTCTTTGGCCAAAACACAAGAAGTTGTATATGCAACCATGCCCATGAAACAGAACGACTACATCCCCAATGAATCGCTGTTGTGTCTGACGGCCTGGGCCTCCAGGGCCATGATCGCCGACCTCAACCGGCGCTTCCACGAGGCCGGGCTGCGCGTGACCATGGAGCAATGGCGCGCCCTGTCCCATCTGTGCGACCGGGAGGGGCTCACCCAAAACGAGCTGTCCGCCCTGCTTTTCCAGGAAAAGACCAGCGTCAGCCGCCTGTTGACCGGAATGCAGCGGCGCGGCTACGTCACCCGGGGGAGCCACGACCGCGACGGACGGTGCAACCGTCTGCTCATCACCGACACGGGGCGGGAGGTGCTGGAAAAGGGAGGGGCCGTGGCCCGGCTGACCCTGTATGCGGCCGAGGCCGAGGTTCCCCCGGACGAACTGGAGACCTGCCGCCGGGTGTTGTCCCGGATCGTGCACAACCTGCGCGGCCAGCCTCAGGCCAGACACCAGGTCCAACCCGCGGATGGCGGCGCGTACCTCCATGTGTAGCGCCGCGTCCCGTCCACAACCGAAACGCCCCCGCCGGACGCAAAGTCCGGCGGGGGCGCGGTTACTCCGGATGCCCGCCCAAAGGCGGCGGGTCCGCTATTCTTCCTTTTTCTTGTGCTCGGCGATGACCTTCTCGGCGATGGGCGGCGGGCATTCCTCATAGTGGGCAAACGCCATGGTGAAGGCCCCCTGGCCGCCGGTCATGGAGCTCAGGGCCTTGCCGTATTCCTGCATCTCGGCCATGGGCACGTGGGCCTGGACCTCGGTGATGCCCCCCGAGGAGTCGCTGCCCAGCACCTTGCCCCGGCGGCTGGACAGATCGCCGATGATGTCGCCCATGTTCTCGTCCGGGCAGCTCACCGTGACCGTGACGATGGGCTCCAGAAGCGACATCTTGAGCTTCTCGCAGGCGGCTTTGAAGGCCAGCGATCCCGCGATCTTGAACGCCATTTCCGAGGAGTCCACGGTGTGGAACGACCCGTCGAAGACCGTGGCCCGAAAATCCACCAGGGGGAACCCGGCCAGATACCCCCTGGCCGCCGATTCCTGAATGCCCTTGTCCACGGCCGGGATGTACTGCCGGGGGATGGCCCCGCCCACAATGGCGTCCACGTATTCGTAGCCCTCGCCCCGGTTCCGGTTCTCGAAGCGCACGAAGCAGTCGCCGAACTGGCCGCGTCCGCCGGTCTGCTTCTTGTGGCGGCCCTGCACCTCCACCTTGCCCTTGAAGGTCTCGCGGTAGGGGATCTTGGGGGCCTTGAGCACCGGCTCCACCTTGAAGCGCCGCCGGGCCTTTTCCACCGCCGTCTCCAGGTGGGACTGGCCCATGCCCGAGATCAGGATGTCGCCGGTCTCCTCGTCGCGCGACAGGGTCAGCGTCACGTCCTCGCTCAAAAGCTTGGCCATGGCCGCGAACACCTTGTCCTCGTCGCCCTTCTCGGCCGGGGCCAGGGCGTAGGAGCTCATGGGCGCGGGCAGGGCGGGCCTGGCCAGCACGAAGGGCTTTTTCTCGTCGCAAAGCGTGTCGCCCGTGGCCGTGTCCTTGAGCTTGGCCAGGGCCACCACGGCCCCGGGGCCCACGGCCTCCTTGGAGATGGCGGTTTCCTTGCCGAGCGGCAAAAGGATCTGTCCGGCCCGTTCCTTCACGTCCTTGGCCACGTTGTGCAGGGCGGCGTCCGGGGCCAGGGTGCCTGTGAGCACCCGGACCATGGACAACTGTCCGGCGAAGGGATCGTAGAGGGTCTTGAACACGAAGGCGGACACGGGCTCGTCCGGGCCGACCTTGCGGGTGGTTCCGTCCTCGCCGGTGACGGTCTTTTCGCCTGCGCAGCCGTCCAGGGGACCGGGAAAATAGTTCTCCACCGCCGCCAGAAGCCGCGTTCCGCCCATGCCCTTGAGCGCCGCCCCGGCGCACACGGGGTAGAGCTGGCCGCAGATGACCGCCTGGCGCACGGCCGTGTGCATCTCCTCCATGGACAGCTCGCCGCCGTCCAGGTAGCGCTCCATGAGCTCCTCGTCACACACGGCGATCTCCTCCACCGTGGTGTCGCGCAAGGCCGCCGCCTCGTCCTGCATGTCGGCCGGGACCGGCCCCTCGGTCAGGCCGCCCTTGTCGTCGAAGAAATAGGCCTTGTTTTCGAGGATGTTCACCACGCCCTTGAAATTTTCCTTCTCGCCGATGGGAATGTTCTGCAGATACGGCTTGACCCCGAGCTTTTCCCGGATGCCGTTCAGGGCCATCTGAAAATCGGCCCGGTCCCGGTCCATTTTATTGATGAAAAAGATGGTGGGCAGCCCGAGTTTCGCCACCTCGCCCCACAGCTTCTTGGTCAGGGGTTTGACCCCGTCCACGGCGTCCACCACGAAGATCACCGCGTCCACGGCCCGCAGCAGATAGGGCAGGTCGCCGTTGAAGTTGCCGTCGCCCGGGATGTCGATGAGGAAGTGGCGGTTCTTATTGAAGGAAAAGGCCGCAATGCCGGGCTGGGTGCTGCCCCGGCGCTTGATCTCCTCGGGCTCGTAGTCGAGCGCCGTGGTCCCTTCCTCGATCTTTCCCAGGCGGCTTACAGCCCCGGCGTTGAAGAGCAGCATCTCGGCCACGGACGTCTTGCCGCATCCGCCGTGACCGACCAGCGCATAGGTCCTTTGTTTGCTCAGGTCCGACATTCCCATCTCCCTTTGCTGCGTTAGGGGTTGAGGGGCCGCAGGAAACGGCAGGCCGCAGGGCGCCGCTCCCCGGATTCCGCTGTGGCGGGCCGATATCCGTCGCCATCCGCCATCGGCCCAAAACCCGCTCCCGGCGGGATTTTTCCGTCTGCCTCCCCGGCAAGGCCGCGGCCGGGGCGTGGCCGTCAATCCGTGAATCTTGGTTTTCCACGAATTTCGGCATATAGGAACAGGCGTCATCCAATGTCAAGATCGTAACAATCGGGAATCCCCGCATATTCGACAGGATAAAAAAATCGTGCAGCATCTCGCCATCCATCCCCGGGACGCGGACGTCTCGGGGGCCAGCCTTTTCTGGGACGCCCCGCCCGGCGAGGCCCTTGTCCGCTCCCTGGACGAACTGGGGCAGATGGTCCCGGCCCTGGCCGAAATCGTGGACGACCGGCCGCGCATCCTGGCCGGGCGGGCCCGGGCCCTGGCCCTGCGCCGCCTTCCCGGCCGCACCCTGGCCGCCCGGGTCATGGCCTGGCCCGGTCCCGGCTGCGGACACAGCCCCGAGGTCTGGCGCGGCCTGGTCTACCTGGCCTCCAACATGGGCCGCCACATCGACGAGGCCATGCTGGTCAAGGCCGGGCGCTACTTTGCCGCCCACGTCCCCGTGCCCGAGTTCCTGCGGCTGGCCGGGCCGTACCTGGGACCGGCCCTGGCCGCCGGGTCGCGCCGCCTGACGGACTGGCTGTCGCTTCCCGAGACGGCCGACGAGCTCCTTTTTTCCGGGGCCGTGCCCCTGGCCGGATCGGCGGCCCTGGCCCGCATGACCCGGGACGAGATCGAGGTCCTGCGGCCGTGGCTCACGGCCGTGCGCTGGTCGGCCAACACCCTGGCCCGGTTCGTGACCCCGCTTCGCGAGGCGGCCCGGGCTGCGGGCCGCTCCCTGGCCGCCACGGCCGGGGAGGCCCTGGCCGGGGTGCGCCCGGACCAGGGGCTGTCCCCCAACGACCTCATCGCCCGGCTGTCCGCTGCGGCCAAAAGCGCCCGCTATCCCGTGCTCACGGGGCTTGAGGAGCGGTTTACCGCCCTGTCCCGGGGCATCAGCCGGGGCACCAGGTTTACCCTTTCCCCCTCGCGGGGCTTCGAATCCGATGCCGTGACCCTTACCGTCCAGGCCGCCGGCGCCGCCGACCTGGCCACGGCCGCCGCCGACCTGACCCGCCTGGCGGCCCACCCGGACTGGCCGGCCCTGTGGTCCCTGGCCCGGGGCCAGGAGAGCGGCGACGCTCCCCCATTTGATTACGGGAGTGACCACGGCCATGGAGGCAGGGCCAGGGCCGGGGACACCCATGACGCCTGAGCGCCCGGCCCCGCCCTGGAACATCCGGGCCGTGGTGGCGGACGCGGCCGTGGCCCGGTCGGCCATGGCCCGGCGCGTGCGCGAACGCCTGCCCGGCGTGCCCTTTGCCGTGGCCCAAGCGCCGCAGGAATGCGGACCCGGCCGTGTGCCTGAGCCCCTGGAGAACGCCCCGGCGGACATCCCGGCGGGCACCCCGGCCGTAACCCAAGCAGCCCCCCTGGCGGACCCTACTGCCGAAACCCCGCCGGAAACGGGCCCGGGCCGGGTGCTGCGGCTGTCGGCCCACCGGGGGCGGTTTCTGCGGCCCTGTCCCGGGGCCAGGAGCTACCGCTGCTGCGGCTACCGCATCGTGCACATCGGCGAGGGCTGCCCCATGGACTGCACCTACTGCATCCTCAAGGCTTACCTGCGCACGGACGACCTGCGGGTCTTCGCCAACACCGAGGCCATGTTTTCCGAACTGGGCGGGATTTTCGGCCGCGACCCGTCGCGGCGGTTCCGGGTGGGCACCGGGGAATTCGCCGATTCCCTGGCCCTGGAATCCGTCACCGGCCACACCCTGGACATCCTCGAGTTCCTGCGCGGCCATGACAACGTGGTCCTGGAACTCAAGACCAAGACCGCCGACACGTCCTGGATGGCCGCCGAACCTCGCCCGGACCGGGTGCTGGCGGCCTTTTCGGTCAACGCCCCGGCCATCGTGGCCGCCCAGGAGCGGGGCGCGCCGCCCCTGTCCGCCCGGCTGGCCGCCGCCCGGGAGGCCGCCCGGGCCGGGTTCGGGGTGTGCCTGCATTTCGACCCCGTCGTGCCCCACCCCGGCTGGGAAGCGGGCTACGCCGCGACCGTGGACATGATCGCCTCGTTTTTGCGGCCAAAAGACATCGTCTACGTCAGCCTGGGCTCCCTGCGCTTTCTGCCCGAGCTGCCCGCGGGCCTTGCCGCCGCGGGCATCCTGCCGGACTATTACCTGAACGAATTCGTGACCGACCTGGACGGGAAGCGGCGTCTGGCCCGGCCCATCCGGGTGCGCCAGCTGCGGCATGTGGCCGGGCTGCTGCAGAAATACGGGCTTGCGGGAAAACTCTATTTGTGTATGGAATCCGATGAAGTGTGGAATGCGGTGTTCGGCACGACGCCCGGCCGTTTCGGCGGTCTGGCGCGTCGGCTCATGGAACAGGCCTTTGCCACGAGGCGCGGCACACCATGATCGATTACGGCGAGATTCTGCCCCGGCTGGAAAAGGCCCTGGGGATGCGCTACCGCGACAACCCCGACATCCTCAACGTTCCGGGGACGTCCGTGGCCTGCAAGGTGGACCCCTTCGTCTATGCGGCCCCGCGCCCGGCCTTCGTGGCCTTCCTGGCCAAGTGGGCCGGCACGCCTCTGGCCGTGACCGAGGAGACCCTGGTGCGCACGGGCAACCTCCTGGTGGACGCCTCGCGGGCCCGCCTGGACGGTCCCGTGGCCATTCTTGCGGACGGCTCGCCAAAGATCATGCGCATGCCGCTCGATTTCATTCCGGCCTCCTTCATCGACCGGGCCGTGATGCTCTACGGCGGCGAACAGGGCCCCCTCCCGGTTTCCGGCCTGCGCCTTTTGGGTTCGGAAAAAGCCAGGATCGACGCCTTTTTTTCCGGCAAGACCCCGCTTCTGGACGTGGCCTATGCCTCGCCCGGATAAGGCCCGGCAATGCGGACACGCCTTGACAGACGCCCGGCATTTCGATTGACTCCCACGATTCCCTGCGGACCCAAGGAGGTTTCTCCGTGAAACGTATGCTTTTCGTGCTTCCGATCCTGACCCTGTTTCTGGCTTCCTGCTCCGGCTTCAATCTGTTCGGCGGCGACGAGCCCCCGCCCCTGCCCGATTCCATCGAGATCGTGGATTTCGGCATTTATGACGGCAACACCCTGGCCATGCAGACCGAAGCCGTGCCCAAAAAGCTCGGCACCACCTTCGGGTTCCGCTTCCAGGTCAAAGGGCCCCAGGGCGGCCAGGCCAACATCCGCATCATCACCACCTCGCCCGGCATGATCAACCCGGCCAAGAAAGAGGTGGAATTCAAGGCCGAGACCACCGAAACCGTGCAGGTCGGCGTCCAGTACAACTGCATCTTCACCTTCGAGCAGGAATGGGAAATGGTCAGCGGGGACTGGACCCTGGAGGTCGTGGCCGAGGACGGCTCCACGGCGAAGAAAACCTTCCAGGTCTACAATCCGCAGTAAACGCCGCCACGGGCGCATGGGCGTGCCGCGCCCCCCGGCGGGCGCGGCCGGTTCGCGGCCGGTTCGCGGCCGGTCCGGGCCGCCATCCTGCCTGCGAACCCCGCCGTTGCGGACGGTTTCGGGAGCGCTTGACGCCCCCGCCCGCCGAAAGGTAGGAATGCGCGGCCTTACGGCGCATGCCCCGGCCGGGGCGCGAGCCCCGGGCATCCCTTTTTCCGCAACCCTCCCGGCACGGACGACATAACCGCTATGGATACGATGAAAAAGCCCGCCAAGGGCTCGTTTTGGACGAAGGCCAGCACGGCCCAGGCCCGGGATACGGGCATGGCCATGGTGCTCATCTGCCTCCTGTTCGCCTGGATCGGCGGCTACAAGGCCATGGTGCCCACGGCCATCCTGGTCCTTGTGGTGAACATGATCCACCCCGGGATCTACAAGCCCCTGGCCCGGGTCTGGTTCGGCCTGTCCCACCTGCTGGGCACGGTCATGTCCAAGGTCATCCTCTCCCTGGCCTTTTTCCTGGTGCTCACGCCCATGGGGCTTCTGCGCAAGGCCCTGGGCAAGGACAGCCTGCATGTGGCCTGCTGGAAAAAAGGCACGGATTCGGTGTTCCGGGTCCGCGACCACACGTTTACGGCCGCGGACATCGAACAACCCTTTTGACGGCCCCGCCGCACCGGCATTTTTTCGCAGGCGGGACTTTTCTTTCACGTGACGACACTCCCCGCGCCGCCCTTGTCGCAGGCGCCGCGAGGGCATCCGGAGGCCATATGGAATTTTTGCGCGAACTGTGGGGCTTTTTGCGGGTCAGGAAAAAATTCTGGCTGTTGCCCATCATCCTGACCCTGCTGCTGTTCGGCGCGTTGGTGGTCCTGACCAGCGGTTCGGCCGTGGCCCCGTTCATCTACACCCTTTTCTAGCCGAAGCCGCCATGCCCGAATACATCCTTGGCATCTCCGCCTACTACCACGACAGCGCCGCCGCGCTTTTGCGCAACGGCCAGATCGTGGCCGCGGCCCACGAGGAGCGGTTCACCCGCAAAAAGCACGACCCGGCCTTTCCGGCCAAGGCCGGGGCCTACGTCCTGGCCGAGGCCGGAATCTCCCTGCCCGAGGTGGCGGCCGTGGTCTTCTACGACAAGCCCTACCTCAAGTTCGAGCGCCTGCTTGAGACCTACCACGGGTTTGCGCCTGCGGGCCTGCCGAGCTTTTTGTCGGCCATCCCGGTGTGGATCAAGGAGAAGCTCTTCATGCGCCGGATGCTGCGCGAGGAGCTGGCCAAGCTCGGGCCCGGCAAGCCGCGCATCCTTTTTCCCGAGCACCACCTCTCCCATGCCGCCAGCGCCTTCTACCCCTCGCCCTTCGACGAGGCCGCCATCCTCACCGTGGACGGCGTGGGCGAGTGGGCCACCACGGCCATCGCCCACGGCAAGGGCAAGGACATCACCTTCCTTCGCGAGCTGGATTTTCCCCATTCCCTGGGGCTTCTCTATTCCGCCTTCACCTACTACTGCGGCTTCAAGGTCAATTCCGGGGAATACAAGCTCATGGGGCTGGCCCCCTACGGCATCGAGGGCGGCGCCCGGGTGGAGGGCTACAAGAAGGCCATCCTGGACGAGATCGTGGACCTGCGCGACGACGGGTCCATGCTGCTCAACATGGACTTTTTCAACTACGCCACGGGCCTGACCATGACCCGCGACGCCAGATGGGAGGCCCTTTTCTCCCTGCCGCGCCGGGAGCCCGAAAGCGAGCTTGGCCAGGAGCACATGGACCTGGCCCTGGCCATCCAGCAGGTCACGGAAGAGGCCGTCATGCGTCTGGCCAAGACCGCCCGCGACCTGACCGGCTGCCGCCACCTGACCATGGCCGGGGGCGTGGCCCTAAACTGCGTGGCCAACGGCAAGCTTCTGCGCTCGGGCCTTTTCGACGACATCTGGATCCAGCCCGCCGCGGGCGACGCCGGCGGCGCCGTGGGCGCGGCCATGGCCGCCTGGCACATCTGGATGGGCAAGGACCGCGCCCCCCTGCCGCACGGGGCCCTGGACCGCATGCGCGGCTCCTATCTCGGCCCCAGATACACCACGGCCGACGTCAAACGCCTGGCCAAGCGCCGCCAGGCCCCCTATACCCGCTTCGAAGATTTCGACGCCCTGTGCGACGCGGTCTGCGGACATCTGGCCGCCGGACATGCCGTGGGCTGGTTTCAGGGGCGCATGGAATACGGCCCCCGGGCCCTGGGCGGCCGCAGCATCCTGGGCGATCCGCGCCATCCCGAGATGCAGAAAAAGCTCAACCTGAAGATCAAATACCGCGAGGGATTCCGGCCGTTCGCGCCCTCGGTGCTGGCCGAGAAGGTCTCGGAGTGCTTCGACCTGGACCGGCCCTCGCCCTACATGCTCCTGGTGGCCCCGGTGGCCGAGGCCCTGCGCAAGCCCTTGCCCGAGGGCTATTTCCAGAAGCCCATGTTCGAGCGGCTCTACGTGGAGCGCTCCACCCTGCCGGCCATCACCCATGTGGACTTCTCGGCCCGGGTGCAGACCGTGCATCGCCAGACCAACGAACGCTACTGGCGGCTCATCTCCCGCTTCAACGAGCGCGAGGGCTGCCCCGTGGTGGTCAACACCAGCTTCAACGTGCGCGGCGAACCCATCGTGTGCACCCCCGAGGACGCCTACCGCTGCTTCATGCGCACGGAGATGGACCATCTGGTCCTCGGCGACTGCCTGTTTTCCAAGGCCGACCAGCCGACCTGGACCGAGACCGAAGACTGGCGCGACGAATACGAGCTGGATTGAGGCCCGCGCCGCTACGCACGGAGGTCGCCCATGTCCCGCCCCCTTTCCAGGCTGACGCCCGCCGTCCTGTTCCTGGCCGTTGCGTTCACGGGCCTTGCCGCCTTCCCGGGCCTGCCCTCCCCGGCCGCGGCCTTCGACGAGCAGGCCGTCATGGAATGTGCCTTCATCCGGGCCCTGTCCATGGCCACCTGCAAACCGCCCGAGGAGTTCCAGTTCATGGGCGTGCGCGACGGCATCTACGTCTACAACGTGCACTTCGGCTCGAAATTCACCGAGTTCTACATCCAGGTGAACGACAACCTGGCCATCATCAGCAGCAAGGTCTGGCACGGCCGCATGGCCTCGGCCGAGATCATCCGCGACTACACCAACGGCTGCATCGACCTGGACATGAAACCGGCCCCCTGCTCGCCGCTCAAAACCGCCCGCTGCTGCGGCAAGTAGCCGCCACGGCCCGCATGATGACCACGGCCCGCCCCCAGGCCCCTTTCCGGGCGTCCCCCCCACGTCCCACGGGCCCGCAGGCGTCGTCCGCAGCGCCATGACCCAGCACCAGGGACTCACCGGAACCGATTTCCAGGCCGCCTATCTGGCCGTGCGCCGCCTGGCCGATCTCGCCCGGCAGCGCCCGGCCGAGGTCGCACCCGACTCCGTGGCCGCCCTGGCCGACCTGTTGGCCCAGGCCCCCCACGCCTCCCAGACCCAGGCCCGGTTCCTGTACCGCGACGCGGCCGCCGTCCTTTTGGACCTGTGCCGGGGTGTGCCGGACCCGGCCTTGGCCAGGCTGGCCTTTTCCGGCGTGGAACACGCCCTGGCCCGGCCGGGCAAGCCGCGCATGGCCGCCGCCGACGCCGTGGGGGAACTGCCCCTGTCGGTGCGCGGCCCGCAGGTGGCCGAGGCGGGCCGTCCCGGGCCGGACGCCCCCCGCCCGCCGGACATCGCCTGGACGGAGCTTCTTTGCCTGGCCGCGGCATCCTCCCGGGGCGCGGCGGACGCTCCCCCGGCCCGGGCCGGACGGACCCTCATGGCGCCCCTTCCCGGCGGGAAGCTTGTCATGGCCGTGAAGTTCTTGCGCCGGGGCGAGGCCTCGGCCGGGCTGGCCCTGGAGGCGGCCTGGATGGAGCACCTTGCCGCCGAGGCCCGGGACATGCCCGTGCCCTTCCATGTGCCAAGGCCCCTGCGCGTGGCCGGGCAGGCGGTCTTCCGGGTGGCGGAGGCCCCCCTCGCGGCCACGGGCCTCGACCCCGCCACCCTGGCCGGGGGGCTGGCCATGGCCTACGTGGCCCGGGCCGACTATTTCCGCTATCCCAACGAGCACGGGCCGGACGGCGGCCTTGGCGGCCGGGAGCTGCTGGCGGTGCTCGGGCAAAACGCCCTGCTCTTCGGCCGCCTGAGCGCCCGGGGCATCGTGCATACCGCCCCCATTCCGCTCTTCCACAACCGGGTGCAGCGTGAGCGGCGCCCCGACGAAGGCCTCTACGACTGGCGGCGCATGGGCCGCCTGGACCAATGGCTGGCCTCCACCCGGTTCCCCAATTTCGGGCCAAGCGGCCTGCGCGACTTCGAGCACTTCGTGTCCCATGCCGGGCCCACGGGGCCGCTTTTCAAATGCATGGGGGATCATCTGCTGGGGCTTTTACTGGTGACCGGGAGCTATTTCCGGTTCAAGGAGCCCGGGCGGGTGGGGCTCGGGCCGGACGGCCGTCCGGCGGACGCCCGGGAGCTGTTCGATCCGGCGCTTCTGGCCGAGGCCCTGACGACGATCTACGACGCCTACTACGAGGGTTTTACCGGCCGCCCCCCGGCCGGGCCCCTCCCCTTCGACCGCGAGGCGCTGGCGGCGCGGCTCATCGAGGAGATGGGCGTGGACCGGCACATGGTGGAGATGCTGCGGGTGGCGGACCAGGAGGCCATGAGTGATGCGGCGTTCGTGGAGTTTCTGACCCGGCGCGGGGTGCCGGACCATGAGGCGGCGGCCATGAAACGCGGCGCGCAGGATGTGGCCATTCCCACGGGGCCGCATTTGGGGGAGTTCAACGGCCGCATCTCGGCCCCGGAGCTGATCGAATTTACGGCCTGCGCGGCGGCGGCCTGCGTGGCGGGGCGGTATTTTGCGGAATCTTGTTGAATTGTTCTATGAACTAATATATGATCACAAAAATTTTTCAACAACTATTTATCTTTCATGCCAATCACATTCGTAATATTAATTTTTTAAATATGCTTCCTTCGGCATAACCAAGCGCAGCATATCCCTAAATTGGAGCACTACCATGAGTATTAATGTTTACTCAGTAGACCACGACGATGTAATCAGCAGCAGCTACATCACTTGCAAGACTAACTATCGATATGCTATTGACAATATCATCCCCTTAATAAAAAAGCTTGAGATACAAAGGAAGATTCAAAATCCAAGATTTTATACTAGACTTGGCGAAGACATTTGCAACGGATGCATTATGCCACCCCTAACACTAGCATTCATTGATGCCGAATGCAGATTTAATAAGAGCGACCCCACAACAGAAGCAAATGAATACATCACAAAAAATATAAGTAAAAGTTTTGTCCTTGATGGAATACAAAGATTAAACACCATAAAATCTGTATCTCAAAACAATAATTTTATTGATACCCGGCCGATATTTTTTAACACGCTTGTTTGCCCCTCACATGACAGGCTATTATATAGGATGATCACATTGAATAATGGCCAAAAGCCAATGACTGCCAGACATCAAATTGAAGTACTATTAACAAATACATACGAGTTCAACAATGAGGACATATTAATTCTCTCAGAAAAGGAATCCGCTGGCAGAAGAATTCGCGGTGCATTTAAAAAAGTTCATTTTATAAATGCGTATCTTGCTTTTTTAAGTGACTCTACTAATATTGACAATAAAAAAATTATCGAAGAAAAACTCGACGAACTACTTGCAACACAAATTATAGAAAAAGGGGTTCCAAAGGAGCCCTATGAATTTTCTTCTCTTGTAAATTTAATTGCTCGTTTTACATCTGACGAGCAAACTCGCAAGTGGTTCCAAAATGAAAATAACTTGATCGGCTTTTGCGTTGGAATCAAACATTCCATAAACCTTGTCGAAAGTATGGACAATGATCAATTTCGTAATACAATTAAGTTATTTGATCAGGCTTTCTCAAATGCTGACGTGAGCAAAATAAAGGTTGGGCTATATCGCAGACGTTGCGTGCATACGTTTTTTCAGCATCTCGCCCGCATACTCGATAGAAATATGCAGCCAACGGAAGTGCTTTCCTTCTTAACTGAGCGGATGGATTAAGATGCCACTTATTTCTGAGTACATCCTCGTGCCGAGATCCGCTTCAGTAAAGAAAAAAATTGATAATGAATTTTACCCTTCAACACCGTCCGCAACGCTACTTTTACTATTACATGGCGCATTTTATGTTAGAAAACAATCTGACACAAAACTCATTAAGCATGATCACGACTTTGCATCTCTCCCTATAAATCGAATTTCGAGCAAAAAACTAAATACCCATTTAAAACAATTTTCTTGGGAACCAGCAAGTAAATTCTTTCCGCATTATAGCTATTATGAACAACTACTTCCTGAATTTTCAGCTTGCATTTATTCCCGAAATACTTGCCAATGGATTGAGTCTTTTTTGCATACATACAGAGCGTTAGAGAAGATGTCTTTTGCCTTGCCACTAATCTATGCAAAAAATACCAAAAATTTTATTAAAACTTACAACAGTTTTAAACAAATTTTTTTATCCAAAGAAATTGACGCCGAGTTAAGCTTTTTCAAAACAGCACTTACAACAATACTTGATTCCGTCGAAGTTAGTTATAAATTTTCATTTACAATTGACCATGATGAATACAAAGCCATATCATATATATTTTCAAAAAAACTAAAAATTACCCCGCCTACAACTACCTATCCTGTTGTCTTCGAATTTGATTTTTTTCAGACAATATCGTTTCTTATCAGAATTAGAAACGGTCTTTTCCATTCTCTCTCCGGGAAAGACAACATTTCTTTAGTAAAGTTGAAAAGTCCACCACGACTTTTATCTAAATTAATTGATAATTATATTAACTGTATAAGCTATTTAACAGCAAAAATAATTGACGCATAACGACAATGTTTTTTGTACAACGTCAGTCTCAAAAATCAGTGCTTATTCTCCGCGGACGTCCAGGATGTCCTGGGACATGACCTGGATGAAGTCCAGGGCGGGAGCATGCCGGATTCCGTGAAGCCGCTTCCCGAGTATGGCCCGGGCGTGTACGAGATCGGCGAGGATTACAATACGGACACCTACCGGCTCATTTTCCTGCTCGGCCTGAGAAAAGGCGTCTATGTCCTGCATACGTTCAAGAAGAAATCGAAATCGGGAAAAGCCCACCCGAAAAACGACAAGGACATCATCAAAAAAAGGATCATGTCCGCAAAACATGAAGATGCATCCTGATCGCGGAAACGATACCGCGCTGACGGGAATATCCCATGATTTTGCAGGCTTTGCTCACATTTCCCATTTCGGCGGCCAAGTCTAGCAGACTGAGCTTTCTTCGTGCTACCTTCTTTCCCGTGGTCATGGCGTCCTCCGTGTTTTCGGGTTCGTGAAGCTTCGCAACTCCTCGATACCCAAACCAGGGACGGCATGGCCACTTCCTTTTTTGTGGCCTACCTGTCAGGTGATAACCATCTCAGCACAATATATGCGACAGATTATATTCATCTGCAAAATGAATTCTCAATGCTATTTGAAGAATTCGAACTACTAGGAATATTCGCCTATATTTTAACAAACTACGATAAAGATGGACTTGAAAAAGAATTTATAAATATTCAAAGCGGAAAGCAGTACTTATGGGCACCATTAGGCCGTGCTGCATGGCACACAGAAAACAGAATTGCGATATTTGAAAGATGGCATTCAAGTTCGGAATCAAACAAAATATTCGACAGTGATTTTGTTAACGGCGACATAGCCTACCTAGGCCGTGTCGACATTAGTTTGGCTTTGTGCTATCCCTCCTTGCAGGAGGGACGCAATGGAGACTCGACATTCTATTAATGATGAGCAATGGGCCAAGATAAAAGACGCTCTTCCTGGAAAATCC